>LCWZ01000057.1_pt1 | contig 14681 bp, 11 predicted proteins | sample 349071 | NCBI WGS metagenome assembly LCWZ01 (sample SAMN03565344, study PRJNA281982) | anaerobic digester metagenome | biome: Anaerobic digester; feature: Alkaline_Metagenome_Assembly_B; material: Alkaline anaerobic digester sludge; isolation source: anaerobic digester run at haloalkaline...
ACAAACCGCTAAAAGAAAAAAATAGGAAAACAAAAAACAAAGGAGATTGATAATTTGAGTACTTTTAATGATTTTATGGTTGATGAGAAAATTATGCACGCACTAACCCAGATGGGAATTACGATTCCAACCGAGATTCAGGAGCAGGTTATTCCCCATGCAAAACTTGACCGGGACCTTATCGGACAAGCCCAAACGGGAACGGGAAAAACCGCAGCTTTCGGTATTCCCACAATTGAGAAGATGGAGGAGGGCAAAAGCCATCCGCAAGCCATCGTATTAGCCCCAACACGGGAACTGGCCATACAAGTGGCATCAGAGCTTAACAAGTTAAGCCAGTTCAAAAAAGCAAAGGCCCTTGCGATTTATGGGGGAGAACCCATTGATCGACAAATTAAAGCATTGAAGAAGAAACCTGAAATGATCGTTGCAACTCCCGGACGATTCATGGATCACATGAGAAGAAAAACCATTCGCTTGGAAGATGTCCATGTGATGATTTTAGATGAAGGGGACGAAATGCTGAACATGGGCTTTATTGAAGATATCGAAACGATTTTCCAAGCGCTGCCCACTGAACGTCAGACGATGCTGTTTTCAGCAACAATGCCCGATCGCTTAAGAAGAATCGGCGAGCGGTTTATGAATAATCCTAAGATTATCAAGGTGAAATCAAAATCCATGACTGTGGATACCCTTGAACAACGGTATGTCAAAGTAAAAGAAGATAAAAAACTGGACACACTGTGTACCCTTCTTACAAAGCATCAACCGGAATCCGCTATTATTTTCGGTCGAACGAAAAGACGGGTGGATGAATTGACTGAGGCTCTGAGAGCCCAAGGATTTAAAGCAGAGGGACTTCATGGTGATATGCGCCAGGAAAAACGGAGCAAAGTACTGCGACAATTCCGGCAAAATCAGATTGATCTGCTTGTTGCAACTGATGTTGCTGCAAGGGGACTTGATATCAGTGGAGTTACCCATGTGTTTAACTTTGACCTTCCCCAGGATACGGAAAGTTATGTTCACAGGGTTGGACGGACCGGCCGGGCAGGGAAAAAAGGAATTGCATTTACCTTTGTCACACCGAAGGAAATGGAGCTTCTTTCCAAGATCGAAGAGAAGACGAACAAAGAAGTGATCAAGGAGAATATTCCAAGCTACGAACAGCTTGCCGTGAAAGGTTTTGAAAATACTGCGACAAAAATCATTGATGAGATGGAAGGAACCGATCTGATCGAGGCGAAAAAAGTTGCCCGGGAACTATTAGACAGATATGATGCCGAGATGGTCTTGGCTATGGCTCTTAAGCTATCGACGAAAACACCAAAGGAAGTTCAAAATGTGTTGACAGCGGAAGCTCCAATGCGAGGAAAGAAATCTCAAAACAGAAATAGCGGGAAAAAAGGGCGTCCCCAGAATCGAAATACTCGAAGAAAACCCCGACGACCATAGAATCGTTGGATAAACCATAGAAAAATTCTACCATCCATTGGTAGAATTTTTTATTTTGGGTAGATATATTATAACAGGGTATGTTCTATAGCATTGACAAGTTTGTTATAATAGAACATACATGTAAGGTAATGTCGAAGAAATATGGAGATGATGACGTTGAAAAAAATGTTCAGTATGCAATAAAAACATGGCCGTGATCTTAGCCACGGATATGAAAGATAATGATCCCCAAATGAAGGGGATTTGCTTTCCATGCGCAAAAAAATATGGGTCTTCCTATTGTGGATCAACTGATGGAGCAGACAGGAATGACCGAAGAAGAGGTTGAGGGTCTCATGGAACAGATGAATAACACGTTTGAAAATGCACAGGATATTGAAACGGATGAGGGTGAAGAGCAATTCTTTAAAAAAACTCCTTGGGAACAGCAACAATCCTAATTTTTCCTCAACCCGTGAGAGTAAAAAAGAAGAACAAAAAAATCCTTCAGAGATGAAAAGCTTTCAGGAACAGGGAAATTCCGGGCCGAAAGATATTCCAAAACCAAAAGCACCGCCCTTTAAGAAGAAAAAAAAAGTTTTTGGACATTTACGGAACCAATCTTACCGATCAGGCAGGTGAAGGCAAGGTGGATCGCATTATCGGCCGACACCGGGAGATTGATCGTGTTGTGCAAATTTTGAATCGCAGAAATAAAAACAATCCAGTTCTTATTGGAGAACCGGGAGTCGGAAAAACCGCTATTGCAGAGGGGCTGGCTGTTCGAATTGTAGAAAAACAGGTTCCTGCGAAGCTTTTCAATACAGAAATCTATCTCTTGGATTTAACGGCAATCGTTGCAGGGACTCAATTTCGAGGACAATTTGAAGGACGTATGAAGTCCATCGTAAAAGAAGCCCAGGATTTTGGAAATATTATTCTGGTTATTGATGAGGTTCATAATATAATGGGTGCCGGGGAAGTGCATGGGGGAGTCATGAATGCTGCCAATATTCTGAAGCCGGCACTGTCAAAAGGTGAGATTCAAATTATTGGAGCTACAACACTGGAAGAATACAGGAAGCATATTGAAAAAGATGCAGCACTTGAACGTCGCTTTCAGCCTGTAATGGTTGAAGAGCCAACCATTGAGGAAAGCATTGAAATAATGGCGGGAGTCAAGGACTACTACGAAAAGTTCCATTCAGTAAAAGTCCCATATCATGTCCTTGAAGCGGCTGTAAAGCTTTCTGAACGATACATCAATGACCGCTATCTCCCCGACAAGGCAATTGATGTTTTGGATGAAGCGGGCTCGAGGGCAAATCTAAAGAATAAAGGGCTTGTGGAGCTGGTGGCACTGGAAGAGGATTTAGGACTTGTTCGGGAGAAAAAAGAATTTGCCGCAGAGCACAACGATTATGAAAAAGCTGCAGAGTACAAAGCGGAAGAGATTATGCTGTTAAACAAAATCGATAAAATAAAAAAAAGAGACAGGGAGTATCGAAATCACCGTAGAGGATATTGCATATGTCATTGAAACCTGGACAAAGATTCCCGTACAAAAGATTACCGAGGAAGAGGCGCAGAAGCTGCTGTTTTTAGAAGAGCGTATGCATCGAAGAGTGATCGGACAGGAAAAAGGGATCTCAAGTCTTGCAAAAACCATCAGAAGAAACCGATCGGGATTTCGGAAACGGAGAAAACCGGCTTCCTTCATCTTTGTGGGACCCACCGGGGTAGGAAAAACCGAGTCGGTAAAGACTTTAGCCCACGAACTGTTTGGGGACGAGGAGGCCATGATTCGGATCGACATGTCGGAATATATGGAAAAGCATACCGTGTCAAAGCTGATCGGTGCCCCTCCCGGATACATCGGATATGACCAGGGAGGACAATTGACGGAAAAAGTTCGACGAAAACCCTATTCAGTGATTCTTCTTGATGAAATCGAAAAAGCACACCCTGATATCTTCAATATGCTTCTTCAGATTCTAGAGGACGGTCGATTGACAGATAGTCAAGGAAGAACGGTGTTTTTCGATAACACGGTAATAGTTATGACTTCCAACGTTGGAACATCTACTAAAGCCAACAGAATTGGATTCGGGGACAACGAGTATGAGGAAATTGAAGGACGGATACGGGATCAATTAAAAGAGGTCTTCCGGCCGGAATTTCTCAATCGTGTGGATGAGATTGTGGTATTCACAAAACTGTCAAAGGATGAACTGCTTGAAATTGTGGCACTAATGCTTCGAGAGGTCCGAAGGGATGCCCTGGAGAAAGAGATCGATCTGATCTTTTCCGAGGAAGTCGAAGGTTTTATTCTGGAAAAAGGCTATGATGAAAAGTACGGGGCAAGGCCACTAAGAAGAACGATACAAAAACTGATTGAGGATGAAGTTGCAGAGCTGTTTTTAAAAGGTGAAATCAAAGAAGGCGCAAGTATTTACGTGGGAGTAGGGGAAGATCAGCTTACTTTCCATGTGGAATGGCTTAAAGAAAGGGTTTAAAGCATTAAAGATGGAGGAATCCCAGTGATGATTCCTCCATCTTTTTTATGAGCTATTTAACTTCGTAAATCCATCCTTCGGGAGCTTCGATATCACCGAATTGAATTCCGTAAAGGGTATCGTAAAGTTTTTTCGTTACCGGACCGACTTCCGTTTCACTGTGGAAGACGTGAAAATGGTCCTTATGCTGTATACCGCCAATAGGGGTAATCACTGCTGCGGTTCCGCAAGCACCGGCTTCAATAAATTCATCCAGATGATCAACATGCACGTCCCGCTCTTCGACCTTCAGGTTCAAGTATTCCTTCGCAACATGGAGAAGTGAATATTTTGTGATGCTGGGTAAAATAGAAGGGGAATCAGGGGTGACAAAGGTATGATCTTTTGTGATTCCGAAGAAGTTTGCTGCTCCCACTTCTTCGATTTTGGTGTGGGTTTCCGGATCAAGATAGATGCAATCTGCAAAACCCTTATCTACGGCTTCTTTATGAGGATATAAGCTTCCGGCATAGTTTCCGCCTACTTTTGCCGCACCGGTTCCATAGGGAGCTGCACGGTCGTAGGCTGAAGTCATAAAGTTCACAGGCTTCATCCCTCCTTTAAAGTAGGGACCGACCGGAACACAAAAGATTGAAAAGATATATTCGGGAGCCGGTCTCACACCCAGGTTATGCCCGACACCAATGACGAAAGGCCGGAGATAAAGGGTAGCACCACTGCCATAGGGCGGAACAAAGTGTTCGTTTGCCTTAACCACCTGCATACATGCGTCAATAAATTTCTCTTCGGGAATCTTTGGCATCATTACCCGTGCACAGCTTCTCTGGATTCTTTTCGCATTTTCATCGGGTCTGAACAGTTGAATTTTACCGTCTTTTCTACGATAGGCTTTCATTCCTTCGAAGCATTGCTGTCCATAATGAAGAGCGGTGGAAGCTTCACTGATTGACAGATTGTTGTCCTCCACAAGTTTTCCATCGTCCCATTCTCCATCTTTCCAGTGAGAAATGTAACGCTTATCGGTTTTCATGTAACTGAAACCCAATTTGCTCCATTCGATATCCACTTTTTTTGCTCATTTGTATCCCTCCAACATTTTTTTTAGACGATCATGAGGGAAAACCCTCGTTAAAATTATTATAGCATACTTTCTGAAGGGTAAAAGTAAACCTAAAAAAGTTTAACAATTCAAACAGTTTGCTTTTTTGATATAAGTTGGCGAAAATCCAATTTTCCCATCTTTCATGTTTATGATAGAATAAAACGACAAGGGAGTGAAAGAGGATGCAAAGGGAAAAGAGAATAGGGAAATGGGTTGTAGGTGTCTTTCTCGTCATCGGACTTATGATAAACTTCTCATATAAAGCACAGGGAGAGAAAATAAACGAAGAGCTCTATCTCTATGAGGTCATTGAGGGTGATGAAATTCGTATTTTAGGGATTCAAGACAGACAAAATAGAGAACTGGAAATTCCCGCCTACATAGAAGGCAAACCCGTTACCACCATCGGAGAAAGAGCGTTTCGAGCCGGAAACTTAAGAAGTGTAACTTTGCCGGAAACTCTCATCGCTATCGAAGATTTGGCTTTCGCACATAATCGGCTGGAAGCCATTCAAATACACGAAGGGATTGAAATTCTGGGAGAAAATTCTTTCAGGGACAATCTTTTAAAACAGCTCCATATTTCCAAAACAGTAAAAGAGATCGGACCCGGGGCATTCATGTTTAATCAATTGGAAGAGCTGGTCATTGAAGAAGGGCTGGAGGTCATTCATCCAATTGCTTTTCAGAACAATCGCCTTGAGAGAATTCATTTACCGGAAAGTCTAGTGAAAATTGGCGGGAGCGCTTTTATTAATAATCGTATTAATCACCTTGAATTCAGCGAAGGATTAAAGGACATTGAAAAGCATGCTTTCAGGAATAATTCAATTCGCAGCCTTGGGTTACCCCATTCACTTGAAAACATCGGGGAGTTCGCATTTAAGGATAATTTCATTGAGAGCCTTGAATGGAGGGGAGAAATAACGCATATTCCCCGAGGGGCCTTTCAAAACAATCAAATTAGGGACCTCCGTTTGAATGATGATGTGATCTCTATTGGTGGATACAGCTTTCAAGGCAACCGGCTGACAGAGCTTCATTTATCTAAAAACCTCAAAGAGGTTGGGGATTTTGCATTTGCAAATAATCAGTTGACAGAGCTTACTTTTCCAAAGGCAACGGAAACTTTGGGGACCTCGGCGTTTCGAGATAATCAGATTACAAAAATTGATTTTAGTGAAGGACTGGCAAGCATAGGAGACAGCGGATTCCGAAACAATCGGATACAAGACCTTCAACTGCCTGCAACTTTGGAAGAGATCGGGATGAACGGCTTTCGAGGAAATCTGATTCAAGAGGTGTTTCTTCCCGATTCTCTTATGACTGTTGGGAGATATGCGTTTTATGATAATCCGGTGCAATCATACGATTGTTCTGATGAATTGGCAGAAGGACTGCAGTTGGATGAGGTCTTTCCTGCAAAAGAGTCCTTTTCTGAAAGTGAGGAAGTCGACGAAGGGAGTCTCAGTGGCCGATATCTGGAGGCTTTCTGGAGAGGCAACCATTTCTGGAGAACTTATAACCGGGAAGTGATGGTTCTCAGCTTTGCCATGATCTTCTTCGGGATCATAGTTGTTGTGGTATTTCTGTATAAGGAGATGCGGAAAGGTCTTTAAACGGGTGTTAATTTATTGCCGTGATGGGTAAGAATAATGATGAGAAAATAAAAGGAGGTTTTTATATGTCAAGTTATCACGAACCGGCGGAACTGCTGAGTGAAAAAGCGAAAAACATTACAAGAGCCATTAACAGTCTCAAGGAGGAACTGGAGGCTGTGGATTGGTATAATCAAAGGGTGGAAGCCACTGAGGATGAAGAGTTGAAACAAATCATGGCCCACAACCGAGATGAAGAAATCGAGCATGCCTGCATGACGATCGAATGGTTGAGAAGAAACATGGATAAATGGGATGAAGAATTAAAAACCTATCTTTTTACAGATAGTTCCATCATTGAAGCGGAAGAGGGCGCTGAGGGCGGCGGAGGAAAACCTTCCAGCTCCGGATTGAATATCGGGAAATTAAAGTAAATCGATAAAATGAATAAAGGAGGAAGATTATGGATATACTAAAACGGGAAATTGCTCCCCTGACTCAAGAAGCATGGGATGAAATCGATGAAACCGCGGTTGATGTACTTAAAGCGAACCTGACTGCGAGAAAAGTTGTGAGCGTTCAAGGACCAAAAGGCTGGGACTACACAGTCGTTCCTGACGGACGGTTGGAGCTTGTTGAAAATGAGAAGGATGTTAAAACAGGAATATACAAATCAACGCCTCTGGTTGAGGCAAGAATCAGCTTTGAGCTTGAGCGGTGGGAGATGGACAACGTTGTTCGAGGAGCAAAGGATATTGAGTTGGATGCATTGGAAGAGGCCGTTGAAAAGCTAGCTCTTTTCGAAGAGGATGCCATTTACTATGGATATCAGCAAAGCTGCATTAAAGGATTGAAAGACTCCAGCGAAAATGAAACACTGGACTTCGGAAATGACAAGAAGACCATTCTTGAAATGATGGGAAAAGGAATCCTTCTGCTTCAGGATGCTTTTGTCCAGAAGCCTTACAATCTTGTGGTAGGGGATGAGGCTTGGAGAAGAATGAACCGGGAGTCCGATCAATACCCTCTTATCCGGCAAATTGAAGATCTTATAGGAGGAAAAGTGATCTACAGCAAAGTGGCAAAGGGCGCATTTTTACTTCCCGATGATCACGAAGATTTGGAGATGACGATCGGACAGGATTTTGCTATCGGATATGAATCCCATACCGACGAAAAAGTTCGACTGTTTATCACTGAATCCTTCACCTTCCGGGTATTGGATCCTGGACTGATTGTGAACTACGAAGTGTAAGCAGATTAGATTATCAATTTGAGAATTTCCCTTGAAAGGGAAGTTCTCTTTTTTTATGAGAAGTATGGGGAGGGAGTCGGTTGAAGAACGAAAAAGAAGAAAATATTATCGTTATGATAATAATTGTATCAATATGATAAATTCCATATGGCAATTTAGAAGGGAATGTGATAAAATCTGACACAACCATTGATATTCCACGTTTTAATCTTTGGCACAGCTATTGCTATACTAAGAGTAAACGATTACTTTGGAGGGATATCATGAAAACTGAACTGATTGAACAACTAAAGCGGGAGATCAAACCTGCTCTTGGATGTACCGAGCCCGTGGCTGTGGCTTACGCAGCATCCATCGCTAAAAACCTGTTGGGAGAAAAGGTTAAAGCGGTTGATGTCACTGTGAATTCCAACTTGTACAAAAATGGCATGGGAGTATTTGTGCCAGGGACTCAGAAAACCGGCTTATTCTACAGCGTTGCCCTAGGAGTGCTTTTCGGAGATGAAAGCAAGGTGCTGGAAGTTTTGGAGGGAATGCCCCGGGGTGCAGAGAATAAAGCGGAGAGGTTTTTGAAGGAAGCCGATGTCCGTATTGAGTACCTTCCCGGAAAAACCGAGGTTTATGTTGAAGTGGTGGCAAAGGGAGAAAAGCATTCTTCCCGGGTGTTGATTGTGAAAAGCATGGGAATGTAGTTTTGAGAGAGAGAAACGGGATCATTATTGATGATCGAAGAGAAGACCCGGGGAAAGAGGCTGGATCAAAAGAGGAGATAAGTGAACTGAACATAAAAGAACTGATTCGAGTAATACAGAGGATGACAGTGAAGGATTTGGAATTCCTGAATCCGGCGATTGAAGCAAACATGAAAATTGCAAAACATGGTGTGAAGAACAAGAGGGGAGTTGGAGTCGGATACACTTTGGAAAAACTCATGGAGAAGAAAATCATGAAAAGGGATTGGATTAATAAAAGCAAGGCTCTCACTGCAGGTGCATCGGATGCCAGAATGTCAGGAGAGGTTTTTCCGGTGTACAGCTGCGGAGGCAGCGGAAACCAGGGTCTCGCGGCTTCTATTCCGGTCATTGTAATGGCGGAGGCTTTGAATTTTGGAGAAGAGGATTTGTTGCAAGGTCTCGCGCTGAGCTTCCTTGTTACTCTCTATGTCAAACAACGAATTGGACGTCTGTCTGCACTGTGCGGCTGCGGTGTAGCTGCCGGGGTAGGATCTGCTGTAGCCATAGGGAACTTTATGGGAATGAAACCCGAAGTGATTGAAGGCGGGATTAACAACATTGTCGGGAATCTTACCGGCATGGTCTGCGATGGAGCTAAGCCCGGTTGCGCGTTGAAACTTTCAACGTCGGTTGGAACAGTTATGGAGATGATGTTCCTTGCAAAAGAAGGGGCACTAATTCAGCCGGGAGAAGGTATCGTCGGCAGGAAGATCGAGGATACACTGAATCACTTGGAAACCTTAAGTTATCATGGGATGGAAGGAGCAGACGACACGATATTGAAGATTATGATCTCTCAGCAGTCATAAAAAAGGAAAGGTGATGGAATGACCATTAATAGGGAAGGTTTACATGCAATAAAAGAGACGGTTGAACAAATCGCTGAAGTAATTGCTTTGGTCGTGGGAATCGATGTGACGATTATCGATCATAACGGAGATCGCCTCTATGTTACCGGAGCTTTTAAAGAGAAGGTGGATCCCCATATTTCTCTTGATTCGGTATTTAAAGAAGTTCTCCGTGGGGAAGGGGCAAAGGGGATTACTGACAAAACCCGGTCTTCCACATGTCAAATCTGTTCTAATCGGGAACGATGCATCGAGCTTGCCAACCTTTGCGCTCCCATCACACATGATGAGAGGATCTTCGGATTAATCAGTCTTGTTGCATTTCATGAAGAACAGAAGCTGCGATTAGTGGAAAATGCTATTCCCTACCGGTTATTTTTGGAGCGGATGGCTCACTTTCTTGAAACCAAAATGAAAGAGGAGGATACCAGGGAACAAATCTTCTTTCAGAAGATTCAACTGGAGGGAATATTAAACGGTGTGGATCAGGGAGTGATAAGCCTCGACAAAGACCATCGCCTGGTGTTTATCAATGAGAAGGGAAAGGATCTCCTGGAGATAACAGGAGAAACTTATAAAAAACAAAAAATATTTGACGTATTTGAAGATTTTAAAGAGGAGAACAGAACATTCATCCAACAAAAGGGACGAAAAAAAAACGAGATATATCGGGAACTATTAACCGCTGAAAAATGAAAAGGCTTTACTTGGAGGGATCCTGAGCTTCAGACCTTATCAGGATGTCTATGAAATGTCAAAAGAACTGCATAAAGAAGAAATATTTCTCGGCTTTGAGTCAATTGTGGGAAAAAGTATGGAAATCCAAAGGGTGATTGAGTTCGGGAAAAGAGTTTCCCAAACAAATTCGACAGTTTTAATTCAGGGAGAAAGTGGAACGGGGAAAGAACTGTTTGCAAAAGCCTTGCACATGAAAAGCAAAAGAGCAAAAAAGACCTTCATTCCCATCAATTGCGGATCAATTCCTGAAGGATTATTGGAAAGTGAACTTTTTGGCTATGAAGAAGGTGCTTTTACAGGCTCCCGAAAAAAGGGGAAGGAGGGGAAGCTGGCTCTTGCCCACGAAGGAACGTTGTTTCTTGATGAAGTGGGGGATATGCCTCCGGCCTTGCAGGTGAAGCTTTTGCGATTTCTTGAGGATGGTTTGATTGAACCGCTGGGAGCAACCAGGGGTCGCTTTGTGGATGTAAGAATTATTGCCGCAACGAATCGAAATCTTGAACAAGCTATGAAAGCAAAGGAGTTCCGGGAGGATCTTTTCTACCGGCTGAGTGTTGTGCCGATTCAATTGCCTCCTTTGAGAAAGAGAAGAGAAGATATTCATCTGCTGGCAGAGGTTTTTCTAAGAAGGAATTATGAACGCTATAATAAAGAGGAAGTCACCTTTTCCAAAGATGCGAAGGAGACTCTGTGGGAATATGAATGGCCGGGAAATGTAAGAGAGTTGGAAAATGCAGTGGAATTTGCTTTAAGCACGTCACAGAACACGGTAATTACGAAAGAGGACCTTCCTGTGAGGGTAAGAAACCACCAAAGCTTCCCCGCTGATGAAAAATTAACAATCGAACCTTTGGAAAAGATGGAAGAAGCATTAATTCATAAAGCGCTGCGAGTAACCAGCAGCCCAAAGGAAGCGGCAGAACAGCTGGGAATCGGACAGGCCACAATCTATCGAAAGATGAAAAAATATGGGATGAGCAGAGGAGGGGAGTCATAATCATGGAAGAAAAAACGAGGGAAGAGAAAAAAAGACACTTGCGATTGTTACGGTATACTCAAATGCTGTAGATTTTTACGAAAGACAGGTTAAAGAGATTTTCGGTGACAGATTGGAAATAAAAAAATATACAGTGGATGATGGATCGATTAAAAAAGGCATCGAAGGCGATCTTATTCTAACTCATTACAACTACACCCTGGAAACCATAAAGAAGTATATCCGTAACGAAAACGAGCTCCTTTTTGCGAATCGGACAATCTCAAAGGTAGGATTTCGTGAAATTAAAGCATTACCTGATGGAACCGAGGCGATGCTCGTAAATGTGAATGCAGAGATGGCAATCAATACGATCTCTCTCCTTTATCAACTGAATCTTCGGCATATTCATCTCAGTCCCTACTACCCGGGAATGAAAATCCCTCCGAAAGTAAAGGTGGCAATCACTCCCGGTGAGAAAATGTACGTTCCTGAAACTGTGGAAAAAGTCATTGACATAGGAGATCGAATGCTTGATATTTCAACGATCATGGAAATTGCTGTTAAACTCGACCTGTACGGAGAACGGGAGAAGGATCGGATCAAAAAGTATTTTGAAACAATTGTCCCCATGGGCGGAATTGAAAAAATGGTAGGAAGAACCCAAAAACTGGAAAGCCAGCTGGAACTGATGATGCAGATGACCGGAGAGGGTCTGATTGTAGTTGGAGAGGACGGTAAAATCCACTCTTATAACCAGGCTGTGGAAGAACTTCTAGGACACCGGAAAGAAGAGCTGATTGGTCATCGAATTAAGGAGGTGTTGCCCGAGGTTGATTACGATGAGACGTTAGAAGAATTAAAAGAAATTGAAGACAAGGTCATTCGCTATCGGGGAAAAGATCTTATTCTGGGAATGCAGCCTGTGACATCCCATGGAGAGATTTACGGCGCAATGATTCACTTGAAGTCGTACATCGATACAGAAAGGAAGCAACACCGTCTCAGGGCACAAATTATCGGGAAGGGGCATAAAGCGAAGTATACTTTTGAGGATCTTGTGGGAAAGAGCAGTCTTATGGAAAAAACGAAACATATTGCTAAAAGAATGGCTATATCAGATGCATCGGTTTTAATCACAGGAGAAACCGGCACAGGAAAAGAGATTTTTGCACAAGCGATCCATAATGCTTCAGCGAGGATGGACTTTCAATTTGTGGCAGTAAACTGTGCAGCTCTACCGGAGAGTTTACTGGAAAGCGAACTCTTCGGTTATCACGAAGGAGCTTTTACAGGAGCAAGAAAAGGGGGGAAGGCAGGACTTTTTTGAGTTATCCCATATGGGAACCTTGTTTCTTGATGAAATAGGAGAAATGCCGATTGCTCTACAATCCCGACTGTTGAGGGTTTTGCAGGAAAGGGAAGTGATGCGGGTCGGCGGGGACAATGTGATCAATGTGGATGTGAGAGTGATTGCTGCCACAAATAGAAATTTAAAGGATTTGATAAGAGAAGGAAAGTTTAGGCGGGATCTGTATTTTCGCCTCCACGTACTTCCCCTTAAAATTCCGCCTCTTCGAAAGCGCAGAGAAGACATTCCCCTGCTTATGAACGAGATTCAAAAAGAGTTGGACGTAAAACTTCATATGACGGAAGAGGCAATGGAGGTACTTCTGAATCATTCCTGGGAAGGGAATGTAAGGGAATTAAGGAACTATATGGAGTATTTTGGAAGCTTAAACAAAGGCACGATTGAATATTCCGATGTACCGTTTATTGAAGAAGAGCCTATGGAAAAGCAGACTGTCATAGAAGATCATCCCTTGATAGAGGAATTCAACGATAAAACACAGGAGGCAATAAAACTTCTGCATTTATTGGGAAAAGCGAGGGAGCAAAAGAAGAGAATGGGAAGAAGATCCCTGGTCCAAGCAATGGAACAGCAGGACATGTGGGTAAGTGAGCAGGAGATCAGGAGCATAATAAAGAAATTGAAAGAACTAGGACTGGTAGAGGTTTCCGCCGGGAGAGGAGGGACAAGGATTACAGCACTTGGCGAAAGAAGGCTACAGGAACAAAGGGATTAATGGGACTAATGGAAAGAGAAAAAACCCGATAATCCCTTTGAAAGATAGTGTTCCTGATTCTGTAAAGAGATTTAGAAAAACAAGGAGTCGAATTTCGGGGAAACAAAAAGAAGCTACAGACTGAAATAACTGAAAATAAAGAATATTTCTTGTATAATTTAATTTATATGAGTATTAACGAAAAACTTGGCATATCCCTTGCTATTATATAATGCAAGGGATTTTGTCCATTTATGGGATAGAAGGAAAAGAAATTAAAAACAAGGAGGAAAGTCTATGTTGAAGAGAAAGAGTTTACTAGTTATTCTGGCACTGCTGCTGATTTTCAGTTTAACACTGATAGGATGTGGTGGCGCTGACGATGATGAGTTGGATGATGTTTTTGATGACGCATCGGATGATGACGAAGTGGTGGATGACGATGAAGATGAGGTTTCGGAGGCTGATGGCAGATTAATTGTTGCACAGCACGCTGATGTTCAGAGCCTGGATCCGCAACGGGTAAATGATGTGGCCTCGTTCTGGGTTATGAATCAGATGTATGAAGGACTTGTAAGAAGAACGGACGACATGGGTGTCGAGCCGGCTTTGGCTGAATCATGGGAAGAAGTGGATGAGCGGACCTTCCGTTTTTTCCTGCGACAAGGTGTAACGTTCCATAATGGAGAGGAATTTACTGCGGAAGACGTTAAATTCAGCATCGAGCGACTATTGGATCCTGACTTTGCATCACCGGGAGCTTCACGATTGAATATGGTGGATGTGGAGAATATTGAGATTATCGATGAGTACACCATCGATATTCCTACGAATGAGCCTTTTGGCCCCCTTCTCACCTACTTGGCACACAGTGCTTCTTTCATCGTAAATAAAGAAGCGATTGAAGAGTTCGGGGATGACTCAGGAGCAAATCCCGTTGGAACGGGACCTTTTATGTTGAAAGACTGGAATATCGGAAATGAAGTCGTGTTAGAGCGATTTGACGATCACTGGAGAGAGCCTGCAAAGTCAAAAGAGCTGGTTTTCAGAGTAATTCCTGAAAATACGAACAGAGTTATCGAGCTGGAGACCGGAAATATTCATATCGCAAAAAGCATTGATCCCGGAGATATGTCTCGGGTGAGAGAACACCAAGATCTCGTTTTATATGATGGAGATGCATTGAGAATTGGATATGTAGGACTGAACACCTCCAGACCTCCATTTGACGATATACGAGTCCGTCAAGCAATGAACTACGCAGTGGATTCTGAAGAAGTCGTCAGAGTTGTTTATGGAGATCTCGGTTCACCGGCGACCACATTTATGAATACAGGTATCTGGTCATTTAATCCTGATGTAAGGCAATACGACAGAGACCTGGATCGCGCTAGAGAACTGCTGGAAG
>LCWZ01000058.1_pt1 | contig 14422 bp, 8 predicted proteins | sample 349071 | NCBI WGS metagenome assembly LCWZ01 (sample SAMN03565344, study PRJNA281982) | anaerobic digester metagenome | biome: Anaerobic digester; feature: Alkaline_Metagenome_Assembly_B; material: Alkaline anaerobic digester sludge; isolation source: anaerobic digester run at haloalkaline...
GGTAAGCGGAACAAAAATAACAGCTTCTGCACGGTACAGGGGGCGAACAAACAAACTTGAGGAAAAAACATATACGAGGATGAAGCTGGCTGCCGAACCAATCAAAAGCCACTTCAGAAATTTTGGCCTCAAAAAAGAATTATCAGGATGTTGCTTTGCCATGCGAAACGCATTTTCTCAAACAGTGTTTACATTAACCTTCCAGAATGAAACCTAATGACAAAGCAAAATGTTCATTTCCATTTCGTTTTGAATTTTTGATTTTTATATATCTTTGCACCACCAATTGATCGCTTGCATTACGGGGCGTTAGCTCAGTTGGTTCAGAGCGCATGCTTGACAGGCATGAGGTCGCTGGTTCGATTCCAGCACGTCCCACATTGCTATTTAGCCGTTGACGGAAATACGTGAACGGCTTTTTTATGGCTTCTCAAATTTTTACCCGAAGAAAACCGGGTATTATTGTCAGTTTTATCCAAAAAAATGGTTATTCATTATCAAAGTCGGATTAGTAGTTTTTAAATAGCAAGATGTATTATGCCGTAATTGAACATGCCGTTACGAGATATTGAAGTCAAATACCGCTTAACCCAAATATCTGACAATTAAGAAAATAAATAGCAAAAGGGATTGTTTTTCAACTCAGCCTTGTTTATTTTTGAATAAAAAACAGGCCATGCTATCTGATCAGGATAACAATCAGCTAAATGAGCCCACGAGTTCTTATCAGCCGCCATTAACCTTCGAAAAGGTGTGGATGATGTTTCAGGAGACCGACAGGAGGTTCAGGAAAACAGAGGAACTCATGACGCGTCTGTCAAAATATATTGGCGGATTAGGCATGAACGTCGGGGAGCTTGCGGAAGATTATTTCCGGGGAGCGCTGGAAAACATGACAGCGCTGGCCGGGATCCCCATAGACCAGGTGGAAAGTTTTCGCAGAAAAAGAGGAAAGCTGGAAGGGCAGTATGATGTGGTCCTCGTAAGCAATGATACAGTTGTGGTCATAGAAGTAAAACACAAACTCCACAGCGCGGATGTGATTCGTTTCCACAACCGGAAGCTGCCAGTGTTTAAAGTGCTCTATCCCGAATATGCCAGGCGAAAAGTCGTAGGTGCCGTTGCCGGTATGACTATAGCGAAAAACGCAGCAGAAAAGGCTTTAGAAATGGGTTTCCTGTTGCTTACACAATCAGGGCAGAAAATAGAGGTGCTTAACCCGGAAGGCTTCACACCGAAAATCTTATAAACCGGAATTAACAAACCAAATCAATCAATCATCGGCAGCTTCATGAGGTAATCGGTCTGATACTCCCCGGCAGTATGAAAGGTATGCGTATCAAAGACCTCGAAGCCATACTTTTGATAGAATCGCACAGCCCGGTAATTTTTCGGCCAAACGCCCAGCCAAACGTAGGTGGCCTTTTTATTTCTGGCGATCTTAAGGGCATGATCCATCAAAGCCTGACCCACCGACTTGCCGTGCCATTCCTTTTTCACATAGATCCGCTCCACCTCAAGGGCCTTCTCGTTCTGTGGCTCGGTCTGTGCCTTGCCGGTGTTGACTTTCAGATATCCCGCTACCGTCCCATTGATCCGGGCCAGGTAAAAATGGGATTCCGGATGGCTCACTTCCTTTAACATGCGATCGGGATGAAAACTCTCGTCCAGGTAGTGCAAAAGGTTCTCTTCCGCAATGGTTTTGTGAAAGGTCTCAAAAAAAGTCTGGCGGCCAACCTTCACCAGGGCCGGCACATCTCCGGATCCGGCGGGTAAGATCTCAATATCATAACAAACCATATTATGCCATTAGTTTGACAGTGAATTCTTAACCAGGGCAAAAAACAGGCACCCACAAAACTTATATCTGCGAAGATCTTCCTTGTCAGGCAACTGTATCGTTCGCCTGATCAAAGATCTGCAATCCTGATACACATCAGTGAAACTCCCTCAGGCTTTCATGTATGCCCTTATGTATCTCATACCAGAACTCCAGTCCGGCCTCAAACTTATCTTTTTCAAAAGCTTTGATCCACTTTTTAAGATCCGGATCATTTACGCCGTCTTCCTCAGCTTTTTTCTTAAGGAAGCGATACACGAAATCCACGTTACGTTCCGGTTCCCAAAAGATGGAGGCATTGCGGCTATTGATGCGGGTAGCTGTAAGTTTAAGTTTCTGCATGAATTCCTCGCGCTGGCCGTACAGTTTTTCCATGACATCGGGCATGATGTCCTCAGCCCAGGCACGATGAAAGCGGCAAAACCCCAGGTTGTCCATCATAAGCTCCTGGATCATGCGTTCGGCATTCTGTCTGCCCAACTCGCGCGGTGGGATAAACTCCTTGCCGTATACCATGTAATATTTTCCCATGATGGCCATTGGAGAAAGCACGCCGGGCGTCCAGTACTGGTTGGGCACCATCCATCCCTGGCGCGCAAAGCCAATATGTACAAAACGATCCATCACCTCCACTCCTTTTTCGCGGGAGAGTCGCCTGGCCAGCTTTCGGGCACCCAGGGAGAGGTCAACCGCGCCTCCTTCTTTTACCATTTCATCCAGCAAGGCAGCACCTATTTTGGCGTTGTGCATGGAGTCTTTCACTACATCAAAGTTTTCTGCTGAAAACCTTGGCTTATGCTTTACACCTAACTCCTTTGGTTTGATCAGATCATCTGCCATACAATCCATGAGCCAGGAGAGCACGCCTCCCACTGAGATCGCATCAAAACCGTAGCTGTCGGCCTTGCCGTTGAGCAACTCGGCCGCCCGCTGGTCAAACACCCCGCACAAAGGGCCCATAGTCTGATAGGGTTCATAATCCTTTTTAAAATGGTTGTGCATTTTCTTGCAAACCGCCACGCAGGGTTCACCGCAGTTTTTTTGCTGTTTTTTCTCTATGGTCTCCTCGTTAAACTGTTTGAGGTAATGATCCAGAACAAAGCGCTTATGCAGATCAAGGCGCTCCTCTTTTGACATATATAGCGTCCGGTAGTTAAAAGCAATGATCCGCTCGTTCATCGTGGCAAAATTGACCCCAAAGGTACCTCCTGTGTTAAAGGCCGGATCATACCTGTATTTGGTGGTAGCCTCCATGTCTTTGGCCGCCATCTTTTTCTGATACCGGTCGTGAAACCACTGGTCGGCCACGTTGCGATCCCGGAAGTCTTCATCCACCCAGGTACCACCGTAAATGATCCCTACGATACCGTGCTGTTGCAGAAGCTTGGTACCAAACCCCCCGCGTCCGGCCCAGCAGTCTACAGGCGTTAAGTCACCTTTTTTTACCGGTGCGGATGCAATGGCACCGTTATCTGTGTGGAGGGCAGCGGGCCCCACAGCCAGTACACGAGGCTCTTTTTCATAGCGTGACGAAAATTTGTCCAGCGCATATTGCATCACGCCATACACTCCGCCCCTGCCGGTTTCCCATACAGTTTCCGGATGCACCGGGAGAAACTCCACCTCCACTTCTTCGCCGTGATTACGATTCAGGTAAAGGATAGCGGGTTTTTCGGCTTTCCCAATGATCGAGAACATATTAACCCCCAGGTTATCGAAAACCAAAGCAGCGCCACCCATGGAAGAGATAAAGAAACCGTGCCAGGAAGGCGAAATCCCGGTAAATATCAATCTGTTGGAACCCGGGAAGATGGAGCCAGCCAATAGCCCTGCACCGATATTCAGGCTGTTGTATTTATAAGAGAGGTGAATTCCTAAATCAACCGGGCCAAAAAAATCTCCTACAGGATACTTTTGTATGCGGTAAAATCCATTAGAAGCATCAATCATAAGTACCCGCAGCTTTTCAGAAATCTTTTCTTTCATGGGGTCAGGATCTTTTGAAAATGATAATTACTGGTAAAAATAATCAATTACTGCAATCATGCCCATGCTCAGAAAGCTATTTTTTCCTGCATTTGATCACGGGCATTTGCTGACAGGGTACCCTGCAAACACAGTCGATCCTATTAGATTTCAAGGAGCCCGGGGGTTTACCCAACCACCCTTCAGCAATGCCCCGAATATCTGTTGAACCCGCTCCGGAAATCAGCAAAACCCGGCCAAAAAGCCCGGGGATTCCAAACAAACACCAAACTGTTGTGCGAATTTGACCCGGATGAGGTACACCGGTTATCTTATAAAAACACGATATATTGGAATGCGGATAAGTAAACCTTATTATCCACCCCGGTGTTTATCTTTTATTCATCATCAAAACAATGGACATGATCTGTTTCCGAAAATTACTCATCACTATTGCTTTCCTCGCATTCCAAACCCTAACCCACGCACAGCAGGAAATTCCCAACGGAGATTTTGAAAGCTGGCCGCCCAACAATTTTGGCAATCCCGAATTCTGGGATTCGCCCAATGAGGAACGTCCGGGTTTCCGTTCTTTCTCACTACGGTATCACAAACAACCGACAGCCATACCGGTAACTATGCCGCGCAAGTGACCACCGGCTCCGTGCTGGGACAGATCGTACCCGGAGTGCTTACCCTGGGAGAGCTTATCGTAAACATTGAAAACCCCGAAGCCTCTGAATTCATCGGAATCCCTTTCACGGAAAGGCCCTCCGGCCTGGGCGGCTTCTACAAGTATTCGACCACAGGAAACGATTTTGGTGTCATTGGGCTGCTGCTCACACGGTATAATGAACAAACCAGCAACAAGGACACCATTGCTTTTGGATTAAGAGAGTTAACCCCCGAATCCGATTATGAGGAGTTCGGTTTCGAAATCTACTACCTCAGCTATGAAGAACCGGACTCGATGAATGTCATCATCATATCCTCTGCCTCTCCTGACATGACGGATGGCAGCGAACTGATCATAGACGACCTTTCCCTGGTTTACGCCGATCCACCGGTGGTAGATCTCGGCGACGACGTGCACATCTGCCCGGGCCAGGGCCATACCTTCGACCTGGGATTCGTCGAAGGGTATACATACACCTGGATCGATCTGCTTTCCAGTGAGGTGGTCTCGGAAGAGCCGGAATTTACTGTTTTTGATCCCGGAAAGTTTAAGGCAGTGGTGCAAAACCCTAACGGCCTGCCCGGAATGGATACGGTGGAAGTGTTTATGCACGGCGACGTCCCGGCGGCCTTTGAACTTTCCGCGGAAGGCGTCTTTTGCCAGGAGTCCCCTTCCATTGACTTCATCCTCAGCAGCTCCGAATCCGGGATTTTCTATACGCTTTGGAAAAATGATGCTGTCGTATCAGAACCTGTGGAAGGAACTGGCGATGAACTTGTTTTTGGCCCTTACGATGAAGAAGGCCTGTATTTTGTGAACGCCGAAGACCCTGATGGGCCTTGCGATATGGCAACGGATACCATCGAGGTACAGCTGGTGCCCACTCCAATGGTCTTTGAAGTCACCGGGGGCGGCACATATGACAACGAAAGTGAAGGCGTGGAAGTGGGGTTAAGCGGCAGTGAAACAGGCGTGAACTATTTTCTGATCCGTGACGGGGAAACCGCGGTGGCAGAAAAAGCCGGAACAGGAGATCCGCTTTCTTTCGGACTTTTCGGCGAAGGCGTGTACACCGCCGAAGCCATCAACGGCATGGCTCATTGCGCCGAAATGATGGCAGGAGAAGCCGTCGTAAGCATCACCACCCCGGTTGAGTTTGCCGAAACAGTGGAGTTGAAAGTTTATCCGAACCCGGCACGGACATACCTGCACATCAGCAGCGAAGAACAAATCAACCAGGTGGCCTTATATGATATCGCCGGCCAGGAGGTTTACTCAGAAAAAACGGGCCACAACACGGTTCGCCTGGATGTTTCCACATTCACGAGGGGTATTTATCTTGCCAGGATTACCACCAAACACGGCATTTTTTCGAAACGGATCAGTGTAGTCCCTTAGCAACACAGATCATCTGAAGATTAACCTATTGAATGGCTAAAAACGCATTGCCCTTAACCCGTAACCAATCAAACCTTTCATCCGCAGGCAAAAAAAAATGAAACCTCCATACCAAAGAATTGACAAGCAGGAGTATGATTATTTTCATTGGGCGTGAATTGGTTTTAAGTTGCCCCGGGTAACCTCAAACTTCAAACATCAAACCTCAAACAGTTGCAACACAAACCCTAATCTTTTGTCAAGAACATAAACATCTCAATATTAAACAGTTGCAAAACTACAAACATATTACTAACTCTGCGCGATAATTGTTATTTTTGCAGTAAGAAGAAACCGCATGAATTTAGGCATTGAGAATATTCTTCTGATCGGGTCCATCCTCTTATTGATCAGTCTGTTTGCAGGTAAGACATCCTATCGTTTTGGGGTGCCGACGTTGATCCTGTTCCTTGGGATCGGGATGCTGGCAGGGTCGGAAGGCATCGGGGGCATTCACTTCGATAATCCGGCGATTGCGCGCTTCATTGGCATTGTATCCCTCAACTTCATCCTTTTCTCAGGAGGCCTGGACACCCACTGGACTTCCATAAAATCCTGTTTCTGGAAGGGGTTTTCACTCTCCACCCTTGGCGTGTTGCTCACAGCCATCACGCTGGGCACCTTTGTCTGGCTCCTTACCGACTTCACCATTTATGAAGGTTTACTGCTGGGGGCCATCGTATCATCGACGGATGCCGCGGCAGTATTTTCCATCCTGAGATCCCAGAAGCTGGCACTGAAAGGAAATTTGCGCTCAACGCTCGAGTTTGAAAGCGGCAGTAACGACCCCATGGCCTATGTGCTGGTCCTTGTTTTCCTGGGACTGGTCGTGAACCAGGATCAGAACCTGCTGACGGTCCTCCCCGTGTTTTTCCAGCAAATGGCGCTTGGCGGGATTGCCGGATATGCTTTCGGGCTGCTCAGCAAGTTCATGATCAACAAGATCAGGCTGGACTTTGAAGGGCTTTACCCGGTGCTGGTGATCGCCATGATGTTTTTCACCTTCTCTGCTACCGATTTTCTTGGCGGGAACGGGTTTCTGGCCGTTTACATTTGCGCTGTTTACCTTGGCAACCAGGACCTGATCCACAAAAAAACCATTTTGAAGGTGTTCGACGGGCTGGCCTGGCTCTTCCAGATCGTACTCTTTTTAACGCTGGGATTGCTGGTTTTTCCTTCTGACATTATCCCAATCATCGGCATAGGCCTGCTGATCTCCTTTTTCCTGATCCTGGTGGCAAGGCCGTTGAGCGTGATGATCAGCCTGGCATTTTTCCGCATGCGGATGCGCAACCGCCTTTACATTTCCTGGGTGGGACTAAGGGGTGCCGTGCCCATCGTGTTCGCCACCTATCCCCTGCTTGCAGGCATTGAAAAAGCCGACATGATCTTCAACGTGGTATTTTTCGTGTCGGTCACCTCCGTGATCATCCAGGGAACCACCCTTCCCTTGCTGGCACGCTGGCTGCACGTGGCGCTTCCTGAGCGCGTAAAACGCCGTGAGCCGTCAGATATGCTGCTGACTGAACAAATGAAATCCTCTATGGTGGAAGTAACGATTCCGCCCAGGGCATGCGCAGACGGCAAACAAATCGTTGATCTGCATTTTCCGCCGCATGCCATCATTGCCATGATTAAGCGCGGCGACAAATACATCACACCAAACGGAAACACGAAGCTGAGAGCCGGCGACAGACTGGTCATCCTCTCCGAAACAGAAGAAGGTTTGGAAGAGGTGTTCAAATGCCTGGGCGTGTCAGAGCAGAACCCGCCCCATGGAGATTAAATCTTTGATGCAAACAAATATCCCAGGCAAGATCAAACCTCAAAACTGCCAAAAACCAACAAGCAGCTAACAACCTCAAGCCTGCAACCTAAAGCCGAAAGCTAACAGCAAACAGCCAATAGCTAAAAGCCAACAGCTAAAAGTCAATAGCCAAAAGCCAATAGGCAGCAACCATTACCGTCCTCACTCCGCATACAGAAAATCATGCATATACTCCATAGGAGGATCAGCATGGGTTTTCCCTGGTTCCGGGCGCGCCACATGATATGTTTCACGGCAGGGTCTTCTTCAATACTCGTTTTGCTCTCAATTCCCAATAGACGCGATGCCAGTCCGCTGAAGGCAAACAGCCCCGGTTCGGGATATTCGACGACCTCGTATTCGCCATCCACGCCGATGCCTGAAGCTTCCAGTGCCATGTTGATGGTGTGCTGCAAACCGCCAATGGCATCCACCAATCCAATCTCTTTGGCATCTGTTCCCGACCAGACACGGCCTCGGGAAATTACATCCGTCTCATCGAAGGTCATTCCCCTGGATTCAGCCACTTCTTTCACGAAAGTTTCATAGAGCCCGCCGATCATGTTTCTCACCAGTTCCTCCTCTTTGTCGTCAAAAGGTTTATCCATTATGGGGATTCCCAGGAGCGGCACCGGAATCCCAAAGCCCATCGCAGCCATGTCGCCCTGTTTGACAAAATCGGTCTCGTATCCCACGCGCTCCTTGATGCCTTCGTCATAAAAGAAACCGGCAATCACCCCGATGGAACCGGTAATGGTATTTGGAGCAGCCACAATGGTATCGCCGTACATCGACAGCCAGTATCCTCCGGAAGCAGCGAGCGCACCCTGGCTGATCAGCACGGGCTTGTCTTCTTTGGCAAGCAGAAGTTGTTCGGCAAGCACATCCGAAGCCAGGGGAGAGCCACCCGGCGACTCCACGCGGAAAACGATCGCTTTGACGTTGTTGTCTTTACGGGCCTTTTTGACATCTTCTGCGAGCGACCTGGCGCGCATGCCGGCATCCATGTCTACCGGGCCCACTGCATATATCACAGCTATCTCAGGCTTACGGCCCCAGTAATTGTCGCGCGGCAACTGATACCGCTGCAGATTATTCGTTGCAAGCATAGCAGGTTCTTCCCCGGTAAGCTCTTCAATAATATCGCCTTTTGCCGTCCACCGGCCCAGCTTGTCCACAAGGCCATGTTCCATAGCATCATCACCGTTGAAGAAGACCATCTCGTTCACAAGCCTTTCGTACTCTTCGTCTGAGATTCCCCGGCTGGAGGTAATGTCTTGTTTGGCCAGTTCATACATGTTATCCACCAGCAATTGCCTTTGTTCGCGGTCTTCATCGCTCATTTGGTTGCGCGAAAGGGCTTCAAAACCGGACTTATACTCGTGGTAGCGCCACTCATCCACACCAATGCCAAGCTTTTGAAGCATGTCGTTGAGGTACACGTTTCCCATCATGTAGCCCGGCAGCATCAAGCTTCCCTGCGGATCTAGCACGATGTGATCGGCCACGGAGATCAGGTGGTACTGGTTCATGGAGGCATTATCCGTGAAGACAATTACCTGCTTTCCCGTATCGCGGAAGGCCTGTAGCTGCTGCCTTATCTCCCAGGTCATAGCCGGATTGAGGGCCATTCCGGAGGCATTGATCACCATGCCGGAAACACGGGGGTCTTCTGCCGCCGCATCAATGGCATCCAGGGTCCTGCGCAACGAATTCGCATTGTCAAAAAGCCTGTATCGCTGGTAGCGCATGGGCCTCGAAAGATTCAGTTCCACGAAGTATGAGGGCTCGCGCAGGCGATCATCGATCACATTCCGGTCATACGCACCCACACGAACCGCATAGGTGTTATGCGTGTGACTGAAAGAGTCATCAAAGCCGCCCTGGGCAGAAAAGCCAATGCGCCCCAGGCTTAGCTGCACACCAAAGGTAAAGGCCTCGTGGTCGAAATACCTTCCGGTAAAACGCAGGCCGGGAAGGGCTTCCACAGCCACCCCTGCACTCCACATCCCGTCGCCCATATCCATATCCTTACGCAAGGCATAATCCCCAAAAACAGCCAGGCGCTCATTGCCAAACGGTCGTATCGCCAGATCGATCACCCCCTCGTAATCGTCAAAATCGGTCAGGAAGGTTCCCATCAAACCAATCGACAAATATTGCGAAGGCCGGAATAAGTTGCCGAAAGTCAGGTTTGTTTCGCGACCAAAAAAATCGGTGTCACCGCCCGACCAACCCACACTCAAGCCTGAGGCAAAACGTTCGTTACCAAAAGCCGTTGACAGCCGGTAGTCAATCACAGCATACCCTTCCAGGCTCAACCGGTGAACCGCAAACCCGGTATTCGGAATACCAACAAAGACACCCCAGCGGCTGAAATCCGATAAACCCATGTCGTTGTCCGACCATGCAAAGGTGATGTCAGGATGGGTGACATAGTTCAGAATGGCAGGGTTGGCATAACCATATAAGCCAAACCCCATCGCCCCCGGCGAGGTCATCAGAAACTCGTTCCGGAAATGAAAGGAATCAAATCCCCCGATGGCATTAGCCGTGTTTGGCTTTAGCAATAATGAAGACAGCAATACATGCAAGACAACCAATAATGTAATTTTTTTCATGGTATACTGATTTTATTGGTAAAAGTGACATAAGGATATAAGAACAAAAGCAATAAGTCGAAACGTCAAAATCACAGCCCCGCATTTGCCCTGCAGGGTTAATTGCGTAAAGATATTGAATTTGGAAAAATAAATAAGCTTAATCCAATGAAAAGGACCTTGAGTTTTTACCCGCAACAGATCCTGGTCATATCACCATCAGCTAAAGACTGTCTGATGCAGCGATTCGCTTTATTATTTTGGATACAGGACCTTTGATTGCCAAAGCAGACAAAGAAAAATTACTTTACCGTTTTGTTCAGCATGAAAAACAGACTTGACAATTACCTTGTTTTTACCTATATTTGAACAGCAATTAATGAAATGAATCGAGATTATTTAATCTTTTTCGACAGAATTTCTCATAAAACAGTTGCAATTGTTTTACCATCCCAATTATTAACCAAATCTACTTAGCTATGAAGAATTTTTTTACGCTATTACTGGCAGTGTTTTTTGCTGCCGGGTCGCTTTTCGCCCAGCAATTGGTCTTTGACTGGGCAGAAACAGCCGGAGGCGCTATGGGCGATTTTGGCGAAGGGGTTACGGTTGACGATGATGGCAATGCATACATCAGCGGCCATTTCCGTAACGACATGACCATCTTTGATGAGACCTTCGACCCGGAAAGCGGCCAAAACACGATGTTTCTTGTCAAACTTTCGCCGGACGAAGAAGTTATCTGGGCTGTAACTGCAGAAGCCGATGGAGTAACCGGTGCAAGCGGGTTTAAAACCGCCTGGAAGAATGATTACGTGTATCTGTTTGGCGATTTTCGGGGAGAAGCCACATTCAGCTCCGCCGATTTTACGGAAACCGTAATGAACTCAGATACCCGCGCTGCTTTTGTAGCCAAGTATTCTGACAACGGCGTGCTGCAGTGGGTAAAGAAAATGGAGTCGAGCCACGCTGCCGGCATCATTCCGACAGGAAGTGCAAATAACCTGGTTGTGGACGATGCGGGTGCCGTTTACGTGACCACACAGTTTCGTACAGACATCGACATCGATGGAACCGTCGTGGACCCTGAAGGCAGCGGTGGAACTAACTTCCATGCACTGGTTGTGAAATTTGACGCACTCGGAGCTTATCAATGGCACTGGATTTCCACGCACGAAGGCGACGACAGAGGGGAAGCCATTACCGTTACCGATGATGGCAATATCCTTTTCGCCGTTCGCTATAACGAAGAGCTGACCGTTAATGACGTACATTACGAAAATGATGGCGGTGGAATAGCGCTTATCGAGGTAGAACCCGACGGAACTTATGCCTGGGACCATCATGTCTACACCGACGATACCAACCAGGCCAATTTCTGGGATATGCAATTCGATGATGAGGGCAACCTGTATATTGCAGGTGCAAACAGAACCACCCTGACCTGGGACGATGATACGACTTTTGAGCCATCAAACCCAATGCGTACCGATGCCTTTGTGATCAAACTGGACGAAGATCGCAACCTGGTCTGGAGTAAGTTTTTTGGCGATGAAGACGAAAATGCATTGGCAAAGTCTGTCTCTTTTGTGGGAGATATCCTGTATGTGGGAGGAGAATTTATTGGCACAATGGAGTTGAACGATGATATCACCTTAAGCTCGAATGACGAATCAAGGGATATTTTTTATGCATTAATGGACCCTGAAGATGGCAGCTTTGTTGATGCAGGAGCCTTTGGTGGCGAAGGGAACGAGATTTTGGGCACCATGGGTGTTAACCAGGATGGCGATGCTTATTTCATGGGGCGCTTTCTGGGCACATTTGAAGCCGGTGGAGAAAGTTTCCCCACAGAAGGAAGCTGGGATTTCTTCGTTACAAGATACATTACAGAAGTAGAAGAAGATATCCCCGACGATGTTGTGAACACCTTCCCATGGACTGAAAATTTTGAAGACGACTGGGTTACTGATCCGGACGACCCGGATGCACCAGAAGCCCCGGAAGGCTGGACAGTTGTGACTTCAGCAAGCTACTGGCAGCATACCGACGTGCATTCATTTGTAGGAGATTATTCCGCCAGGTCGTACCAGGGATCCGGTACCGGATTCACGGCCGACGAATGGCTGATCACCCCGGCCATCAATATGGATAATCCGGAAGCCAATGAATTGATCTTCATGGGTAAATCACACAGAGCGCCTGACGGAGTGAGAGAACATCTGCGGGTGCTGATCATGGATGAGCTCTATCACAACGTTGACGACCTCCACGACCATGCAGTTTTGATCGAAGATATTTATCTGGATGACGAATGGGTTGAATACATCTTAAACCTTGAAGATTACGAAGGCACCAACCACCTGGCTTTCCATTATTATATCCAACCCGAGGACAACCCGAGCTTTAACTGGGTATATGTGGACAATGTCAGGGTGGGTGACTTTGACGTATGGACCCTTACCATGATGGATCCCATGGGCCAGGGCAGCGTTGTACCGGAACCCGGCGATCATTTATACAGCGATGAGTCGCTCGTTTATATTACAGCCGAAGCGGACTCAGCCTGGTACTTTGACAGGTGGGAACTGAACGGAGACTTTTATTCCGGCCTGGCCGATACAAGCCTTGTCATAACAGCAGACAAGCAATTGCAGGCATTTTTTGAGCTGAAAGACGTATACACCCTTACCATGGAAGAACCCGATGGCATGGGAACCGTTATCCCCGAACCCGGTGATCATGAGTACCTTGATGGTGATGTGGCTGAACTGAGTGCTGCCCCCGGAATGGGATACTATTTCAGTCACTGGACCGGCAATGTCGACGATCCGGACGCACCCGAAACCACCATCGTAATGGATGAAGACCAGACGGTAAGAGCCGTATTTGAACCAATCGAAGGAATGGAACTGCCGTTTACAGAAAAGTTTGCCGGAGTTGATGAAGGGGATATCCCGGAAGGATGGGAGCGGGATATAAATAACTGGGCGGTTCACGATTCAAATAACGCAGGTGGGGACGCCCCTGAGATGCGGTTTAGCTGGACTCCCTCAGTGCAGGGCGTTTTTTTATCTGACAACACCGAAAATCGATACAGAAGGTTATACGGATCTGTTGTTAAGCTTCAAGCATATGGTGGATAATTTTTCAGGTCCCGGCCCTTATACCCTGAGCGTTGTAGCCATAGCAGATGGCGAAGAACACCTCATTCATGAATGGGTTGACCCTTCCGATATTGCAGCTCAAGAAGTGGAGTTCTTCCTCAATGAAAGTGATCATGGAGTAGGAACGGACAACTTTTACCTGGCATTTGTTTTTGATGGGGATTCCTTTCAAATTAATTTCTGGTACATCGATGACATTCATCTTGGAGAGGCCCCCGATATGTACGAGGTGACCTTCCACGTGAAAGAAGACACTGCCGAAGAGGCTCCCATCGAAGGCGCCATGATATCGGTCGACGGCGAACAGCTTGAAACCGGCGCCGACGGCACGGCCTCTATCGTGCTGGTTGACCAGGTTACCTATACGGCGAACATCACCGCCGGCGGCTACATTGGGGAAGAGGTGACCTTCACGGTTGACGGAGCAGACAAAGACATAGAGGTACACCTTGAGGTGATCGAGATGTACACCATTTCTTTCAGTGTGATGGACGATGGCAATAACCCTGTTGAAGGGGCAGAGATCACCGTGATACAGGAAAGAAAACGCAGCGTGGCGCTGCCCGCCCCCGGCGGATTGGCCAGGAGGGCTGAAGCTGCCACCGGCCAGGGTGAGGCCGTATCCGGCCACATGCTGGAAACGGCTCCCTCGACCAACCTTGGTGATGTTTCTGCAGGCTTTATCAATTACCGCGGCGGCGAGTGGATCTATTACTACAACCCGAATGCGATCAACGACAACGCCATAGGGTTGACCAGCGCTGGTGAGTGGCACGCCGCTATCCGCTGGGAGCCAGCCGACCTTGGCCCCTATGACGGATACCAGGTGAGCATTATCGAGATCTTCATGAACGACCAGCCCAACGGTGCCACCGCCAAGATATGGCAGGGCCCGAACCAGGATAACCTGACCCTGCAGGTGGAAGCTGT
>LCWZ01000061.1_pt1 | contig 14118 bp, 18 predicted proteins | sample 349071 | NCBI WGS metagenome assembly LCWZ01 (sample SAMN03565344, study PRJNA281982) | anaerobic digester metagenome | biome: Anaerobic digester; feature: Alkaline_Metagenome_Assembly_B; material: Alkaline anaerobic digester sludge; isolation source: anaerobic digester run at haloalkaline...
CCAGCTTTCAGTGTAAAGCCCAAATAAATATCTTGTATCCCATCCTGCTCCAAGTTGAAGGTTTTCTCTTGTATGATAGGGTTGCCTCTATCGTGTCCAGACCTAAGTCTGGCAGTGAAAGTTCCAGTGCTTTCCGCTCTAATTGTAACCTTGCCAATATAAACATCCTCATCAACTTCAATATAAAGGCCATGATTAGAATTAAATCCACCTCCCCAATTATAGCTGGCTGCTGTATCTTCTGCAATAACAGGAGTTAATCTCCGAAAGTTGCTGTCTTTAAGTTCTTTAGTGAACTGGCTCTCGGTTATGGTTTCAGGCTCAATTAGTTCACCCCGAACAGATGCCTTGTTGAGAACCAGCTTTGCCTGTCCGTCAATATTCAGAAGCACAATGGCTCCATCTGTACCCAAATCAGGGAATGAGTTGCTTGTCAATAGCTGGTGGGTCTGCTGGGCAGGGTTCCAATACACATACTTGTCAGATGTATCTCCATCGGCAATAGCATAGGACACTCCATTATATTGAATATGAAGGTTTTCCCATGCTATTGAGCCGTTTGAGGGAGAATTAGATGAGATAACGTATGCCATCGTATTAATCTGATTAATTTACAAGCAAAGTTAATTAATTTTTGCGAGAAAAAAAAGCTAAAAATCAGAAAATAAAGTGCTGAGAAACATTAAATTTGTTGGCTCCAATCTCTCCAGAACCAATCTTGTCGTTGGTGACTGCATTGTTGGCTATCTTGCTCTCACTCACCGCTCCGTTGTTGATCTTAGCTGACGTTACCGCATTGTTTCCGATATGAGATTCCAGTACGGTGTCTCTGGTTGCAAGGTTCCCCAGGCCGTCAATCTTGGCCACACCAATATCTCCGGAAATGTCGCTCTCCGTGATTGTTTCTTTGGTCGCTAAAGAACCCAGGCCGTCAATCTTAGCCACGCCAATATCTCCAGAAATGTCACTTTCGGTAATGCTTTCCTTTGTAGCAAGGCTACCCAGGCCAATACCTGAGACATCTGTGATTGTTCCATCACTGCCCAACTTGGACGTTCTGCTCATAAGCGTGTCTCTATCGCCCTCCAGTGTTTCTACGGAAGAAATTGTGCCAGACAGGTCTGCATCGGTCGCCTCTCAGCCAGTTCCGCATCCAGGCCATCAATCTTTGAAATGCTCAGGTCAGGTATCTTGTTCTCCACAAGCATACCATTAGAATAAATCTCATCGGTGATGTTTTTTGCTGATACACCTGCTGCTGCATTATCCCTTACCGTAGTTGCATTTGTTCCTCCGATCTGGTCTACATCATCTGCGTGTAACGTAACAGCACTACCGTTAATCCGGAGCTTGTTACTTTGGATTTCGGTCTTTGTTGCACCGTCCTGAATACCGTCCAGCTTAATGTCTTTGGTGCTGGTGAAGTGTTTGTTGGTGCTACCTTCGGAAATGTCGTCCAGGTCGTCAGCCTCAGCAACCACGCCCAGGCCACTGTTTTTAATATCCCTGGCTGCACCTTGCAATTTGGCTGTGGAAATGTCTGCTGTGGAGCTAATCTCATCATTTCCAATAGTTTCTGCAACAATACTGGCTCCGTGATGGAACTTACCAGTTGTGATTACGATATGTGCCTTACCGTCTTCATTGATTGCTACAAGCACATCATCCCGGCCAAGCACAGGTTTAGTGTTTGAGGTCTGGAACTCCCCGGTGTCCTGGTCTTTTACCCAATACAGGTACTTGTCGCTGGTATTGCCATCGGAGATGTTGTAAGTATTGCCCTTGTAAACAATGTTACAGTCACTCCAGGCAATGCTTCCAGCAGTAGGCTCATCGTCCTCAATCAAATAACCATCAAGGATGTGCCCTGGGAAGTTGAGCCTATGCGTACCAACTTTCTCACCGTCCTCAGACAATGTTTTTAATCGGTACGATACGTCCGTTAAAACAGATTTCAATTCGTCTTGCAGGGCTTCACGAACCATCTTTTGAATAAAACTCTTTACGATCTTCATGGTACTTTACATTAATAGGTGAATATCAAGGTTTAGCTTCTGGGCTTTGATCTCTCCGTTGGCAATGTTGACTTGCTTTACTGCCTCTGCTCCCAGCTTGGCATTGGTGATCACTCCATCTCCCAGGTCTTTGGTTTCAATGGTCTTTATGATCTCCTCCCTGGTGGCTACCGGGCGCTTCTCTCCATCTTCCTCATCAGCGTATTTCTGCATGATGGTGCCAGCCTCATCTACGGAAAGCTCTACTTCCCGGCCATCATCTCCGGTGATCTGTACTGGCACACTCCAGGTTCCAATCAGGTTGCCGTCCTGATCTTTGACTGCCCTGGACTGCCAGATAGGAATGTCTCTGCGTTTGAAGGAGGACTGGCTGCTACTCCAGTCTGTGCCCACTGTAGGGTCATTGGCTCTCCTGCTGAGTGCTGGCCTTCCCCTGGAGGCAGTATATATGAAATGGACAGATTTCTCTTGCTCTGTTTGCTCATCTACCTTTGAGCCTTTGACAGAAATCACAGGAGTTGTCCAGTCACCAATCCTGGCGTTCCCTATGTAGTCTGCTGTGCTTTGCCAGACGTGGGTGTATACTGGCTCCTGGGAAGGTATGTTGTCGCTCCAGCCAACATTAATGTCCTGTGTGGGTCTGGACGGCCTGGTCTTAGCGGAGCGATAGATGGTAACTCTTTTTGCTCTCTGCTTTAACGCTTCCTTTACACTAACCCACTGAATGACCGTCTTTAAGAAGATGTTCCCGGTTGTGGTGTCTATACACCAATCCCCTGGGTTCCCCATATCATACTTTGGGGTACCCACTGTATAGTGAAGGTTGTAACGCTCTGTAACTGGCAGATTTGTATGTCTCTTAACCTCACTATGTAACCTTGTTATTGTTGCCCTTCTTAAAGATAAATTCATCTTAGTCAATGTCTAACGCTGCACGAAATTCACTCTTATATGCGTTCATTGCTGTGAGCACCGCACCTTTCAGATTCACAGTTTCCTGAACCGTGTCTTTGAGACTGCTAACATCAGCCTCTACTGTGTTAACCCTGCTGGCTATCTGTGATTCAATGCGGCTGTCAACGGTTGCCTGAATGTTGTCCTTAAAGGTGTTTAGCTCAGACAGTTCGTTGTTGTGTGCGCTCTGTACACCCTCCAGTTCAGATACTTTCTGATTGACAAAATTGGTCAGGTTGTCAATATCCGGAATGTGAGACTGGATTAATCCTTCAATGTGGTTGTCGTCTGGCACGTTAACTTCTGACAATTTTACAGAAATTCTGTCCTCAATACGATCATCTACCCTGGCATCCACCAGGCTATGAATGGTAGGCGTGTCCGGTACCTTGCTGTCGATCAGGTCGTTAATGTGAGCATCGGTAGGTATGCTTAGCTCCGCTACCTTTGTGTCGATCTTATGCTCCACTCGCAAATCCACTCTCTGATCTATGAGTTCATGCACGTTCAGAAGTGTCTCATCCGGGGTGTCGTCAGGGTACTGAACCACGATCTCCCCGGCAACAACTTTGATCACTGGAGGAGAATGCTGGTCTGTTTTCTTAGCGTGTGCTGAGGTTATACCTCCCACCAGCTTGTACTTTACAATATCGTCTCCTTCTTCCACCAGGAAGCTCATCCCTTTGTACCTGAAATTGGACGACACCCGCTCGAAAAACTGATCTTTGCTCTCCCAGACACCCTCTCGCCAATCCAATGGCCGGGGAAGGTTAAGCTGGAAGTTTCTGTTTATTGTTCGTGGCCTTATCTGTGTCATGGCTTATCTGCTTTGCCTTGCCAGTGGCAAGTTGTGAAACATGATTATTGCATCCTCATCTTCCTGCCCCCACTGTGACTTCTCTTTGGTCACATACAGGACGTGGTTTCTTCCTGCGATCTCAATATTGTACTCGGCAAACACGCTCGACATACTGCCATTGTTAAAAGGAGATTCACTCCAGTTCTTTGGCTGTGGAGCGTCTGCGGGAATGGCTATGGCCAGGTATCCGTACTCGTTTTTGAACTCCACCTCAAACTCATCTGGCGTATTTACGTTCTTCTGGTTAAACAGTGCCAGGATTTCTTCACCCAATGGTTCTGCCGGATTGAAGTCCGGGAGGTTTGCGTACTGCACAGTCATTCCACCATCTGTCCTTTCGACCTCAACAACCTGTGGCACAGGGATAAACTCGAATACCACTGGCTCAGGTGTCGCTGTGGTAAACACAGTGTTGATATGCGGAACAGGAATATATGTTAAACCTGGAACTATGTCACCTACTCCGGATACCGCATTGATCTGTGGCACAGGAACATCGGTGAGGGTCGGGATGGTAAATGGTACACCTGAGACCGCCCTGATATATGGAGCAGGAACGAATATGTATGTTACATCTTCCTGATCTTCCTCTCCCTCTACGACCTCAGTCTGGCCAGGGGAGTACAGGCTTATAATTGCATCCAGTTCCTTGTCAGTCAGGCTGCCTGGGTACTTCAAATACCTTTCCAGTGTCCTCTGAAAGCCATCATGCAACTTAAACTCATCAATGGAGTTATAGTTAATGTCGTCAGAGAACCCATAAAGTTCTAACACTGAGACAATGGCATTTACCTTAGCTGCCTTTATCTCATCTATGTATGGCTGTATCTGCTCTTTTGTAGGCATGATAACTGGTTTTTAATGTTATTCTGGTCGCAATCCCAGGGTGCCAGTCTGATTGTCAGATGGAATGTTAATGGCTCCAGTCCTGGTTTGGAACCCAGACTTTGTTACTTCGTATGTATACTCCCCGGCAGGAAGGTTAAAGAAGTAAACAAGTCCATCACTGCGGCTATCAAACGTCTGCTCATCTCCCTGTCCGGGATTGAGTGTGAAGGTGGCACCCTCGATAGGTGTTTCACGTTTCTTTACGCCTGCTTCCGATACCTGGGCTTCGATAATTTTGTACTCCAGGAGGTACAGCTTTATGTTTTCTGAGGTACTGACCGTGAAGGGTTCGGAGTTCGTTACCTTTCCGTCCTTGTCAGTTACTCTGGTTCTGACCTTGTACTCTTTGCCCGGAGTAACGTTCAGCGTAGCACGGTAAGCAATGCCTCCCTCACGGCTTTTCTGGTAGGGAGTAGCTTCAACAAACTGCTCTGGTGACACATTCTCTCCGTCAACGGCTGAGTATCCGAACTGAATAGTCTCAATCCCCATTTCATTAAATGGCTTCTCAGGGTCGGAAACAAAGTGATTAGAGTTAATCTCCACATCAATGGTTGCCCTGGGGTTCTGTGCTGTTATGCTATGTACTGTCATGGTCTTGTGTTATTATTTGTTAGCAAAAAATCGTTGGTTCACTGTTATCCTGTCTTTGACAATCCTCAGAAGGCTGACAAACTCGGCTGTTTTCTCCTCATCAGCCAATACCTCCAGGCCAGACAGGTGAGTATTCATCCAGATACATTCCTGGGATAACTGACGAAACTTGTAGCTATTGTAGGTCATTGCCAACCTTGCCCAGAAGTGATTAATCTGCTCGGTTACTTTTTTCAGAACCCATTCTCGGACAAATGGGAAGGAGTAGGCGATTGTCGGCTCTCCGACAAATGCTACACTCATCTTGGCAGAATAAACACCATCATACAGACCTTCCAGTTGATACAGGAAAACCTCATCTCCGGAGCCGTTCTTTACTTTCTGTGTGACATCGGTTACATCAATCAGGTCTCCATTGTAGTATATATGTAGCTCTGCCCTTTCCACATCGCCTCTGCCGTAGTTCGGTGAGCCATATCCTCCGGGGTTCTCCGTTTCGTGATAGTCGCCTGTCACGTCCTTATATGTTATAGCGGCACCCTCCAGGTGCGACTGTATTTTAATTTCAGGAAACATCGTCTTGTGGTTTAGTGTTTAGAAATTCCTTTAATGCACCCTTCATATTGTAATCTTCCGGGTAATACTCGTGGTCGTCCATCGGGTACTTAATCATCTTTTTCTTCCGCTTCAATAGGTCAATGCCTTTGTACATCTCCCTTGCAGAAGCAGTGGCCTCAGCCTGATAGTATTGCGCTGTATCACCATAGCCAACTGTAACAAACCACCTGAATAATAGTGAGTTAACGATCATTGAGCTAATGATGGAATCCAGGCTTTTAAGGTGGCTGCCACGCTGCCTGCCATAATCGTTCACTGAGAAGCCTGCGCTGGGAACGCCCTGCTCGATCTCTTTGTCATAGAACAGTGCTATATCCGGATTAATGCCATAAGACATTTTTCCAAATACATTTGTGGCGGCTGCAAGGATGTTTGGTAGTTCGTGCTCCATCCATCTCTTGTCTCCCTCTGGGTCAAAGATCAATCCTCCTGGCACGTTATGGCCAGCATCCATAATCAACTTAACCCTGTATGAAGTCTCTTTCATCAGGGTCTCAGCCAGATCATCCAAAGGATAATAGAAGGTTATGATCTTTCTTTTCGACAAATCATCAATCCATCTTTTTTTCATTAGATCATTGTGTATTTACGCTTGGTTCCACCTTTCCTTGTAATCCTTAGTCGCTGCAACTTGTCATAAAGCTGCTCCATCTTAACGTGAGCCAGTTGCATACCTTTTTCAAAGCCTCTTTCCGTGTAAAAACCCATCAGAATCCCTTCCACCAGGTAGTTTTTAACTACCGTGCTCATTACAGGCAGGCTGTTCTGATCGAATCGTTCCGGGAGGGTGAAGTTGTAAACAACTTTTTCGTCCTCAACGAAGGTGTATGGGTCGTCATTCCTCATCAGTGTTTGAAGCCGGGTGTAAACATTGTCAGCAGCATCTCTCAGGTACTCGTTGAGCATAGGGTAATCCTCCTCGGATAATAGCAAAAGCTCCGGGGTTAATCCCTCCGGAACTACTGTGGCACTCTTAGCTCTGTATGCTGCCTTCTCCTCTGCTTCTGCCATAAGGTCAGGTACAGGGAAATAAAATTGCTTATTCATCAGTCACTACTTTTTGTCTCCGGGTTCCCGGTGAAATGTGTAACATTAAGGCTCAAAAACTCATCCAGCTTTGACAGTGCAGCACTGGCATTGTTTGGTTGCTGTACGATAATAAAGAAGTCAGCAGCAGCCTGCCAAAACAGACCGTCCAGTAGTCGATCTGGCTGCTCGCTGATTGGGTTGTCCTCTTTATCTACTCGCTTCACATACAAGCGTCTTTCGACCTGCGGACTATCGGAGCCAGGAAAATATTCAAGCACTCTTTTCGTTGGCTCATCTTGTGCGCCCATTCCCCCGCCTTGTGACGTGGGCACAGAGATTATAGCTACCATAGGTCTGTGGATACCTGTTAAATATGGGTTCTTCCTGTATTGGTAGTAAGGATGATTTTCTCCGTAAAAGGCGATAGATACAGGTGCGTTCCATCCTTTCAGTTGAAAGCTGTGGAGCTTTAAGAAATCATCCGGTAAGTCAATCCTTCCTCCCAAGTTTTTAGGGAGAAGTTCATGGTTCTCCAGGGGCAACCTGTGGCTTTTGGTTAGCCACAGAGGAGCCTTGTGGAGAAATGTGTTTGCGCTATCCTCCAGGTTGCTGTCAATGACAGAAAATACATCATCCACCAGTTGCAGATCATCTGGTTCACTGATCTCATCAATCTTTGATCGAATCCTGGCGATTATAGCGTCTCTATTCATGGGTTCAGTTGTTAAGGATTACTTAATACCTGGGAAGGAGTAGCCTGCTTCTGCTGCGGCCTCCAGTACAGCCTTTTTGTTTGTCAGGCTGGCCATGTCCAGACCTTCTACCTTAGAGGTCAAAAATTCCTTTGCCTCCTGGACGGTCTTAACTCCGGATACTTCGGTAACTCCAGCTTCTTCCTGCTCGTCAGTCTTTTTGGCTGCCTTCATAGCTTCCTTCCTGACCTGGGCAGGATTAACCTTTGCACCCTTAATACACTTCCACATATCACCGTATCTTGCGTCATTGTCCATCACCTCCATCACATCAGGGTTGCTGGTTACAAATACGCCTCTCACCTTCCTGGGAGATGTTACGCCATTCTTAAAATGGACAGTCATTCTTTCACCATTCACATTAATGTATGTTTGGTGCTCCAGGAACCTCAAATGTTGATAAATCTTAGTAGTAGCCATCTTCTTATTTCGTTATTAGGGTTTGTAAAAGGAGCAAGGGGCTTTTACACCCCTTGCTTAATTAATTGGATAGATTACTCAGAGGGAGCAAAGGGAGAAGTACCTACTTTGCCAATGAGTGCGTGAGTTTCAGGATAGCGGAGAACCAGGCAGAACGCCTCGTCAACCACATAAGCATTTGCCATCCTCTGACCAGACTTAATCAGGTCAAGGGTGCGGGTCTGCATAGCTTTCAGGACGTGCTTCTCAATATTGTTCATGTCCAGAACAATACCAGCCTCACCCCAATCAGCAAAGCTCAACAGTGGGTGGTGCTTCACAAGCAGTTCACCAAAGTTGCTTTCAATCTTATTGAAGGTGATACCAAACACAGTCTCAGTGCTCTTGGCTTCAATCTGCTTCCTTACAGTGTCTACTTTGTTCAGGCTTGCCATAAGGTCGTCACCAGCAAAGAGGAACCTGCGGTCAGCACCGGAGTTTCCGGTAAAGATAGATTTAGTCCAGTCTACGAAGATGTCATTGTCAATCTCACCGTTAGCGGGATAGTCAAGCACCTTGTCAATGTAGCGGGTCAGACCACCAGAGAAATACTTCTCTTTCTTACCTGTGGAATCATAAATCTTAGCCTTATAACCAAACAGAGAAGTCAACTCCATGTTTCTACGCATATCATAGAGTGCCTGGAGCTTGTAGTCCTCAATATCCCACTTCACCTTCTTCTGGTGCAGCTTCGCATATACACCTTCCTCAACCTGCGCCATGTGAATCTGGGAGTAGTTGCTGGAAAGCTGTGGCAAGATAGCATAGGGGTCGGTCTGAGCGTCCTTCTCTCCTTTGGCATTACCAATTCGGGTCAGGCCGCTACCATCATCAATGCTGGGAGCGTCACCCTCGCCTTCTGGATGAGCTTTGGGGTTCAGGAAAACTACTTTGATTTTCTTATCGCCAGGGTTGGTATCTACAACATTGGCAACAAGCTCAGCACCATCGCTACCAGCCTTCCGGTTAACCTTTAATACATCATCCACACTCCAAATGTGGGGATTAGCAACAGTCAGGTCAACTGCGGTTTCGCTGTCCTCCGGTACTTCATTGAGTTCAGCAGTAAGAGAATCCTGAATACCACGCATATCGACAGCGAAGAACTCTGTCTCCCAGGACTTCACAGGAACCACAATGCTATTCTTACGAATGATTGTGTCCAGGGGTGTGCTGGATGGACGCATTTCAGTAATACGCTGACTTACCGTGTTTTCAAGGATGTCAGACTTTTCTCTCTGCTCTTTGGTTGTTACCGTACCATCCTCATCTTCCTGGTCGGTGGACACGGTGGTACCTGCTGGGGCACCAGTTGCGGCTGCAAATGCCAGAGTTGCGCCACCGCCCATCGTAAAGACGGAAAGCAAGTCACCCAGATTAAATCCAGATGCCATAGCAACAGCAGCAAACAGTAACGGCATTGCCGGAACGATCATTTTCAATCTTGTTTTCATAATTGCTCTTAGGTTTAGGGTTAAAAAATTGGTTTAGAATCTTTGCCTTGTGCGCTCTCTGTCAAGGGCACTTGCAAATGGGTCTGCGGGGGGTTGTGCTTTATCGTTGTCAGTGTCACCTGCCTGGCCTTTTTTAAGGTTCGGCAAAGCGTCACCTGGTTTCTTTTGATCTTGCTTCTTTTTGGCTTCGATCTTCTCATTCTTTGCTTTGATCTCAGCCTGCTTCCTGGCCTTCTCTACCTCACTGTCAGCGTTCATAGCCTTTTGGAACATGGAAAGCACCTTGCGGTCTACTTTCCCCTGGAAAATCTGATCAAGGAACTGGTTCACATTGTCGAAAAACTCCTGCGCCTTCTCATCGTCCAGGTTGTTTTCCTTTTTGAACTCCTCCATCTCCTGCATAGAGAGTTGAATGTTCTCATCCAGTGCTTTTTGCTGCTCCTGGAGTTCTTTCTGGCGTGTGGCACGTTCTTCTTTGGCCTGTGTCCACTCGTCATAATCCGGGTCTCCTTCTACCGGAGTAATATCCTCCAGATCAATGTTCCTGGCCAGTGCAACTGACAGTGGAGCACCTTTGTCCAGGTCTGAGATAATCCCCGGAACCTCTGGAAACTGCTCCCAAAGCCCGGCAACTCGCTCATTCACCTTCTGGATTTCGTCAAGCTGCTGCTTCATCTCCTCATTCTCAGCTTGTAGCGTCTCTATCTCACTCTTAGGCTCCTCGGTGCCTTCCTCTCCCTCCGGTTCGTCTCCTTCTTCGGGTTCTTCGGCAGGCTCCTCGTCAGTAGGTTCCTCAGTGGGTTCCTCCGTAGGCTCCTCAGTGGGTTCCTCGGCAGGTTCCTCCGTAGGCTGATCGTTGTCTGCGACATCCTCAGTTGTTGGGGTCTCCTCAACAGTGGCCTGATCAGCGACTTGCTCAGTCTGCATGGCTTCTCCTCCCATGCCTTCTGATGTTTGTCCTTCTGTACTCATTGTTGTCTCCATTTTGAATTAATCCAATTAATATTTAACAGTCTCACATACAAAGGTCTGGAAAAAATGTAAAAAACTGGTGCTCAATGGGCACAAAGTTTGTTTATTACAAAATAATTCATTAACTTTGCAATGTAATCAATTTAATTAATTATTTATGAACGAAAAAAGGTCATTTCCTCAGAGAACAGAGTTTACTGATGAGCGTGATGATGCAATCTTTGAGACCTACAAACAGGTGATTAGAAAGCACGGAGAGAACGCTACCAGGCTTAGCAGGAGCGAACTCTATGAGGAGGTCGTGGAATCCCAGGCTCCCAGGTTCTACGTTACACCCAAAACAGCAGGGAGGATAATCGCTGAGAAGCTAAAACAAAGAAGCAGGAGATGAGTGAAAGAGACTACAAGTGGGTAAGAGAGGAGAATGATAGGCGACTTGCTGAACTGGAGCGGGAGTATAACCCTGTATCCGGGAAGGGAAGCCTATCAAGAGGTTTAGGTTTTACCTCGACAATGAGGAATACCTGCTGCTTCCGGAGGAGATGAAAGATGATGAAACAATCGGGTTTGTTTTTAACAGCCTGAACTTCAAAGACTTTTGTTACTCTATTGGCACTGAGCATACACAGGAACTCCAGGAAGAATTTATGGAAACCCTTATGCGTATCCGGCTCAAATACGATTTTGAGTTCTGGTGTGCAACCTGTGTTACTATCCTGGACAAAAACTCAGCAGAAGAAACAAACCTGGTGCTTAGGAAAGCTCAGAGGAAGCTCCTATCGGCATTGGAGAAGCTGAGAAGTGAGGGGCAGCCCATTAGGATTGTCCTGCTAAAAGCACGTCAGTGGGGAGGGAGTACCCTTGTACAGATGTACATGGCGTGGATACAGATATTTTGGAAGGAGAACTGGAACTCAACGATCTGTGCTGACGTGGAAGAACAGGCCAGGAATATCCGGGGTATGTATACCAGGATGGCTCAGTTTCATCCACCACAAGCCCAGAGTGTTACACTAAAGCCGTATGAACGGTCTCCAAAAGTAAAGATCATTGTTGAGCGGGGTAACATCATAACCATTGGTTCTGCCCAGAAGCCAGACAACCTACGGTCATTCGACTTTAAGATGGTACATATGTCTGAGGTTGGTCTGTGGAGAACCACTGACGGAAGAAGCCCTGACGACCTGGCTCAGTCACTCCGTGCAGGTATTCCGGATGTGCCTTACAGTGTAGTCGTGCTGGAGAGTACAGCAAAGGGTGTCGGTAACTTCTTTCACCGGGAATGGCTGGCAGCCAAAGGTGAGGGTGGCTATACACCTGTATTTGTCTCTTGGTTTGAAATTGAGATGTACAGGAGACCTGTGGAGAATTATACCAGGCTGTTTACCCTGATGAATGATTACCACTGGTGGCTGTTTGATACCAAAGGTGCTACGCTGGAGGCAATCAACTGGTATATCACATTCCAAAAGAGGGAACAATACTCCGACTGGAGGATGAAGTCTGAGTTCCCCTCTGATGATGTCGAAGCGTTTCAGAGCACAGGACGGAGGGCAATACCACAGCACTACGTCAGCCAGGCAAGGCAGACCTGCCGGAAAGCACTCCACGTTGGTGAACTCACTGGCCGTGCCCAGAAAGGGATTGAAGCACTCAAAGACCTCAAATTTAACCAGGACAGCACAGGGAAACTGGAGATATGGTCAATGCCAGACCCACTCCCGGTCAGAGATCGCTATGCCATATTTGTGGACATTGGTGGCCGGAGTAAAGACGCTGACTACTCCGTGATTAAGGTGTTTGACAGGTATTGGCTGATGGAAGGAGGCAGAGTGGAAGTGGCAGCAGTGTGGAGAGGGCACCTCGATCAAGACCTTGTGGCCTGGAAAGCAGCACAGATAGGAACTTTCTACAACAATGCACTCCTGGCGGTGGAGACTAACTCGCTCCGGAAGGAAAAGGAGGATACAGAGGGTGAGCACTTTCTGACAATCCTGGATGAGATCGCACCCCACTACCCAAACCTTTACGCCAGGGAGCATCCGGAACGCATCAACGAAGGCGCACCAGCCCTCTATGGGTTCCACACCAACAAGCAAACCAGAACTATGATCATCAATACACTGATCTCAGCACTTAGAGATCAGGAGTATACTGAGCGTCACGAAACAACCTGTGATGAGTTCGACACCTTTGAGATAAAGCCTTCCGGAAAGTATGAAGCTGTCCAGGGGTGTAAGGACGACTGTGTGATTGTGACGGCAGGAGGACTGTGGCTATCCCTGAAACACATGGAGCCACCGTCAATGATTATCAGGAAGCCCAGAAGGAGAAGGGATACAGAGATTACAGAAGCAACCTATTAACAACCATTAAAACAGAACATTATGCTTGGAAAAACAAAGAAGAAGATCGCAAACCTCACTTACTCGGTGGCGCAGATGTCACTAACTATTCAGTCATTGAAATACGACCTGGCTTCGGAAAAAGACAGGGCAAGGAGGCTGGAGAAAGAAATAGAGGAGATGAAGGAGAAACATGACGGCCTGGTTGATCTTAGCTCCGAACTCACCAGAACAACCAAAGACCTGATTTTTGGTATCCTCGATCACCTGGGATTAGAGGTTGATTACCAGGAGGCCAAAACAATAATTGTACCTAAGAAAAAAGAGGAGGAGGACAATGGAAAGTGCTGCAAGTAATTGCCCATTTAGTCCAGACCCAACAGATCACGCCTTAATTGGCATAGACCCAGGCACACAGACTGGCCTGGCAATCTGGAGGCCAAAGATCGGCCAGTTTGAGGAGATAATCAAAATGCCAATACACCGTGCAATGGACTTCGTACGGATTATAGCAAACCAGGCTAAGGACGATGGTGCCATCATAGAGGTTCACTGTGAGAACCCAAACACCTTCGTGCCATTTAAGGGCAACAAAACCTTCCGTGCAACAGCACAGGGAGCAGGAAGCATTAAGAGGGATTTCAAAATCTGGAAGGAGTTCTGTGAGGATTATGATATTCCTTTCTTCCCTATACGTCTCCAGAAGGAACGGAAGAAGATGAAGGCCGATGAGTTTAAGGAGCTAACAGGCTGGGAAAGGAAAACCAATGAGCACAGCAGGGATGCGGCCATGATGGTATTCCAGAAGAATGTTACACCAAAAAAGAAGGAGCAAGATGATTAAATACCTGAGAAATAACTTTTTGGAGTTCGTAAACTCCTGGAGAACCGTGTGGCAGCAGCGCAAGCAAGAGAAGGCTGTGAGGAAAAAGGAAAAAGCCCTACTGAAAGCTAAGAAGCTGGCAGTCAGACGTGCCAAGATGGACGGAAGAAGGTATTACGTCCTTCCGGATTGGGAAGGCAACTACATGGTGCTTAACAAGTCAGAGGTGGAGAAGCTAAAGAAAGCAGGGGTAATGAGCAAGAGGGTGAACGCATACCATCTGATGAAGGAGGCCGAGTATTTCACCAACATCAAAGCAGAAACACCCAAAGTCAAATAAAATGCAAACCATTAAA
>LCWZ01000064.1_pt1 | contig 13632 bp, 5 predicted proteins | sample 349071 | NCBI WGS metagenome assembly LCWZ01 (sample SAMN03565344, study PRJNA281982) | anaerobic digester metagenome | biome: Anaerobic digester; feature: Alkaline_Metagenome_Assembly_B; material: Alkaline anaerobic digester sludge; isolation source: anaerobic digester run at haloalkaline...
ACTTTTAGAAAAACGCAATTATCTGTATTTTTGATAGTTGCGTTTTTTTATGTGCTTTTTTGCATCCACGGTTGTTGCCACAATTGAGAAATTCTGCTTTTTTAATGGTTTGCACGGGTAAAAACAAACTGCTCCATTCGTGCTTAAAGAATCAAATTTAAATCTTGTTGATAAAAGCGATCACGGCACAGATTGAAAGCAGATTATGCATTAGCTCTAATTGCATGTTCAATCACGTGTCCTATTATAAAATGATTAAAACAAGTTTTTTGTTATGTTTGTAGTGAGATAGCTTCAAAACCACTACTTCCATGACCATATCCCAATATATAAGCCAGCTGAATAAGTATTACAAGACCGGAATTTCCGTGGAGCACACTTACCGGGGTGAACTTGCCGACCTGATCCAAGCATTAAGCCCTGGCTATGGTAACAAACGAGCCCAGGCAAATCGAATGCGGGGCACCTGATTTCATCGTTACTAAGGGGAATGTGCCTATTGGCTAAATCGAAGCAAAAGACATGGGAGCGGATCTTGGCAGCAAACAGTACAAGGAGCAGTTCGACCGGTATAAAAAATCCCTAAACAATTTGATCATCACGGATTACCTTACATTTCAGCTGTATCGGGATGGTGTGCAGGTTGCCAGTATTTCCATCAGGCATATCCGGGATGGTAAGATCAAAAGTGTGCCGGGCAACTACCCGGTGCTACAGGAGATCCTTAGTGAGTTTTGCAGCTATGGGGGACAAACCATCCGTTCTGCATCCAGGCTGTCAAAAATGATGGCAGGCAAAGCCCGTCTGCTGGCTGATGTGATTGAGAAGGCCCTGACGGTTGACAATGGAGACAACAACGTATATGATACGGAGAACACCTCCCTTCAGTCACAATACGATTCGTTCAAACGAGTTTTGATCCACGACATCACCGAGAAAGGGTTTGCTGATATTTATACACAAACCATTGCCTACGGGATGTATACTGCCAGACTGCACGACCCCACTCCGGATACATTCACCAGGCAGGAAGCTGTCAACCTGATTCCCAAGTCCAATCCCTTCTTACGAAAGCTATTTCAATACATTGCCGGAAATGACCTGGACGACCGGATCAAATGGATCGTGGAAGCCCTGGCTGATAGCTTCATGGCTACCAATGTGCAGGAATTACTTCAGGATTTTGGGAAAGCCACCCGTCAGGAAGATCCCATCATCCACTTTTACGAAACATTCCTCACTGAGTATGACCCAACCCTCCGAAAGAGCCGTGGAGTATGGTACACCCCCGAGCCTGTGGTAAACTTCATCGTAAGGGCCGTGGATGACATCCTGAAGCAAGATTTTGTTCTCCCACAGGGACTTGCCGACACATCAAAAACGAAGATCAAGGTAGATAATCAGGGTAAGAAGATAGAGCAGGAAGTGCATAAGGTTCAAATACTTGATCCTGCAGCCGGCACAGGCACTTTTTTGGCTGAGATCGTGAAACACATTTACAAGAAATTCGAAGGTCAACAAGGGGTGTGGAGCAATTACGTGGAAGGCCATCTGATACCCAGGCTCAATGGTTTTGAAATCCTGATGGCCTCTTATGCTATGGCACACCTGAAGCTGGATATGTTATTGCAGGAGACCGGTTATGAGCCTAGGCGGCTGGAAGATACAATTGGCGTGGTGAAGAGCAAGATTTGATGGAGAAACTTCCAGATTGTTTGTCTGAAATCCATAAAAGCAGAGAGAGTGCTTGATTTAGCATTCAGAATAGGATTCACCTTGCCGAAACTTATCTCCTTCATAAGTGTGGGCCTGGTTACAATAACTAAGTATGAAAAAATAAGTAAAAAGATTTCAATAGTGCGAGGTTTTTGTATATTTACAGAAATAAATATAGTTGCCTTGATGCTCGACATAGATAAATTAGCCTTAACACATTAACCTCAAAGGCCCTTGTTGAGCTTTGTAAATATGATAATGATATTGTCATTGGTGTTGCGCTGCTTCGGTGGTTAATAAAACAAGTACTGATAATCAATTCAATACAAATCAAAAAAGACAAAGTATTTCTGAGGCCAAAAATTACATAAAATATTCCATAAGCCCTGTCAGTCTTGGGTTTCAGAACACACTAGTGAATGACAACGCAACGCTAATGTCCTTATTTTATTACTCATCCACAAACTGAGCTTAACCAAACAAAGAACCAAAACAAAATGAAGCAACTATTTACAGTTTACATGGTTTTTATAGTTTTTGCTGTATACGGGCAAAGAAAAAATGAAGACCTGATACACAAACTAGAGTCAGCACCGGTGTCAGCTGATTTTGACGTGAGGGAGAATGATGAAGAAAAGGAACCCATAGGCGAATGGATCCACTGGGATGATGGTGTTCCCTCAAATGCACTGGGACTTGGGTCCCCTACAGAATGGGCTACCGCCGCACGTTTTACACCAGATGACATCGCTGCCTTTGAGGATTGGGAGCTGACCCGGGTAAGGATTGGGGTAAACCAGCTCCCCGACTTTGTCGACATTACTGTTTGGCAGGGCGAAAGCGAAGATGAACTGGAGGAGATGGTCAGGCAGAATTTTGAACCTGAGGAAGGATGGAACATGGTTCATCTGGACGAACCTTATGAGATCGATGTAACGAAAGAGTTATGGATCGGTGTCGTATGGGGTGACCCCGGCGCTGGTGTCTTCCCTCCTTTGTTTGATTCGGGACCTGCGGAGCCCGGTAAAGGCGGGAAACTGGTTTTTCCCTATCCTGAAGGAGAGTGGCAAAATATTGAAGACCTTGGCTTTGATGGCAACTGGAACATCCAGGGGTTCCTATACGGCAGTGGCCATTCGGATATTATCTACGGTGACGGGGTTACAGACATTGACGGCAACGAATACGTTACTGTAGTCATTGGAGAGCAGGAGTGGATGGCAGAAAACCTCCGGGTAACCCAAGATGCTGAGGGAAACGAAATCTCGCGTCACTGTTATGATAACGATTCAGATTGGTGTGAGCTTTACGGTGGACTTTATACGTGGCACACGATAATGAACGGTGAAAACAGCAGTGATGGTAATCCAAGCGGAGTTCAGGGAATATGCCCCGATGGGTGGCATGTACCTAGCCATAATGAATGGACTCAACTAGAGCAATTTATATGTAATGTCCTCGGTAACTCAGATTGTGAAACCAAATTTCCTTATGATCATTCAACATATGGCAACATGGGAACAAATGAAGGCAATGCCTTAAAATCCTGCCGCCAGGTTGACTCACCCCTGGGGGGTGATTGCGATACCTCGGAGCATCCCCGTTGGGATTCGCACAGCACCAATTATGGATTCGATGAGTTTGGTTTTTCTGCTCTTCCGGGTGGTTGGCGTTGGCCAGCTGGCGGTTCCGACTACATTGGCGTAGTTAGCAGTTGGTGGTCCTCTACACAGTCGTCTACAATGGCCTGGTGTCGAGGAATGACCATCTACAACGGTGGTTTGAATCGCGACGATGCAAATAGATTTCACGGTTTTCATCTGCGTTGCGTCCGGGATATCACAGAAGAGCCAACCACATACAACCTTCACCTTGAAGCAAACCCTGAAAATGCTGGAACTGTTTCAGGAGCAGGCGAATACCAGGAAGGTGAAGACGTAACCATTGAAGCCACGGCAAATGCAGGCTGGGATTTTATTGAATGGACGGGTGATACCGATTTTGTGGATGATCCGTATTCACATGTTGCCACGGTTACCATGCCCACTGATGATGTAGAACTTACGGCAAACTTCCAACAAGAAGATGATTCGGATATTATCTATGGTGATGGCGTCACAGATATTGACGGCAACGAATACGTCACCGTAATCATCGGTGAGCAGGAGTGGATGGCGGAAAACCTTCGGGTTACCAGGTACAACAATGAGGATGATATTCCCACGGGTTTAAATGATGAAGATTGGGGAGACACCACAGAAGGTGCTTATGCGATTTTTGACCATAATCACGAGGATGCAGATGGCATAAACTCCCCAGAAGAAATGGTTGATGCTTATGGCAAACTTTACAACTGGTATGCAGTGGATGACGATAGGGGATTGTGTCCGGAAGGTTGGGGCGTGCCCAGTGATGATGATTGGACAGCGTTGGTCAATTTTATAATGGATGAATATGATTATCATAATGAACCGTGGATTCATGATATAAATGGTGTAGCTAATGCATTAAAATCCTGCCGCCAGGTTGACTCTCCCCTGGGGGGTGATTGCGATACTTCGGAGCATCCACGTTGGGACTCGCATATCACCCATTACGGTTTCGATGAATTTGGCTTTTCAGCCCTTCCGGGTGGCTTCCGTTGGATCGATGGGAGTTTCGCATCTGTTTGGGTCCGTGGCAGCTGGTGGTCCTCTACCGAGCACTCATCCTCGAACGCCTGGTGCCAGACCATGCTCCCTGGCAGCGGCAGTGTGAGCCGCTTCGACAATAGTAAGTCAGGCGGTTTCAGCCTGCGGTGCGTCCGGGATATAACAGAAGAGCCAACCACATACAACCTTCACCTTGAAGCAAACCCTGAAAATGCTGGCACGGTGTCAGGAGCAGGCGAATACCAGGAAGGTGAAGAGGTGACAATTGAAGCCACGGCCAATGCAGGCTGGGCGTTTGTGCATTGGACAGGTGATACCGACTACATCAATGATCCGTATTCAGCCAGCACCATGGCAACAATGCCAAATGCAAACATAACGCTTACCGCCATCTTTGAGGAGGACGAGCAAGACGCAATGATACTTGTATTTAATACCGAATTGGGTGCTGGAACCACCATTACCCTACCTCTGTCCGGCACCGTGGATGTAACGATAGACTGGGGCGATGATAACTTATCTGAAATAACTGCAGCAGAGATGGTTGAACACACCTACGCCGAAGAAGCCGAATACACTGTTCGCATCAGTGGACAACTTCAACGCTTTGGACAAATTGGGGGATATGATAATGCTGAGAAACTCACAGAAGTGACCAGCTTTGGTAATCTTGGGGTGTCCGAATTTTTAGGGGCTTTCTGGGGTGCTGAAAACCTAAACAATGTGCCCGATGATTTACCGGCTACAGTGACCATTTTAACCTATATGTTTCGGGGTGCAGATTCTTTTGACCATGATATCGGGAGTTGGGATGTAAGCAATGTGACAATCATGATTGGGATGTTTTGGGGTGCAGATTCTTTTAACCAGGATATTGGAGGCTGGGATGTAAGCAATGTAACCAATATGAATGGGATGTTTTCCTTCGCACCCTCTTTTAACCAGGATATTGGAGGGTGGGATGTAAGTCAGGTGACAGATATGACAGCAATATTTCAGGGTGCTAGATCATTTAACCAGGACATCAGCGGTTGGGATGTAAGCAATGTGAACGATATGAGCTTTATGTTTAGTGGTTCCTGGAGATTTAACCAGGACATAAGCGGTTGGGATGTAAGTCAGGTGACAGATATGTGGGTAATGTTTCAATCGGCAAGAGATTTTAATCAAGATATCGGAGACTGGGACGTAAGCTATGTGAACAATATGTCTGGAATGTTCAGGAATGCATTTGACTTCAATCAAGATATCGGCGGTTGGGATGTAAGCCAGGTAACTGACATGGATTCTATGTTTGAAGACGCTTCCTCATTTAATCAGGATCTGTCTGAATGGTGTGTTTACAATATTCCAATAGAACCTGAAAGTTTTGATGCTGGTGCAACTGGCTGGAGTAAACCCAGGCCTGACTGGGGTACCTGCCGGGCTATTACCTGCTCTCTCTTGAAGTCGAGCCAGAAAATGCGGGGATGGTAAACGGCCAGGGGAATTTTGAACCCGGTGACGTAGTTGGAATAACTGCCACGGCCAATGCAGGCTGGGAGTTTGTGGAATGGACCGGTGATACCGATTACATTGACGATTCGCATTCAGCTGCTGCCACGGTTACGATGCCGGCAGATGATGTAAATATTACTGCAAATTTCCAGCAGGAAGATGGTTGGGATATCATTTATGGTGATGGAGTCACGGATATTGACGGCAACGAATACGTCACCGTGATCATCGGCGAACAGGAATGGATGGCAGAGAACCTTCGAGTAACAAGGTATAACAATGAGGATGTCATTCCCACGGGGTTAAATGATGAAGACTGGGGAGACACTACAGAAGGAGCTTATGCGATTTATGACCACAACCATTGGGGCGCAGGAGGCATGGATTCTCCTGAAGAGATCGTTGAAGCATATGGAAAACTATATAACTGGTATGCAGTGGATGATGCCAGGGGCTTATGCCCTGAAGGATGGTCAGTGCCCAGCGATGATGATTGGACGCAGTTGGTTGATTATATAATGCATGAATATGATTATCACAATGAACCTTGGAGTGATGATCTAGATGGTGTGGGCAATGCCTTGAAATCCTGTCGCCAGGATGGTTCTCCCCTGGGGGCTGATTGTGATACCTCGGATCACCCCCGGTGGAACTCGAATAATACCCACTATGGTTTCGATAGGTTTGGATTTTCTGCCCTTCCGGGCGGCCGCCGGAGCACCAATGGCCCGGTCATCAATATGGGCGCCAGCAGCGACTGGTGGTCGTCTACTGAAAGTGGTACCAATGCCGTGAGTCGCGTCCTCCAAACAAGCAGTGCCAATGTCTTCCGCACCTACCTAGAAAAGGCCAGCGGCCGCAGCATTCGTTGCGTCCTGGAAGAAACTGAAGATCCAACCACCTACAACCTTCACCTTGAAGCACAGCCTGAAAATGCTGGCAGCGTCACGGGCGCAGGCGAATACCAGGAAGGTGAAGGGGTGGCCATTGAAGCCACGGCCAATGAAGGCTGGGAGTTTGTCAACTGGACCGGCGACACCGAACACTTGGATGACCCCGTTTCAGCAAGCACCACCGTCACCATGCCTGCAGAGGATGTACAGCTCACAGCAAACTTTGAGTTGATTGACTACTCGCTGACCCTCATTGCCAATCCAGAGGAAGGTGGCAACGTAAGCGGTGGAGGTCAATACGTAGAAGGCGAACAGGTAAACATTGCTGCAACAGCATCGGCGGGCTGGGCATTTGAGGGTTGGACCGGAGACACGGATCATGTTGGTGATTCGGCTTCAGCCAACACTACTGTCACCATGCCCGCGGAGGATGTTGACCTCACCGCCAATTTCAGTCTGATTACCTATCAGCTCGTTTTGGAGGCAGAACCGGTCGGTGGCGGCACAGTAAGCGGCGCAGGAGAGTACCCGGAAGGCCAGCAGGTAAGCATCAGTGCTGAGGCAAATACCGGTTATCGCTTTTTGTCATGGGAAGAGGGCACAGAAACATTCTCTTTTTCACCAGACACCATGATCACCATGAACTCCAACAGGGAACTCATAGCCAGTTTTGCCCTCGAACAATACCAAATCTCAGTCCAGACTAGTAACGAAGATTTTGGCTCCGTAACAGGAGCCGGAACTTACGAACACTTCGAGCAAGTGACCCTGACCGCCATTCCGGAAACAGGATATCACTTTGTGGAGTGGACTGAAGATGGGGAAGTCGTCCTGGACGGGGATCAGCCCGCAGGTAAAACATACATATTCACGGCCGAAGAAGACCGCAACCTGGTGGCCCATTTTGCCATCAACACCTACGAAATCACCGCCCAATCCAACAACGATGACTTCGGCACGGTATCCGGCAGCGGCACCTACGAGCACGGTGAATGGGTCACACTTGAGGCGGAACCAGATGCCGGTTATTCCTTCGTTAACTGGACTGAAGACGGGCAGGTTTTGATGGACGGAGGTGAGCCTGTGGGCAACATATATGCTTTTGCGGCAGAACAAGACCGCAGCCTGATCGCTCACTTTGAACTCAAGTCGTATAGCATTACAGCCACCGCCAGTCCGTGGGTAGGTGGTACCATTAATGGACAGGCCCAGCATACGGGCATATATGATCACGGAGAAGAAATCACCCTTTCTGCCTCACCAAACGGTGGCTTCTCATTTACGGGATGGTCTGAAGGCGCATCACCCATAGAAGATGCAGGCCAGGACTACACGTTTACTGTGACAGCAGACCGTACACTAGTAGCATCATTTGAAACGGAAGCCATACTGATCAATGCAGAACCAGATCCATTGGAGGGTGGAACGATAATTGGCGGAGGAGTGTTTGCCTATGGAGATCTCGTCACGCTTGTCGCGCTTCCTGCAGAAGGTCATCACTTTGTAAACTGGACAGAAGATGGAGTTGTGATTGAAGATGCTGATGAAGTGCACGGGTTCACGGCAGAAACAAACCGCAACCTGGTTGCCAACTTTGGTACAGAGGATCATACCATTTCCGTGGAAGTATTTCCCGGAGGTGCAGGGACCATCTCAGGTGACGGCATATACACGCACGGAGAAACCGTCAGCCTGGAAGCACAGGCTGAAGAAGGTTATCGGTTCGTAAGTTGGAGAGAAGGCGGATACGTGGTGAGCACAGAACCAAACTATGGCTTTACCGCTGTTCATGACAGGATGCTGGTCGCTGTGTTTGCTGAAAAAACCTACCAGGTAACCCTTGAAACAAGCCCGGAAAATAACCTCGGCGGTACCACTTATGGTGAAGGATCTTATCAGCAGGGTTCAACCGTAACTGTGATAGCCAATCACAACCTGGGATATGATTTCGACCACTGGTCAGAAGATGGGGATGTGGTTTCCACAGAACAAATCTACGATTTTGACATTCATAAAGATCGTCATCTGACCGCAGTGTTCTCAGGCAACCACTATGAAATCACTGCCAATGTAACGCCTGCTGAAACAGGCCATGTTTCAGGTGAAGGCACATACTATGATGGGGAAGTTGTTGCACTTATGGCACAAGCTGCTGATGGCTATTATTTCTTACGATGGATGGAAGGTGATGACCAGGTCAGTGTGAGCAACCCTTATTATTTCAGTGCAAGCAGCGAAAGAACGCTTACAGCTGAATTTGCAGAACAGTGGTGGCCTGATGACCCAGAGGTTAAAGATGCCCAGGTCATGATAACTGCTGAAGTAACGCCACAAAACACGGGTGTTGTCCTTGGGCAGGGATTCTATGACCAGGGTTCGCAAGTCACGTTGACCGCCTCACCCAACATAGGTGTTGAATTCACAGCGTGGATGGAAGACGGAGACATCGTAACCGATGATCAGGGTGACCCCGTCGGCCAATCGTACACCTTCACTGCTGAACAAGACAGGGAGCTCGTGGCTGTTTTCGAAGGGGAAATGCATGCAGTTTCGGTAACAGCCGAGCCAGTCGACGGTGGCCAGGTTGAGGTAACCCAGGAAGGCAATTTCTTTGAGGGTGAACTTGCCACGGTAACGGCAAGTCCCGGCACAGGCCATGCTTTCACAAAATGGACCCTGGGAAGCAACGGGGCACAGCTCTCTGGTAATCCGGTGTACAGCTTTACGGTTACCGAAGACCGTGAGCTGGTAGCCCATTTTGAACCATTGGATGAGTATACCCTGTCCATGGAGGCCATTCCTCAAGAGGCCGGCACATTAAGCGGTGAAGGGGACTATAGCAGTGGAACAGAGGTGGATATTCATGCCCAGGCAGTTGACGGCTACCACTTTCAATACTGGGTCAAGGATGGAAGTATATATTCAGAGCAATCTGACACAAGCATTGTCGTGTCTGATGACACCCACCTGGAAGGAATATTCAGCCTTAACACATATGTAATTAGCGCTGGTGCAGACCCTGCAGAAGGCGGAAACATCTCCGGTGCAGGTCATTACAATCATTCTGAGGATGTTGAGCTAACTGCAATCCCATCCACGGGGCATGAGTTCCTCCATTGGACTGAAGATGGAGACATGGTAATGGATGAAGATGAACCAATGGGTGAGACCTATCTCTTTACAGCCAGCGAAGACCGACACCTGTCAGCACACTTTGCGCTCAAATCATATGACATCGAGGCCCAAAGCATCCCGGAAGAAGGTGGTGCAGTGAATGGGACAGGCACCTATGATCATTTTGAGCAGATTACGCTTGAGGCAATGGCCGGTACGGGATACTCTTTCTCGCACTGGGAAGAAGGAGGAGACATAATCGAAGGAGAGGAGGCAACAATTTCGTTTATGGTCACCCGGGACCGTTGCCTGGTTGCACACTTTGCCATTAACACTTATGTCATAAGTGCAGCTGCCGGTGAAGGCGGGAGCATTGACCCGGATGGCGACGTTGTTGTTGATCACGGAGAAAGCCAATTGTTTACCATCACCCCTGATGAAGGGTATGAGATCATCGATGTGCTGGTGGATGGAGATAGTGTGGGTGCTGTTGACCAGTATGAGTTTACTGACGTAACTGACAACCATACCATCGAAGCAATCTTCGAATTAAAGACCTATGTCATTAATGCCACAGCAGGTGAAGGCGGGAGCATTGACCCGGATGGCGACGTTGTTGTTGATCACGGAGAAAGCCAATTGTTTACTATCACCCCTGATGAAGGGTATGAGATCCTCGATGTGCTGATTGACGGGGAAAGTGTCGGCGCCGTTGAAGATTATGAGTTTACGGGCGTAACCCGTAGCCATACTATAGCGGCCGAATTTTATGTTGATGAAACCGGTCTGGAAACACTTGCTGAACAAGTAACTGTATATCCAAATCCCTTCAATAACACCCTCACCATTGCAAATGCCTCTGGTTTAAGAAATATTACACTAAAAAATCTCTTTGGTCAGACTGTTTTTGAAAGTGAAATGATCAGCACAGATGAAGAGGTCATCAACACGGAATCATTATCTCCCGGTGTGTATTTTTTAAGGATGGCAGGAACAGACGGTTCTCACAGGGTGTTGAAAATGATGAAGGAGTAGCTGCAGATAGCTCATTCAGGTGGGGTTCATATCGAAAAGGACGACCACGTATCCTGGGTTGTGAGGTGTTTATGTGGCGAGATTCGGAAAACTACAGTTAGCTACTGTTTTTTAGACCATTAGCTTCTTTGTTTGCCTCATTTTTCGTGTCTTTGAAGGTAATCCTTATATGTTCATTATATAAGGCTTTGACCAAACGGTGGCATTGCAAAAAAATCATTATGTTAGCCGTGTTTTTCTAACCGGCATCATTGACCTCTGAGTCTGCCATCAAACAATTATGTAAACATGACTGCACTGCGTTTCCCTTCAAATGTGGCTTTGATCAGCCTTTTTACGATACTGTTTTTCCAGACGCCGGGTCAGGGAATGCCCAATACCCTTTATGTTTCCGACAACATTTACATTGCACCGGACGACACAATGGTTATTGACGCCGGACAGGTTGTTATGTTTACTGGCTACTACAATATTATTGTTGACGGCACACTCATTGCCGAAGGTACAGTGGACGCACCGATTACCTTTACCGTTAATGATACGCTTAATTTGCATGACACACAGAAGCAAACCGGTGCGTGGAATGGCATCAGGTTTGCCGAAAGCGAAAGTGTTCGTTCCGAAAATAATTTATCGGTTTTTCGGCATTGTGTGTTTGAGTATTCAAAAGCCACATCAGAGGATTTTGGCAACGGCGGTGTGTTCAGCATTACCGGCGGCCGGCAGGTGATCATCGAAGATTGTTTTTTTCGTCATAATTATTCGAGCATTGCCGGTGGTGCAGTTTACATAAACGGTGCAAGTCCGCAGATCACCCGCAGCAGCTTTGTTCATAATACTGCCCACAGCCACAACATCCTTGAGAGGTCAAACGGTGGCGCTGTTCACATTCAACAAAGCGAAGCCGAAATATCCTATTGCTATTTCGAGAAAAATCGTTCGATCATGCCCGGGCAGGAGTCGGCTTACGGCGGCGCTATTTCTGTAATAGCTGCTGATCCGCAAATTTTCAACAATATCATTTACGATAATTATGCACCGCTGGGTGGTGGAATTGGTTTTTTGATGGCCAATGGCGCCAATCCAATATCAAACAACCTTGTTATTCATAACGCGGCGCTGCTTGCCGGTGGCGGGCTGTCGTTCATTGGCTCCTCACCTGTAGTTTCTAACAATACAGTGCTATACAATCACGCAAATTCGCACGGCGGTGGTATATTTATGTACGATCACAGTGCACCCGTATTCTATAATTGCATTTTCAGGTACAACAGCTCTTTCATCGGCAATGAGCTTTTTGTGTGGGATCTTTCAAACACCGAGTTTTACCATTCAAATATAGAAGGCGGCTTTGATGGTTTTGAAGGAGGTATTGATCCCGACATGGTTTTTGTAAACAACATTGACGAAGACCCCCTGTTCTCGGGCGATGAAAACCACCCATACAGCCTGAACCAAAATTCACCATGTATCGATGCCGGCTACGAAGACAGTGAATCCATCAACCCATACCCATTTGACTTAGCAGGAAACCCCCGTTTGAGTGGTTCAGCCATGGATATTGGCGCGTACGAATACCAGGGGCAGGCAGAAGACACGTTCTCTGTTTTATTCGTATTGCATAATGAATTTGGCGATCCGGTCGAAAATGCAGTAATTGAACTCAACGGTGTGGCCAATGTTGCCGGCGATTACCTGTTTGATGATCTGTTGCCGGGAACTTATTCATTTACAATATTTAAAACATGTTATGCCGATTATGAAGATCAGGTTATTGTTATTAGTTCGGATGTTGATGTTGAAGTAATCTTGGATTGGATTCCCGGTGATGTGAACGGCGATCAGCTTGTGAACGTCATGGACATTATCACCTTGGCCAATCATTTTGTTGGCTTTAACCCACAACCTTTCTGTTTTGAAAATGCTGATGCCAATGCTGATGGTGTGGTCAATGTGTTGGATGCGATTTTAATAACCCATATTTTTTCCTCTGATTTGTAGTTCCGGGTTAGTGATCCCAGCAAAATTAATTACTGCAATAATGACACAATGTTTCGGCAATCCTTTGTTTTTTGGTGTTTTAGTGGCAAAAAGAAAGTCACAAAATACTGAAGACTAAACCCAAAAACCATTTATACTTTTCAGTACTCGCCACTTTGGCGGTTTTGCCTTAGTACCTGCATGCCTCCGTCAACAGGATTTGACCTTTTAGGTGAAGCATCTCTTTAAAGATAAAGAGAAACATCAGAATTAAAGATAAAGAAGCCGCAGAAACAACCTGTAATTTTATCACCAGCAGCACCCCCGCAGCAGCGATCAAAACAAGGCGGGGGATACTGTCTGTTCCCGGCAGTGACAGAGTACAATCGAATAAGTGACCGGGATCAATCCCCGGAGAAAAAGGCCACGATTGCCAGGATATCGAGTATATCGATGATTCCGTCTCCGTTCATGTCGGCGTTAGCAAAACAAAAGTTTGCCTGATTATCGTTGTTGAAATACTGGGTTACAGCGAGCACGTCGAGGATGTCGACAGTTCCGTCGCCATTGGCATCTCCGGGAACAATCTGCATTATTATCTCTTCGGTCAGATCTTCGTTTACCACCGTGATGCTCCCTTCTTCGCCAGAATAGCAATCGTGAGTGACCACGTAATCGTAGGTGCCAGGTTCGAGATCCTCAAAAAGGTATTCTCCGGCCTCGTTAGCTGTTCCGTCAAGAGTTAC
>LCWZ01000066.1_pt1 | contig 13474 bp, 10 predicted proteins | sample 349071 | NCBI WGS metagenome assembly LCWZ01 (sample SAMN03565344, study PRJNA281982) | anaerobic digester metagenome | biome: Anaerobic digester; feature: Alkaline_Metagenome_Assembly_B; material: Alkaline anaerobic digester sludge; isolation source: anaerobic digester run at haloalkaline...
CGGAGAAAACCCTCGCCGGCGAACAGTTCAGGGGCAGCAAGCTTGAGCTGGACTACAACGTACAGCTGGCCTTTTTCGATGTTTTGCTGGCCAAAGAATCTATGCAGGTAATGCGCAAAAGTTTCGCCAACGCCACAGAAAACCTGCAGCGCACACGCCGCATGTATGAACAGGGCACCGTTGCCGAGTACGACCTGATACGGGCAGAGGTTCAGGCCGAAAACCTGCGCCCCGGTGTCATGCAGGCCGAAAACGCTTACGAGGTAGCGTTAAACTACCTGAAAGCCCTCATAGGAGTTGAGGGGACACAGCCCCTGGCCATCCATGGCAACCTTTCCGATATGACCGTGACACGCATCTCTGACTTTAACGTTCAGGATGCTGACAGAAGCCTCCAGCAAAACACCGAGCTGGCCCAAATGAGCCTTCAGCTCGACCTGGTAAGCCAGCAAAAGGAAACGGCACGGGCGGGCGGGCTTCCCATGCTCAATCTGGCGGGAAACTACCAGTACCAGACCGAAGCCAACCACTTCCGCTTCGGCGACTACCAATGGGTGGAAACCTTTTCTGCCGGTCTCCGCCTTACCATCCCGCTGTTTAACGGCTTTGCCGTACGCCAGCAAACCCGTCAGCTGGAAATAGCGAGAGACCAGATCCGGCTGCAAAAGCACTTCCTGGAAGACAACCTTAATATTCAGCTGGATAACATTCTAAAAAATATGATGGTGGCCATGGAACAAACAACAAATGCACGAAACAACGTTCGGATGGCTGAGCGGGGCTTCGAGATCGCAAAAACACGTTATGAAACAGGCCAGGGAACCCTCATGGAGCTTAACGACAGCGAGGTGTCGCTCACCCAGGCCCGCTTCAACCTGCTGCAGGCAAAATACGACATCCTGCAGGCAAAAGCCGAATACGACAAGTTTATCGGAGAAAACAAACCATTATAAAAAATTCAAAAATCACATCATGAAGACACGTTTCATTTCAAAAACAGCCTGGTTGCTAGCCCTTGCATTCGTTGCCGGCGGCTGTGCACTAATTGAAGAGGAAGAAACAGAAGAGCGCGACGTGGTGCTGGTAGAGCTGCAGGAGCTGGAGCTCACCACGCTGAGCGACGACATACGTACCACCGGGACGGTGGAAGCCTTCGAGGAAGCCTACATAGGCGCCCCCGGTCCTGCCCGCATTGAAGATATCCTTGTTGACGTGGGCGACCAGGTTGAAAAAGACCAGCTTCTGGTACAAATGGACAGAACCCAGTTGTTCCAGGCAAAGGTGCAGCTGGACAACATCAGGGAAGACCTTCGCAGGCTGGACACCCTGCTTCGCATCGGTGCCACAACCCAGCAGCAGGTTGACCAGCTGAAAACGCAGTATGATGTTGCCAGCAGCAACGTCGAAAACCTGCGCGACAACACACAGATCCGCGCCAACATCCCCGGCATCATCACCGGCAGGTATAACAGCGCAGGAGAGATCTTTACCATGTCGCCCAGTACGCCGGAAGGCAGGGTGGCCATCGTTTCGCTGAAACAAATACAGCCGGTAAAGATCACTATCGGGGTGTCCGAACGCTTTTTCCCGAGGATAGAGAAAGGCCAGCGGGCTGTCTTGCGGTCAGATATATACTCTGACAGGGAGTTTGAAGGCTATATCAACAAGATTTATCCAACCGTTGACCGCACCACAGGCACCTTCAAGGTGGAGATCCTGGTTGACAACCTCGATCTCGCCCTGCGTCCCGGCATGTTCACACGCGTAACACTGCATGTGGGCGAACTGGAGGGCCTGCTCGTCCCCGCCCTGGCCGTCCGCAAGCAGGTTGGCTCAGACGAGCGCTTTGTGTTTGTCGTGGAAGACGGAGTAGCCCACAGAAGGCCCGTTACCCTCGGACGCACCTTCGACGACAAGCTGGAGATCCTGTCGGGGATTGAAGTCGGAGAACAACTGGTAGTAGTAGGACAGCACAACCTGAGGGATCAGACAAAAGTAGAAGTGGTTAATTAACAAATTAAGGGAATGAGCCGATTTCCTAAAAGAATAAACGCATGAAACTATATCGCTCTGCAGTAAAAAGACCTATAACCACCCTGATGGTGTTTGTGGCGCTATTGGTTATCGGCGGGTACAGCCTGCGAAACCTGCCCATCGACCTGTACCCCGAAATTGAACCGCCCATCATCAGTGTGTTTACAGTATATTCGGGAGCCAGTGCATCGGACATTGAAACCAATGTAACCCGCCCCCTTGAAGACAACCTCAGCATGATCACCGACCTGAAGGAGATCTCTTCGGTGTCGCGCGACGACGTCTCTACAATCCTCCTGGAGTTCGAATACGGAACCAACCTTGACGAGGCCACCAACGAGATCCGCGACGTGATCGACCGTATCACCCGTATCCTTCCGGAAGACATAGAGCAACCAACCATTTTTAAGTTCAGCACCGCGATGATCCCGGTGTTGGTTATGGCGGCAACAGCAGAAGAAAGTTATCCCGCCCTGGCCAGGATCATCGACGACGAGGTGGTTAACCCCCTGAGCCGCATCGAAGGAGTAGGTACGGTGGTCGTCACCGGAGAACCCATAAGGGAAATCCAGGTTAACGTAGACCCGCAAAAGCTCGACGCCTTCAACATGACGGTAGAGCAAATTGGTACTGCCCTCGCTACCGAGAACGTCAACCTGCCCTCCGGAAATATCAAGATGGGACAAATAGACTACCCCCTTCGGTTTGTAGGAGAGTTTGAGGAAAGCCGCCATATGCGTGGCATGGTAGTGGGCACTTTTGAAGGCCGGCCGGTATACCTGGAAGACGTTGCCGAAGTGAAAGACACCCTGAGGGAGCTGACTGTCGTGGAAAGGCTGAACAAGGAGCAAGGCCTCCGCCTGATCGTGCAGCGCCAGTCGGGTGCCAACACTGTTGAGATCGCCAGGGAGATCAACGCAAGGATCCCGGAGATACAGCAAAACCTGCCTCCTGATGTGCAGCTTCTTACCATTGTAGACCTGTCGGAGTTTATTACCGACTCCATCGACAACCTGGTGAACATCCTTTATTTTGCGGCCATCTTTGTCACCATTGTGGTGCTCTTTTTTATCGGGCGATGGCGTGCCACCTTTATCATTATCCTTACCATTCCCGTATCGCTGGTGGCGGCCTTTGTCTTCCTGTTTTTCACCGGCAACACATTGAACCTGATATCTCTTTCGAGTCTGACCATTGCCATGGGGATGGTTGTCGACGACGCCATTGTGGTGCTGGAAAATGCAACCAGGCACATTGAGCGCGGCTCCTCTCCGAGGGAGGCCGCCGTATACGGCACCAACGAGGTAGGCCTTGCGTGGTGGCATCGACGTTAACGGTTTTGGCTGTATTCCTGCCGCTCACCATGATTTCCGGCCTGATGGGGCTTTTCTTCAGCCAGCTTGGATTCATTGTGGCTATCACGGTGTCTGTCTCTACGATTGCCGCCCTTTCGCTGACCCCCATGCTTGTCTCAAAACTCATGAAGCCCGGCGGAGGCAGGAGCAGCGGCTTCGGCCCCCGGGTCACCAACGCTATCGTGGGCGCACTGGAGGCCATAGATAACACCTACGAACGCATTCTCACCTATGCTGTTCGCAGGAGGGTGTTCATAGTAATTCTCTCTGTACTCATCTTCTTCGGAAGCTTTGCACTCATGCCCTTTATCGGCACCGCTTCATGCCGGAGTCGGATCAGAACCGGATCGATGCCGATATCGAACTCCCCATAGGCCTGCGCCTCGAGGAGACCACGCGGACGGCACGGGCCCTTGAAGACATCATCGAACAGTATCCGGAGATCGACCTGTATAGTGTGAGTGCCGGTGCCGGCATGGGGATTTTCGCCGGCGACCAGGGCAGCCACACCATCGACCTCACCATGCGCCTGGTGCCGCAGGCAGAGCGTGAACGCAGCGTATGGCAGATTGCCGAATCGCTGCGGCGCGAGCTCGACAAGTTTCCCGAGATCGTCAACTATTCGGTCAGCACCGAAGGTGGCGGCGGCATGGGCATGGGAGCCCCTGTGGAAGTGGAAATCTTTGGCGATGACTTTGACGCCACCAACTCTGTGGCAGAGGAGCTTTCCCGGCGCATGGAAAACATCCGCGGGGTGCGCGACATCAACATCAGCCGTGGCGCCGAACGTCCGGAGCTGCAAATCATCCCCGACCAGGAGAAAATGTCGGCCTTCGGCCTCAACGCAAATACCGTGGCACAAGCCATCCGCAACCGTGTGGAAGGTATGACAGCCACGCTGTACCGGGAAGACGGATATGAGTACGACGTCGTGGTAAGGCACCAGGAGGACTTCCGCAACAGCATTGAACACATCGAGAACATCTCGGTGCAAAACCCCATGGGCAGAATGGTGCGGATAAAAGAGTTCGCCGAGGTACAGGAGTTTCACGCTCCGCCCAACATCGAAAGGAAAAACCGGGTGCGCTACCTTACCGTATCCAGCTCGCTTCACGAACGATCGCTTGGCGACGTGACTGCCGACATACGGGCGGAGCTGGACGAAATGGATCTTCCGGAAGGCGTCTTCGTAGAGTTTGGAGGACAGATCCAGGATCAGCAGGAGGCATTTGCCGACCTGGGGCTGCTGCTTATCCTCAGCATCTTCCTGGTCTATGTGGTAATGGCAGCCCAGTTTGAATCCTTCCGGATGCCTTTCATCATCATGCTGGCGGTGCCCTTTGCCTTCACCGGAGTGATACTGGCACTGTTCATCACAGGCACGGAACTCAGCGTAATTTCGATGATCGGGGGCATCATCCTGGTGGGGATCGTAGTGAAGAACTCCATCGTACTGATAGACTTTACCAACCTGATGTACGCAAGAGGCATGAGCGTAGTGCAGTCGGTGATCACCGCCGGCAAGTCGCGTCTGCGGCCGGTGCTCATGACCAGCCTCACTACCCTGCTGGCCATGATCCCCATGGTGATGGCTACCGGAGAAGGATCTGAGATATGGGCGCCCATGGCGATAGCGGTAATCGGCGGACTGACATTCTCCACACTGGTTACCCTTGTGTTTGTCCCCGTGGTGTACACGATGTTTGGCGCCAGGAAGGTGCACAAGGACCGGAAGCGTGTCCACCGGCAGGTGAATGGAAGCTGATGACCGCGACGGTGTTGGGATTAAGAAGGCTGTTGGCTGTTCTACTGAGAACACAAGCGCCTCAATAACAACTAGTTACCAAATAAACAAACAAATGAAAGCCATATTCATTGTATACAACCAGGCACTCACAGAGCGTGTGGCGGAGTTGCTTGACAAAACCGGAGCCCGGGGTTTTACGCAGTGGGAAGATGTGATGGGCCGGGGCACGAAAACCGGTGAACCCCACATGGGCACACACACCTGGCCGGCTATGAACTCTGCCGTCCTCTCGGTGGTAGACGAAGAAAAAGCGAAAAAGCTGCTCGCCGGGGTGAAGGCGATTGAAGAAAAAGCCAGCCAACAGGGAATCAGGGCCTTTCAATGGCCCGTCGAAGAGATGGTCTGAACGGCCTGATCCCAAAACCGTCCTGCCAAAAGCCATTTTTTTATACCTTTGCACCTTCTTAATCCTGGTGCAGAGTTAATGCCTTTGTATCGGGCACGTCGCAGAGGATTTCTCCCGGCAATAAAAAGATCCCGGCAAGCAAACTGCTGCTTAAAGGGTCTTTTTTAAAAGAAAAGGAGATGCGAGGCCCGGTTAAATCTGCGCTAACAAAGCTCCAGGCGAATCATTCGATAAAAAAATAGCTGATGGCAGGCAAGCAAAAGAATGGCTGGTAATTGTAAATCCCAATGCCGGCATTGGAAAGGTGAGCAAAGACTGGGGGAAGATCTCCCTGTTGCTCGAAAGGTATGGGTTTGACTATCAGGCTGTATTCACGGAAAGGCCCCGGCATGCCATTGAGCTGGTAACAGACAATGTTGCGGATGGCTTCCGTAAGATCCTCGCCGTGGGTGGCGATGGCACCATGAATGAGGTTGTCAACGGGGTCTTCAAACAAACACAGGTAGCGGCCCACGACATCACCGTCGGGATGATATCTGTCGGCACCGGCAACGACTGGGTGCGCACCTTTGGGATCCCGATGGAATACGAAAAAGCCATACGCGTCCTGCGCAAAGAATACACCATGCTTCAGGATGCCGGCATCGTCAGCTATTACAACAGCAACCAGCAGGACAGGCGCTATTTTGTCAACATGGCCGGACTGGGTTTCGACGGGCTGGTAGCACAAAAGACCAACGCCGACAAAAAAAGAGGCAAAGGAAACCCCTTTCTCTACTTTAAACACCTGCTGGGATCCCTTTTTTCGTACAGATCCTGTAACACCACCCTAAACGTTGACGGCAAGGAGGTGAAAAACCTGTATTTCAGCATCGGAGTCGGCATCGGCCAATATAACGGCGGAGGAATGCAGCAGGCGCCAGATGCCATCCCCAACGACGGATTTTTTGACCTGACCCTGATCAAGGACCTCAGCAAATGGTCTATCATAGCCAACGTGCGCCGTCTCTATGATGGCACCATCAAACAATACCACAAGGTCGAAACCATGCTGGGAAAAAAGATCAGCGTGCACTGCAAGACACCCATTTTGCTGGAAGCCGACGGGGAATCCCTCGGGCACTCCCCGTTTACGTTCGAAATCATTCCACAAAGCGTAAAAGTGGTTGTGAATGAGAATAAGTGGGGCCAGGCGAACAAGATCCAGCCCCGGGCCGTTTAAAAAGACCTAAGTGGATCTTAACAGAAGAAGCACACACACTGCAATGTGTTTATTATAAGCAACATAACAAATTAACCTTTTAGTGCAGATTGAATCACAGTAGATTAACACTTCCATTCTATGAACACCTGGCTTAGTGAAATCTTTGTGCCTTTGAGACTCAGCGGCATTTATCTTGCCACCAAGACACCAGGGCACCAAGGTTCACGAAGCAATAAGGCTAAAAATCCTGGAAGCCCAGACCTTTTGACGTTTCGACGTTTTGACATCCTGACAACAAAAAAAACATGAAATCACAAAAAACATGAACAAAGGCGAAGATACCTTCAAAAAAATCATTGCACACTGCAAGGAATACGGTTTTATTTTTCAGTCGAGCGAGATCTATGATGGCCTGAGTGCTGTTTACGACTACGGGCAGAACGGCGTGGAGCTCAAAAACAACATCAAAGACTACTGGTGGAAGTCGATGGTTCAGCACCACGAAGAGATCGTAGGGCTGGACACAGCCATCTTTATGCATCCGACGGTATGGAAAGCTTCCGGGCACGTGGATGCGTTCAACGACCCGCTGATTGACAACAAAGATTCTAAAAAGCGTTATCGCGCCGACGTACTAATAGAAGACCACATCGCCAAGCTGGAGGAAAAGATCAGCAAGGAGGTGAAAAAGGCGGCTAAACGCTTTGGGGAGTCTTTCGATGAGGCGATGTTCCGGGAAACGAACCCCCGGGTGCAAGCGAACCTGAAAAAAATCACGGATATCAACACACGCTTTGTGAAGGCCCTGGAAGATGGCAAGCTCGGTGACCTCAGGAAGCTGATCGAAGACCTTGAAATCGCCTGCCCGGTTTCAGGTTCCCGCAACTGGACCGACGTCAGGCAGTTTAACCTGATGTTCAGCTCGCAGATGGGGTCAACGGGAGAAACGGCGTCGACCATTTATTTGCGTCCCGAAACCGCCCAGGGAATCTTCGTGAACTACCTGAACGTGCAGAAGACCGGACGGAAAAAACTGCCTTTCGGCATTGCCCAGATCGGGAAAGCCTTCCGCAACGAGATAGTGGCGCGGCAGTTTATCTTCCGAATGCGCGAATTTGAACAGATGGAGATGCAGTATTTTGTGAGGCCGGGGCAGGAAGCCGACTGGTTTGAGTACTGGAAGGAGCGAAGGATGCAGTGGCACCTTGCCCTGGGAATCCCGGAGCACCTTTTCAGGATCCACAAACACGAAAAGCTGGCCCATTACGCCAATGCAGCCGTCGACATAGAGTTTGAGTTTCCTTTTGGATTCAAGGAAATAGAAGGGGTGCATTCGCGCACCGACTTCGACCTGGGCGCACACCAGAAGTTCAGCGGCAAGAAACTGCAATATTTCGACCCCGACACCAACGACAGCTATGTGCCCTACGTGGTGGAAACCTCCATCGGCCTCGACAGGATGTTCCTGGCCGTAGTCAGCCACGCATACCGGGAGGAAAAGCTGGAAGACGGCAGCGAACGGGTGGTGATGAACATCCCTCCCTCCCTGGCACCAACCAAGGTGGCTGTGTTGCCGCTCGTCAAAAAAGACGGCCTGCCGGAAAAAGGGCGGGAGATCTTCGACCGCCTCAAATACGACTTCATGTGCCAGTACGAAGACAAGGATGCCATCGGCCGCCGCTACCGCAGAAACGACGCCATCGGCACCCCCTACTGCATCACTATCGACCACCAGACCCTGGAGGATGATACCGTCACCATAAGGGAGCGGGATAGCATGAAGCAGGAGCGGATCCCGGCGGAGCGGATTGCTGATGTTGTGCGCGATAGAGTAGCAGTAAGAAGTAAGCAGTAGGCAGTAAGCAAGTTACAAAAAGCAAACCTGTTTCAGGACGCGCCACGAGCCATCTTGCTGCCTACTGCTTACTTCTTACTTCTTACTTCCCTGGTAAGTTCCGCGATCTGTACAGCATTAACAGCCGCCCCCTTCCTTAAATTATCGGCGACGATCCACATGTCGAGGCCGCTGGGTACGGAGTTATCCCTCCGGATGCGGCCCACGAACACTTCATCCCGGCCTTCGGCAAAGCGTGGCATCGGGTAGGTGTTTGTCGCCGGGTCGTCCTGCACCACCACACCAGGGGTGTTCCTCAACAGGCGGGTCACATCCTCCGGTAAAAAATCTTTTTCAAACTCTATGTTGACGGCCTCCGAATGGCCTCCGATCACCGGGATGCGAACCACGGTGGCGGTGATGCGTATGTCGCCGGCCTCCAGGATCTTCCGGGTCTCATTCACCAGCTTCATTTCTTCTGCTGTATAGCCGTTATCCAGGAAATCGCCGCCGTGAGGGAAGCAGTTCAGGTCGATGGGATGCGGGTATGCCTTTGCCCCCGGCTTTCCCGCACGTTCATCATGCAGCTGCTGCACCGCATTTACACCGGTGCCCGTCACCGACTGATAGGTGGCAATCACGAGCCTGCGAATACCATAAGCCCGGTGAAGGGGTGCCAGCGGTACCACCATCTGGATGGTGCTGCAATTGGGGTTAGCGATGATACGGGTTTCCCCGGTCACTGTATGCGGATTCACCTCCGGCACGACGAGCGGCACCGCCGGGTCACCGCGCCAGGCAGAAGAGTTGTCAATAACCACACAGCCCTCCGCAGCAAACGCCGGTGCATATTCCTTCGAAATGGCCGACCCGGCCGAAAACAATGCTATATCCGGGCGGGCAGCCAGGCCCTCCGCCACCGTCCTCACCCTGTAGGCCCTGCCCCGGAAAATCAGCTCGCGCCCTGCTGAACGGGCAGATGCACAGGGGATAAAGTCCTTAACCGGAAAGTTGCGCTCCTCCAGGACACGCATCATTACCTCGCCCACCAAACCGGTGGCGCCAATCAATGCTACTACCATACAACTTGCTTTTTGTACCTGTAGCAAATTTCGTCAAAAAAAACGAACCTGTTTTAAAAGCGTTTTTGTAATTTTATGTCTAAAATTATGATGGCATGATGCGTTTTTTATGTTTTTTAGTCCTTTTTTCTTACGCCTCCATAGCGTTTGCCCAGTTTGCGGATGATTTCAGCAACGGAAACTTCACAGACGACCCTCCCTGGGTGGGTGATCATGATAAGTTTGTTGTTGACGACGGCAGGTTACGCCTGTTTGATGACGAAGCCGGCATGTCGTGGCTTTCCACACAAAGCCACATTTTACATAACACACAATGGGATTTTTGGGTGCGGCTGGCATTTACACCCTCCGACAACAACCATGCACGTGTTTACCTGGTAAGCGACCAGGCTGACCTTACCCTGCCGCTGAATGGGTATTTTCTGCAAATTGGAAAAACCGGCGGCGACATGAAGCGGATATTCTTTTTCCGCCAGGACGGTGCCGAAACAACTCTTCTCATGACAGGGGCCATGAACCTGGCAGATGGATCCAATAACATCTTAAGAGTGCGGGTTATAAGGGACGAGGCGGGCAACTGGAGTATTCTGGCGGACCCTGACGGCGGGGAGCTGCTGCTCCCCCAGGGGCAGGTTTTCGACAACACACATCAGGCCACGTCGTGGTTCGGGGTAAGATGTACCTATACGGTAAGCAACAGCCGCCGGATCTACTTTGATGATTTCCGGGTTGGGGAGATCCAGCCGGGACACCCCCCTGAGGTGATCAGGCTTCAGGCAGTATCAACGCACATGCTGGATGTATACTTTTCCACCGTGCTGGACCCGGAGACGGCGACAAACACAGATAACTATGTGGCCTCCCCGGATATCGGACAACCTGTTATCGCTGCCCAGGACCCGGCTCAACCTCACATCGTAAGACTGCAGTTCGTCTCCGCTTTCGAGGAAAACCGCCTTTATACAATTCACATAGCAAACGTGAAAAGCCTCGACGGGCAGACCATGGAGCCCTTTGCGGGCACCTTTACCCTCTACGTTCCACAACGCTTTGATGTCGTGTTCAATGAAATCATGGCCAACAGCAGGCCATCTGTAAGCTTGCCTCCTCACGACTGGATCGAACTGTACAATACCACGGAGCTGCCTGTCGACGTGGAGGGCTGGGTGCTGCAACACGGCGACACACAAAGGCTCCTGCCCCACGCCCTCATCGAACCCGGGGGCTACCTGGTGCTGACCACAGAAACAGCATACCCTGAAATGACGGCCTACGGAAATGTGCTGGCCGTTCCGGGCCTGCCTGCCACGGCTTTCACCATTGGGGGCACCTCTCTTTCTCTCTGGGACGACAACGGCAGCCTCGTTTCTTTCGTACACTACAGCGACCGCTGGTACAGGGACAACGCCAAATCCAACGGAGGCTGGTCGCTGGAAAAAATTGACCCCTATAACTACGGCCAGGGTGCCGAAAACTGGAAAGCATCCGGCGACCCCAGGGGCGGCACCCCCGGAGAAACAAACTCGGTGCGCGGAGAAAACCCGAACACGACAAACCCGAGGTTGGTACGCGCAGGACTGACAGACCCCCTCACCATACGGCTTCACTTTTCAGAACCTATGAATGAAGACTCCCTGGCTTGCCCCTTACAATACACGATTGACAAAGAGATAGGAAGTCCGCTTTCGGTAAAAACCTTTCCGCCCGATCTGACTATAATCGACATTGCCCTGGAACACCCCCTGGAACCCGGGAAAACCTATAAGGTCAGCACCAAAGAGTCGCTTTGCGACCTCGACGGAAACCCCATTGCAGGAACCCACGCAAGGGTGGCCATCCCGGAGTCGCCCCAGAGGGGAGCTGTGGTCATAAACGAGATACTATTCAACACGTTCCCCGGCGGATCCCGGTACGTGGAGATATATAATCGTTCCGACAGGGTCGTTGACCTCCAGGAGATGATCCTGGCATCTGCAGACACCCTCGAAAACGAGATCACCTCGGTCCGGCATATCAGCGAAGACAGCTTTTTGTTCTTTCCCGGCGACTACCTCGTGTTGACAAATGATACAGCAGGAGTGACCCGCTTTTACAGTGTGCCTCATCCCGACATCTTTGCTGAACTCAGCGGCATGCCGCGCATGACCAATACCGGTGGTGTCATCGTGGTGGCGACGAAAGGGCTTTTTATGATAGACAAGCTTGTATACGACGAGGCTATGCACCTGCCCCTGATCGCCAACCCCAGCGGTGTGGCTTTGGAGCGCCTGCACCCCGACAGGCCCTCAGACAAGGCCTGGTCGTGGCATTCGGCCGCAGCTTCAGCGGGGTATGGCACACCCGGGCGGCGAAACAGCCAATATGTATCCCCGCAGGAACAAACATCCCGCCACTGGGAGGTCTATCCCAGGGTTTTTGTGCCTGACGGAAGCGGGTACAAGGATGTGCTAAACATCTCTTATTCGCTGGATGAACCCGGTTATGTGGCGCACATACGGGTTTTTGACCGGCGGGGGCGACTGGTGCGCACCATAGCCCCGGGCACGCTACTCGCCACCGCGGGAGCCATTACATGGGACGGCACAACCGACACGGGAGAAAAAGCCTCTGTGGGCGTTTATATTATTCATGTGGAAATGATCCACGAAAGAGGAAAGGTAAAACAGGAAAAACTATGGGCGGTAATTGGTGCAGATCTCCGGTAAAACTGTCACTGCTTCTGTGTCCCGCGCATGATATACACATCATAGTCGCCAAGGTAGCTGAAGCCAAGCTCACGATACAAGGCCACAGCCCCCTGGTTTGAGCGATGCACCTCCAGTTTGATCTGTGTGTTCTTTTCCTTTGCATAGCAGACAGACCGTTCACTGAGTCTGCGGCCGACCCCTTTTCTCTGGTGCTCAGGCAGCACACCCACGTGATGAAGATGTATCCTGCGCCCGTCATATGTCATCCAGCTGGTGCCAATTATTATACCCTCCGGGGTACAAGCTACCAGCAGCTTGCCTCCGAGCTCAATGCTGTGCAGAAGGGTATGCAGGTCGTCTCCACGGTGAGCGCCTCCCAGCCCGGTACGCTCCCACACATACATAACCTGGTCGTAATCCCCCGGCAGGAAATCGCGAATGGTTACTGGTTCTTCAATAACAGACATATTATTTCCCTTTTTATACCACAAAAATATGTGTTTGTACGATCCGTGCAACAAACTACGCATTTCCCCGGGCTGCAGTTGTATGCCGGGTGTTGTTTTTGCTGTGGCTCTTTCTTTACAGGCTATGCCCCGATGCCATCTTCAATTGGGGTAAGGCACGGGCAGCCAGGATGTTTTGTGATGACGTGAGGCAGCGATGCTATGCGGGCCAGTATCTTCTGTGATGGCCGGGGCAGCCGGCGAGGCATACGTGAACAGGCTATTCTGTGATAGCCAGGGTGGCCAGCCAGATCCTGACCCCGGGAATATGCAGCAAGGTTTGTGCACAGGCCTCAAGGGTGGCTCCTGTGGTAACGACATCGTCGACAAGCAGTATGTTTTTATTTGTGACCGCCAGTGGGTCGGGTGTTTTAAAGCCCGCTGACACATTTTCCCAGCGCATAAACCTTTCTTTCCGGGTTTGTGTAGCTGTTTCCTTCTCCCGGACAAGAAGACCGGCAGAACAGGGCACGTTCATAGCTTCCGACACGCCCCGGCAGATGACTTCGCTTTGGTTGAAGCCCCGCGCCCGAAGCTTTGCCGGATGCAGCGGGACCGGGATGATCATGCCGACATCTGCGTAGTGCTCACTCTGCAACAAGCTCAGGCCAAGAAGGCG
>LCWZ01000067.1_pt1 | contig 13418 bp, 17 predicted proteins | sample 349071 | NCBI WGS metagenome assembly LCWZ01 (sample SAMN03565344, study PRJNA281982) | anaerobic digester metagenome | biome: Anaerobic digester; feature: Alkaline_Metagenome_Assembly_B; material: Alkaline anaerobic digester sludge; isolation source: anaerobic digester run at haloalkaline...
GAAGGAGCGGCAAAAGTAAGTTTTGATATCATTGTTGCATCCGGTGTTCGATCATCCCTTCCGCATGGAATTGCAAGTGAAAAAGTCATTGAAAAAGGTGATATGATCACCTTGGACTTCGGGTGTGTTTATGAAGGATATTGTTCAGATATGACGAGAAGTTTTGTTCTTGGAAAAGCAACCGAAAGGCAAAAGGAAATTTACCATGTAGTCCTTAAGGCTCAAATGGAGGCTCTTAATTCTGTGAAAGATGGTATCACAGGAATTGAGCTGGATAATATTGCGAGAGATATAATTACTGATGCCGGCTACGGAGACTATTTTGGACATGGTCTGGGCCATGGCGTGGGCTTATTAGTGCATGAACTTCCTCATGTGAATCATTTAGGGCAGGAAAAAATGGAGCCGGGAAATGTCATAACAATCGAGCCGGGTGTCTATATTCCTGAATATGGAGGAGTAAGAATTGAAGACCTGGTCGTTGTAAGAAAAGATGGATATGAAGTTTTATCCAACTCACCGAAGGATCTCATAGAAATCTCCTGCTAAATCCCTATTATTTCTTGCACTTAACGAATAAATCACATAAAATAGAGATGTAAATGAAATAATGGAGGATGAGTAGATGATATCAGCAGGAGAATTCAGAAAAGGCATGACTTTTGAAATGGATGGACAACCCTATGTTGTTATGGATTTTCAACATGTTAAACCGGGTAAGGGAGCTGCTTTTGTACGCACTAAGTACAAGAATCTTATATCAGGTGCAACAAAGGAGGGAGCATTTAATCCCAATGACAAATTTCCCAGAGCTCACATTGAAACAAAAGAAATGCAATACCTATACTCTGATGGGGAATTTTACTATTTTATGGACAATGAAACCTATGAACAGATTCCTCTTACTTTCACTGATGTAGAGGAAGCAATAACGTTTTTAAAAGAAAACGACAATGCTATGGTGAAATTTTATCAAGGGAAAGTGTTCCAGGTGGAAGCTCCAAATTTCGTGGAACTGACGGTTACTGAAACTGAACCGGGAGTCAAAGGAGATACAGCTTCAAATGTTACCAAGAGCGCCATTTTAGAAACCGGAGCGAAAATTCAAGTGCCGTTGTTTATCAATGAAGGTGATCGGGTAAAAGTAGATACAAGATCATCAGATTATATTTCAAGAGTTTAAACAAGATTTTAAAAAAGACTATGAAAATCCAAGGAGGGGTACAAATGGAACATTTATATGAAAAAGTAGCATATCTAAAAGGATTAGCGGATGGTCTGGACATCAACAATGAATCAAAAGAAGGTAAAATTTTAATGCAAATTATTGAAACTCTTGAGGACTTTACAGATGCAATTGTTGAACTTGACGAAAACCAATTGGATCTAGCCGATTATGTGGAGACAATTGATGAAGACCTTGAAGATGTGGAAGATGAGTTGTTTGAAGATGAGTTGGATTATGTTGAAGTTGAGTGCCCTACCTGCAAAGAAATTATTTGTGTCGATGATGAACTTCTTTATGACAATGAAGAAATTCATTGCCCGGAATGCAATGAAGAAGTACCCGTGGAAGAGGATAAGGAATAGTCCGAATTTTGCTGATGAAAGCTCAATGTAAATGTACATTGAGCTTTCTTTTTGTTATAATTAAACCACAAATTCTGAAAGATCTAAGATGAACAATAAGGAGGAATATCATGAAACAAGTTGGAGATTACGGAGATATCATTATTTCCGATGACGTGATTAAAAGGATTATCGAAGAAACCGCAGAAGCAGTTGAAGGAGTTGCAGAACTTAGCAAGAATGTCAAAATCAGTCAAAAAGATGACCGCTTACAGGTGGATCTTTTTGTAACAATTTATTACGGCACGAAAATACCAAACCTTTCCTGGGATATTCAACAAAAGGTTAAAGCCGGGGTAGAACAGATCCTGGACATTAAAGTAAGCAAAATTAACATCAATATACACGGAATCCAATTTCCGCAAACATCCTAGGAGGTCATTCATGAAAAGACGAAAAGCAAGGGAACTCCTTCTTAAAGTGTTTTACGAAATGGAGATAAAAAAGGAGTTTTCAATCAGTATCCTAAAAAATAACGATGAATTTCTTATAGATGGAAAGAATCAGGAAGAATATTTATTAACTATTGCAGAACTATTTATTCAACATCGAAATGCAATCGATACAATGATTGAAAAACAATTAAAGGGTTGGACTTTGGATCGAATAGCAAAGGTGGATTTATCTATTTTGCGAGTCAGTGTTGCAGAAATTCTTCATTATGATCAAATAGATATTCCGACTTCGATTAATGAAGCAATTGAGATAGCAAAAGATTATAGTGATGACAAAGCTCCAATGTTTATTAACGGAGTCCTTGATTCTATAAGGAAATGTACTTCCGGGAGTGATCCAGATGGAGATAAAAAGTCTTAAGGTTTCAGAAGTTAACCGCTATATAAAAACGCTTGCTTGACAGTGATCCTATCTTATTTAACCTCAAAGTAAAAGGTGAGCTTTCCAATGTAAAATACCATAATAACGGGCATATATACTTCACTCTGAAAGATGAAAATTCAGTGTTGCGTTGCGTAATGTTCTATGAAAATGCCATTATAAGCAGCCTGCCTTTGAAAGATGGCATGGAGGTTATAGTAAAGGGCTCTATTTCCGTCTATGAACGAGGCGGACAATACCAACTCAATGCAAAAGATATCCAGTTGGATGGTGTTGGAAAACTATACGAAGAGTATTTGGAACGTAAAAATATGCTTGAAAAAGAAGGGTACTTCGATGAAAAAAGGAAATTAAAACTACCCTATTTTCCTGATACAATAGGGATTGTGACAGCAAAAACCGGAGCTGCCATCGAGGATCTCCGGACTGTAATTCATCGAAGAAATCCAAAAGTTAAAATCATTTTCTATCCGGCGATTGTACAGGGCCCATACGCACCCTCCTCAATTTCCAAGGGCATTCGTTATTTCAATGATAATCCTGTGGATTTGATGATTATCGGTCGGGGCGGCGGATCTTTAGAAGAGCTTTGGGCATTCAATGAAATGAAAGTGATTGATGACGTTATTAAAAGTAAGATTCCGATCATATCCGCTGTGGGACACGAAAAGGACTATTCAATTACCGATTATGTGTCTGACCTGCGGGCAGGCACTCCTTCCATCGCAGGAGAAATGGCAGTACCGGTTCTGTCAAATGTGATTCAATCAATTACCGATAAAAAACTTTCACTTTCTTCTATAATAAAGCAAAAACTGAAGTATGAAATCCAGAAATGTCAATCAATCAGACAGAGCTTGGATTTTTATTCACCACTAAACACTTTAAAACGTAAAAGTGAGCAACTTGATCTCTTCTCTGAAAGATTAACATCAGCAATTCATAATCAATATAAAGACCATTATCAAAAATTAAAACATTTGAGCGCATTGCTTGAAGCTACTAGTCCAAAAAACATACTTAAAAGAGGGTATTCTTTTATAACTGACAATGACAGCAATCTTCTATCAAAAAAAGCTTCTTTTCAAAAGGGTGATTCTATTCAAATTCACCTTTATGATGGAATCGTGAATGGAAAAGTAACTGAAATCTTGGAGGACGATATACATGAAAGAAACAAGAAATGACTTAAGCTATGAAAAGATCATTCAGAGGCTGGATGAGATTTTAGAGATGTTAACGAAGAATGAACTTAATCTTGACCAATCGATGGAGCTCTACGAAGAAGGTGCAGGACTTTACAGAAAAGCAAAGGAAATTCTCAAAGAAAAAGAGGACCGGGCATTTGAAATCGTTCAAGAATTAAATAATGAACCATCTATTACTGAACAAATTACACTTGATGAAATGGAGGAAGATCATTGAACTTTAAAGAACAAATAGAAAAATATCAGCAACTTGTGGATCAATCTCTTGATCAATACCTGGAAAAAGAGAATGATGAGAATGATATTCTCTATGAGTCGATGCGCTATAGTGTTTTTGCAGGCGGAAAGCGACTTCGCCCTATTCTGGTGATGGCGAGCTACGAGCTTTTTGACCAGGAATTTCAAGGAAGCTTTACCACTGGCAGCTTCTTTTGAAATGATTCACACTTATTCATTAATACATGATGATTTACCGGCAATGGATAATGATGATTATAGAAGGGGAAAGCTGACAAATCATAAAGTTTACAGTGAAAGCATCGCGATTTTGGCGGGAGATGGTCTGTTAAACCTTGCTCATGAAATACTTTTAAAAGAGATTATTCATTCAAGTGATCCTGTTCGAACAGCGAAAAGCAGTTACATTCTTTCAGAAGCTTCCGGTGTTAAAGGTATGATCGGTGGCCAGGTTGTGGATATTTTATCGGAAGGGAAAGAAATATCGAAGAATACGCTCAACTATATTCATAAAAACAAAACCGGTGCATTGATAACGGCTGCAATGGTTTCAGGAGCTTTACTAGCAAAAGCTTCCGAAGATGACTTAATAAACGTTGAGAAGATTGGTGGGAATTTAGGACTCGCTTTTCAAATTAAAGATGATCTTCTTGATATCACAGGTGACGAATCAAAACTTGGGAAAAAAACAGGATCCGATGAGAATTGCGATAAATCAACTTATCCGAAGCTTTTTGGAGTAGAAGAATCCCAAAGAAAAGTTGAGGAACTGACAAAGGAAGCAAAAGAGCTTTTAACGAACTATCTTCCAAAATCTCAATTTTTGTTGGACTTATGTGATTATCTTATAATGAGAGATCACTAAGACTGAGGAGGAAATAATGTGAATTTTATTCAGGGAGTTACACAAAACAGCTATTTGATTGTTGCCTTTTTTTCCTGGTTTATAGCACAATCAATTAAGGTAGTCCATACTTTGATTAGAGATAGAACCTTTAATTTTTCCAGGTTTATCGGCTCAGGAGGAATGCCAAGTTCCCACTCCTCCTTCGTTATGGGATTAAGCACTACGATTGGATTGAATCATGGTTGGAATTCTGCGACTTTTGCAGTATCTATTGTGTTTTCACTTGTGGTTATGTACGATGCTGCAGGAGTGAGAAGAGCAGTCGGTAAACAGGCAATCATTGTAAACAAAATGATTGATGATCTTCAGGTACAAAGAAAATCAAAAAAGGAAAAAGGACAAAAAGGAGACCATCATCCAATTACAGAAAAGCGATTGAAAGAGTTAATCGGGCACACTCCTATTGAGGTTTTTGCGGGAGCCATACTTGGCATAATTGTTGCTAACATAATGGTTTGATATCTGTTGATAACTATGTTATACTTAGTTATAAAAAACAGTGGCACAGCACTCCAGTCAATAAACCGATCTTTGAAGGCGGGGCTAAAAATCCGTCGAAGGGCACATCGATGAAGTTCTTAGTTTTGGCTGCCGACGCCCAGTCGGGGGTCAGTTCTGAGAGTAAGGAGATGGGGGCGATCCACAAGGGCATGTGGGCGTTGACCCTCGCTTCGCGGAGACCAACTAGTATTTTCAAAGGGTGAAACCTACAGCTTTCCAAGGAAACTGTAGTGTAGCCTGCCTTGAGTGGAATAGGTGGATAGGGAGATCAGATTCGATTCTTTAAAGGGCCCTGAGAGTCGGATTATCGCTACCTGAAACCTATACTGCAAAAGAGGCTAAGAGATCTGTTTATTGTTGAGGAAAACTCCTGGACTGTTCATTATGAGGTGCATTTAGGATTACAGTACGGACTAAGTGGTAATCCAGTCTTGCCTGTGGTGACAAGGCAAACTTTGATTTAATGGGAAACCACTGTAATGGCGACATACAGCATCAAAGGGGGAAATCCAACTGGACCTAAGCCGTAAAATTTACTAAGTGCATTGCCACTGTAAAGCTGATAGAGAACCTATCAGCTTTATATCTATTTACTGGGAGGATTCTATTGAGCGAGAAAAATCATAATAAAAATGAACGTTATTTTAAATATATCTGGACGAAGTATAACTTGAAATGGGTAGTTGTGATATCCATATGGACATTCTTTTTAACGATCCTGTTTACTTTGGCATCTGAATCAATATTAAACAACACCCAAATTTTTTTGTCTTTTTTGATTCTAATTTGCATAATATTTCTCGGGGTTGCAAGTGATATGGTCGGAATTGCAATTACTGCTGCATCAGACAAACCTTTCCATGCAATGGCTTCTGATAAAGTTCGTGGTGCAAAATATGCTATAAAACTTAAAAAGAATACCGGTGTTGTTTCAAATTTCTGCAACGATGTCGTAGGTGATATCTGTGGTATTATTAGTGGTGTAGCAGGTGCTAGTATTGTTCTGCAGATCGATTTTATCCATAGAGGAATTTTAACGATTATTTTAACCAGTTTTATCGCTTCTTTGACCGTTGGAGGCAAAGCGCTTGGAAAGAATTTAGCAGTATATAAATCCCATGAGATCGTCTTCAGAACTGCTAAAATCTTGACTCGACTTAAAGATGGACTGGGAATTGATTTCATAAAAGAAAATAAGTAAAAAAAAGAAAGCGAGTGAAGAATATGAAGAACATTTTAGATCATATCGAATCACCGGAAGACATAAGAAAACTGAATGATAATGAAATACAAATCTTAGCCAAGGAACTAAGAGAATTTTTAATTGATAACGTGTCAAAAACCGGAGGTCATCTTGCTTCAAATCTGGGAGTTGTGGAATTAACTTTAGCTCTGCATCAGGTGTTTAATACCCAAGTGGATAAAATTGTATGGGATGTGGGGCACCAAAGTTATGTGCACAAAATTCTAACCGGACGAAAAGACAGGTTTAGAACTTTGCGACAGTTTAATGGTTTAAGCGGTTTTCCTAAAAGAAATGAAAGCATACATGATCATTTTGACACAGGGCATAGCTCTACATCAATCTCTGCCGCTTTAGGTATAGCTACAGCAAGAGATCTTAAAAATGAAAAATACTCAGTTACTGCAATTATTGGTGATGGCGCACTAACAGGAGGAATGGCTTTCGAAGCTCTCAACCATGCAGGGCAAAGCAAGACAAACATGAATATTATCCTGAATGATAATGAAATGTCAATTTCGGAAAATACTGGCGGACTATCAAAGTATTTGAGCAAAGTTCGCACAATGCCGGTTTATAGTCGTGTGAAGGGAGATGTTGAAGCTCTAATCAACCACATTCCCGCTCTTGGAAAAACCATGATTCGAACAGCAGGTAAAGCCAAAGACAGCATCAAGTATTTTTTTGTCCCCGGTGTATTGTTTGAAGAACTTGGAATCACATATATAGGACCTGTTGACGGTCATAATTATCATGATACTTTAGAGGCTTTAAAACGGGCCAAAGGAATTTCCGGCCCGGTAATTATTCATCTGATTACTAAAAAAGGGAAAGGTTACTCTTTTGCAGAAGAAAGACCTGAAAAATTTCACGGTGTCAGTCCCTTTAATAAGGAGACCGGACAACCACTGGAACAATCTAAGAAGTTCTCTTTTTCAAAAGTTGCAGGGAAGTCTTTGACTGATTTGGCATATGAGAACCATTCAATTACAGCAATTACGGCCGCCATGCCTGATGGAACGGGTATGAACGAGTTCAAGGATAAATATCCCGATCGTTTCTTTGATGTTGGAATTGCAGAACAGCATGCCGTCACAATGGCCGCAGGGCAGGCCGCTAACGGTTTGAACCCGGTTTTTGCTGTCTATTCAACGTTTTTACAACGTGGATTCGACCAAATACTGCACGATGTAGCTTTGCAAAATCTACCGGTAACATTTTTATTAGACCGAGCCGGGGTTGTAGGGGCTGATGGTGAAACTCACCAAGGAATTTATGACATATCCTACCTGTCGATGATTCCGAATATGCAAATTTTATCGCCAATGAATGGAACCGAGTTGAATGCGATGATCAAATATGCAATTCAAGAACCTGGTCCGGTTGCAATCCGGTATCCAAAAGGAGATGCGCTTGAGTGCGACTTCAATTCGGAGAAAAATATACAAACAGGAAAAGGTGAAATCATTAATTTTGAAGGCAACGATGTGGTAATCTTTGCTTTTGGACCTCTTGTTAATTCGGGAAAAAGGGTCTTGGAAAAACTCAAATCGTATGACATCTTTGGAACCCTTGTTAACTTGCGTTTTGCTAAACCCTTGGATCATCAATTAATTTTGGATCTGACGGCAAAGGCTGACCAAGTGATAGTAATGGAAGATCATGCATCAATCGGAGGCTTGGGCTCGTTAATCACTCATTTGTTGAATGATCATGATCAATTAAAAAGAATCACGACCTTCGCTTTGCCCGACGAATTTATCCAACATGGTTCAGTGAGCGAGGTTTATAAAACCTATGAGATTGATGAGTATAGCATTGTACAAAGGATACTGACACTCAAAGACAAAAAGAGATCTCATCTTCGAAGGATTTCAAAGTAAGGAGATGGCTATGAAAAAAGAACGATTGGATATCGTATTGGTAGAACGGGGATTCTTTGATAGTCGCGAAAAAGCAAAAAGATCAATCATGGCAGGTCAAGTCCTGGTAGACGGTTATATTGCTGATAAACCGGGAACAAAAATATCATTGGATCATCCCATTGTTATAAAAGGAAATCCTATACCATATGTTAGTCGAGGTGGGCTTAAATTAGAAAAAGCACTTAAGGAATTCAGCATTAACTTAACAAATAAAGTTGTAATGGATATTGGATCCTCAACCGGAGGATTCACTGATTGCATGCTGCAAAATGGAGCAAAAAAAAGTCTTCGCAGTTGATGTTGGCTATGGACAGTTAGATTGGAGTTTAAGAGAAAACGATAAAGTTGTGGTTATGGAGCGGACGAACATTCGAAACGTGATACCTGAAATGATTGGAGAGGAAATGGAGCTCATAACCGTTGATGTTTCATTCATTTCTCTAAAACTGGTTCTCCCGGTGGTAAAAAAACTTTTGAAGGATCATGGTGAAGTGGTTGTGTTGATTAAACCTCAATTTGAGGCAGGGAAAGAATTTATCGGTAAAAACGGTGTGGTTCGAGATAAACAGATCCACAAGAAGGTTTTGGTCAATGTTTTAGAGAGTTTCCAGCAAATTGGCTTCAAAATTCTTAACCTATCTTTTTCACCGGTGAAGGGACCAAAGGGAAATATCGAATTTTTAGCCCATTTGTCAGAAAGAGACAAAACCGATCCTGTTGAAAAAAAAACTTCAAGAAATAGAAATACTTGTGGGCATCGCACATGAGACTCTGTTACAATGATAGTAAATGATTGCATAAGTCACAATCTCTAGGGGGGTAAAAAGATGAAGTATACAAGACAAGCAAAAATCCTGGAAATTATCAAAAATAAAGAAATTGAAACCCAGGAAGAACTATCGGAGGAGTTGCGAAAATTAGGATTGAATGTTACTCAGGCAACTGTATCAAGAGACATTAAAGAACTTCGACTGATAAAAACATTATCGAAATCAGGCCGGTATAAGTATGCTACACTGGATAATCAAAGTACGGTATTATCCGATCGATTAATGCGCTTATTTAGAGACTCGATTTTATCAATCGATCATGCAGGAAATATTCTTGTCCTTAAAACTCTTTCCGGAGCAGGACAGGCTGCTGCTTCAACAATCGATGCAATAAATTATGAGGAAATTGTCGGTACGATTGCAGGAGACGATACAATCTTTGTTCTGATCAGAAACGAAGAAGATGTGGAAAATATTAAAGAGAAGTTTAAAACCTTAATGAAGTAAAATATCACCGATAAGGGGTTTAAATAAGATGCTTTTAGAGCTGGAGATTAAAAATTTTGCTTTAATTGATGAGATTCATGTAAATTTCCGTCAAGGCTTGAATATTTTAACCGGTGAAACCGGTGTCGGCAAATCAATTATCATTAATGGTATTAAATTAACTCTAGGTGAAAGGGCAGATCGTGATTGGATTCGTAAAGGATCAGAAAAGGCATTCGTTCAATCGGTTTTTCTAAAAACTCCATTAATCAAAAAAAAACTGATGGACCTTGGGTTGAACGGTGATGATGATCATCTCATTCTTTCAAGGGAGCTACATAAAAGTGGAAGGAGTGTTAGCCGTATTAACGGATCAATTGTCACAAATGCTACAATTAAAGACGTAGCAGACTTGATAATTGACATACATGGACAACATAGTCATCAGTCATTACTGAATAAAAGCAAACATATTGATTTTCTTGATGATTATATTGGTACTGAAGCCCTTAAAGTCTTGCAGGAGTTTCAGTCTTCCTATTCTCAATATCTACAACTGATTAATGAAAAAGAGAGTTTGAGTATTGATGATCGTGAAAGGGAACGACAAATTGATTTACTCGATTTTCAGATTAAGGAAATCGAAAGCGCTAACTTAAATATTGGAGAAGAGGAAGAGCTTCTCAAAGAATATCGGATCTTATCTAATAGTGAAGAGCTCTACGAGATGTTAGGTCAAATTCTTGAAATTCTGAAACACGAATCGATGACAAACAGTGCAATTGACCAATTAAGCAGTTCTCATGCAATTATGGACAGAATTTCCGGAATCGATACCAAGGTTGATGGTTTCAAAACACAATTTGAAGATATCCAGTTTCAACTGGAAGACCTGTATCAGGAAATAAGGGATTATCACGATCACATTGAGTATGATGAAGTGCATATGACTGCAATCAATGAAAGAATTGCAGAAATAAATCATTTGAAACGTAAATACGGAAACCATATTGAAGATATTCAACAAGAGCTGCTTGTGATGAAAAAGACTTATAATCAACTGCTAAACAGCAAAGAAAAAGTGAAAGAATTAAATGATATGATTAAAGTAAAGGAAAAGAAGCTTGAAGACTTAGGGTCTGTTTTACATAAAAAAAGAACAGATGCTGCCAAAGTGTTACAGAATAGAGTTGCAAAAGAATTAAAAGATCTTAATATTCCTCAGGGAGAATTGCTTATATCAATAGATCCATTAGCAAAATCAGCAAAGAAAGAACGGATATATAACGAAAAGGGATATGATCATGTAGAGTTTTTAATTAAGACCAATCCCGGAGAAGATCATAAGCCATTGACAAAAATAGCATCAGGCGGTGAAATTTCACGAGTCATGCTTGCGTTAAAAAGTCTTTTGGCGGATGTTGACAAAATACCCTGCCTGATCTTTGACGAAATCGATGCAGGAATTAGTGGAGAAACCGGACATTTAGTCGGAGAAAAGTTGCTGGGTATCAGCAAAAAAAGACAAGTAATCTGTATTACTCACCTGGCACAAATTGCAGCACGGGGTGATACGCATTTTCTCATATACAAGACTTCAAAAGACGAAAACACCAATACGTATATACGGGAACTTTTAATAGAGGAACGGATCCAAGAAATTGGCCGCTTGCTTGGAGGTACGGACTCAGAGATTACCCGAAGACATGCAAGTGAACTGCTTCAGTATACAGTACAGTAATCGGTAAACAGCAGGATTTTAAGTTGGTTTATAATGAAAAAGGGGGGATTACTTTGAATGAAGATAAGATTCGCATGGCATTAGTTGACGATAATGAAGAATTTTGCAATGTATTAAAAGAGTTTTTAAACAAGCAGGAGGATATAGAAGTTGTCGGGATAGCTCATGATGGTCTTGAAGCTTTGCAGCTGGTCGAAGAAAGTAAACCGGATGTTTTAATACTTGACATTATTATGCCACATCTTGATGGTCTGGGTGTACTAGAAGAGTTACATAGGAATAATAGGAAGAGCAGGCCTTATACAATAATTTTATCAGCAGTGGGGCAGGATCGCATTACCCAAAAAGCGATTCATTTGGGTGCGGACTATTATATTGTAAAGCCTTTCGATTTGAATTTTTTCCTTAAGCGGGTGAGGGAGTCTAAAGAAGAATTTACTAATGAAGGATCATTCAGAGATAGGAATGTAAATAATGGAGATAAAGATCTCCTGCAAATTGAAAACCTGTTGGTAAAAACAATGAATGATGCCGGAATTCCTTCCCACATAAAGGGTTATGCCTATATTAAAGAAGCAATTATAATGGTTGTACGAAACAAAGAGTATTTGAATGCTATTACGAAAGAGTTATATCCTGGAATTGCAAGAAAGTTTGATACAACTCCCAGCAGAGTTGAAAGAGCAATAAGACATTCAATCGAAGTGGCATGGAAAGAGGGAAGTCAAAGTCCTATCAGATCTGTTTTTAATGATTTTCCTCGATTCAAAAACTCAAAGAAAAAAACCGACAAATTCAGAATTCATTGCTGTTCTATCAGACAAAATTCGAATGCAATTATAATTTTGCTTATGGAGGTAAATAATGGAACATAATGAACCAACATTTAAATCAGAAAGAATCTATGAAGGGAAAGTAATTAAAGTAAGAGTTGATACGGTAGAACTGCCTGATAAAAAGTATTCTAAAAGAGAAATTGTCGAACACCCTGGAGCTGTTGGTGTGGTAGGAATTACTGAAGAGAATAAGGTGATTTTTGTTCGCCAATATCGTAAAGCGCTCGAACAATTTCTTTTAGAAATTCCGGCAGGAAAAATCGAGTTAAAAGAAAATCCTGAAGATTGCGCACTGCGAGAGCTAAAAGAAGAGACCGGCTATGAATGTGAATCAATTCATTTTTTATCCAAAGCGTACACAAGTCCGGGTTTTTCCAATGAGGAAATCCATATCTACCATGCGAGGGGACTTAAAAAAGGAGTTGCTACTCCCGATGAAGATGAGTACATTGAGACGATTGAGATTCCACTGGATATTGCTATAAAAATGATCAACGACGGAGAAATCCAGGACAGTAAATCAATTATCGGAATTTTAATGGCAAAAGAAAACCAATAAAGGAGTTAACACTATGGAGGAATTACTTGATCAATACCTTGTTTACCTACAAAAACAAAACCGTTCGATAAATACAATTAAATCCTACGAACGTGATTTGAAGAAATTTTTCCGCTTTTTGTCCGAAAAAGACATTACTGATATAAGAAAAGTCCATCATACCACAGTTTTGTCCTACATTATCATATTACAGAAGAGAAAATGCTCAAGTTCTTCTATTTCTAGATATATCGTATCTTTGAGAAAGTTTTTTGATTACTCATTAAAGAACAGAATCCTAAACGAAAATCCGGTTGAAAAGGTTAACAGTCCTAAAACAGTTAAAAAAAACCCCGGAAGTACTTTCATTGGAAGAAGTGAATCAATTGATGCAGCTTCCCGACTTAGATACGAGAAAAGGACCGAGGGACAAAGCCATGTTGGAGATCCTTTATGCTACAGGAATCCGCGTCAGCGAACTTATCGCACTGGATATCGAGGATGTGGACTTAGAATTTGAGTTTATCCGATGTTGTCATGGACAAAAGGATCGTACGATC
>LCWZ01000069.1_pt1 | contig 13068 bp, 9 predicted proteins | sample 349071 | NCBI WGS metagenome assembly LCWZ01 (sample SAMN03565344, study PRJNA281982) | anaerobic digester metagenome | biome: Anaerobic digester; feature: Alkaline_Metagenome_Assembly_B; material: Alkaline anaerobic digester sludge; isolation source: anaerobic digester run at haloalkaline...
AAGCTCTCCGGTGGGGTATACTCTTTGTACCCCTTTTTTTTTGGGCATCCGCATTGTGAAAAGTCCAAGTACAATACAGTAAGTGCCGAAGGTTGTTATCAGTGTAGACGGGTCGATGGCATTGGATATCCAGGCACCCAGCCATGCTCCTGCCAGTCCGAAAGCCCCGAAGCTAAGCCCTATGGGGAGGTTAATGTTCCGGCGCCTGTAATGTTCGAAAGAGCCAATTACTCCTATGGGTATGACTGCGGCCAGCGATGTTGCGATGGCGACCCTCGGTTCTACCTGGAATAGCAGGATCAATGCAGGTGGGAAAAAGAAGGCGCCGTTTCCTCCGATCATGGTGGCCAGCAACCCAATTACAAAGCCCAGCAAAGGCAACCACAAGTAATGTAACTCAACAGCAGATTCATAGATCATAACAGGGCAGCAGATTAGTGGTTTGTCAATTCTCCAATGGCTTTCAAATACATGGTTTTTCTTATGCTGACAGTGGTTTGTGCTTCAATATGGTCGCTAAGGGCTGCCTGCCATTGCGCTTGAGCTTCCAGCAGGTCAGTCAGTGTCTCCACTCCCTCGTGAAATTTGTCCTGGCTGGTTTCCATGTTTTCATCGGCATATTCAAGCGCCGACGCGGTAAGTTCGAGGCGGGTCAGGGCATCTTCCAGCTGTAAACGTTCCCTCGCCATTTCCAGCTGGAGCAGCCTGGCAGCATCCTTCTTTTCCAGCCTGGCTTCTTCTTCTTTCAGGCGTGCAATGGCCAGTTTATTCCTGCTTTCGCTCCAGTTAAAGATGGGGATGCGTACCAGTGCCATTGCAGACAGGCTGGTGTTGTCGCTGGTTTGTCCTCCGACCTCAATACCTCCCAGGTAACTATAACCTGCCCTAAATCCAATTTCCGGGAGCATCTCAGCCCGGGACATCTGCACCTGTTGCTCACTGATCTCAACTGCTTTTTCCAGCATTTGGTATTCGGGTCTCTTAGATATTCGTTGATCGTATTTTTCTGCAGGCATGATCTCTTCTTCAGTTACCTCGACATCCCATGTTACCTCCAATGGCGTATGCAAAGGCAGCCCCAACACACGGCAAAGATCCATGCGTGCCAGTTCCCTGCCGCTTCCGGCCTTTTGTACTTTTAATCTGGCCTCATTTCGCTTAACTTTTACCTTCAAAAGCTCGTTACGGGTAGCCATCCCCTCCGCTTTGCTGTCTTCAATGGTTTCTACGAGCTCCCCGAGTAACTCCAGGTACTTTTCAGCAGCCTTTTCCATCTCCAGCACAGCAACATAGCGAAAGAATGCTGCATCGGCTATGGCGATCACTTCCGTGGTTTGCAGGTCGATGTCAAGCGAGGCAAGCGATGTGCCGGTTTGTGCCATGCGCCTTGCGATGCGGACCCTGCCACCGGCATAAACTACCTGGTCTATTTCCACCCCGCCCATGGTCACTCCTTCGAGGCCGATACCCAGGTCGATATCAGGCAGGATTTCTCCAATCAGGTCGGGCAGGCCGCTTTCCATGCCGATCAGGAAGAGAGGGTCGAGCATAAAGCCGATCTCATCGGGAGAGTAGAAGTAGAGACCGGAGGCCTTCAGCCCGGGAAGCTGGGCTGCCCTGGCAATTTTTTCACGGAGCAAGGCCTGGTCAAGCCTGTTTTCCGACATCTTTACCTGCCTGGAATACTCCAGGGCCATACGCCGGCTTTCATCCCGGTCCAGGCTCACGGTTTCCGTGGCGCCGGCCAAACCCGCCAGGCAAATTAGCGAAACACCCATGAGACAGCCGAAAAATCTTTGTAATATCATGTATAAAATGTTTTAGATGGTCGAAATATCATTTCGTCAAAATGCCCGCTGTTGCCAATGGCGGGAAGCCCAGATGTTGTCACCAAGGATGCTTGTCTGAACAGTTGTCCTTCAAACAGTTCTCATACCAAACAGCCTAAGTGCTGACCCTACGCATTCTTCAAATAATCGACATTCGCCCACTTGCTTCTTGCTACATACTAAATACTTCTTACTTCTCCCGCCCGGCACGTCTGATTAACTCATTCTCAGAAACGATATCGTTGTCATACCGATGTTCACCGCCAGGTGTATCATCATGATCGTCGTACTCTTTTTCGCCCTGATCATTACGTTTGTCCGTATCTTTTGAATCGGTGGTTGTATCATCTTGCGGTTCGTCATCATCAACCGGGGTATCCCTGTATCCCTTATCCATGCCTTTTGAAAAATCTATGCGAAAGAATACCGCATAAAACACGGGCATCATCATCAGGGTAATGACAGATCCCAGGAGTAGTCCGGACATCATGGTAACGGCCATGGACCCGAACATGTCATCGTTTATCAGGGGCAACATACCCAGGATGGTGGTGAGTGATGCCATCATCACGGGTCTTAGCCGTGAGGAAGATGCGTCAAGCAATGCCTGGTAGCTTTTCTTTCCATCGTCGATCTGTATGGCTACTTCGCGCAGGAGTACGACCCCGTTTTTGATCATCATACCCATCAGCCCCAGTGCTCCAACGATGGCCACAAAGCCGAACTCCCTGCCGGTAACCAGCATTCCGGGTACGATCCCTATAATGGCGAGCGGCAGGCTCAGGATGATGATCAGGGGGTTCCGGTAATCCCTGAACAGGGCGATGAGAATGGCGATCATCAGGATTACGGCCAGGGGCAGGTACATGAACAGGTATTCCTGTGATTCGGAGCTGGCTTTATACTCACCATACCATTGCATACGGTACCCGGGTGGCAGAGGGATGCTTTCGACTTTGTCGCGGATCCTCGTCCGGACAGCGTCCGCTGTCTTTCCCGGGATGGGGTTGCTTTGAGCGCGCATGGCGCGCTGGCCGTTGTATCGTCTCACAACGGGTTCTTCCCAGTCTACCGCGATCTCATCCACGGCTTGCCTCATGGGAACAGCACCCAGCGTGGCCCTGAGCATATCGGCCGGTTCTATGATGCCGGTCACCAGCCCGGTGATCAGTTCCGGATCAAGTCCTGTGGTGGCCGGAGTCATGGCAAAAACCGGGGCCGTTTCGAGGTCCTTTACAGGTGTAGTGTCCAACTCTGTAAGCCGCAATACGATTGGAATGGACCTCCTGCCTTCATAGAAGTTCCCGATCGGAAGGCCGTCGGTTGAGGCCAGCAGGGACAACGCCACGTCTGAGCGCGCCAATCCTGCTGTACGTGCCCTTTTCTGATTATACCTGGCCACAAGGGATTTGGATGCCGGCTCCCAATCGTGGCGCACCAGCACGGCCGTTGGCTCTTCTTCCATGATTGCCGTGGCCTGGGCTGTAAGGTCCTTGAGACGCCCGGGTCAGGACCTGTAAACATGACTTCCAGCGGAAATTCCATGTACATAAAATTATACCGCTGCACGCGGGCATAGGCTTGCGGGTAATATCTGCTCAGGTAATCCTGTATCTTTTCAACATTGTTCATAAGGCTTTTAAAGTCGGTGAACTGCACGATCAGTTCGCCATAACTCATAGACGGGGTGGCGACATAGCGAACCAAATTATATCTCGAAGGTGTGCCTCCGAGACTTGTGGTCACACTGGTGATGTCATCATTCGCCAAAAGGTATTCTTCAATTTCAGCCAAGTCTGCATCTACTTTTTCGATACGGGTACCGGCGGGCATGCGGTATTCGATATAGAGCTGGCTGTAGCTCATATCAGGAAAGAAGGTTTGTGGCACAAAGCGAAACAGAAACAATGCGATACCCAGCAGCAGGACGACCATGATCACTGCAATGCTTTTGTGCCAAAGCAGGTAGCAGAGCAATTTGCGGTGTATCCTGTAAACGGGTCCGGAATAGGGGCTCTTTTTTTTGTTTTTTTGTTTCTTTTTTGAGAAGTCAAATTGATAGCTTGCCATTACCGGCGCATGGGTTAGGGCGAGTATCCAGCTCAGAAGCAGAGAAACGGCCAGTACGATAAAGAGGTCGCGAACATATTCGCCGGCGGTGTCGGGCGACATGAATATGGGGAGGAAGGCGAGGATGGCGATCAGCGTGGCACCAAGCAGGGGTATGGCTGTTTTGTTCACGGTGTTTACCAGTGCCTTTTGTTTTTTCATGCCGCGTTCACGGTCGGTCATGATGCCGTCCACAATGACCACGGCATTGTCTACCAGCATCCCCATGGCTACGATGAAAGAGCCAAGGGACACCCGTTGCAGGGTTCCTTCAAACAGGTTGAGGATGGCCAGGGAGCCTAGGATGGTGATCAGCAGCCCGCTGCCGATGATGAAGCCGCTGCGCCATCCCATGGCCATCATAAGGATGACCACCACAATGATGACCGACATGATCAGGTTGGTCATGAAGGTTGTGATGGCGTCGCGTACTTTATCGGGCTGAAAAAACACCTTGCTGAAGTCTATGCCTGCCGGGATGCGTTCTTTTTGCAGTTCAGCCAACCTCTCATCCACACGTTCGCCCAGCTCGATCACGTTGCCGCCACTTTCCATGGCAATGGAGATGCCCAGAGCCGGCAACTTGTTGTGCCGCATGGCCTCACGGTAAGGCTCCTCAAGTCCGCGTTCAAGCGTGGCCAGGTCCGACATACGCACCTGGTCGTCCTCATGGCCCTGAATGACCATCCTTTTGATGTCTTCCAGGCTTTGGAAGGCGTCGTCCACCCTGATTCGGATCCGTTCGTCGCCAGATTCGAAATAGCCTGCATACACCTTCTCGTTTTGATCGGTGAGTGTAAGCAGCACCTCCCCGGGGTGGACACCCAGGCCGGCCATGCGTGCCTGGTCGATGTTGATATAAATGGCCGGTTGCCGGTCACCATAGATCTCCACCCGCTTCACATCATCAATGTGTTCAAGCTCGTGTTTGACCATTCTGCCGTAGTCAAACATGTCTTCATAGGAATGTCCGTCTGATGTCATGGCATAAAACAATCCGTATACATCTCCGAAATCATCAATGACCATCGGGGTTTGTGCTTCCAAAGGCAGGTCGGGAGTGGCAGCGATAACCCTGCGCCTCAGAAGGTCCCATTTTTGTTCCACGTCCTGAATGCTGACGGTGGGATGGAGTTCCACCCTGATCTCTGAGTAATCTGCTTCAGAGCGGCTTTCAACGTTGTTCAGCCCGCCCATGGTCATAATGGCCTTTTCCAGCACATCAGTGACCTCAAGTTCCACTTCATGGGCGGATGCACCCGGGTAAACAGTGACCACCAGGGCCTGTTTTACCACGATCTCCGGGTCTTCCAGCTTACTCATGGTCACGAACGACAGGATGCCTCCTACTACCAGTACCAGCAGAAAGAAATAAAACAATGCTTTATTCCGGAAAGCAAGATTGGTCATGACAGGCTAGGTTATAAGATATCTCCCACATTGGTATCCGAAGGTTCTTCCAGCGGATCTACGTTTTGTCCTTCGCTTAAAGTATGGACGCCGGCGCTGACCAGAAGGTCTCCGGGTGCCAGGTCTGCTGCTACCAGTGCTTTTCCGTCGTTGCCGATCCTGACGATCTCTACAGGCACAGCAGAAACACGGTTGTCGTCAGGAGCTATACGCCATACGGCGGCTTGCTCATTGTCATGAAAGATGGCAGAGGCCGGCACCGTAAAAAAGTTATTTTCATCTTCCCGGTAGGTGATGGTCACTTCCACACGCATGCCAGGAAGAATAGGGTGATCAGGCTGGTCTGCCATAAGGAAATAGGCGGGGTACATGCCATTCAGACCGGGGATGCGGCTGATGTTCCGCAGCTCCAGCGGAAAGGATTTTTCCGGATGCAGCCCTGTGGTAAAGCTGAAAGAGACAAAGTCCTGCTGCCGTAGCAGGTCCCTGTCGGGCAAATGGGCCAGCACCTCAAGGTCGCGGTGGCTGCTGAGCGACATGACAGGCATGCCGGCGTCGATCATTTCAGGAGGTCGAAAAAGGAGCTGCCCCACCTGGCCATCAAAGGGAGCCTCGAGCCGGGTATCTGCGAGTGCATCCTGGTGCGCCTGGTATTTTGCTGTGATCTGTTTTAAACCCGATACGGCTTCGTCGTAATCGCTGGCAGAGACCCGGCCACGCCTGTAAAGGGATATCACGCGCTCCGCCTCGGATCTGATGCCCTCATATTTGGCTTTTGTAGCCTCAAGCTGCGTCTCATAATCGCGGGGGTCGATCCGGGCCAGTAACTGGCCTTGCCTGACTTCCTCGCCTTCCCTGACATATACTTCCAGGAGTGGTCCGGGCACACGGAATGAGAGATTTACATCAGTTGCGGCCTGTATTAATGAAGGGTAGCTTTTGGTAAGATAGGGCTCATGTACTTCCGGTTGTGTGACACGAACCGGGGTTGACCGTTCCTCCCTGGTATCTTCCTCACCGCAGGATGAAAGGAAAATCATCATCCCAATAGAAAAAAGCGTAAGGGTGTATTTTCTGTGCATACACGAATGGTTATATTTTGATATATGGCACTATTTAGCCTGCATTATGAACAAAGCAGGATAGGATGATTTCGCAATATATGATGTTTTTGCAATTGTTTTTAAAGATACAACTTTCTGTTCGATTTTATCAAGAAGCCAGGTGCGTAAATCTGTCCAATAAGTCAGCGGGTCCTATACCAAATAAGATTTCGTGAAACGGCCATGACAGGGTTTTTGACACACAGGGTGTATGATTATTTTGACTTTTCGACCTTTAGACATTAATTTAAACACCTGAATTATCAGTTATAATGGCCATACCATCATGATGAGCGGAACCCCGATGATGGTGATGATCACTTCCAGGGGCAGTCCCATGCGCCAGTAGTCGGTAAACTTATAGCCCCCGGGGCCCATCACCAGGGTGTTTGACTGGTGCCCTATCGGGGTAAGGAAGGCGCAGGATCCTCCAATGGCGACGGCCATCAGGAAGGGGTCTATGGAATACCCTGTGCCGTGTGCGACGCTGATGGCGATAGGCGCCATCAGTACCACTGTAGCTGCGTTGTTGATAATGTCAGACAAGAACATGGTTACGACCAGAACCAGGCCGAGCAGTGCCCAGGGAGGTATGTTGCCACCCAGCTCCAGGATCTGGTCGGCGATCATTCTCGCGCCCCCGCTGGTCTCCAGGGCGCCGCCAACGGGGATCATCGCTGCCAGCAGGACGATCACAGGCCAGTCGATGCTTTGGTATACGTCCTTAACCGGGAGGATGCGTCCCAACACCATAGCCAGGGCTGCCATGGAGAATGCGACCTGCACGGGAAGCAAGCCTGTGACTACCAATACGATAGATACAGCAAAAATTCCAAGGGCTGTGGGCACCTTGCGTTTGTAGCCAATCTTCAGCCCCCTGTGTGCCAGCGGCAGGCAGCCGATCGCCGTGGTAGCGTCATCCAGCATGTGTTCGCGTCCTTGTAAAAGCAACACGTCACCAGTACGAAAAACCACATGATCGAGCCGTTTGCGGATCCGCTGGTCTTTGCGGGCTACAGCGAGCAGGTTGACTCCAAAACGGCTTCGCATGCGCAGGCTCGCTGCAGACTGTCCTATAATTGGTGAATCTGCCATAACAATGGCCTCTGTGATCTGAATGTTTTTTGATCCCTCAGCATCCTTCCGGAACTTTTTGTCGCCCACCAGTTTGGTTTTTGTCTCGTCGAGAAAGATCTTCAGGTCATCCGCATCAGATTCTATGATGATGATGTCATTGTATTTGAGTGTGGTGTTTGGTCCGGGGGCGTGTATGCGCTTGCCATCGCGTACGAGTCCAAGGATCTGCACCTCCGCATCCGTTAGTTTTTCAATGTCACCGATGGACGCGTTTTTAAGCCTCGCATTCCGGGTAACCTGCACTTCAGAGATGTATTCTTCTATGTCGAAGCGTTCGCTTTCCGATTTCTTGGCAGCGCGTTGCGGCAGCAATCGCCATCCAAGGAAGGATATAAACAGGATTCCGGCGAAAGCCAGCCCGGCACCTACCGGTGTGAAGGCAAACATGCCAAAGGCTTCTCCCACTTCGTCGGCCCGGAACGTGGCGATGATGATGTTGGGAGGTGTGCCGATGAGGGTGGTCATGCCGCCAAGGAGAGAGGCAAAGGCAATAGGCATGAGGATATAGGATGGCGGATGGCCGCTTTTGCGAGCCATGGTGATGGCCACCGGCATGATGATGGCCAGGGCACCCACATTGTTCATGAAAGCGGAGGCTACCGCCACCAGCACAGACAGGGTGATGACCTGCAACAGCAGGCCCTGTCCAACCCTCATCACCCACTTGCCCAGCAGGTCAATCAGGCCCGAAAGCTCCAGGGCCTTACCGATCACCAGTACGGCTGCCACGGTGATCACAGCCGGATGGCCGAAACCTTCGAAAGCAGCTTGCGGCGTAATGGCCCCGGCGATGACCAGGATGAACAAGGCAATCAGTGCTACTGCATCGTGCCTTAACCGCCCCCAGGCAAAAAGAAACAGCACCAGGATCAAAGTACCAAAGACGATTCGATGTTCCATGAGTCAAAAATACTATTTATTTCAAGGTTTTCTTCATAACAAAAATGACAGGATATAACTCTTTAACCCCATAACCCAGCAACCCCAGAACCTTTTTGAACTGATTACTGTGAATATTAGTATATTTGTCTGAAGGAGAAACCTGCTCTGAACAGCGGTTGTGTGCAAAAAAGCTAAAAGCCAACAGCCAACAGCTAAAAGCCAATAGCCAGCAGCCAAAAGCAGACCTTTCGACTTTTTGACATTTCGACATTTTGACAAAAGATACACTATGGGTAAAGCGATCGTAAAATGCACCATTGCCACTTATGGGATCGATGAATATGTGGTAGAGGTCCCCTGTGAGAAGGACGATGTTGACGAAATTATTATTTCAAGGGCGTGGAAGAAACTGAAAGAAGACGAAGGCGGGTCGCTGCCTTATGGCAATCGCACAGCTGAGATTCTTAAACGCACGGATTAACTCTCCTGTTTCTCAGGTCTTGTCGTCGCTTTTATCTTCCTCCAGTTCATCCAGGATTTGTTTCACATCCGTTTCGGTGTGATGCAGTTTTTCCTTGCAGATGCGGATAAGCGAAGCGGCACGTTTGACCTTTTCAGATAACTCGTCCACATTGATCTCTCCCTCTTCCATGTCTGTCACGATCTGCTGAAGCTCTTCGAAGGCTTCCGTGTAGGTGATTTCTTTGTCAGTCATGTTTGTGGTATTTATAATTTATTGAATGTCGAAAAGTCGAAAGGTCGAAAAGTCCCCGCAGCCAATACCCTTCCCACGTGCGTCAGCACTTTTTCATGCATCAACATCTTGTCAGGGCGTTTTGTTTTTACTGCTTACCGTGCTGGTGATTTTCCCTTCAAGGAGCGTTGTTTCCAGAACGTCACCGGCTCGCACCTCCAGGTTTGACCTGATGGCCAGGCCATCTTTCCTGGTGATGCTGTATCCTCGCTTGAGCACATTCTCCGGGTGCAGGTGGTTCACACTGTTTTTCAGCGTTTCCAGGCGGTTGTTTTCATTACCTAAGTGAAGCTGGGTGAGCTTTTTCAGCATCTGTTTGCCCGCTTCGAGGCTCTGCTGGTTGTTTCGCAGCAGTTCATTGCTGCCCCGTTCCATGGCATGACCAAAGTCGCGGAGGACATAGTTTTTAATGTGATTGGTCTGATGGCGTGTTTGACGGATCAGGTTGCGGGTGATTTCCCTGATGAAGTTACGGTTTGCTGTGAGCATGCCCCATGCCTGGCTGCGGTATAACCTCACCTGGCTTTTAAATTCCTGGCTGGCGTGGGTTAATGATTGCCCGGAGAGTGTAACGATCTTTTTCTGGCTTTCTTCCACACTGTAGGCAAAGTTGTGGAAATGCTGGATCAGCTTTTCTGCAAGTTTGGTGGGCGTTATGGCATTGGTATGCGCCACCATTTCGGTGACCGTTTCGTTGGTGGCGTGCCCGATGCCCGTGAACACAGGGAGGGGAAAGCGGGCGACCGTGCTGGCCAGTTCGTAGTGATTGTAGCAGGTCATCCCGATGTCTCCGCCGCCACCGCGTATGATGGCCACGGCATCAAAATGGTGCTGTACTTTGCGGATCCTGTGCAGCTGAGCCATGATGGCACCGGCAGCTTTATCACCTTGCAGCAGGGAAGGGAAAAGGAGGTGAAAAAAGCTGTAATTCCAGGGGTTTTCATCGATCACCCGCAGGAAATCCGCATACCCTTTGCTCGTTTCCACGGAGATCACTGCAATGCGCTTGGGCAGCAAAGGCAGTTTCAGTGCCTTGTTCCGGTCAAAAAGCTGTTCCTTTATTAATCTTTCGATGGAAATCTGCTTTTCCTTTTCGAGGTCGCCGAGCGTAAACGCCGGATCGATGTCGAGGATACGCAGCGCCAATCCATAGAGTGAGTCGAAATGGATCCGTGCCAGGAAAAGGATCTTGATCCCGTCTTTAAGGGGCTCTTTCAGCACTTCAAGGAAGCGTTTGTTAATGCTTTCGTAGTCTGCATTCCATAAGATGGCACGCATCTGGGCCGTGGTCCTGCCGTCTCTTTTTTCCACCAGGTCGGGGTAGCAATGCCCGGATTGCAGGTAATGATTGAGTTTGTTCAGCTCTGCCTTCACCCAAAAGGCGCTCCCGTAACGATTGGAAAGCACTTTTTTGATGCTTTTCGTTACTTCTTCAAGGGAATACACGCGCTTTTCACCGATTTGCTCAGACATCCGGGATGGGGCTTTTTTTTGGCTCAATGCAGCAATGTTGGCTTACATGAACTGCCTTGTCAACGTTTATTTTGCTTCAGCTCGTTGCCAATCTGGTATGGGTCCCCGATTTTGGGGCCGGGGCTCCGGTATTCGCGCACCCCGCCGAAATAGATCAGCGGATTGGCCGCATCGATGTCCAGTGAGCCGATATCTTCCGGATTCTTAAGTTTATCGGTATCCACGTGGGTCTCCATGATCTCTCCCACAAAATGGTTGGTCCTGCCGATGATGCGCCAGTCGGTGAGGCGGCATTCGAGGTTCAGCGGGCATTCCTTGATGATGGGAGATTTGACTATTTTGGATGGCAGCTTGGTGAGGCCTGTCTCTTCGAACTTGTCCATGTCGTGCCCTGAACGAATGCCGCAGAAGTCGGCCTCCTTCATAATGCCGACGGAGGCAATGTTGACCGTGAAGTCTTCATTTTCCTTGATGGCTTCGCCGGAAAACCCTCGTGTGCCAACGGATATCCCCAGTGTTGGCGGCTGGCTGGTGAGCAGGCTCACCCAGGCTATGGTTACAATGTTCGCTTTTTCCATGTTGCCCGTCACAACCAGGGAAACCGGGCAGGGAAACATGATCTTTTTGGGTCCGAATGTGGTCTTCATGTGTTTGTAATTAATGTCAAAAAGTCAAAAAGTCAAAAAGTCGAAACGTCCCAGTAATCATCCTCCTGTGTGTCAAAAATCCTGTCATGGGCTAACAGCCAAAAGCCTACTTACTCTCAGAGCCCAGCGCTCAACATGATACCATCTAGTGTGCCCAATTAATGGTCTTCATATGGTTAAGCATCTCTTTGGCCATTTCCAGGGCTTTGATCGCCCTGGCGTGTGTATAGTTTGTCAGAAAAGTCCGGGCAAGCTCCGGGTTTTGCTGGTAAAGGGTTAGCGCGCTTTCTTCGATGGCTTCCTGCATGGCAAACTGCTCTTTTTCGAAGGGATCCCATTGTTCACGAGCCCAGCTGATGTATTCAGGATAGTTCAGGTCGAGCATTTTTTCCAGGCCTGTAAATATGTCGAATGCGTTTTCGGGGTCGTAATCGTAGGTGCCGTCAGGCGGGTCGAACTGAAAATGAACGTTTAGTGCCTGTTCGACTGGCCAGTCTTTATAATAAGGTGCAGGGGTGCTGGTGATCCCTGCATACCAGGGTACAAGCACGGAGCCGCAGGGAGCAGCGGTGGTTCGCCAGGCCACGGAGCCTATTTCCGTGGGCATCCAGCTTCTGAGCTGATATACCACCAGCTCCTGGGCTGTGCTGCTGCATATGGCGCCCGTTCCCGGCTGATGGTGCGGAGATGCGTTTTCGGGCATGCCCAGGACATGGGCAAGCGACATGTCTGGCTCTTGTCCTTCCATGTGTCCGTGGCTCCGGATGATGTTGGCCACATCGGTAACGGTGAATTTTCTGTCGGGATGGAGGGCAAAAGGCAGTTGCTCCTCCGCCGGTAGGCCGATTAGCTCTTCCTTCACCAGCGACTGGCTGAACCATTGCCGCGGATCCACGCCTTTTTCATCCTTAAAGCTGCCTTCCGGTGCCGGCCTGTTGAATGCTTCCCTGAAGCTGAAGGGCTCGCCGGATGCAGGATCATACCATCCTTTTTCTATGGCATATTCCACCAGGCCATCAGAAGCAATGACGTTTTCTTCATCTTCAAGGTCTGCTTCCGGTCCGATTATGTGAACGTTTGGAAGGAGCACGATCCCGTCATCCGGCACCCGCTGTGCGATGTAATGTTTGCCTTTCATTGCGGCCAGCATCCAGGCCTCATTGGCATCCGCGATTATGTACGTGCGCCCTGATGCAGCATAGCCGAAGTGGTCCAGCAGCTCTGTGGCTATTTCCACGCCTTCGCGTGCGGTTCTTGCCCGCTGGGCAATGATTCTGCGCAACTTAAAGCCTATGCCGCCATCTGTTATCTCCCCGCGTTCCACGAGCTCTTCATAGCTGTCTTGCCGGGTGCGGCAGGCATCCGAGCCTACAGCCACACCGTGTTCGTTGAAGTAGCCATCGCTGAATTCAATGCCAATGTTGCTGGTCCACAAAAAGGCATACGTTTCTTCGGGCTGCGGCCACTCTCCGCCACGACGCAATTGCACCATGCACCCGGCTCGTGTTGCATACGCGGCACATACCGGTAACTCATGTTGCGGATCCCCCCGTTTTGCTCCAGGTGCCCGAAAAGTACAGACCCATCTGCAGAGGCATCTTTGCCCACTACAACGGTAAAGCAAGCCTGGACTGGATTGTTTATTCCTTTGATAAGAAGTAAAAAGACCAATAAAAAAGTTGAAATGGATTTCATAAATAATGGAGTTCAAGTTAAGTTATCCA
>LCWZ01000071.1_pt1 | contig 12843 bp, 13 predicted proteins | sample 349071 | NCBI WGS metagenome assembly LCWZ01 (sample SAMN03565344, study PRJNA281982) | anaerobic digester metagenome | biome: Anaerobic digester; feature: Alkaline_Metagenome_Assembly_B; material: Alkaline anaerobic digester sludge; isolation source: anaerobic digester run at haloalkaline...
TCCAGCCATGGCCATCAACCCAGACTTCAGGCTCGACAGAAGGCTCTGTATACGGGAAGTATGCAGGACCGGAATCTCACGTCCGAGAACCCCATCCTGAGGTAAAATTCCTTTAAAAATCCAAGGAGATGGCTGAATGTGACACCCTCATCCATCACGATCCCTTCAAGCTGTTCAAACTCGGCAAGATGGGTCGGGTCAATCGACTCGCGCCGGTAGACCCGTGAAAGTGAGAATGCCTTTACAGGGGGTTCCGGGTGGGGCTGCGAGGTGCTGGATTGAAAGGGCGGTTGAGTGGGTCCTGAGAACGGATGCTTCAGCCTTTGTTTTGTCCCAGGAACCTCCCCATCCGGTGGATGAAGTATCCCCTCCATGTTCGTGCATATCACGGATCTTCTCCCATCCATCGGGGAGTGGGGACGTGATGCCAAGGTAGAAGGTGTCCTGCATCTCCCGTGCCGGATGATCCTGGGGCTGGAAGAGCGCATCAAAATTCCAGAATGCACTCTGGACGATATCCCCTGAAAACTCTGTAAAGCCCATCTCAAGCAGGAGATCCCGCACATCATTGAGTATGTGCCGGTACGGATGCATTTTCCCTGGATATATCCTGCGTGGCGGAGTGATTAGACTATAGCGCCTGAGTAATTCATTCTGCCACGAACCGGTCAATATCTGCTCGCGGGTCAGCGTTCCTATCTCGGATCTGAGATCAATTCCTTCTTCAAGAAGTCTTCTTCCCTCAGGGGTAATTTCGATGATCCACCGGACTTCTTCATGAATTGTAACCAGCCCACGGGATTTCAGTTCCCCGATATCCTTGATATCCTGTGCACCACGTGCAATCTCTGCAAGCGCGATCTCGTCTGTGGTCCTGTGAATGGCATCTGCTTTCTTTGCGATGCCGCCTGAAACTGAGATCCAGCCGTTCTTTCGCATCCACCCGATTGCCACCTTCGCAAGCGGATGACGGGAGAGTTCTGACATGGGAACGTCCCCATCGACTGAATCAATGACCTGGCGTTCGGGAAGGCCCTGCTCTGCATACAAGCGTCCTTCATCGGTCAGGTGATACTCGGGATGAACCTCACGCCTGACCTCCACAAGCCTCTGCCTGCGGCAAGGTGGGCCCACTGCACCACAGCGCCGGCATCGGTTGCAAGTGCATCAGCCAGCGTTTCTGCATCCGCAGACCCAAAGTCCCCAAGAACCTTCAGAAGGCGTTTTTCATTTGCAGTCAATTCCAGCACCTATACCACCACCTTATGGGATACGGCTGCTCTTTGCTCCCTGAAATCAGAGAGGAACTCTTTGACACGCTCAAATGTTTCCTTCTTGCATGCACCGCAGAGGAGGGATCCGGAAAGGCAGGCGGATCTGATCTCCTGGAGCTCTCCATCATCCTCGATCATGTGAAAGAGGTTCAGGAGATACACCGGACACCTGTCAGGTTCGCCCCCGAGACGTACCTGCTCCTCTTTTGTCATCCTGCCCCCGGTAAGAGCTGCCATCACCTTTCTTTTGACCTCTGGAAGAGGATCGTCAAACCAGAAAAGGCTGTCTTCAATACTGCTTGACATCTTGCCTCCCTGGAGCCCTTCCATGAAGGTATGATAGGTGGATGACGGGGTGATGAACCCATACCCTCCCAGAGACACCTCAATCAACCTGACCTTTTCAGATACATTTAGACAATCTGCCCCGGGTATGTCAACATGCCCCTCGTACCGTTTCGAACCCGGAAATGCCTCTGCAACCGCATCCATCGCATGAACCGGCGCGTTCTTTGACCGTACACTGATGATGTCACCCCGGTCAAGCACGGTAAACCACCGCATTTTATGCGCAACGTCACGGGTGAGCCGGATATGCGGATCCTGATCGATTCCGACCGGAACAACAGTTGGTGCGGGACCGCTGTCTACCTGGGGGTAGAGGATATCGGCTACCTGGGTGGCGACAGAATCGGCATGTGCAAGTGAGGTTTCCGGGGAGAATCCATAGATCGAAGAGAGATCTGCGAAGTTTATCCTGATGGCGGCTTCAAAAGCCAGATCTTTTATCCGGTCATTTCTGCTCTGGAAGTACGTTGTTCCGGAAAAGCCGAGTGCATAGAGACATTCAAGGTATTCCCGGCCATATTTTCTGCAGGCATCCCATGAAAGCCCGCGTACCGCATGTGCCTCGCGATCAGCGATGGCAACATAGCCAGAGCCGCCCTGTTCGACATGCCAGACGACCTCGCGCATTACCATCAAATGACCCAGATGAGGATGGCCCGACGGCATAAACCCGGTCATCACATTGAACCTGGACCTGGAATTGATTGCATCCACAATTGATCCATAATCCCGATGACCAACAACAATCTTCCTGCGAAAAAATGCCGGGAGATCAACAAGCGTATCTGTCACCTTCTCAACAGGTGCTATCCCAAACTCTGCGAAGAGGCGCCCAACATCGACGCTCTCTGTATTTGACCATGGATTAATCCCGGATTCCATAAAGGGCAACTCTCATAATTTTATCCGTGCAAATTCTATGTACACGATCTCTTCATCTTGTATACAGGCAAACAACATCTTCTTTTTCACGCTGTGCGCCATCCGGACAGACCGGGATATGGTAGAAATCGGCATTTCAGCATATTCGGGGATTGCATGCACAAGCATCTCCGAGTGACGGTCGCTTGTTGTATAGACCCTGAAATGGTGGCCGAATTTGTAGCCGGTCCTGGGAGTATAGCCCAGCGTCCTGAGTGCGGAATAGACGGTGAGTTTTTCTGGAAGTTCACAGTCCATGGCGCAGGCAGATTTGAAATACCCATCTCTATCCATTGGGTTTTTGGAAAACAAAAGTACCCCTTCATCCAGAAGGAAGAGCACTTCAGGAGGAGAGAGGAGGAGGCGGTTCTGGTCGAGACGTGTGCCAAACCACCGTGTTTCAAGGAGCCGGGCTCCCTCTCCGGTTACCATGGCAGACATACCAACCAGCTCTGCGATCACACCCTGCGAAAGAGATGGAGCTTCATGTTCTTGTGGCCTGTGGAACCTGATGTCATAGTAGGTCAGCTCTTCTTCATCATCAACAACTGCGAGGATGAAATTCTTCCTCATATGCTCTGCAGTTTCCACCTCGCTGATGAGCGAGGTAAAGACGATCAGATCACGCTCAGAGAGCACTCTGACAAGGTATTGTGTCTTGCCCTTCCCTGGTTTCTGGCCACGACGGAAGACACGGAAATCATGGGGGCCGGCCTGGACGGCATATCCCCGTTCACGAATATCCCGGTATACGATGAATGACCTGAGAAAATGTGCCTCACCTGCCATATGCTTGAGGAGAGAATCGAACGTAAAATTCTCAGGAGTAATTTTGCCTTTCTGGATAAGGTATAATGCCTCCTCCGGGGAAAGGATAAGCCCCTCCTGTACGGGACGTCCATACCCGCTCTGCTCATAGAGAATGAGACCGTCTGATCCGGTATACACAAACGATCCATCAAACGTTGCTTTCACTGCTGTAGCTATTGGATCTGATCAGAGATAAAAACACGTGAATGCTTTCGCAACTGAAACAGACTGAATCCGGGGTTTTTTTGCCCACAAATATTGGAGCTTCAATCATCAATATGGCCAATCATTTCTATTCTGATTCCGGTGCATCATACCCCCCATGCAGGCAGAGCGCCTTCTGCCTGTTTTCGTCCAGGCATACGAAAGGTTTTCAGATGGACTGACGATATAATACGACAATATGCATCGCAGAACGTTTTCCTCTACCAGATGTCAGGTGATTCTGTGTCTATTCTGCTTCCTTGCTGTCATTGGCACAGCATCAGCAGGGGATATCTTCACCCATCAGGCAGCAAGCCTGACGTATTCAATTGGCAACAATACAGATATCTTCACAATTGAAGAAGCCCGCGACCGGGGACTTATCATAGGAGGGCATGCAACCGACATTTTAGAAGATCAGCATGCTTTCCTGATGAAAACAGACCCGGACGGAAATACGATCTGGATCCAGGCATACCCGGGCAGATGGGTCGCTGCTGTAGCTGAATGTGATGATGGGAATATCTTCTCTGCTTCACTCTCAGAAATACCAATGTTGGGGAGGGAACCAATGGATGGCTCTGGATACCTTGCAATGACTGATCAAAAGGGATCGGTTGTATGGCAGGAGGAGATCAGAGACAAACTACCCGGTGCGCTCCAGGTAACAGACCACGAGATAGTCCTGGTCGGGTGGGCATATGACTCTGACGATCCGGCGAAAGCAGCCTATGGATACTTTTCCCGGTACGATTACAGTGGAAATCTCCTCGATACCGTAGCCTATCCTGACGCCCCTGTTTATTCAGTCTATCCTGCTGATGATGGAGGGTTTCTTCTGGTCGGGAGCATGGATATTCAGGAGAGTGCTGATGGTGATCATGCGGGTTACCTGAGCAAAGTTGACCGGCATGGAAAGTTAGAATGGACGAGCATCATACCCGGGCGCCCACTCTATGCCATCACTGAAACAGCAGATGGATACCTGATGGTGGGTGGGACCGAGCCATATGGATCATCAACAGGACAGGCATGGGCAGTGTTCGTCTCCGCAGACGCAACTCTCATTCATGAAGAGCCTCTGCCCGGATATGCAGCATATGCGGTAGCCCCCTTTGGAAATGAATTCCTTATAGCAGGGGGAACAGGACCCTATAACCCTTTTATCGCCACGCTATCACCTGAAGGTACATTGACATCATCAAAACGTTTTCTTGATGATGATGGCAGGTTTCTGGCAGCAACCCCTCTCGCAGACGGGCGGGTTGCAGTGGGTGGATGGTCGCGGCAAACCGGTAGTGCAGAGGGCTGGCTGTTGATTCTTGATCCGGTCACAAAACCCACTCCCACACCAAAAGAGGCCGCTGGCTTCGGCTTCATCTCTGCAATTATTACGCTTGGTGCAGGAGCTGCAATAGTATGGCAGCGTGCACGAAGATGAGATTCAGGCCGCAAGTTCGCGGACCTTTGCAATATTGGCGGTATCATCCCGGCGTTCATCCACCGGCGTCTCCATGATAAACGGAAGCGATCGGAGATGTGGATGATGGAGGATATAGGCGAACCCCTCGTTCCCTATCTTTCCAAGACCGATATGTTCGTGCCGGTCAAGACCGGACCCACATTCTCCTTTTGCATCATTTAAATGAATGATGGAGAGAAGATCAAGGCCGACATGATCATGAAATGTATCCATGACTGCTCCGACATCTGCTGCAGTCCTGAGATCATATCCTGCAGCAAAAGCATGACAGGTATCAAAACAGACCCGAATCCTCGCCTGGTTGTCAATATTGCCGATTATTGATCCAATATCTTCAAATTGCGAACCTACTGAATTCTTCTCTCCTGCAGTATTTTCAAGTACCAGGAAGACGCCATCCGGTGCATCTTCCAGTGCATCATTGATCGCACGAACCACCCGCTTCTGGCCGAAAGCTATCCCGGAAGAGCCGTGATGGCCAAGATGGGTTACAAGATATGGAATCTTCAGTGCGGCACACCGAAAAAGTTCTTCCCTGAGGCTCTCAACAGAACGGGCATACATATCCTCCTTCTCTGATGCAAGGTTTGGCAGATATGGCATATGCACAACAGCCGGACCAATTCCGGCATCGGCTACCGCCTCAATAAAGGCAGATGCCGCAATTTCATCAAGAGGTCGATATTTCCAGCCACGCGGATTTCGCGAAAAGATCTGAAACGTATCACATCTCCGCTCAACCGCACGGTATACGGCACGGTCAATTGACCCTGCAATCGATACATGGACGCCGATTCGCACCATCATTCATACCATCCCATCGGAAAACATGTTCAATTGCAGGCAATCTGGGAACTACCCAATTCCAAGTTCCTTTTTCACAGCTTCCCCAAACAATTGTGTTGACATGCTGCCACCAAGGTCAGTGGTTTTGACCCCCTTATTGCAGACGGTGAGAATGGCATCCTCAATCCGGACCGCCTCGTCATGATAGCCGAGATGATCAAGGAGCATTGCTCCACTCCTGATGGCAGCAATAGGATTTGCGATTCCAAGTCCGGCAATGTCAGGTGCGGACCCATGTACAGGCTCAAAAAGTGCATGGCGATCCCCGATATTTGCAGAAGGAAGCATGCCAAGGCCGCCAACGAGATACCCGGCAACATCAGAGAGGATATCGCCAAAGATATTCGTTGTGACGATAACACCATAATGATCGGGATTGAGAAGGATATCGAGTGCAAGCGAGTCGATATAACAGGTCTCAAACGGAATGCCTGCACGCGTCGCCTCCAGAGAACAGATCTCACGGAAAAGAACATCAGATTTAATTACATTTGCCTTGTTGCCGATTGTAAGGCGACATTCTCGCGCTTCTGCCATCCGGATTGCATATCGCGCGATCCTCCTGCTCCCTTCGACTGAAACAACCCGTACTGTGCAGGCCCGGTCCTTCTCACGCCATTCGATACCAGAGTACAGTCCTTCAGAATTCTCCCTGACGATCAGAATGTCAAATCCCTCACCCTTCACAGGCCGCAGATTTGCATACAGGTCAAGCGCCTGCCGTATCCTGAGAATAACCGACTGGTAACAGGCATCGGGCGGTGTCGTCACCGCACCAAAAAGAATCGCATCTGCATCCTTGAGCATGCTGATATCTTCGTCTGTAACTGCGATACCGGTCTTCAGCCACCGGGCATATCCTACCTCAACATAAAAAGGCTCAAACTCCGGGTGAAGCGAAGCGATGATCTCCCAGGCAACCGGAATCACCTCAAGGCCTATTCCATCACCCGGAACGACTGCTATCCTGACCATTCCGTCTCCTCCATTCCTGCACCATCTCATACACTGCATCAAGGACCGTCTTTGGTGAAGCACCCCAATGAACAACAGCCCCAAAAAAACCATTATACATACCGATCCCGCTCTGCTCTTTTCTGCAGCACCTGGCAAGGAACGGCTCCTCTGACACAGCAGAGATAGGGCAGATCTCAATCAGCTTGAAATTGGATCCATAACACTCCTGGTAGAGCTGGCGTCCCGTCAGGCAGCCAGCCACCCGCTCCCCCCCCCTTCCATTCTGTCCATATCAAGCGTTTTTGAAAAACCTCCTGCACGGCAGGGATAGACATCGGCATCAATCAACGAGATATCGCGAACATGATGTTCAAAAATACATTCAAGCTCTCCCAACAGCCCATCCTTCTCAAGTGACTCGATTGTCACCGAGAGGTTCGCCCTCGGGGGACGGATATCATACACGTGCACTATCTGAAACAGGGAAAGATCAGGGTCGAGGACGAAGTTCATATGTTCATCCATCGCCCCGAAGATTGTACATCTTTTTTTGGTGGAAAGAGCACGCCTGACCATATCGGCACGATCATGCTGGTTCACACGCCCCGGGTACATCACCGTTTCATCAGCTCTGGCAAGCACTTCCTCATGTATGATATCCCGCATCATCCCATGGCCTTCCGGATTCGGGGTTACCTTGAGAAGTTCAAAGCCATCAGGAACCCTCCTGACCAGGTATTCGGTTAAGAAGTATACTTTATCTCCAACAGGTTTCTGGTACGCATGGCCGACAACCTTGCATTCAGGAGGAAAGATCATCCCTTCCCCCTCCAGTACGGAACAAGCCCCCCGGCATCAAGGATATCCCGCATCCGGGGAGAGAGGGGGGTAAAGGAGTACCCGACATCTTCGATCTCAAGTATTCCCCGGTCAAGATCAATTGTGATTTCATCTCCATCTTTACACGAGGCGATATTTGCTTCAAGGACAGGCAGACCAACATTAATGGCATTTCTAAAAAATATTCGGGCAAATAACGGTGAGATGACCGCAACCACCCCGGCCTCTTTCAGGGCAACCGGTGCCTGTTCACGTGACGACCCACACCCGAAGTTTCTCCCTGCGACGATGACAGAGCCAGATAATCGATCTGTGAGTTCAATATCGAGATCTTCAAAAACATGTGCTGCCCAGACCGACCGATCTTTTGTCCTGAGATACCGCCCGGCGATAATGAGATCCGTATCAATATCAGGCCCAAGACAGATTGCTGTTCCTTTACGCATACAGTACCTCCTCTGGTTCGGTGATATATCCGGCAAGCGCGGTTGCTGCAGCAGTCGACGGAGAGGCAAGATAAAGAGAGCCACCCACTCCCATTCTGTTTTTGAAGTTCCGGTTTGCTGTTGAGAGGCAGACCTCGCCCTCTCCAAGGACACCGCTATGGGTTCCCAGGCAGGGCCCGCATCCAGGTGCAACCACTATACATCCTGCAGCAACAATGTCTTTGATGATGCCATCAGTTGCAGCCCGCAGAAAAACACTCCTGGATGCCGGGACTACGATCGTCCGGACGCTCACCTGCCTGCCCCGGACAATGCGGGAGAACCTGAGGAGATCTCCGTACCTGCCGTTTGTGCAGGTCCCAAGGAGGACCTGATCAACCTCAGTCCCGGCGAGATCGGTGACAGGACGGGTGGTATCTACCCGGTGGGGAACAGCCACCTGGGGTACGATATCATCAAGATCAATTGAGAGCTCCTCGCGATAGCTACAATCTTCCGGGGTCTGGAGATCGATTTCGTGACCATACCCTTCCAGATACCGCCGGCAGATTGAATCTGCATAGAATATTGCATTTTTTGCACCGGTCTCAACACCCATGTTGCAGAGGCAGAGGCGGCTCTCCATATCAAGGGTCGACGTTCCCTCACCGATGTATTCGAGTGCGCAGTAGGTGGCACCCTCCATCCCGAGCCGGGAAACGATCGAAAGTGCGAGATCTTTGGCTTCTGCAGCACCCTTCAGCCGGCCTTCAAGCGTGATGCCAATAGTTTCCGGGATCCGAAACCAGGTCTCTCCTGACGCCCAGATTGCAGCCATATCAGTGGCACCGACACCGGTTGCAAAAGCGCCAAACGCCCCTCCCGTGCATGAATGTGAGTCGGCACCAACAACCACCTCATATGGCAGAATTGATCCCTCGCTCATGATCTGGTGGCAGATACCACCGCCGCAGTCTGAAAACTGCATGCCGGCAGTCCGTGCATACTCTCGCAGTTCCCGCTGGAGATCTGCTGTTACCCCGGAATTGGCCGGACAGATATGGTCGAAAAGAACCGAGATGCGAAAGGGATCAAGCCTGTATGGAACAGCCATCTCCATAAACGCCTGAAGCGTCAGGACACCGGTACCGTCATGGACATATGCCCGATCCACTGCGCGATCCACGTACTCTCCTGCATCTCCTCCGAGAATTCGTTCGGTGAGATTTTGGCTCATTCATTTCACCTCGGTCTCAGCCTGCCTGATGAGCGAGAGGAGGAGTTCATGGGTAATGCTGCACTTGTTCTCTCCGCGTGCCTTTACCTGATCCAGGATCCAGCAGATCCGCTCTTCAGAGAGATCATGTCCCGTTGACTGGAGGATATGAACAATCGCCTTCTTACCTGAGTGTTTTCCAAGGATATAGTGCCGCTCACCACCGACAAGATGAGGGTGGATGTACTCGTAGGTTGCAGAATCTTCAATGAGTGCTGCAATATGTATCCCTGATTCATGAGAAAACGCATGTTCCCCGACAATGGCTTTGGTCTTTGGGATGGGGATGCCGGAGGCATCTGATACAGTTCTGCTGAGCTTCATCAGGCAAGAGAGATCGTAATGGTCAACACCTCCTTTGAACCGCAGTGCGGTTGCCACTTCTTCAAGCGATGCATTTCCTGCCCGCTCACCGATTCCGTTTACGGTCGTATGAAGCTGATAGGCGCCGCGTTCCGCAGCGGTGATGGTGTTTGCAACGGCACATCCCATATCATCATGGCAATGGATGCAGAGAGGAATTGGAAGATCCACAAGGAGCTTATCGGTGATTGCTGCAATTTCAAGAGGAGTGAGGCAGCCAACAGTGTCTGCAAAGGAGACATAGTCGGCACCATGATCTGCTCCTTTGAGATACATCTCTCTGAGAAATGCTATATCTGTCCTTGATGCATCTTCTGCTGCAAAACGGACCTGGATGCCGTGATCATGTGCGTACTCAACCATCGACAGGGCCTGTGCAAGCACCTCCTCACGCGGTTTTTTGTACTTGATCCGCATGTGCAGGTCTGAGGTTGCGATGAATATGCTGACCATATCGACATCACACTGGAGCGCACAGTCAATGTCAGACTGCAATGCCCGTGAAAGGCAGCATATCCGTGCATCAAGACCCATATGCGAGATATCATGGACACAATGTGCTTCATTATGGGATACTATCGGAAAACCGGCTTCAATGACATCAACACCGACACTATTGAGCAGATCAGCGATCCTGCACTTTTCCTCAGCAGAAAACGATACACCCGGGGTCTGTTCGCCATCCCGGAGCGTTACATCACAGATTTCAACATTCCACTTTTTCATAACAGGCATCCTCCGGGCACGATCCCGGGACGATAATAATGGTAAGTCCTTTTCGCTTAGCAGACAGAGCATCGGAAAGGGCAGATGTATCCTCTGCTTCAACGACAACCGGATCGGCCCATGCAAGATACCGCCGGATATCGTAGGTACTCTGGCCTCCGGTCATTGCCATGCACTGGTTTGCAAGGACAATGACCATGAGATCATATCCCTTTTCAGAACAGTCAATGAGGCTGTTTAAACCAGAGTGCAGGAGTGCACCATCACCGATCACGGCAACTCCTGTGCTCTTTGCAGCTGTGGCTACTGACGATCCAAGACAATAGCTTGCAACACCGATCGAATACGGTGGATTGAGCAACAGGAGTGAACATCCGATATCAGGAATAACACTCACCTTTCGCTCGAGTAAAATTGAGAAGAGCGGTTTAAACGGACATTTCTGACAGAATGTCCGGAAGAAGCCACGATCCGTGAACCGCTCTGTTACCCTGCCGACTGCCGGCGGCAAAAGCTGGTGGTGCTCCCTGAAAAAGGGCCTCCCTATCTCGATGATCCGACCGCCGGAAGGTATTGATGGTGGCGGGTACGGGATGATAATCCTGGAGGTGCCGGCTGCTGCGCCAACACCTGCATCTCCACCGGAAATACGGTTGAGCGATGAGCGCTGCGCCCATGCAAAGAGCCCGGCGGTTCCTTTCTCTGCCCGGGTAACCCTGCCTGCGATCGTGAGATCGCGGTCTGCCAGCCTGCCCTTCCGTATCATCTGGACAACTTCACCAGGTTCAATATCAGCTTCAAGGAGCGGGGGAGTGACACGGAGGATGGCAATTCTTGAAAATCTTTCCGATGTCTCAAAGGCTGATGCAACGGCTGCAAACAAGGTCTCACCATCAGGCTCTATCACCGGGCACTGTGCAATTTCACCATAGTAGCGGGAGTCCTGCGCATTCTGCGAAAAAAAGTGCCTCTGGATCATCACCAGCAACAACGACGACACCTGAGATGAGACCCTGGGTCGTTGCATTGATAAGGGGATCAGAGAGGGCATTCATACCGACATTTTTGACAATCACAACAGAACGTCTCCCGGATAGAGAATCTCCAAGTGCGTATTCAAGGGCAGTTTTCTCATTGATGACCACCCTGGCAGAGGAGAGTTTTCCGATCTCAGTGACCGGATACCCGGGTACTGTATAGAGAGTATCGGCGCAGTTTTTCAGCGCCTCTGCAACTGCTTCATATCCTTTCACGCACAGTCCCTCCCGGGAACGATGTCACATCCTGTGCAGAATGTACACATCGTCTTTGCATTTCGTGTGTCTAGACCGGCTCTTTTCAGCGCGTCCCGGTGGAATCCTGCGATTCTGAGAAGGCGATCTGCATCCGGCCTCCTGTATGCTGCAAGATCTGCTGCTGGAGTGAGGGGGCGGAGAACCGGAATGACCCCGCGTTCTGTCAGAAGACGTATACAGGCATCCATTTCTTCATCAGTCTCTCCAAGACCGATGATTACGTTTGAATAGACATTGCCTCTGCCAAAGATTGTAACTGAATCATCAAGGGAACCAAGCATTCCATCATACGACAGCTCAGGGCACATCTTGCGGAAAAGATCAGGAGTCGCTGCCTCAAGGTTAAACTTGACTTCAGACACACCCTCTGAATACAGTACTTCCGGAGTATCCGGCCCTGGATAAATTGATACGCCGACTGGCATGTCCACAGGCATGATCCTCCTGAGTACCGCAAGCACTCTCTGCTCTTCATCTTCAATCGACTCGAGAACCCCGCTTGTTATTGATATGGCATCAATTTGGTCTGCAACTGAGTCAACGAGTGCAGCAATTTCATCAGGTGTCTTCACCGTTCCTTCTATTGACGGAACAGGGCAATACTTACAGGAGAAGATACACCGTCCAGAGACAGTGACGTATGCCTGGCGTGGACAGTGGAGAGCAGGTTGTTCAAGGATGCCGGGGAGAAAAATGGATTTGTACCTGAGAAAGGCACGTCCATTGCCTTCATGCACAATCTCAACCGGAGAGGTTGATGTCTGGGTAAGGCGCACTCTCTGTCCACCAGCAGAGAAGAAGACTGAACCAGGACCACCGGCGCCCGGTCCGGCTGCAGACTGTACACTATAGGATGATGCATCGGCACCGGTCAGCCTGCAGGATCCGACTGCGAGGAGTTCTGCTTTCAGTTCGTGCCATCGCATAACAGTAATGCCTCCTCGAATCTGGTCACAAATGGTATCGCAGCAACAGCTCCAATTAACCCCCTCCCCGCAATACGGACATCGAGGTGTGGAAGGAGATGATCCATTTCGATAGCTGTAATCTCGCCCTGCTTTACCTTCCATCCCGT
>LCWZ01000073.1_pt1 | contig 12733 bp, 14 predicted proteins | sample 349071 | NCBI WGS metagenome assembly LCWZ01 (sample SAMN03565344, study PRJNA281982) | anaerobic digester metagenome | biome: Anaerobic digester; feature: Alkaline_Metagenome_Assembly_B; material: Alkaline anaerobic digester sludge; isolation source: anaerobic digester run at haloalkaline...
GATGGGGGACTTTACACAGGTGCACCAGTTATTGCATATAGCAGGGTTAAAATGGGACAGCAATGTGTTGGGTTATGCAGACAAAAAGTTAGAAAAAACACGTATTAAAGAAACGTTATCATGATAAACAAAGTAAAGGGGTTAATTGAAACAGGGTTGAGTGACCAGCATATTGAGCCATATGTGCAGACGGCAAATGTGTTTTTGAATAAGGCATTTGCGGGTGTTGAGGTTGATCATGAGTTAAAAGAGGAAATAAAAGCATGGGTGGCGGCACATTATATTGCATTAACAAGGGAGCGGGTTACAAAAAAAAGAGGGTGCAGGTTCAGCCAGTGTTGAATATGCAGGTGTTTATGGGGAAAGTTTAATGGCAACACAATGGGGGCAAACAGCAGTGGAGTTGGATGTGACGGGGACGTTAAAAATGTTGGTGTTAAAAAAGGCCACAAACCAAATTGGTGGCAGGCCGCAGACGTTTGCATTATGAGTGGAATATTAAGTTTTATAAAGAGGGTTTGCGTTCAGAGGGCGGTGTATTGGGGTGCACCGGAGGCAGATGGGTTTGGTGGTTACAGTTTTAGTGAGCCAAAGGAGGTAAGTGTAAGGTGGGACGACAAAACAGAGAGGGTAACGGACAGCAATGGCAATGAGATTGTAAGCAGGGCGGAAATTATGGTTACAGAAGATGTTGACGAGGGGGGTTGTTTGTATTTGGGAGAATTGGACAGTTTAAGTGAGGGGGAAAAGGCAAATCCGCAAAGTGTGGAGGGTGCATTTTTAATAAAAAGGGTTGACAGGTCACCGTTGTACAGGTCAACAAACAAATTTGTGAGGACAGTTTATTTATGAAGGGGTTTGATGGTATTGCAGTTGTTGTAAGGAATTTGAACAACGAGTTGGAAAAGGTTAAGGTGCACACGGCCAAAGGTATGTTGTTGGCAGCAAATTTAATCAGGCGGGACATGGAGAAAACACCGCCAAAGATACCAGTGGATACGGGTAATTTAAGGGCTTCATGGTTTACAGATGTTGTTGATGGTAAATATGGAGCGGGTGTTTTGATGGGGTTTACAGCAAATTATGCAAGGTGGGTGCATGACATGCCGATGGATAGGAAGTTTAGGCGGCAGGGTGCAGGTTCAGGGTTTTTTCAGTCGGCAATATTGAGGAACACCGAGGAAATTGTAAAGATTATGGCGGAAAATGCAAAGTTGTAAGTTTTTTTTAGCCAAAAAACACATTAAATGTAAATACAGGTGAAAATAATGAACGCACCGTCATTGGACATAAAAGACATGTTGGTAAGTGCAGGCATTGATTTGGTGTTTGCCGAAAATTTGTTTGTCAGTAGGCTGCCGGAAAAGCCGGACAATGTGGTTATGATAAGAGATACGGCAGGCAGGGCGGACATGTTGACATATGACGGCAAAAGGGTTGAAAATCCAAGTGTGCAAATAATTGTCAGGCACAGGGATTTTGTGCAAGGTTGGAACATGATACAGCAAATAAGGGAGCAATTGCATGGCCGAGCAAATGAGGCATGGAATGGTTCTTTTTACATAATTATCAAAGTGGCCAGCGCACCTGCCGTGTTGGATTACGATGATAATGACAGGTTGATTTTAGTTATTAATTTTTTAATTCAAAGGAGGTAAACCATGAGCAGCAATGCAATGAGTGGACAGGGCACAGTCTTTAAGGTTGATGACACTGTTTTGGCAGAAGTCAACAGCATTTCAGGCCCGAGTATGACCCGTGAAAGTATTGATGTGACTTCGTTAAATACAACGGGAGGTTACAGGGAGAAAATACCCGGGTTCAGAGATGGTGGACAGGTGACATTGGAAATGAATTATACCAAAGACACCTATGAGCAAATGAACAATTTGTTTGAAAGCAATGACAGCACTTCGATGGAAATTGAGTTGCCATGTGGCAGCACATTAGCATTTGATGGTTATGTGATGGAAACGCCACTGGAAATTTCAGTTGGTGAAAAAATTACGGCAAATGTGACCATTGAGGTAAGCGGTGAGCCAACATTTACAAAGGCAACGACGTAAGTAAATTGATAACCCTAATCATGGGTTTTTTTAATGTTTAATCAAAAACAAAAGAGGTTATGTTAATTAAATATGTTGAGTACAAAGACAAAAAATATCCGATTAGGTGGATGCATTGGCATTGATGGAGGCAGAATTGGAAACAGGTAAGGGGTTAAACCAGTTGGGGCAAATGAGTTTAAAAGATCATGCCATTTTGTTCCACAATATGTTGATCAGTGGAGCAAGGGAAAAAGGGGAAAAATACAGTTCAGATTTGCAGCATTCAAAGTTAATTTTTAATGAGGTGTTTGGTGAATATATACAGGAACATGTGCCGGATTTTTTGGAAGTAATGCTGCGGACAAAAGAGGAAAGCAGCAAAAAGAAACAGGGGAAACAGAGCAAGGAGAAAGCCGGAGTTTAACGGAAATGGCAGGGTTGGCCGTTGCAAGGTTGGGGGTTACGGTTCAGGATTTTTACAGGATGTCGCCGCATGAGTTTGCAGTTGCATTAAATGAGAGGGGGAAATATGAGGAGGCAAAGGAGAGGGGGGAATATGAGAGGTTGAGGACGCAGTTGTTGCATCAGTGGAACATGGCAGGCAAAACATTAAAGACAAAAATAAAAGACCCGAAAACAATATTTAAGTTACCGTGGGACAATGTTGGGGTTGTAGGCAAAAAGCAAACAGCTGATCAAATGAGAGCAAAAATGCAGGAAATCGCCGAAAAGTTTAAAAAGTCATGAGTGAAATAGGAATTGGGAGTTTGGTGGCGAGTTTGGGGTTAGATACCCGCAACTTTGATATGGCCGTGCAAAGGGCGGAGCAAAGGATGGAACGGGCGTCGAGGGAAATAGGGAGCAAAATGCACCGCATTGGGGAAAAATGGCAGGATGTGGGTAAAAGCATGCAAAAGACAGGCAAAAAAATGAGCATGTACATGACGTTGCCGTTGGCGGGTTTTGGTGCATTGGCATTGAGGACAGCAGGCAATTTTGAGGCCAGCATGAACAAGGTGGGGGCGATTAGTCAGGCAACAGGCAGTGAGTTGGAGGCGTTGGAAAGAAAAGCACGGGATTTGGGTGGCACAACGCAGTTTTCAGCATCGCAGGCAGCAGATGCAATGAGTTATTTGGCAATGGCAGGTTTTGAGGTTAATGAGGTTATGGATGCCATGCAGCAACATTGAATTTGGCAGCAGCAGGGCAAATGGATTTGGCCACGTCAGCAGATATTGTTTCAAATGTATTGTCAGGGTTTGGCATGCAGGCATTGGAGACAGGTGAAGTGGTTGACATGTTGTCGAAGGCATTTACAACAGCCAACACAAATTTGCATGAGTTGGGGGAGGCCATGAGTTATGCAGCACCAGTTGCAAGTGCATATGGCATGAGCATACAGGAAGCGACAGCAGCAGTTGGGTTTTTAAGTGATGCAGGTATTAAAGGAGGCAGGGCTGGTACGAGTTTGAGGCAGGTATTGTTGCAGATATCGGACAGTGCTGATGATTTAGGTATAAGTGTAAGGGATGCAGATGGTAATTTGAAGGGGTTGGCGGATATATTGGAGGAGGTTGAAAATTCAGGCCACAGTACGGCACATATATTGGAGGAATTGGGAGCAAGGGCTGGCCCGGGTTTGGCAGTGTTGTTGGACAGGGGGGCGGATGGATTAAGAGAATATACAGAGGAATTGGAAAATTCAGGTGGCACGGCAGAACGGGTGGCCGAGCAACAGATGGAGGGGTTGAATGGAGCGTTAAAGGAATTGAGGTCGGCATTTGAGGAATTGCAGATTGCAATTGCAGACAGTGGGTTGTTGGACATGGTGACCCGCATGGTGCAGGCGTTTACAGGATTTACAAGGCGGTTGAGTGAAACAAGTCCGGCCATGTTAAGGATTGTAACCATTTTTGGTGTTTTGTTGGCAGCAATTGGCCCTTTATTGATTGCAGTGGGTTCATTGATTAGGGCAATGGGTACGTTGTCGAGGACAGCAGGCATGTTGGCAACAAGGGGTTTGCCGAGGTTGAACATGGCATTGGCAGCAACGAGGGCAGGGTTTACACAGTTAAACAGAGTAATGGCAGCAAACCCGATATTGGCATTGGCAACGGCATTGACGGCGGGTTATGCAGCATTTCGCAGGTTTACAAGGGGCACAAGTGATGCAGCAGAAGCACAATCCGGGTTAGGGAGTGAAATAGCAAATGTAAACGCATTGTTGGAGGAAAACAAGCGAATACAGGAAGGCATAAATGATATTGACTCCCGAATGGATGTGTTGGCTGGCATGGACGAGCGGCAAGCTGACCGTTTAAAAGAGGATATTGAGGCCATGATTAGTGCCCAGCAGGACATGACATTGGCATTTGAATCTGAATTAAGGGACAGGTTAAGAGCGGATAAACAGTTCAGGGATGCATTCAGGAAACAACGCATTCAGGAACAAAAGTTGGAAGAAGCCGAGCAAAAAGGCCATGACACAAGAATGATTGAAATGGCTTTGACGACTGCAAGAAGTCAGGTGCAAAACAGAATGAGGCATTTCCGCCAGCAGTTAGCAGAAGAAAAAAACTTTAACACAGAGCGGGAAGGCCAGTTAAGAGAACATTTGGAGGCAGTTGAAAAACATTTGGAAGTTGTAAGTGTGCCAAAGGTGTTTGACGAGTTGGGGGAACAATTAAAGGGGTTGAGTGACAGGGTTAAAAGCATGAGCCGTGGCGAGTTAAGGGAGTTGGAGAATGATTTGGGGGACAGGTTGAGCAATGCATTAAGGGATGCAGCAAATGGGGTTGATGGGGCGCAGCAGGCAGTTGACAGGTATTCGGAGGCATTGAGGACGACAAGGGGCGAATTGCAAAAGTTTGAAATTGACCAAAGTTTGTTAAGTAATGAGGTTGAGCAAACAGTTGGTGTTTATGACAGGTTAAGGCAGGCAATGCAGGATGCACGGAGTGCAGAAACAGGTGCATTGACAGTTCAGGAAATATTGAATGCAAGGGACAGGAAAAGGGCAATTGAGGAAAATATTAATGCATTAGATGCATTGGTTGATCATATTAAGCAGGCGGGCGGCGATGTAAATGTTGACATTGTTTATGATGATAAGGGGTTGGTTGATTTTGGCAGGATGGAAGTTCCGGTTGATTTTGTGTTTCCTGATGGTAAGGAGGGGGACAGGTCGGAGGTTTATGAGAGGGCAAAGGTGGCAAACAAGGAATATGTGCAGCAGGTTAGGCAAAGCAGCATGACGGAGGTTGAGGTTGTTAGGGAGCAAATGCAGGAAAGTTTGGCATTGTTTGAGGAGGGGGACAGCAGGCGTTATGAGGTAAGGCGGCATTATTTAAACCAAATAAAGCAATTAGAAGAAAAACAGCAAAGTGAAATTGAGCAACAGCAGCAGCAGGTTTTGGAACGGTTGCAGGGGTTAAGGGAACAGATTATGAGAGGATAGTAAGGGAGCGGGAAAATGATTTGAAGTTGTTTGAGGACAATGAGGCAGAAAAAGCAAGGGTTGCAAGGTTTTACAGTCAGGAAATAGCGGATTTGTATTTGGGTTCATTAAGCCCGCCGGAGACGTTGGGGGATTGGCAGCATGCATTGCATGAGATACATTTGGCACAGGAGCAATTGACGCAGGCAATGGCTGATGGCATTATTGACGAGGATGGGTTGCAACATATGGAGGCACATTTGCAGGCATTGGTTGACAGGATGCATGAGTTGGCGGATGGAGGTGAAATTGCAGCAATGGTGTTTTCCAACATGGGCAATGAAATGATGCAGGCAGGCATGAATGCTGAGGAAGGCATGAGAGGTTATGCAGCATCAGTTGCCAATATAGCAAGGCAAAACATATCGGCATTTATAGCGGAGGGGGTTGCAGCAGCAGTTTCACGGGGGTTGTCGAGTGCACCGTTTCCGTTAAATTTGGTTCTTGCAGGCATGGCAGGGGGTGCAGCAGCAGCATTATTTAATTCAATTGTGCCGTCATTTGCCGAGGGTGGCATTGTCAGGGGGGAAACATTGGCAGTTGTAGGTGAATATGCAGGTGCAAGTGCAAATCCGGAGGTTATTTCGCCTTTGGACAAATTGGAAACAATTATAACAAACAGCATTGAAAAACATTTTGACAGTCAGGTTGCAGATGTGGTTACGGGGGATGCTGTTGGGAACATTTTAAAGATACCAGCATTGGCCAGTGGTGGTTTGGTTAAAGATGAAACATTGGCATTGGTTGGTGAATATTCAAATGCAAGTTCAAATCCGGAGGTTATAGCACCGTTGGACAAATTGCAAGGCATTTTGAATAACAGCATACATAATTATTTTGGTGACGGGGGTGTTACGCAAATGCATGGGGACAGGCATGAGGTGGTGAAAAATGTGAACATGACGGCCACAGTTAGCCATGAGGGGGCGGAAAACAGCAAAGTGGACGCATACCATTATGAAGGGGGTAAAACGGCCATAACGGGCTTAAATGAGGCCGCAAACAATTTAAAAAATGTTTTTGGAGGCAGCACAAATATTGTTACAGGGTTTAGTGAGGCAATAAACAACACACAAAACATTGTAAACAAAGAATTGCAACAGGTTGAGCACACGGGAAATAGTGTGCAAAGCATTGCCAACAGTGGATTGCAAAGAATTGCAAATGAAAATAACAACATTCAAAGCATTGTAAGCAATGGATTGCAGCAAAACGTTGAAGGTGGCAGTGTGGCAACGACAGAATTTGTCGGTGTTGAAGGTATGGGGGAAAGCAATTTGGGGGTTGAGGGCAATTTGATTAACAATGTAAGGTTGCCAAAGTTGGCCAGTGGAGGGTTGGCAACAGGGGCAACATTGGCGTGGTTGGAGAATATGCAGGGGTGGCAGCAAACCCGGAGGTTATTGTGCCGTTGAATAAGTTGGAAAACATGATTGGTAAGGCCATTGATGGTGTTACGGCACAGCCGATTGACATAAATGTGGATGCACCAGTTTTGGGGACAAGTGGCAGGGGTGCACCGGAGACAATACAAATAAGGGGGGACATAGCGGGGGAGGCAATTAGGCTTTCAAATGCAAGGTCGGAACGTAAAAGGAGTTTAGTGGAATGATACAGGATTTAATACCGGACACGTTGCCGCATTATGGTGACCGATTAGACATGAGGGGTATAAATCGTTTGGGAAATCAAGTTTATGCCATATTTAGCCAAAGGGGTGCACCAAACCATATTGTTGGGACAATGAAGGGGGATGGTGTTAACCCGATAAACATTACAGGTTCATTTGCAGATAAAGATTTTTTTGACCCTATTAATGGTTCAAAGTGTGAATTTAATATAAGGGCGGACAGTTATGACCAGTGGTTGAGTTTTGCAACAGCACATGATACACAATGGCGTGTCAGGGTTGTTGAGGAAAATGAGAATGGAATGCCGAGGGTTTTGTTCAGGGGGTTTTTGAGGCCGGAGACGTACAGGCAGAATTTGGGACATTATAAGCCAGTTGTGACGGTTGAGGCAACAGATGGGTTGGGTTTGTTGAGGCATATGGATTTTCCGAGTGTAAATGAACAGCCGATGTTTGGCAAAGAGCCAGTTGAACATATTATGGCATACATTTTATACCGTGCAGGAAACAATCAAAACTGGCAAGATCATGTAATGTATGGGTTTTTGACGCAATTTGGACAGCAACAGGACAGGAATTTTTTAAGGACATTGGAGTTGCCAGTTGCAAAATATTATGGGTGGACGTTATATGAGGTGTTGGTTGACATATTAAGCATAATGAAGGCACAAATTGTGCAGGTTAAGGGCAATTATGTAATTAGGTTAATTGACAAACCATATGACCTGACATATGACGAGTTTGATCATAAGGGCAATTATTTGTCAACAGGTGAGCGTAATGAGAAAACACGGCAATTGTATGCAGATTATACAGGCATAAACGGTGATTTGACAGTTGACAGGCCGGTTAGGTTGTTGGAGGTTGAAAACACATTGCAGGCCATTGACAATTTGGTTTACAATGGAGACTTTAAGCATGGAGAAAAAGGATGGGAGGGTTGGATTAATAGCCCGCAATGGGATGTTAAGGACAATATTTTAAGGCTAACAAGTTCAAACACACATACATTTTATGGGAGTTGGACAAATGCAGAGACGTTGGCCAACGTACCATTTGTCAGAGCAAGGACATTTGACAGGGGCAGCGTAGGGTGGTTGCCGTTGAGGTTTTTGGTGACGTTGGAAGTTTCACCAGTTCACAATTGGACATTTTGGAACTTTTGTGTGGTGTTGGGGAGCGACATTGTGTTGGTGCAAAATCAAACGGAGGGGAACGATGGGGACTATTATAAAACGGTGCACATTGTCATGCATTTGCAGCCCGGGGCGGAAAGGCATGTGGCCATATCGCAGGGGTTCAGGTTTTCAAACCCGCCGGGGCCTGAAAGTGCAGTTGTTGAAAGCAGATTGGATGTAAAAAATGTAAGGGTGCAATGTTTGGGCACAGGGCAATGGCCTTTTGAAAGTTATGTAATTGAAAACAATGACGAGTTACCAGCAGTGCCGGATAACATTACAAGGCAAACAGAGGTTGAAATTGAGTTAAGCAATACAGAGGAAAAAAGTGTTGATGTGGCATGGGGACAGGGCAATGAATATAAGTTTGACAATGGGTTAAGAAACACATTGATTTACCACAGGGATACGGGTGTGGTGACATTGTTGTGGAACATGATACAAAACAGGTTGGAAAAGTATTATGAGCAGGCACGGCGGAGGGCGGATGTATCTTTTTACATGAAACAATATTCGGAACATGTTTACCCGTATTCGAAGTTGTTTGACAGCAAATTGAGTAGGGTGTTTGTGCCGTTGAGTTATACTTATGATTTGTTGTATGGGCAATACAGGGTTGAAATGATTGAGCACAGGCAGGCGGAAGATCATGAGTTAATGACGTGGATATTAAGAAATGGGGTTTGGGACGATGGAGGTTATTGGATAGACAGCAAGGTGTGGAATGATTAAAAACAAACAATTAAAAGAAAAACATTATGGCATTAGTTTTTGACCCGATACAGAGTGGCGAGGATGGTGGTTCTGTAAGAAGCAAGTTAAATGATGCAATTACAGCATTGGTGAATTTTGCAAACAATCCTTCCGAAGATATAAGTCAGAGCAAATGGGAGGCAGAAGGTGAAGGGGCAATAAGGCCGAAAGAGGATAAAGGGGTAAAAGCTCCGAGTTTGGATGTTGGAAATGGCAGGTTGGTGGCAAACAGCAATGGGGTGGATGTTGAGACAGTCGTTTTTACGTCACAAAATGCCAGTGATTTGTTGGGCAAAGAGCCTTCGGAAAATAGAATTGTCAGGCCAACAAGGGGGAAAATAAGCATTTTGGAGGTTAGCGACAGGGTTTTAGCGGACAAGTTGTTTATTGACGATGCCAAAACGGAGAGCGGCACACAGTATTTGAAAATTGATACAGAGGGCAGGGTTTTCAGTGAGTTGCAGGATGTTGGTTACACGTTAACAGTTCAGTTGACGGGTGCATCGAATTGGGCAAATGTGACAGGCACAATTTTTATTTTGGGGCCGCCGAATCATGGAGGGGACATTGATGGGAGCACAAATGTTTTTGAAGGTGTGAAAAATGGGATGTATCATGTAATGGTGTTTGCAGATGGTTTTTTGTCAGAGAGTGAACATGTTGTTATTGATGGGGCAAATGAAACGGTCACAATTGATTTAACAAGTTTTACAGTTGACAGTGGAGGTGGTGGTTTTGAGATTATAGAGAGCACTGCACCAAAAAGCGTTGTTTCGGCAGACAGTGTAATGGTTGCAAGGCCAACAAGTCCGAGCGAAAACATGGTTTTTTCCATCCCGTCAGCCAGTGAAAACCCAAACAGGGAGTTTACGTTCAGGAAGGATTTTGCGGGTTATGCAATGAGTTTGGTTTGTGTAAATGGCAGTGACAGCGTGTTTTTAAATGGCAGCGGTGGCGATGTGTTAACAACAGATGAAACAGGGGCGTGGGTAAGGGTAAAAAGTGATGGACAGGATTGGCATGTAATTATGGACAGTGGAAAATGGAACGTGCACAATGAGTAAGCCAGCAAAAGTTTCAGGTTCAGCGTTTTTCAAAAACTTGCACAGGTTTGGAGGCATTGTTGTTGAGAACATTGAGGAACGTGACAGTTTGCCAACATTCAGGCGCAGATGGGGGTTGGTTGTTGTTGTTATGGATGCAGTTGGACAGGGGTTACAGCAAGAGGAAAATGGGGGTTCAGCAATATATGTTTTGGAAAACAAAACAGGGGACATTAAGGACAATGAAAATTGGGTAAGCAAGGGGGGTGTGGGCGGAGAATTTGAGTTTGAGCCATATGAGCACCCGACAGGTTTTCAGAGTATTGAAATTTCGGAAAGTGTTGAAATATCCAAATTGTTGGTAACGGACGAAGGCCATTTGGAGGGTGTTGAAACAAGGCCGAGACCGGAGAATGGAGGTAATGGAGGCAATGGAGGTGCAGTTTTGGGGGACATTAGGTTGGTTGTATTGACGCAAAGTGAGTTTGATGAGTTAGACCCGCCAGCAGATGACACGTTATATTTTATTAAAGAGTACATTTTAAAAGAGTTGTAAGCAATGGCCACAGTTAAAAGGTATGCAGCAGGTGATTATCCGAATGCAGTGTTGGGAACATATGCAAATTTGCAGCAGGCAATTAATGCATTGCCTGACCCGAGAACGGAGGCAGAAATAATTGAGGTTGAGGCAGATGATGGGGTTAGTGAAACGGTGGCAGGGTTTACATACCATAATAAGCAGTATAGTGAACATTTGTGCACGGTGAGACCTGCACCCGGCCATGATATTACATTGCATAATGATGGGGCGGCACAGGTTATTTCCTTTGCAACGTGGAGCACAGGCAATGACAGTTTTGGCAATTTTTTGATTGAGGGGTTCACAATACATGGTGAAGGTGCAAACAATGCAAATGCCATTAACATAAGTGGAGCAAAGTCGGGTGGTGAAGGGGCGGACATACATGATGTTACGTTTAGGAACATTACAGGAATATTTGCAAACAGAAACAGGGTAAGGGTTGAACATTGTGACGATATAAGGTTTGAGGACTGTTATTTTGAGGGGGACGGAACGGTTGTGGTGTTTGATGCAGATTTTAACAATTATTCGGTTGGGCACATTACGTTGTTTAATTGCCATATAAAGTATGTGGGTTCAACGGAAGGTGACACGGTGGTTGAGGCAGCAGGGGACATGATTGAGAGGTTAACATTTAATGGGTGTGAAATTGAAGGGGGGACAGAGCATGGCATAAGGGTTCGTTTTCCGCAAAGGTTAGACATATGGAGGTGCAAAATTCATGGACAAACCCGGATGGGTGTTATTGTGCTTGGTAAAGATGAAAATAGAAGGTCGCAGGTTTATGTTGACAATTCAGTTTTTTGGGATCAAGGTGACAGGGCATTTGTTGTGTCGAGCCATGCAGATTATGTTAGCATTAAGCAAAACACGTTTATATTAGAGCCACCGGAACATGGTTTTTCGTGTGTGGATTTGTTTGATGTACAGCCGGGTGTTGACATACATGGGAACATATTTGCAAGGAAAACGGGTTATGATTACGCACCGCCTTTGTCGTTTGTCAGGATTAGGTATTCGTCAGGTGTGACAGTTTCAGATCAGAGCTTTAATTACAATGTTTATCACAAAGAGATTGAGCAAGGTAACAGTGGAAACATTAGGTTGTATGAGATTGGTGTTTTGGGTGGTGAAACAAACATATATACAGACATTGCAGATGTTCAGGCGTTAGGTCAGGATTTGGATGGGGAACAGGCAAATCCGGGGTTTAGTGACGAGACATACCAAGACAGTGAATGGTATGCAATAAGTTCAAACAGTCCGGCGAGGGACATTGTGCAAACACATGATTTGTCACCGTTTGACATCAGGCGTTGGCATAGGCAGGAGTATTTTCAGGACGCAGGATGTTGGGATTATGATGCACACCCGGATTATAAGCCAGCACCGGATGAGGAAAGTGAGGAGTTTGACATATACAGGGAGCGGGACAATAGGAGTTACAACAACATTGGGACGGCAATGATTGATCAGGAAAACCAAACTCAACATGAAACAATAATTATAAGAACGGAGGGGTTGGGGGCGCAGGACAAACATCCGGCCATTTGGTTTTCATTAAGGGAAAACACAAGGGGTTATGTGTTGACGTTGAAGGCACATGAGGATTTGGTTGCACAGGGGAAAAAGGTAAAGATTGGTTCGACGGGTGGCCTTTGCATGGATTTGAGTGGCTCAACAAACATGGTGTTTGAGAACTTTCACTTTGAAGCAGATGGCTTAGATGACCCGTATGCAGTGAGGTTTTCGGTGAAGGGGGCGAGCAATATTATATTCAGGAATTGCAAGTTTTCAAATGCAAAAAACCCGTTTTATGCAGTTATTGCAAATTCGTTAGAGTTTTACAATTGTGAATTTACAGATTGTAGTGAGTTTGCAGCAAATATTGGACAAGGTGACAGGTTAATTATTGATGGGTGCACATTTAACAATGGAATTTATGACCCGGCAACGGATGGTTTGTTTGAGAATTGGGACAATAGGCAGTTGTTAAGCATAT
>LCWZ01000076.1_pt1 | contig 12360 bp, 11 predicted proteins | sample 349071 | NCBI WGS metagenome assembly LCWZ01 (sample SAMN03565344, study PRJNA281982) | anaerobic digester metagenome | biome: Anaerobic digester; feature: Alkaline_Metagenome_Assembly_B; material: Alkaline anaerobic digester sludge; isolation source: anaerobic digester run at haloalkaline...
GCCCCGTAGCAATGATGACCTTGTTTTCCGGGTCAAAAGCATCTACGGTAGGAGATACCTCGTCGGCCATTATTTTGGACCCCAGCCCACGGCCTCCAATATACTTCAGGGCCATGTCGTGGTCCAGTTGCTCTGTTTTGTAAGTGTGATCACTTAAGTTGATCCTTAAAATTTTTCCTGCGTATCCGTTCATGTGATTTGTTTTTTGGTGAATATATTTACTATGGTCCTTAGGCAGTACTGTTAGCAGTTCAGACAATTCTTATTCTTCCCCATAACCAGAAACCAGCACGGCCCATATATTTTAGCGTGCAATTGGTCTGAACACCATGATTAATTGCTTTATTAGTATATCAAGACGCTTGCCAAACAGTTTAAGTGTCATAAAATCAAAAAGAAAGCATGTTATATAGATATGTTAAAGTGTTAACAGCAAAGCGGCCATGTTTGGAAACTTAACAAAAACAGCGTATGTTTGTGTCAGAAAAGTGAACAGCGTTCAGAAAAATCACAGGGGTTGTGTAAGAAATTTATTCAGATTAAATATAAACTAGCGGATTGTGGTTTTCTGCAGAGGGATCTGAGTTCCGGATGGTTTAAAATTTCTGAAGATGTTAAATAATTGGAAAGTTAGCCTGGTATTTCTATTTGTAAGCGGGCTGGTATTGCTTTTTATCGTGGCGCCTCTTGCCGGTATGTTTCTGCAGACAACCGGGGCTCAATATGCTGCAACAGTTGCGGATGAGGAGGTAATGCGGAGTATCCGGCTTACCCTGGTCAGTTCGCTGGTGGGAGTCATTATTTTTGGCATCCTTGCCATTCCGCTTGCTTATGTGCTTGCACGGAGAAATTTCCGGGAAAAGGTTTGGTGAATGGCTTGGTGGATCTGCCGGTGGTGATACCGCACTCGGCGGCCGGTATCGCCCTGTTAGGCGTGATCAGCCGGAACACCTGGATAGGACAGGCCGGAGAAGCCGCCGGTATCCCCTTTGTTGGCGGAATGGCCGGTATTGTCGTAGCCATGGCCTTTGTTAGTATCCCCTACCTGATCAATGCCGCCAGGGATGGGTTTGAGGCGGTGCCTGAAAAACTGGAAAAAGCAGCTCTTAACCTGGGTGCTTCACCATGGCGCGTTTTTTTCACCATCTCTCTTCCCCTCGCAAAAAGGCATGTGCTAACCGGACTAACCATGATGTGGGCGCGGGGTCTCAGCGAATTCGGTGCCGTGGTGATCATTGCCTACCACCCCATGGTTACACCGGTGCTGATCTGGGAACGCTTTGCCTCCTTCGGACTTGCCTATGCACGCCCCGCGGCTGCCGTCTTTGTGATCATCTGCCTGGTCGTTTTCGTCCTGATGCGGCTGCTCTCAGGGAAGCCGCCGGCGTCCAGGCATACGGAGGGGTAGGGAGGAAGGAGCAGGAAGTAGGAAGTAAGAAGTAAGGAGCAGATAAACATGAATGAGATGGAGCGTAACGAGTACCCTGTTTTGCAAATTCACGACCTCAGTGTCAGGTTCCGGGCTTTTGCGCTGGAGGATATCAGCCTGGATGTCTTCAGGGGAGACTATCTGGCCTTGCTGGGGGTGTCCGGTGCCGGAAAGACAGTCTTGCTGGAGGCCCTGGCCGGTCTCGTGAGGCCAGCGAAAGGACGAATTTTGCTTAACGGCAGTGAGATTACACGCGACAAAGTTCAGAGCAGGGGTATAGGCCTGGTGTACCAGGACCTTTCGTTGTTCCCTCATCTCAGTGTATGGAAAAACATTGCCTACCCGCTGAAACATAAGGGGTTGTCATCAAAACAGTCAAAATCAAGGGTTGAAGAGCTTGCCGGGCAGGTGGAGATTCGTCACCTGCTGGATCGGTACCCCGGCACCCTTTCCGGTGGGGAGGCACAACGGGTAGCGTTGGCCCGCACACTTGCTTCGGACCCACAGGTGCTGCTTCTCGATGAACCCCTGTCCAACCTGGATGTCAAACTCAAGGGCGAACTGAGGGGCGTCCTGCGAAAGATACATCGCAGCGGCAAAACCATGATCCACGTGACCCACGACTTCATGGAAGCCGCCACCCTCGCAACCAAAGTGGCCGTTGTGGAGAACGGAAGGCTCGTCCAGCACGGCACACCGGAAGAAGTATTTCGCCATCCGCGCAATGAATTTGTGGCACGCTTCAGCGGGATTAAGAACCTCTTTCCCTGCAAGGTGGTGTCTTACGCCGGTGATGAAGGACTGCATGAGGCTATCATCAACGACCATGTGTCGATCCGGTATCTTGGAAAAGACGGTCACAAGTCGGGTTATGTGATGATCCCACAGGAAGATATCGTCGTGTCCGAAAAACCAATTGAGTCATCCGCAACCAACCGCCTGGAAGGCGTGATTAGAGAGGCCTACCTGTCGGGATCAGGGATGGAATTGGTCGTTGAATCGGGTGTGCCCTTTGTGGTGGCAGTGAGCCGGCAATCGCATGAAAACATGAAGCTGCAGCCCGGGAAAAGAGTATGGCTGAACTTCAAAGCCGCCGCCGTGCGGTTTATGGATAGCTGATGTCGCCGGAGGAATGATAGCAGCAGTCAATTTAACCTTTTGTCATTACTACAAAACACATACACATGAACAGCAAAGAGCAACAAAAACCGATCATTGCACAATCACACAGCCGCTGTAAAATAATGGGCCTGGAAACCGAAAGGGTCTTTCCTGCCAAAGTGCTTGCCGGAAAAGCATTACAGGAAAAACTCAAAGAGAATGTCTCCCTGCTGGAAATTGCCGCCCCTTTTATGGACATCCTGTATGAGGCCGTTGCCAACTCAGGCTTCTTTATCCTGCTGACCGACCACGACGGATATATCCTGAGGTCGAAAGGAGACCCGGATGCAATTGCCATGTCGGAAGAGCTGAACATGGTTATCGGTGCCAGCATGTCGGAGGAGAGCATCGGGACAAATGCCATGGGAACGTCTCTATATGAAGAGAAGCCTTTGCAGGTCACGGCAGACGAGCACTATATCACAGCATACCACCGATGGACCTGCAGCGCTGCCCCCATTCGTGATACAGCAGGAAACATCATCGGGTCGCTTAACCTGACAGGCTCCAGTGAATTGCTGCATCCACATACCCTGGGACTGGTCGTGGCTGCGGTCAGGGCGATCGAAAACCAGCTGCAGGCCGAAAAAGCACAGGAAAAACTTAATGAAACATTTTATTACCTGCAGTCTGTGCTGGGATCGGTATCATCAGGCATCATCACCATTGACCTGAACGGTACGATCAAAACCATTAACCCCTGGGCGTGCTCTTTACTCAACCTCAACAGGGAAAAGACCCTGAACAGCTCAATAGAAAGCTTATTGCCGATATGGAAAGAGATCTATAACCGGTTTAAAAGAGGGGAAAGTTTCCTGGATTCGGAGATCAGCATCCCCGGCAGGCGCGAACGTTACGACCTGAGCGCCTATCCCATATACGATGATCAACAGGAGATCCTCGGGATGGTGCTGGTTGTCAAAGGAATACAAAAGATTTTCAACCTTGTAAACAAATATACCGGCATGCGTGCCCATTACACTTTTGACGACATTGTGGGCAAAAGCCCGGAGATCCGTCAGATCATTGAACACGCCAGGACCATATCCGGCACACCGAGCACAGTGTTGCTGATGGGAGAGAGCGGTACCGGCAAAGAGTTGCTTGCACAGTCTATACACAACGCCAGCACCCGCCGCAACGAGGTCTTTATCGCTGTAAACTGCGGTGCTTTGCCAAAAAATCTTATCGAAAGCGAACTCTTTGGCCACGAGGAAGGTGCCTTTACAGGGTCAAAGAAAGGAGGACATGCCGGCAAATTCGAACTGGCCAATGGGGGCACCATCTTTCTGGACGAGATCGGAGAAATGCCCCTGGATATGCAGGTGAACCTTCTGCGGGTGCTTCAGGAAGGGTATGTGACAAGAATTGGCGGGACAAAAAATATTCCCGTGGATGTAAGAGTGATCGCCGCCACCAAAAAAAACCTGATGGAAGAACTTCGAAAAGGAACCTTCCGGGAAGACCTTTTCTACAGGCTTAGCGTAATACCGCTATTCATCCCCCCGCTGAGAGAGCGAAAGCAGGATGTGAAAACCCTCTTCAACTACTTTATGGAAGCCAAAGCACGGAAGCTGAACAAACCTGTACCCGATATAAGCGAAGAACTGCAACAGCAGATCCTTCGCTACCATTGGCCGGGAAACGTACGTGAGCTGGAGAATTTCGTGGAGAACCTGGTAAACTTTAACGGCATGAGCAGTTTTAACATCCTGGAAGTTGAAAACCAACCGGGGTTCAGAAACTATCAGAACAATTACAGACAGGAGCCGAAACAACCCGACTATACAGGTGAAGCAGGCCAGGTTTCTCTTGAAGATCTCGAAAAACGTGCGATCACAGAATGCATGCGCCATCACGACGGGAACGTAACCCGGGTGAGCCGCCAACTCGGAATCAGCCGCACAACCCTCTACTCCAAAATGAGAAAATACCGGATCGATGTGAACTGACCATACCTGGTTGCCTTTGCTGAACGACACCTGTTTTGCAACTCACAAGCTTCGGGCTTGTAAGCGGTTTCACGATTTCTTGACCTCTGATTTATATTGTCTTAATGTGAGTCACTTACCTTTGGCATGCAATACTATAAAACTCTTTATTATGTTGTATGTAAACTACTCCATTGATCAATTGCAGGGCCCTTTAAAACACTTGTCCCAACGGGGCAAAACAAATAAACCCGCAAAATTTGAAAAGAGTCACCGGCAACCCCGGTCCTGTATGAACGATGTGTTGCAGGATATGTGGAACACATACCTGGTTTTTGTGAGCTAACTAACTGGCAACCAGGACATTTTTTGAAATACAGAAGGGTGGTTTAGTTTTGAGATTAAGGTTAAGATTTGTATTTTTGTACCTTAATAATCAACCAAAACGGATTCATTATGACTAAGCGACTTTATTTGATAAACACTTTTTACCTGATTCTGCTGGCAGGCTTTCTGAGTTGTGCAGCGGCTCCTGAGCAGGTTGACCACGAACTCCCCAGCCCTGTCAATATCATTTACTTTGTTGGCGACGGCATGGGTTATAACCACGTGCGGGCAGCCAATTATTTCGAACACGGGGAAGCCGGGGTCCAGGTTTATGAGCAGGACGACTGGTTTCATGCGGCGCAGGCCACCTATTCGGCAGCCCGCATCGATAGTGACGGTGACACCATATATATGAACGGGTATGCACCGCGTACAGCCTGGCAGGACCCAAGGTATTTAAGGAGGGATTATACCGACAGCGGAGCTGCAGGAACAGCCCTTTCCACAGGGCATAAGACCATTGGAGGAGCCATCGGGATGAGCATGCATGGCGATACATTAACCCATGTTGCCCAGGCAGCGAAGGCCATCGGTAAATCTGTCGGCATCGTTTCCAGCGTGCCACTGAGCCATGCCACACCTGCAGCTTTTATAGCCCATAACCACAGCCGGCATAACCTCAGGGAGATAGGCAGATATATGCTTTTTCACACCCAGGCAGACCTGATCATGGCACCCGGTCATCCGGGATATAATGACGATGGAGAAGCCGAAGAGATGTCAACCCGCTATATTGGCAGCAGGGAGATCTGGGAACAGATTATTGCCAATGACGGCAGGACGGAGTTTTATGATGGTGATGAGATACTGTATGTACAGGATGCAACGGGTGACGGCCGGCGTGACCCCTGGACGTTTATTGAAAGCCGCGAAGACTTTATTGCTTTGGCAGACGGACCGGCGCCGAGACGGGTTCTGGGCATACCAAAGGTGTACAGCACACTGAACCAGGGCAGGATGCGCGGCCAGGAAGCGGAAATGCCCTTCGAACAACCCCTGAATGAGAACGTGCCCACCCTGGAAGAGATCACCCGGGCATCGCTTAATGTGCTTGGCCAAAACCCGGAAGGGTATTTTGTGATGATAGAAGGAGGAGCTATAGACTGGGCCGGCCACGACAACAACCTGGCCAGGCTGATAGAAGAACAGATCGATTTTAACAATTCCGTCAGGGCTGCCGTGGAGTGGGTCGAAGAAAACAGCTCATGGGAGGAAACCCTTGTTATTGTCACCAGCGACCACGAAACAGGATACCTCACCGGACCCAACCACCCCGAAGTTGTTGCTGACCCGGTCGTGAACCGTGGCATCGGCGTACTTCCCGAAGTAAGCTGGCACTCCGGCACCCATACGAACATGCTCGTGCCCTTTTATGCCAAAGGCCCCGGCGTTGAATTATTCGAAATGTTTGCAGAAGAAAAGGATCCCAGGAAGGGACCCTTTCTCCAGAATACCGAAATTGCCCAGGCGATATTCCTGATGTGGGGCAAGCCCGAAATCGAGGTGCATCGCCTGAACAAATAACTGGTCAACCCATAACTTTCCGGGCATAAAAAACAACGGCATCAGATGACCTGACCAGGTATATGATGCCGTTGTTTTTGACATTTCGGCAATCTTCCTGCCAATAGCCAACCGCTAAAAGCCAATAGCCTTCTTAGCCAGCTCCAAGCATATATCTCCAGGCTGCCAACAATCACACCTTGTTTGTCAAACCCCATTTTCCCATGGCAATCACCGTGTGCGACCCGGGAGTTTTTTGTAACCCACGGTTAACGCAGGACTATTCCAGGTGAATGTCGTAAGGCATGCGGGTGAGGATACCCGTCATATCCCGCACTTCCTGTATCTGGCGGTAGTAGCGGTAGCTTTCGCCCAGCGCTTCCTCTATCCTGCGTTCCTGAACCCCGCCGAAGCCTTCAAGAATCTGTGTGAGAAAGTCTTTCCTTATAGGATATTCTACTGTTTTATACTCTTCTATCTCTGCCAGCTCAGCTGCTTTTTCGATGGCCAGGCGCATGCCGCCGTACCCGTCGATCAAGCCATTCTGCATGGCTTCAACACCGCTCCAGACACGCCCACGACCCAGTTCGTCAACGGCTGTTTCAGGAATATCGCGCCCCTCTGCTACGTGTCCGATAAACGTGTAATAGACATCAGCAATACCTTCTTTGATGATATCCCTTTCACGGGTGGTAAGCGGACGGGATACGGAGCCAAGATCGGCGTGCTGGTTGGTTTTGACATTGTCGAAAGTGATGCCCAGCCTTTCGTTGAAAAAATCCTGCATGTTCGGCATCATCCCGAATACACCGATGGAGCCGGTGATGGTATTGGGGCTGGCCATAATATAATCAGCGGCACATGCAATGTAGTACCCCCCCGATGCTGCAACATCTCCCATAGAGGCAACAACCGGCTTCTCCCGGGCCGCCAGGACCACTTCGCGCAGGATGACATCCGATGCAAGCGCACTGCCGCCGGGAGAATTGATGCGGAAAACAATAGCTTTGACATCTTCGTCTTTACGGGCTTCGCGCAAGGCCCTCGCTATGCGGTCTGAGCCTATGGTGCGATCGCCTCCCTGCCCGGAAATAATGTTGCCGGAGGCATACACTATCGCAATTTTATTATCGCTGTCAGGCCTGATGAAAGATGCCGGGTCGGGTGCATTGAGATAAGCCCCCAGCGTGATGAACTCAATGTCATCGTCTTCCTCCAAACCAATATGGTCGCGAAGTACAGAATACAATTCGTCGCGGTACAAAAGCCCGTCGACCATGTTGTATTCATACGCCATCGCAGCATTGCGTGTTCTCAGATTGTCTGCAACGTCAACAAGGTGGTTCACCGTAAGGCCCCGTGAAGCGGCCACGTCAGCCATCACATTGTTCCAGATGGCAGTGATGTAGGAACGTATCTGCTCACGGTTTTCTTCGCTCATATCTTCACGGAACAAAGGCTCCCCGGCACTTTTGTATTCTCCGTAACGGATCACCTGGGGGTCAATGCCCAGCCTGTCGAGCATGTTTTTCAAAAAGACAAGCTCCGAGTTGATGCCCCTGAAATCAATAGCACCCTCCGGATGCAAATACAACTCGTCGGCTACGCTTCCCAGGTAGTATGCGTTTTGCAAGTACATTTCTCCGTAGCTGACAACAAATTTCCCGGTTTCCTCCCTGAACTCATTGATGGCCTTGCGTATCTCGTCAATCGTGCTCCAGCCCCCGGCAATAAGGCTCAAGTCCAGCAAAATACCCTCTATCTTATCATCGTCAGCGGCTTTTTCCAGTGCGCTGAGAATATCGTTGAGTCCGATTGCGCGGCTGGGGGAAAGGTTCATGAAGTCGAAAGACTCAAAAGGCTTCCGCCACCCCGGTCAACAATTTCGGTCGTCAGGGTAAGGTGAAGCACCGACTGATCGGCCACTCTTACCGGATCTCTGCTCGCCATGCCGGCAATCACGCCTATCATAATGAAAAGCAGGATGATGAATGTCAGGAAAAATCCCAACATCGATGCGAACATAAATTTGAAGAATTGTTTCATGGTTTAATGTGTTAAGGTTAAAAAATGCTTCTAAAGGTACAAAAAAAGATTTTTCCCGGATGCTTTTTCCTGTTCCGGTGAGTGTGTTGGTTTTGTAAAGCGATTTATTTTGCTGACTTTTGCCGGTAAACTTCAATATGAAAGCTATGCATACAGCTTATCTTTTGTTGGGAGGCAACCAGGGGGATGTGGTTCATGCTTTTGAGACCGCCCTGAACAGGTTGGCAGAATATGGTGTTTTGACCAGGGACTCCAGTCCAATTTACAGAACGGAGCCCTGGGGCATGCCAGGGGCAGAGATGTTTTACAACCAGGCCGTTAAGACCGTCACCGAGCACTCCCCACACGAGTTGCTCAAAATTATCAACAAGGTCGAAAAGCGCGCCGGCAGAAAACGCCGCACCGGGCAAACGGATCCGAGGCCGCTGGATGTCGATATCCTGCTTTATGATGACAGGCAATTGCATACCTCTGACCTTGTGATCCCGCATCCAAAACTTCATCTGAGGCGCTTTGCCCTTACGCCACTGGCCGACATTGCCCCCGAAGCGGTCCATCCCGTTTTTGGTAAAACCATCAGGGAACTCCTGAAAGCATGTACGGATGATTTATATGTGGAAAGGACGAGGTGACTGTGTGTTTTTTTTTATCTTTATGCCAAGCTTAATAAACCGACAGGACCAGATCTATGAGATATAATTACATTGCCATTGAGGGCAACATAGGCGCCGGTAAAACATCACTGGCTACCAGGATAGCAGACAGGTACAACGGAAAACTCATATTGGAACAGTTTGAAGACAATCCCTTTCTTGCTAAATTTTATGAAAACCAGGAAAAGTATGCCTTCCCCCTGGAGCTTTCCTTTCTGGCCGACCGGTATCAGCAATTAAAGAAGGAGTTGGCCCGGCAGGATCTCTTTTCGGATTTTACCATTTCCGATTACTTCCTGAACAAATCGCTCATATTTGCCAGGAAAACCCTTAATGAAGACGAGTACCAGCTTTTCATGACCCTTTTTAACATTATGAACGCAAATTTGCCAAGGCCTGACCTGCTGGTGCACCTGTATGTGAAAACCAGCAGATTGCAGGAAAACATCCGCAACAGGGGCAGGGATTATGAGAGGCAGATTCAGGATGAGTATCTCGACAGGATCCAGGAGAGCTACTTTAACTACCTGAAACAGCAGCCCGGCTTACGTATTTTGTTACTGGACACCAATGCCATAGATTTTGTAGCCTATCATTCGCACCTCGAAATGGTGCTTGAGGCCATCAACCAGGATTACCCAAAGGGGATAACGCATTTGCGACTTACTGGTTAGTTGCGGGAAGGCATAAAAAAAAGCGGGTTGTTGTACCCGCTTTTTTTTATGTTGCCGGAGAGGCATTACAATACGATTTCCTGGAATTCACTTTCTCCGAAGTATTCAATGAACTCCCTGTCTTCCCTGGCGATTTCCACCATTGCGGGATTAAGCTCAAGGGCCCGGCGAAGGTTGGTGTAGAGGGCGGTTGCGTCGTTGTTCCTTGCACCGATCACGGCTTTCAGGTAAGCCACATGACCGCATTCCGGAGCGCAGTTCAGGGTGTTCACGGCGGCACTTTCATTGCCGGCCATGAGCTGAGCCAGTGCCACGTTATACTTGCAGCTGTAGTTGGCAAAATTGGAAATGGCCGTGTCGTAGTTGCCGGCTCTGATGTGCATTACACCCATGTTATAGTCGACATTTACGCCTTGTGCCCTGGCTGCCTCAAACATGGATACGGCGTTTTCGTCGTCGTATTCCCACGCAGCAACTACACCCAGGTTGTTTTGCACGTAGCCGTTTCCTGGTGCCAGCTGATTTGCTTGTTCAAGCAGGTTGGCTGCTTCATCCACATCGCCCATCTCGAGCAGTATCGCAGCGGCGTTGTTAAACCCTTTGTAGCTGTTTGGAAACTGCTGCATAGCTGTACGGTAGATGGTCAGCTTGGTGTCAGCCTCGTCGGTGAGGGTGGCGGCAAACAGAAGTTCTTTTTCATCCAGCTGTGCGGGGTCTTCAAGTGCCAGCTCAGACAGCTCCTCGTGTGTAAACTTGGGCTCGTAGGCATGTACTGTGATCTCGGCACGGCGAAGAGGCTCAAGGATTTTTTCGATTTCCTCGTAGATAAGCGTCATGTCTTTGATCCTTCTTTCACGCTCAGCAGGTGCCAGTTGCGAATTTACCACATTGGCAATGGCTTGCTTGTCAGGAAGGTCTGATGCTTCCAGCTTGGTCATGAAGCCGTCAAAGTCTTCTCCTTTTGCGGCTACGTTCAATTCGGGAAGCTCCACGTCTTTGTCATCGAAAAGGTTTTTCACATACCTTTCGCCGGTGGCGGCACGATCTTCGGAAAGTTCCATGTTGAAGGCAATTTCCCCTTCGGGGGATGCCCATGCATTAACGTCAACACCTTTAAGCTCCCACCCGCGCTGAATGAATTCTTCGATCGCTGCTATGGCTTCGCGGGCTTCATCACGGCGGTTAAGATCCAGTCTCCAGTTCAGGTTCGTGCGCATGTAAGCGAAATAGATGTTCGCAGTTTTTGAGATGATCACCTCTTCCTCATATTCGTGAGGTGCGATGGCTGGCTGATGGTCTTTTTTAACTCTCTGTGAGGTGATGATCACACCGTCGGCAACTTTTCTTTCCGGAAGCTCAGTGGCTCTGTCGGCTCTGCCCTCGCGATAAACGATAGCACGCATGTAAAGCTCAGATGCCAGCATGTCGGGCTCATAATCAAGGACATTTTGAAAACTGACATTGCTGGCCTGGTCGCGGCTGATCATTGTGCCGGCCGTAGTGGTCCTGCTTCCGCGAAGGGTAACAGTTTCAAGCTCTATTTCGCCTGTAGCATGCTTTAGCACAGGCGTAATTTCCATAACCGCATTGCGGAGAAAAAAGCCTTCTTCCACTCTGCCATCAACGTTGGCAGCAACCTGGCCGCCATGATTTTCCAGAGGGTTGGTCTCCGGGGTATAACGAATCCCCTCATCGTAATTCCTTACCATCCTGTTAACGCCACAGCTGGCAAAGATTCCTGCTGTGACAAGCAGCACAGCGATTAGCTTAAAGTTGATTTTTTTCATAATAAACGTTTTGTATTGGTTATCTGATTTGATTGGACACTTTGCTCCTGCCATTTTAACGTTACAAATATAAAAAAAACTCATTAACAAAAGAGTTATGAGAATTATTTTGATTGCGGGCAGTTTTTGTGAAATCAAAGGTACTAATTATGAATAGAAAAAGGAAACTATTTTGTGAAAATAAAATTTTGTTTTACATTTGCACTCCTTTTTGGACAATGCAACAATAAGCAGGCCCGTTCGTCTAGGGGTTAGGACGCCAGGTTTTCATCCTGGTAGCAGGGGTTCGAATCCCCTACGGGCTACTAAAAACAAGTTAATATTCACTATTTTACGCGAATTTATCATGGCAAACCATAAATCGGCAAAAAAAAGGATACGTTCGGATAATGCAAAAAGGCTAAGGAACCGGTATTATGCGAAAACGACGCGCAATGCTGTGAAAAAGCTACGCTTGTCAACCGATAAGAACGAAGCGCAGGAAAACTTCCCCCGTGTTGTTTCGCTTATTGATCGACTGGCAAAAAAATCCGTAATACATAAAAGAAAGGCCGCAAACCTGAAGTCGAAACTTGCAAGGCATGTAAACAGCCTGCAATAAAATTTCCGGCCACCTTTTTGTGGTTATTGATAATAGATTATTTTTGCCTCATCATAAAATAAAGGCCCGTTCGTCTAGGGGTTAGGACGCCAGGTTTTCATCCTGGTAGCAGGGGTTCGAATCCCCTACGGGCTACAAAAAAGACCTTTCGCCAGAAAGGTCTTTTTTTATGTTCAAATTTTTATTAT
>LCWZ01000077.1_pt1 | contig 12310 bp, 8 predicted proteins | sample 349071 | NCBI WGS metagenome assembly LCWZ01 (sample SAMN03565344, study PRJNA281982) | anaerobic digester metagenome | biome: Anaerobic digester; feature: Alkaline_Metagenome_Assembly_B; material: Alkaline anaerobic digester sludge; isolation source: anaerobic digester run at haloalkaline...
ATCGCTTCTTTCAGATTTGACAAGGGTTGTTTCTGCATTCTTTCGCCGATGCTCCTGTCTTCCTTGTTGAGCGAAATACGGGTGTGCAGGCTGCTGTCATTCTCTTCCAGGTAAGTGTCCCCTATGGTTTTGTTTCCGTATTCCGAAAGAATGTCGATCACCGCCCTGTTGCCGTTCCCTTTGCTGGGTTTTTGCTTTTGTTTTTCGGGCTGGTCAACGGAATGCCCTGTTGGGGGCTGATTTGCAGGTTTTTCTGTGTTCTGCGATGAGTCTGTGGTGTCGCTGTCAGAAGCTGTCGGCGGCACACTTTCCCGGTCTTTGTGGCCTGTGTCTTCTCCGGATACTTCCTGTGGAGTTGCCTGCCTTTCCGCAGATTGTTCTCCGCTGCCTTGCTCCCTGATCGTTGCAGATGTTTCAGGGGCAGGTGTGTCAGCACCCTGCGCCGGAGCTTCTGTGTCGCCAGGAAGTATTTCGGTTTGGGCAGCGCCTTCTCTTTCATCCTTTTGCTCTTCGCCCGGGGGCTCATGAGGGGCTGCAGGCCGGCTGGCCTCGCTGCCGGAAACGTCCTGACCTTTTTCTGCCGGGGAAACCGCCGGGGGCATCTCCGTGTCTTGCGCCATTACAGAGCGCAAAGCCTCCAGGCGCCGGTACAGATGCCTGATATCGTCCTGAACCAGGTCAATATCAAGCAAATTATCCCCGGAAAATTGTTTCTTGTTGATCGCTATGGTCCTTGTTACTATATTATCCAATAAGTTATTGATGTCATGCATAATTTCCTGTGGCTTCATCATCTTGGGAAAATAATTTATAGATCGTGGTCTGAATTGAAAAACGGTGTAAAGTTATTGTTTATTTTTGTGATAAGCAGCCATTTTGAATCAGAAGCAAAATGGCCATCGCAAAGGAAGAAGAAATTATTACAAAGCACTGTTGACCCATGTTTCTTGAAAACGATGTGGAACGCTCCCGGGAGAAGGGATGGATTGAGGTGATCTGCGGGGGGATGTTCTCCGGTAAAACCGAGGAGCTTATCAGGCGGCTCAAGCGCGCCCGCATTGCCCAATTGAAGGTTGAAATATTCAAGCCCGGTGTGGATACCCGCTATGACGAAGAAAAGGTGGTTTCGCACGACGAGAATGAGATCATGTCAACACCGGTGCCGGCGTCTTCAAACATCCTCCTGCTGGCCAATGAAGTAGATGTTATTGGTATTGATGAAGCCCAGTTTTTTGATGCGGAGCTGCCCAATGTTTGCAATCAGCTGGCCAATTTGGGCCTCAGGGTAATTGTTGCGGGCCTCGACATGGATTTTGCCGGAAAGCCTTTTGGCCCAATGCCTGCCTTGCTTGCTACGGCAGAGTATATTACGAAGGTGCATGCCATTTGTGTGCGCTGCGGATCCCTTGCCCAGTATTCCCATCGAAAAGTGGCAGACAAAAACCTGGTGCTCCTGGGAGAAACGGATGCCTATGAACCGTTGTGCCGCAATTGTTACGACAGGGTCACCAAATAAACCATAGCGGCCCGTTTGACTGCCCTGAAAAAATGCAATGAAAACAGAAAGTTTCTTATTTAACTCCTGCAGGTAATGTGCCCTTTAGCTTATGTCTCCTGAAACGATTGCAGATGGAGATGAGCAATAAGCCAGGGAATCCGGAATGCCGCAATGGCAAAAACCAGGCACTATGATTTGTCATCGAGTTTGAGTACCGCCATGAACGCCTGCTGGGGAACTTCCACATTACCCACCTGGCGCATTCTTTTCTTCCCCTTCTTCTGCTTTTCGAGCAGCTTTCTTTTTCGTGTGATGTCGCCTCCGTAACACTTCGCCGTGACATCCTTGCGCAGTGCTTTTACCGTTTCACGTGCGATGATCTTTGAACCTATCCCGGCCTGAATGGCAATGTCATATTGCTGCCTGGGGATAAGTTGCTTTAGCTTCAGGCAGATACGCTTGCCGAAATCGTAGGCATTCTCACGGTGAATCAGTGCAGAGAGTGCGTCCACGTGGTCTCCGTTCAGCAGGATGTCGAGCTTGATAAGGTTGGAAGGCTTGTAGCCTATAGGATGGTAATCGAAAGAGGCATAGCCCCTGGAAATGGTTTTCAGCTTGTCGTAGAAGTCGAAAACGATCTCAGAAAGAGGCATCTCAAAACTAAGCTCTACCCTGTCGGTTGTGAGGTAGACCTGGTTCTTTACAATACCTCTTTTTTCGAGGCACAACGACATTACGGGGCCTACAAACCCGGCTTTGGTAATTATTTGTGCCGATATATAGGGTTCTTCAATGGACTCCAGCTCGTTGGGCCCAGGCATGTCTGACGGATTGTTGACAACCTTCAGCTCTCCCTGGTTCGTATAGGCATGGTACGAAACGTTTGGCACCGTGTTGATGACAGTCATGTCAAACTCCCTCTCAAGCCGCTCCTGGACGATCTCCATGTGAAGCATTCCAAGAAAGCCACAGCGAAAACCAAAGCCCAGCGCGGCTGAGGATTCCGGCTCGTATGTCAGCGATGCATCGTTAAGCTGAAGTTTCTCCATGGCGGCCCTTAACTCTTCAAAGTCGTCGGTGTCAACAGGGTATATGCCTGCAAAAACCATGGGCTTTACGTTTTCAAAACCCTTAACAGGCTTGTCGGTGGGCTCCTTTACATGTGTGATGGTATCTCCAACCTTTACCTCGCGGGCATCCTTTATGCCTGAAATGATATACCCCACGTCGCCGGCCGAGATCATGCCACGAGGGTGCTGCTTGATCTTCAGCACGCCAACCTCGTCGGCATGGTATTGTTTTTTGGTGTTCATGAACTGAACATGGTCGTGCTGATGGATCTTCCCGTCATACACCCTGAAATATGCTACCACACCCCTGAATGGGTTATAAATACTGTCGAAAATCAATGCTTTTAACGGAGCATCCGGTTCTCCAGCCGGCGGTGGAATTCGTTCGATAATGGCTTTCAGCACCTCCTCAACACCAAAGCCCATCTTACCACTGGCGGGGATCACCTCATCGGCACTGCAACCAATAAGGTCAACGATTTCATCAGTTACTTCCTCGGGCATCGCACCCGGGAGATCCATCTTATTCAGTACAGGAATTATGACGAGATCGTGATCCAGGGCCAGGTAGAGGTTCGAAATGGTTTGTGCCTCAATGCCCTGCGAGGCATCAACAATAAGCAAGGCTCCCTCACAAGCTGCAATAGAACGGGATACCTCGTAACTGAAATCCACATGACCGGGGGTGTCGATCAGGTTAAGCCTGTACTCTTCACCCTCATGTGTATAGTCCATTTGTATCGCATGACTCTTTATCGTGATGCCACGCTCACGCTCAAGGTCCATGCTGTCGAGCATCTGATCCTGGAAGTCCCTGTCAGTAATAGTGTTGGTCATCTGAAGGAGACGATCAGCCAGGGTGCTCTTGCCATGGTCGATATGAGCAATGATACAAAAGTTGCGGATGTTTTTCATAGCCTGCAAAATTACAATTTTTAACGATACCGGACCCAGTATTGTTTGCTTTTGAATGTTCAAAAAAAACCTCATTCCCCTCCATTAAAAGCATGAATAATCCAGGTTAAGTGTAATTTTAATTAATTTTGAAGCCCGGTAAGAAAATAAAAAGCCGTTAACGTACGTATGTTCTGTATGTTTACCGTGTTGACCAGCTTGTAATGGAACCCCCTAAATATGAAACACATACCACTTTTGTTTTTGCTCTTCGTCCTGACCAGTATCTCCGGCGCATTTGCCGGTACAGATTATCCTATAGATGAGTACGATGGGGAGGTTATTGAAACCTGTTCGGGCATTTTTATTCATGGGGGAGGGGATGACCAGGATCATTACGGCCCCAACGAAGAATTTCAGCTCACCTTTACAAGCGACAGTGCCGATGAGCCTCACCTGGGCATTCGTTTCGACTTTTTCCAGCTAGGACAAGACGACGTGTTATCCATATATGACGGTGACAGCAGCGCAGCGCCCCTGATTATGGAAGCCACCGGGCAGGCACTGCTCAACCAAACCATTTATTCCTCAGGGGCAAGCCTGCACTTTCATTTTCAATCCTCTGATTTCGATCCTGACGACCCGCAAGATACTGCCGGCAGGCTTGGGTGGTTTGCCCCGCTGGCATGTGTGAGCTTTTGCGACCTGTTTTCAGTCACCATCGACCCGATCGACGGCCTTGAACAGTGCCCTGAAGAGCCGCAGGAGGTCCGGTTCACCGCAGATGCCACCTACCTGGCCGATGCGATTGATTTTGACGACACAGCGGTTGAATTCACCTGGACCATTGAAGAAACCACCCTGGAGGGTGACACCATATCTTACCTGTTCGGGGAACCCGGGGCATATACCGTAAGAGTGCAGGCCTATGACCCGGTAAACGACTGTACGGCAGAGTCCTATGAGGTGTTTATGGTGGCCACACGGCCCCATTTTGAAGGAACACATATTTCGGCTGACGTTGCCTGTGCAGAGGAAAGCTTCACCTTGTTCGGCGCAGGTAATGCAGTCCCTTGGACAGGGTTCCCAATTTCTGTCGACGAGGAGGTGCCCTGGCTTATTGGCCTTGATGATGCCGGGCTGTACGAGTCGAGCCTCGTATTTGAAGTGTTTGAGGAGGGTGCGGAAATAATGTCTGCAGATGATTTTGACAGGATCTGTGTGCTGATAGAGCATGTGGATCACACCCAGATAGCCATCGAACTGGAGTCGCCGCAAGGTACCGTGGTGCAACTCAAGGAAGCTGCCGGGCAAACGGCAAATCTGGGCGAGCCTGTTGTCTGGGAGGATGACATCCCGGGCACCGGATACGAATATTGCTTTTCGGCCACGCCTGCATTAGGTACTATGGCCGAAACAGCCCCGGATTTTCACGATTATACTGATAACGCCGGAAACTACTACGCATGGGCAACCTATATGCCCCCCGGCAATTATACACCCGCAGGAAGCCTCAATGAGTTCGCCGGAAGTACGTTTAACGGCGAGTGGACGATCCGTGTCGAGGATATCATGACCGGGGAAGGCCAAACAGGCCATGTCTTCGGCTGGAGCATGCTTTTCGACGAACAATTTTACCCTGACTCGCTGATCTTTACACCTGACATAGTGGACGGACAGTGGTACCATGAAGGGGATCCAATCGATACAACAACGGATGAGTTCGGAAACTTCAGAGCCACCACACAAATGGATAGCAAGGGGTTGTATGATTTTCTTTTTGAGATCACCGATAGCTTTGGCTGCTCATACGACACCACGCTGACGATCGAAATTCTCCCCCTGCCTGAAGCTGAAATACTGTCGGACTTAGACCCCATTGATGGCAATAACGGCTTCCCGGATCGCGGTACGCTCAGCTTTTGTGAAGGTGACTCGATCGTGCTCGAGGTCCATCCGATAAATGATTTTGGGGATCACTGGCTCTACCAGTGGCAAGCCGAGGGTGTGGATCTGCCCCAAAGAACTTATGATACGCTGCATGTTTCAGAATCGGCGCTTTATACAGTAGCGATAACAGATACCATAACAGGGTGTGTTGCCTTTATCGATCAGTCGGTTCAGTTTCAGGATTGCGAACTGAACATCCCCAATGTATTTTTGCCTAACTCGGGCAACACGCGGCACCAGGTGTTTAAAATTGACGGGCTGGAACACTATCCGGGTTCACGCATGGTGATATACAACCGTTGGGGAAAAAAGGTGTTTGAACACAATGATTATTTTGGAAACTGGTGGGATGGCGACGGGTCCCCCGATGGCACCTATATGTACGTGCTGCGGTATACCCGGATGGGGCGGACAAGGCATACCGAAGGCACGATTACCATTATCCGCTAATCTGTGGCCCTGCCTGCCTTATTGAAACGGAACAGACACAGCGGCTGCAATAAACCTTTCAACTTTTTTTAATGATTCATGCTTCCCTCACCTGCCTCATTTTTGAACAAAGGCTGTGAGCCGGATGCACTTACTCTTTCTATGCCGTGAAATGCCGGCTATGCTTTCGTATACAGCTTGTCACACACCATTCCTCCTGTTGTATTGTAGTGTTTGACAGTCAATATTATAATAATAATTTTTGTGTTTACCACGAATACATTATTTTTGGCCTCTGTTTTCTCAGTTAGTCAAACAATAATTTCATAAACTTATGGCCAAAAAGGACGAATCCAAAGGGGGTGTTTTCAAGCGAATACTTGACAAGGTAGAGATTATCGGTAACAAGCTGCCCCAGCCGGTAACCTTGTTTGCAATTTTGATGGGCGTTGTGCTTTTGCTGAGCTGGATTTTCAGCGGGATAACTGTTTTGCGACCCGGTACCGGCCCTGACACAGGTGTTGAAGCCGAGTATATAATGGTCGAAAACCTTTTGACCAAAGAGGGCATACAGCGCATATTTACCAGCATGGTTAATGTGTTTGCTACCTTCCCGCCCTTAGGCCTGGTGCTGGTTGTCATGCTTGGTATTGGCGTGGCTGAACATACGGGGATGATCTCCGTTGCGCTGCGTGTGTTTGTCTCCAAGGTGCCTAAATACCTGATCACTTTCTCCATTGTTGTAGCAGGTATGGTGAGCTCCGTTGCTGCAGATGCCGGTTATGTGGTTCTGATACCGATGGGTGCTGCCATATTCATTGGGATGGGGAGGCATCCGCTCGCAGGTATTGCCGCTGCCTTTGCCGGGGTGTCCGGTGGCTTTGGCGCCAACTTCCTGCCTACCGGTCTCGACCCGATGATTGCAGCATTTACCGAGCCGGCTGCCAACATCATTGACCCTGCCTACACAGTGAACCCGCTGTCGAACTACTACCTGATGGCCGCTTCCGTTCCCCTTGTTGGTCTCGCAGGCACATATATCACTGAAAAGATAGTGGTGCCCCGCCTGGGTGAGTATCGGCCAACCGGTGATCTTGCCGAGGCAGATGCCACTAACGACGTGAAACCCCACGAACGAAAAGCTTTGAAGTGGTCGCTGTTATCCATCCTTATAGTGATCGCGCTGGTTGCCGTAGCGGTGGTTCCGGAAAACGGCCTTTTGCGCGGCGAATATGATGAAGTTACCGGTTCAGCAAGCTTCCGGCCTTTCTACGACTCGCTCGTACCCATCATGTTTATTATCTTCTTCGTGGGCGGCCTGGTCTACGGGATCTCTTCCAAAACCATTAAAACGGACAAGGATGTATCCGACATGACCGCCAAGTCGATGTCAACTATGGGGCTCTATATCGTGATCGCCTTTGTGGCCGCTCAGTTTGTGGCATATTTCAACTGGTCGAACCTAGGCAGCATCCTTGCCGTAAAAGGATCCGACGGGCTTGAAGCGATTGGCTTCACCGGAATACCCCTTCTTGTAGCATTTATTATCATCGCGTCTTTCGTGAACCTGATCATGGGAAGCGCCTCGGCCAAGTGGGCATTGCTGGCACCCATCTTCGTCCCGATGCTCATGCTCATGGGATATTCACCCGAGGTCACGCAAGCCGCCTACCGTATCGGCGACTCCTATTCCAATATCCTTACGCCACTGCTGCCTTACTTCCCGCTGGTGATCGTTTTTGCGCAGAAGTATGATAAAACAGCAGGTATAGGAACCCTGATATCCATGATGTTGCCTTACGCCATTGCCTTCATGGTGGCAAGGATCCCTATGTTCATCATATGGATCCTTCTGGGCATTCCGCTCGGCATCGAAGGCCCCATCTACTATCCGCCTGAAGGTCACGGACAGCCGGAGGAGGTCCGCCTGGAAGAAACATACATTTCAGAAGAGCAACTCGCAGACAACACATTGTATATTGACTCTTTCTGAAAAGATCGCTTTAGTTCCGCTGAATCCATTCCGGTGATGAGCCCCGGGAGTGGATTCAGTGTGTCAAAGCCAGATGACTATACCTGGCCGCCCGGATGAAGACGCCCGCATGAACTTTTCCGGGAAATCGCCGGGCAGTTAAGTGAAAAGGCTTTTGGCTATTAGCTATTGGCTATTGGCAAGAAAGCCAAAAGCTAAAAGCCAATAGCCAATAGCGGTCCTGTTAAAAACACAAACATCAGATAACCAATAAGTTGAAAAAAACAAACACATGAACCGAGCACTTGCGAGCCCGGCGAAGCCAAACCCCATGAAAATGTTTTTGACACAAAGGAGGATGATTATTGTGACCTTTCGACATTTTGACGTTTCGACAATTTGACACTTGCAACACAACCCATGAACTTTTGACAAGAACATAAACACCTCAATAAAAATTAGTTGAAAAAATATAAACAGAAGAAAGGCAGTTCAGACGATCATTGGCAGTGGCGTTTCGACATGGCTCAGGCCATTGCCGGGTCACTCGACATGGCTGCTTTTGGTGTACATGCCCTGTATCTTATCGGCAGTGTAAAAACAGGAGAGACAGGGCCGTGTTCGGACATCGACTTGCTGGCCCATTGCACCGGCGACAAAGAGAAACACAGGCTTCTGCATGCATGGTGCGAAGGATGGGGGCTGGCACTGGCGCATATAAACGAATGCAGGACAGGGTACGAGACGAAAGGCAGCTTGGTTGATTTGCACATCATTACCAATGAAGACATTAAACAAAAAGACAGCTTTGCCGTTATGCTGGAGTCGGTAACCAACAAGCCCAGGCTGCTCAGAAAATCCGCCGGTAATGAATGATCTATTCTTTTTTGTATCTGATCTGCACGGCAATGCGGTAAAGTATGAGAAACTTTTCTCTCATATCGCGGCGAAAAAGCCCCGTGCTGTCTTTTTGGAGGAGATCTCCTGCCATCGGGCCTTACTTACAAGGCCAGCAGCAAGGCCCTGCCTGTTCCCTTCGTAGACGGTTTTCTGGCTCCCTCATTAAAAGCGTTAAAAGATAAGATGCGCGACGAGTACCCGGATATATATATCATTCTGGGTAATGATGATCCGGGAAGCGAAGAGGCCTCTTTCGTCAGATACGACCTGGAGGGACTGTGGCACTATATGCACATGAAAAAGATGCCCCTGGATGATTTTACCGTCTACGGCTATGCGATGGTACCTCCCACCCCCTTTCTCCTTAAAGATTGGGAACAGTATGATGTCTCCAGATATGTTGATCCCGGGTGTGTGCACCCGGGAGAGGGATACAGGACGGTAAAACCCAAAGGAGACATTGAATTTTCGACGATAAAACAAGACCTTGCCGTTTTAAGCGGGGAGGACGACCTGTCAAAAGCCATATTCCTGTTTCACTCTCCTCCTTACAAAACAGCCCTTGACAGGGCGGGGCTGGACGGCGTAATGGTAGATCATGTCCCTGTGGATGTACATGTGGGAAGTATTGCCATCAAAGAGTTCGTGCAATCGCGCAAGCCGATGCTTACCCTGCACGGCCACATACATGAGTCTTCCAAAATTACCGGCAGCTGGAAAGAACAGATCGGCGACACCATGGCCTATACGGCAGCCTACGATGGCCCCGGACTTGCCCTTGTGCAGTTTACCAGCAAATGCCTCAAAAGCGCAGAGCGCTTTATTTTATGAGATATGGCTTTTTGCTGTCTTTCTTGTAATTTTGTACGTAAAACATACCCCATCTGACAATACGATGTGCCTCTGACACGGCTGGATCAGGATGCACGCAATCATGCACGTACTATTTACCTTCCGGTAAGTGACAAGACTTCCGGGATAATTGCCCGTAACCCTTCAAACGGGTTTGTTGATTGATACCAAAAGATCTATCTCAGAACCAAACTTTGAAACAGATGCCTGCAACAGATATCAACAAGAAACACGAAAATACCTGCAAGCTGATACAGCGCCGGCGTTTATCAGATGCCATCGTTGTTCTGCGCCAGATGATCCATGATACAGGCAAGGAATACCTTCATGACCGCCTGAATGAACTTCAGGAAACCTATACCCAGTTGCTGAAACACTCGTTCACAGGTGTTGAGGACCCTGAAGGGGAAAAAGTGTATAAGTACCTTATGCGCAGCATGCTTGAGATGGCCGATCAGCTGCGCGAAACAGGTATGGTGGAGTCGGGCAGGGGACAGGTTTATTTCCTGAAAAAAGAGCTTTACCAAACAAAGGCATCTGAGCAGATAGAAGCCATGCAACTCCTCGAAGATCTCACTTTTGACGATGAGCTGGCCGGTCTGCTCCGGGATGTAAACGTAGGTGAAGCCGACAAGTCGGGGGAAAGGGAAAAAGCCCTCAGTCAGCTGTTCCATATCATCTGGCTGGCAGACAAGTATTCTGACCAGGAAAACAAGCTGCTTCAAACGGCCTGTGACTCCGATTCGCTGCCATGGCACGACAAAGCACTTATTGTGAGCGCCCTCACCCTAAGCCTGCTCAGATACTTTGACCTGAACAAATTCATCCTTCTCTTCCGTTTCGTTGAAAAGCAACAGGACCTTGTGTGGGAGAGGGCACTTACAGGGCTCTTCCTCTGTTTTCTTAAATATAACGACAGGCATAAACTGTATCCCGCCCTGGAAGAAAAGACCCTGCAGCTGCAATCGCTGCCCTATATCGAACAGCATATGGAAGCCATACTGGTGCAGTTCATAAAATCACGCGAAACAGAGAAGGTACAAAAGAAATGGGAAGAGGAGATCATGCCGGAGATCATGAAAATGCGTCCCAGGATCGAAGAAAAACTCGACCTGGACAATATCTTCACCGATCCCATGGAAGAAGAGAAAAACCCTGACTGGGAGACCGTATTTGAAGATGCCCCCGACCTCCTGAATAAGCTCCAGGAACTCACAGAAATGCAGATGGACGGGATGGATGTTTTTATCAGCGCCTTTTCCCGGCTAAAGCATTTTCCGTTCTTCCGGGAGATCAGCAACTGGTTTTTGCCATTTTACAGCGAGAACCCACAGATCAAAGAAGCTGTCAAAGGCAAAGATCACGACGGGCCCGATCTTACACCCCTCATCGAAAAACTGGAAAACACCTATTTCATGTGTAATTCCGACAAATACTCCTTTTGCCTGAACCTGGCCATGGTTCCCGATCAGCAAAAGGCTATGATGATGAATATGCTTAACGCGGAAATGGAAAACATCTCCGAGCTGGAAAAGGAAAAGGATGCTCTCAGCAAGCCTGCAAGGGCAAAAAGCATTTTTACACAGTATTTCCAGGACCTCTACCGGTTTTATAAATTGCACCCCTGGCGCGCTGAGTTTGACGATATTTTCCAGCTCGAAATTGACCTGCACGGCATCACTTTTGTCAACAACCTGGTCTCGGAAGACAAATCCATTAGGAATATTGCTGAATTTCTTTTTGACAAGCACTTCTATGATGATGCCCTGCGGATATTCCTGTCAATTATTGAAAAGGACACCAGCAACATCGAACTGTTTGAAAAAATTGCCTTTTGCTATGAAAAAACCGGAGAGGTTTCCAAAGCCTACGAATACTACAAAAAGGCCGACTTAATTGAAACCAACCGGCTCTGGATAATAAAAAAAAATGGCCTGGTGTGCAAAAATTCTGAACAAATGGGATGAAGCACTGGAGCATTACCTCCAGGCAGAGAAAATGACTCCCGACGATATGCATATTCAGGCTAATATCGGGCAGTGTCTTATCCATCTTGAAAAATATGAGGAAGCGCTTGATTATTACTTTAAAGTGGAAGTGCTGGCGCCTGAAAATCATAAGATCAGAAGGCCCCTGGCCTGGTGTTCCTTTCTGCTCGGGAAATTTGATACAGCACGCGATTACCTTGAAAGGCTTTTGGAAAAAGAGCCCTCCAACCATTATGACCTGATCAACCTGGGCCATGTGCTATGGTGCCAGGGACATCCGATGCAGGCCTTTAAGAAGTACGTGCAAAGCATCTTTGCCTGGAAAAGTATAAAAGACTTTGAGCAATCTTTTAACGAAGACAGAAAACATCTTTCCCGTAACGGCATCAGGGAAACGGACATGAACCTGATGCTGGATTACCTCAAGCTGCAGGTCAGAAGCAAGCAAAGCCCTAAAAAATGAGGCTTATAACAATCCTGTAAAAATATACAGTGATACGCAGCGTTTTGCCGGCCAGCTTCGTCTTTTTAATGTAAGTGTCGTGTGAATCCGGCATCACGCTCTTTTTTTATTGTTTGAATACAACACCGTTAAACGTTTCCCGGGGGGCAACCGCCGGGTGTTTTTCTCCTTTTTCCAAATAACTTCATTTTTTTAGGTTTTGTATTCGTTTCAGGGGATACGGAAATGGCCGCCTTCTTGCTTCGGAAGCTGCACCAAGGCTGAAGCCCAAAAACAACATCAACCGACAACAAC
>LCWZ01000078.1_pt1 | contig 12282 bp, 26 predicted proteins | sample 349071 | NCBI WGS metagenome assembly LCWZ01 (sample SAMN03565344, study PRJNA281982) | anaerobic digester metagenome | biome: Anaerobic digester; feature: Alkaline_Metagenome_Assembly_B; material: Alkaline anaerobic digester sludge; isolation source: anaerobic digester run at haloalkaline...
CTATGCCTACTTTTACTACCATAGAACTAACACCTCTCAATATTTGAGAACACCATCTTTTTGATAAAAAGGCATATAAACATTTTGAAACTGCTTTTCATACCAGCCGGAAAAGGATCCTGTTAGGCAAATTGTTTAAACTTTGAGATGAAATATAGTACTTTATGAAGGAAGGTCTCCTAACCGAGAGGCAGAAGGAAGTGCTCAGGTATCGAAGACAGGGGATGACCCAGCAGCAGATCGCCGACCTCATCAACACCTCCAAAGCCAATGTCTGCACGATAGAAAAATCTGCAACAGATAATATCAGGCGGGCGCGGGAGACGCTTGAGTTTGTGCACACCCTGGATGCGAAAGAACTCTGTACGATTACCGCTGAAGAAGACCTGCTTGATGCAGTTAATACCATATATAAGGAAGCCGAGAGGTGTGGCATCAAGGTGCGGTATGATACGGTGACCCTCATAAATCGCGTAAAAGAGGCAAATCCTGAGAAAATCCATGCCCGGTATGTCCAGGATTCGATCCAGGTATATATCAATGAGAAAGGTGACCTTTTTTTTGAATAAAACAGCTTCAGCTCTTGCCCTGACTTCATCACTTTTATAACCTCTTCCTGTCAATAATATAAAGAAGCCAGATCAGGCTGTCACAGAATGCAACTGGTATACCGGTAGCTTCTGCGTGAAAGAGATCAACCGGCTCTGCTACGTAAGGTAGTATAGCGGGTGAATGCTTGCGACAATTCGCAGGCCGACGACCACTAGCAGGTCTGATTGACGCGCCGGGCCAACGCACCGTCGAGCCCATTTCCCGGCAGTCCGGGAAGCGCGCTTAGGGTCAGGAACTCTTTGAGAGACCGGGAAACCCGTTATCGGGAAAGAAATATCAATTCATGAAAGGAGACGCTTCAGGCATCCTGATGTATCAGGCAGAGCCCTTTCGTCCAGCATTCATGAGCCAGAACGATTTCACAGGTCCTCTATTGCTCCGGCCAACGACTCCCGCCTACCAGCCGTTGCGGCTGGGTGCAGCGCGGTGTAGAACGGTCTTTTCACAGAAAAGACAATGATATATCACGAATTGAAGGATTGAAGAATACATGCCGAGAATTCATAGGCCACGCTCAGGTTCACTTGCATTCAGCCCCCGGAAACGAGCCAGGAGTGAAGTTCCAAAGTACAAATCCTGGCCACAATATAATGGCACACCGGTATTGCAGGGTTTTGCAGGATATAAAGTTGGCATGACGCATGTCATCATGGTCGACGACCACAAGAGCAGCCCGAGTGAGGGGAAAGATATCATGGTCCCTGTGACGGTTGTCGAAGTCCCGGCGATGAAGGTCGCCGCCATTCGCGCGTACCGGAAGGACACCTATGGAAAACATCCCATGACAGAGGTATGGGCCAATTTACTGGATGAAACCCTCTCAAAGCGGATTACCATGCCGAAGAACCATGATCGCGAACACGCAACACAGGCGATCAATGATGCAGTTGCAGCCGACGGTGTTGCCGAGATCATGCTCCTCATGCACACAACTCCAGAGATCATCTCAGGTATTCCAAAGAAAGTGCCGGACCTTATGGAGATCCGTGTTGCAGGCGGGACAATCGCAGAACGCTTTGCCTATGCCCAGTCCCTCCTTGGAACCGATGTCGACTTTGCATCAGTCATGCAGGAAGGATCCTACGCCGACATCACCGCCATCACCGGTGGCAAGGGTACCCAGGGTGCGGTGAAGCGCTGGGGCATCAGTGTCCGAAAGCGAAAGCACTCCCGCGGAGGGAAGAAACGGCATATCGGTACACTGGGTCCCTGGACACCTCACCATGTCCGGTGGCAGGTGCCCAATGTCGGCCAGATGGGCTACCAGCAGAGGACCGAATACAACAAGCGGATCATCAAGATCGGATCAGATGCAAAAGATGTCAATCCTGATGGCGGTTTCCTCCACTACGGCCTTGTCAGGAATAACTATGTTCTGATCAAGGGATCAATCCCGGGCCCTTCAAAGCGTATTGTCAGGCTCCGGCCAGCAATCCGCCTGGGTGAACACAAGATACGGGTTCCGGCTGTGGAGCATGTCAGCCTGGAGAGCAAACAGGGGTGAATGAGAGATGAAAGCAGCAGTAAAATCACTTGAGGGTTCGTCCCTGAGGGAGATCGAGCTTCCTGAAGCCTTTGCTACACCATACCGCCCCGATATCATCAAGCGTGCGGTTCTGGCCCTGCAGAGCACCCGGTACCAGCCTCATGGAAGCGATCCGTTTGCAGGGATGCGGACATCGGCCGAAGGCTGGGGATCCGGCCGGGGCGCCGCCCAGATCCCGCGTATCAAAAATGGCTCGCGTGCTGCCCGCGTTCCAAACGCAAGAGGCGGACGCGCGTGTCATCCCCCGGTTACCGCAAAGAAACTGGTTGAGAAGATCAACAAGAAGGAAAAGGTTTATGCCATCAGATCGGCGATTGCAGCGACTGCAAACCCTGATCTTGTCAGGGCCCGGGGCCACCTCTTTGAACAGGATGTGATCAGTGTTGTCGAAGATGATTTCGAGAACCTGGAGCGTACGTCAGATGTTATCTCTGTTTTGGAAGCGCTCGGTGTCATGGATGATGTTATCCGATCAAAGATGAGCAGAAACAGAAAACCTGGACGAGCAACACTTCGTGGACGGGGCAACAAGCAGCGAAAGAGCCTCCTGATCATCACCTCGGAGACTCCGCTTCGAGCGGCAGCAAACCTTCCTGGTGTTGATTCTGTTACAGTAGGCGAGCTGAATGCCGAACTCCTCGCACCAGGCACCCATGCCGGGCGTCTTACGCTCTGGACAGAATCGGCATTAAAGCGACTCTCGGAGGTGAACTGAAATGGTTTTGAATTATCCCCTGGTTACGGAAAAGGCGATGGCCACACTGGAAAGAGAGAATAAACTCGTGTTCATCGTCAGAAAAGAAGCTACCAGGGATATGATTAAGAAGGACATCGAGAACACCTTCGGAAAAGCCGTCATTGGAGTAAATACCATGATGACAAATAAAGGGAATAAAAAGGCGGTTGTGAGCTTTGAAGATGACAGAGCTGCAGAAGAGATCCTAAGCCGTCTTGGAATCGTGTAGGTGAGTTCTCATGGGACATCGAATCAGCAGTCAGGCGCGGGGTAAGGGGGGACCCACTTACCGCGCTCCATCACACAAATACAAATCAGATCTCCGCCATCCGGGTTCAGGCGATAGAACGGTCAGTGGGACGATCATCGACATCGAACACGATCCGGCACGCCATGGTCCAATAGCCCTTGTCAAACATGGCAGTGGTGAGAAAGGCTACCACCTTGTCACCGAAGGGATGGGCATCGGCGATATCGTTGAATGGGGTCCGGGTGCGGTTGTGAGAAACGGAAACACCCTTCTCCTCAAGGATATCCCAACAGGGGCTGCGATCTGCAACATCGAGGCGCGGCCAAACGATGGCGGCAAATTCGTCCGCTCAAGCGGCGTGCAGGCGCTTGTCATTGGAAAATCCGAGGACAGGGTGGGTGTCAGGATGCCCAGCGGCATTATCAAATGGTTCAATAGCAACTGCCGCGCCACCATTGGCATCGTTGCCGGCGGTGGACGTGGTGAGAAACCGCTTGTGAAAGCCGGGAAGGCCTACCATAAATACAAATCCCAGGCAACCCGCTGGCCACGTGTTCGTGGTGTTGCAATGAATGTTGTCGACCACCCGTTTGGAGGCGGCAATCACCAGCATCCGGGACGGCCAAAGACTGTGTCACGTGGGACACCTGCCGGCAGAAAGGTTGGCCACATTGCCCCGCGAAGAACAGGAGCAAAGAGGTGATCAGATATGGCAAAGAAACAGACAAAAAGAATACCCAGGCGGCGTGAGGAGTTCACCTATCATGGATACACGATTCCAGCCCTCCAGGAGATGTCGATATCTGATCTCCTCCCGATCATGCCGAGCCGTGCGCGCAGGAAGATACAGCGCGGAATGACCAGGGATGAAGAGAATCTCCTGGAAAAGATCCGTACTGGTGATGAGAAGATCCGAACCCACAGCCGTGCCATGGTGATTCTCCCCGAGATGGTTGGAAAGACAATTGAGATTCACAATGGAAAAGAGTTCCAGCGTGTCGAGATCCCGGTTGAGGGTGTATTCCATTATCTTGGAGAGTTTGCCCTGACGCGAAGACGGATCTCCCATGGAAGTGCCGGTATTGGTGCGACCAGGTCAAGCAAGTACGTTCCCCTGAAGTGATCTCTATGGCACGAACAGATTATATCATGAAAATTGAAGGCGAAAACATCGCGCGAGCCAAGGCAAATGAGCTGAACTGCTCTCCGAAACACGCCATCGAGATTGCCAGCTTTATCCGGCATAAAGACGTTGATTACGCAATTGACTATCTAAAAGAGGTTGTTGCAAAGAAGAAGGCCATACCGTTTCGGCGGTTCCGTCGAAAAGTCGCTCATCAGAAGACGCTCTCTGGACCTGTCTGTCAGGGGCGTTTTCCGGTGAAAGCATCACAAGAGTATATCCGCCTCCTCAATTCTGTGAAGAAGAATGCCGAGTATTCCGGTCTTTCATCGGATAATCTAGAAATCATCCATGCAGCAGCAAACAGGGGAAGGAGCATGAAAGGGATCTTCCCTCGCGCGATGGGGCGTGCAACACCCAAGACACGCGAAACGGTAACAATCGAGGTCATCGTCCGGGAGGTTGAAGAATAATGTCATCTGAGAAGAAATTCGTTTCAGAGGGTGTCAGAAAAGTCCGTGTCGAGGCTTTCTTAACAAAAGAGCTGAAGAGGGCCGGATATGGGGGTATGGACATCTTCCGGACACCAATTGGAACCCAGGTGGCTATCTTCGCCGAGAAACCTGGTATTGTCATAGGAAAAGGCGGGCGTCTGGTCCGGCAGATCACCACTGATCTCGCCACCGTGTATGGGATAGAATCCCCGCAGGTTGAGGTCCAGCAGGTTGAAAATCCCAACCTGAATGCCCAGATCCTGGCAGAACGTCTTGCTAATGCACTTGAGCGTGGCTGGTACTTCAGAAAAGCCGGCTCCACCGTCATCAGGCGTGTGATGGATTCTGGTGCACTTGGGTGTGAAGTGATCATAGCAGGTAAACTGACCGGATCACGATCACGTGTCCAGAAGTTTGTAGAAGGGTATATAAAACACTCAGGTGAGCCTGCAACGACGCTTGTCGAGACAGGTTATGCGGTTGCGATCAAAAAACTCGGCACCATCGGGGTACAGGTGAAGATCATCCAGCCTGGTGCGCGTCTTCCCGACCAGTTTGAGATCGTCTCCCCTGAGAAGCCGCCTGAGCCACAGGAGATCATTGTCGAAGAGATTGACGATATCGGGGAAGAAATTGATCGCGAACTTGAGGCTGTCACCTCACCTGAAGATATGTACGAGAGGGAGGATATCTGAATGGCAATCTTTCGGGCACGTGAAGTAGCCCAGTTCTCAGATGTTGAACTGATGGAACAGGAGGACAAGCTCAGGACCGAACTCATACAGCAATATGGCAAGGTCAGTGCAGGTGGAGCCCCGGATAACCCCGGGCAGATCCGAGAACTCCGAAGAACCATCGCCCGGATTAAAACCGAGCGGAATAAGAGAAAAACAGTATGATTACACCAGATAACGTTCTCCGTCATGAGCTGATCGGACGGCACGTTCTGGTTGTGCATGCCACAAACCCTGCCCAGGAGGGTATACACGGTCTCATCGTCGATGAGACAAAGAACATGATCACGGTCGCAACACCCGTCGGATTAAAGCATGTTCCAAAGAAATATACTATATTCCGGGTCACCCTCGGACGGGGTGCAGGTGGAGCTCAACGGGTCAACGATTATCGGGCGGCCCGAGAAGCGGATCACCATGCGCATCAAAAAATGAGGGTTACATAATGGCACGAAATATTGGGTTAAATGTTGCACCTCCAAAACAGGAATGCAACGATGATGATTGCCCGTTTCATGGCACTTTGCCGGTGCGCGGCCAGGTGATTACCGGTAAAGTCGTGAGCGAGAAAATGAAGGGGACTGTTGTGGTTGAGCGCGAGTACCTGCATTTCGTCAAGAAATATGACAGGTACGAGAAACGCTCCTCCAAGCTCCATGCCCATATCGCCCCATGCCTTCATGCAAAGGCTGGAGACGAGGTCCGTGTGGCAGAGTGCAGGCCCCTGAACAAAACGACACATTTTGTCGTTGTTGAGGTGAAATCCGTATGAAAGCACTTGGATCAAAGATTCCCCGTGCGCTTCAGACCGGATCGCGGATGATCTGTGCAGACAACACCGGTGCGCGCGTACTTGAGGTCGTTTCGGTCGACAGATACCATGGTGTGCGAAGACGCCAGCCAAAACTCGGTCTTGGTGATCTTGCAACTGTCTCTGTCAAGAAAGGGACACCCGATATGCGCAAAAAACTTGTCAAAGCAGTTGTTGTACGGCAGAAAAAAGAGTTTCGAAGGCCAAACGGCCTCCGTGTATCGTTTGAAGACAACGCAATGGTACTCGTCAACGAGACCGGTAACCCCCGTGGAACCGAGATTAAAGGCCCTGTAGCCCGTGAAGTTGCAGCACGGTACCCAAAGATCGCGTCCATGGCGACGATCATCATTTGAGGTGTCCTATGGTGCGAATAGCAAGCAGCCAGCCAAGAAAACAGCGAAAAGGTCGGTATAATGCACCGATTCATCAGAGAAGCTCCCTCCTCAACGCGATGCTCTCACCGGAACTTCGTGAAAAACATGGTGTCCGGCGGGTCAGAGTCGTATCAGGGGACACGGTAAAAGTACTCCGGGGTGAACATGCTGGAAATACCGGTGTCGTTGAAGGTATCGATATGAAGCGCCTTTCTATCCAGGTCCATGGCGTCACAGTAAAAAAGGCAGATGGAACAGAAGTCGCACGCCCGGTCGATCCATCCAACGTGATGATCACCAAGCTGAATCTCAAAGATTCAATCCGGGCAGAACGCATCGGGGTGAATGAATAATGGCACATATAAAGCGCATAGTCGCTCCCAGATCCTGGGGCATCGGACGGAAAATCAGTAAATATGCTCCGGCAACATCTCCCGGCCCCCATAATGCGGCAGCTCTTCCAATTTCAGTCTGGATGAGAGACCATATGGGTCTTGCAAGAAATATGAAGGAGGTCAAACAGATTCTTCATGACCGTCTGGTCATTGTCAATGGAAAAATCTGTACTGATCCCCATATCGGCCTTGGAGTCTTTGATATTATATCCTTCCCCATGATCGAGAAGCATTACATCATGCTGCTGGACAAGACCGGAAGATTTGCATCATCTGAAATCGAGACCGAAGCGTCAAAAATCCGACTTTCAAAAATCAAAAACAAAACAACTCTTCCCGGAGGCAGAGTCCAGCTGAATCTCCTCTTTGGGGCGAATGTCATTGCAGACAATACCTACCGGCCAAAAGATTCTGTTATTCTGACACTTGGCATAGATGGGGATCCACGGTTTTCAATCATGGACCATTTCCCCTACGAGGTTGGGAATGTTGCGATGGTCGTTGGCGGTCAGCATTCCGGAAGGGTTGCCCGGATCCGTGAGGTAATACCTGTCTGGGGAAGTGTACCAAATCGTGTGAGCCTGGAAGAGCTCTCTACAGGTGACGTTTTTGAGACCATTGAGCCATATATCTTCATGGTTGGCAGAGAAGAACCTGCTCTTGGAATATGGGGGATTACCGTATGACCGGGATGCAGGAGCTTTTCATCGACAAAGTTGTCGTTCACATGAGCGTAGGTGAAGGGGGCGACAGACTGGTGAAGGGAGAGACCCTGATCCGTGAGATTTGTGGCGGTGCAACGCCAGTCCGGACAATCGCGAAAAGGACTGTTCCTGCATTTGGCCTCCGGAAGGGACAGGCGATGGGCTGCAAACTCACCCTGAGAGGTGAAAAAGCGGAAAAATTCCTTGATACATCCCTTGCCATCATTGACAGGAAGCTTGACTTTGACCGGTTTGATGATCAGGGGAATTTTGGCTTCGGTATCGAAGAACATACTGACTTTCCCGGCCAGTCATATGATCCGCAGATTGGCATCTATGGAATGGATGTCAACGTCGTCATCGAAAAGAAAGGTGTCAGGATTGCGCGGAGATTCGCACAGAAGAAGAAAATTCCTTCAAAACAAAAAGTACAGAAGGAAGAGGCTGTTTCATTTATGAAAGAGCGCTTCAATGTTGTGGTGGTTGAATAATGGCGGAGAAGGGAAAAAAGCTCATTAAAAAGCCCGCCTATGGGAGCAACAAATGCCAGATGTGCGGGCGCAAGCAGGGTCTTGTTCGAAGATACAACATCCTCTTCTGCCGCCAGTGCTTCCGTGCATGGGCCCCAACAATGGGCTTTAAGAAGATGAACTAGGTGGCCGGAGAAATGACACGACAAAATATTATTGCCGATGCGATGAGCGCCATTAAGAATGCAGGCGATGCCGGCAGGCTTCTGGTGACCATACAACCAGCATCCCGCCTCATCGGTGCGATGCTTGGTATTATGCAGGAAAACGGGTATATCGCCGGCTTTGAATATATCGATGACGGCAGGGGCGGACAGTTTTCGATCCAGCTCACCGGTCGTATCAATAAATGTGGAGCAATATCGCCCCGGTTTGCAGTAAAGATGGAAGATATGGAGTCATGGGAAACGCGATACCTCCCGGCGAAGGTTTTGGCATTCTGATGCTTACGACCTCTCAGGGCGTCATGTCTCATGAACAGGCCAGAAAAGCTGGCATTGGCGGCCAGCTGATCGGGTATGTGTACTGAGGTGCATCAAGATGATCTACATTGAAACGATCCCGATCCCGGATGGGGTTTCTGTCGCAAAGGACGGAGACATCCTGTCGGTAAAGGGTCCTCTGGGCGAGCTTCAGCGTTCCATGTACTATCCACATATCTCCATTGAGATCGAGGACGAGAATATTCTGATTACCACCACATCACGTCGGAAAGCCATTTATGCGATGGTCGGAACGTTTGCTTCGCATGTGCGAAACATGTGTAGAGGGGTTACTGAAGGATATGAACTTTCTATGAAGGTCGTATACAGCCATTTCCCAATACAGCTCAAACTCAAGTCCGATATCCTTGAGATCGGCAACTTCCTTGGTGAGAAGATGGTCAGGACCGCGAAAGTCTCTGATGGAGTCACTGTGAAGGTCGGATCAGATGAAGTCATCCTGAAGGGGATTGATAAAGAGAAAGTGGGCAACACTGCAGCCAACATCGAGAAGGCTACAAAGGTCAGGAAACGTGATCCGCGCGTCTTTCAGGATGGCATATACAGAGTGGAGAAGGCGTGATCCAGATGGCTGGAATTAAGAAGCTAATATCAGATCGAAGGGCAAAACGTGGTTCGTTCAAGCGCCAGTGCTATACATCAAAAGCAAAACTTGACGATGTCTGGCGAAGGCCACGCGGCGGTCAGAGTAAACAACGCAGACAGAAGAAAGCCAAAGGGCGGATTCCTTCTCCCGGGTTTGCTGGTCCGGTTGCTGTTCGGGGTTATCATCCATGCGGTATGAAAGAAGCGCTTGTTATGACCGCAGCAACCCTTGATTCCCTTGACCCGGAGATCACTGCTATCAGGATCGGTGGGGCAGTCGGAATGAAGAAGCGTATGGAGATCCAGGAAAAGGCAGTCTCTGGCGGATTTAAAGTCTTAAATCCTAAGGTATTATCTGAAGAAGCCCTGGAATTTGAGGACGCTCGTGCTCTCGATGAAGAAGAGGATGATGACTCTCTTGATGATCTTGAGGAGGTGACAGACGATGAGTGATCTCCAACCAAAGAGGCGTATTGCAGCGGAAGTTCTCAATTGTGGAGTAAACCGGGTCAGGTTCGATCCCGACCAACTCACCGAAATAGCAAATGCCGTCTCCCGTGAAGATATCCGTGTCCTCATCGGCGAGGGTGCCATCATGGCACGACAGAAGAAAGGTGTCAGCCGTGGGCGTGCCCGTATCCGGATCGCAAAACGCGCATATGGTCACTGCAAAGGCCATGGCCGGAGAAAGGGTGCGAAAGGTGCACGTACGCCCTCAAAAAGGGTATGGATCCAGAAGATCCGGGCACAGCGATCGGCTCTCCGTGAGATGCGGGATTCTGGTGAAATTGAACGCTCAATCTACCGAAAATTCTACCGGCGTGCGGCAGGTGGCCAGTTCAGGAATGTCTCCCATCTGAAACAGAATATACAACAGCAGATCGAGAGGGTGGACTGAAATGGCAACAGGTGCACGATATTTCGTCCCGTTCAGGAGACGCAAAGAAGGAAGAACCGATTATTATCAGCGGATGCGCCTGATCATATCAAGAAGGCCACGTTTCGTTGTTAGGAAAACATCCCGCCAGATCATCGTCCAGCTTATTGTTGCAGAGATGACAGGTGATCGGACTCTGGTGTCTGCAACCAGTGGTGAACTGGCAACGTTTGGGTATACCGGATACACTGGTAACACACCTGCTGCATATCTTACAGGCATGCTCTGTGCGGTCCGTGCTCAGAATGCAGGATATGAAAGTGCCATCATGGATATCGGTCTCAACCGTGCGACAAAAGGTGCCCGTGTCTTCGCTGCTTTGAAAGGAGCAGTTGAGGCCGGGTTTGATATCCCATACGGAGAAGAAATCCTCCCCGACGACGAGCGGGTCAAAGGTGTCCGGATAGCAGAATATGCCCCGGAAAGAGCTGGTAGACTCGTTTCAAACGTAGAACAAGTGGCAGATGCTATTATGAAGGAGCTTGAGTGACATGGCAATAGAACATGAAGATTGGATCCCTGTCACCGGCCTGGGAAAAGCGGTAGCCGCAGGCGAATATGCAACTCTTGAAGAGGTGTTGATGAGCGGCCGCCCAATTAAAGAGTCAGGTATCGTGGATGTGTTTCTGCCTGACCTGAGTGACGAAGTGCTCTCCATTGATATGATGCAGAGGATGACTGACTCGGGCAGGAGGATCAAGTTCCGGGCTGTTGTTGTGGTTGGAAACCGTGATGGCTATATCGGTTATGGCCAGGGGAAGGATGTCCAGGTAGGAACAGCTATCAGAAAAGCGATCGCCCAGGCTAAAATGAATATTATCAGGGTACGAAGAGGCTGTGGAAGCTGGGAATGTGGATGCGGAAATCCGCATTCGATACCAATGCAGGTGGAAGGGAAGGCAGGGAGCGTCCGTGTAACCTTAAAACCCGCACCAAAGGGTATCGGTCTTGTGACTGGTGAAATAGGGAAGAAGGTGCTTGATCTTGCTGGCATGAAGGATGTATGGGTAATGACAAAAGGCCATACCCGGACGACCATCAACTATGCCAAGGCAACCTATGAAGCACTCAAAGAGACGAATATGGTTCGTATCGGAGGGGGGCGGCACTGATGTACGCAGTCGTGCAGGTGCGCGGCGTCGTCAATACCCGCCGCGAGATCAAAGAAACATTGAAGATGCTCCGTCTTCATCATATCAACACTGCGTCCTTGTCCCGGAAACTCCTGAATATCTCGGGATGATTCGCAAAGTGAAGGACTATGTTGCGTATGGAGAGGTCGATGCACAGACGCTTGAGACAATACTCAGGACTCGTGGCCGTCTTCTTGGCAACAAACCACTCACCGACGATTACCTGAAGAGTGCATCATCGTATGGTTCTGTTGGAGAACTTGCAGAAGCGCTTGCCCGGGGCGAGGTGAAGCTAAAAGATATTCCCGAGCTCAAACCGGTACTCCGGATGCATCCACCAAGGAAGGGATATAAGACCATAAAACGGACCTTTAACCAGGGTGGAGCGCTCGGTTATTATGGCAGTGAGATCAACGCTCTCCTGTATAAGATGAGGTGAATTGGGCAATGCCAGTGAATAAGAGATCGAAATATCGTGGATCAAGAACATGCGGTGGCGGCACGCACAAAAACCGGCGTGGTGCCGGAAACCGTGGCGGACGTGGTGCTGCCGGATGGCGAGACCATAATTTCACGCGTTTTTACCTGCTTGGCAAACGTGAAGGGAAACATGGCTTCGTCTCACCAACATCTGTTGAGATGACGGTCCTCGATATTGGTGAGGTTGATCAGATGATCCCCACGCTGGTTGTGCAGGGGATTGCCAGGGAGGAGGATGGTGTCATCATTGTCGATGCAGCGGATCTCGGTATCGAGAAGGTGCTCGGAGGTGGCAGGGTCCATCACAGGATGAATATCACAGCACTTTCCTT
>LCWZ01000079.1_pt1 | contig 12106 bp, 11 predicted proteins | sample 349071 | NCBI WGS metagenome assembly LCWZ01 (sample SAMN03565344, study PRJNA281982) | anaerobic digester metagenome | biome: Anaerobic digester; feature: Alkaline_Metagenome_Assembly_B; material: Alkaline anaerobic digester sludge; isolation source: anaerobic digester run at haloalkaline...
GCTGCTCTGCGTCCCAGTGTCAGTCTCAATAGCTATTATCCTGAGGGTGATTGCGCCATTGCCATCTTCCAGCAAAATGCCCTGGGTATGGTCGTATGGCATGCTGTCTTCACCGGGATCTTCGCCATCAGTGGTGTAGAAAAGAGAAACACCGTCGGGGTAGTCCTCGTAGTTGGTTACCAGGACCGTCAGGTCTTCGAAATAGGTTCCGGCTCCGGGGTTTAGCATGGGGGTAGCCACATCCGGGGCTTCGCCCACATCTACAGAGACATCCCCGATGCCAATCTGTTTGCTGGCTCCCGCCGGCTCGCCGCGTGTCGACGACCAGCTGATGGAAAAGCTTTCCCCTGGTGCAATGTCGAGCCCTTCAACGGTGGCTTCCACCAGCTTATCTTCCCCATCTTCTGTGGAATAAAACAGGTCATCTGCCTCCTGGCCGGCGACCTCTACAGTCCATTCCGGAGATCGACCTTCATCAACGCGCTCTACCATACCCATATAGGATACATCCAGGTTGGTAATTGCCTCACCCGTATTATTCAAGAGCCACAGTTCAGCGGTAAACTCCGCGGCTGCTGCCGTATGCTGATAGCCCAGTACCTGGGCATTGCCGCGAAGGCCGGCTGATGTTCCTGTGCCCCAGTCGCCGCCGTAGGTTTCATCGGAAACGTTCCAGCCTGCAGGAAGTGTTTCCAGGCTCTCAAAGCCTTCAAAATTCTGTGCATAGGGAAGTTCGGGAGGCACGACCACAGCGCCTGAAAGGGACACCGTAGCTTCATCTGCCGAACCTCCGCTGATGGTAACCTCACCAGCATACTCCCCTTCATCCAGGCCTGCCTGAAGGCGCACATACACGGTGGCATCTTCCAGGCTGCCATCTTCGTAGAAAAGTCCCAGGGTGGGTCCAAAATCTGCGGTCTCTTCCAGGGAAACTTCAAAATATGTGCCGGCCGAAACCGTCAGTTCGCCTTCTTCCGGTTCCAGATAACTTGCGTTTACCTCAAAGCTCTGCGCCATTGAAGGACCTTCGCCTTCTACGTAGTCAAAGCCCGCAAGGGAAGTGGGGCTCACCGAGATAAAAGGTTCCGCCATATCTTCAAAGTCATTTCCTGACCGTGGCACTAAGCGAGTAGCATCAAAGCGCTGATGAGCCACTCCAGTGATGTTCTGGGCCACAGTTGGTATGGGGTCTCCAATATAATCGAGATCATTATAATTTGTGCGCAGGATTCCATCTCCTGTTTGGTCGGTTATTTCGTAGTTGGTGGCCTCCTGAAAAACATCATCACCGCCGGGTGATATGCTCACTCCGTTTATACGAACGAGCTGAGCTTCGTAAGTCTGATCAAAATCCTCAAGGGACACTTCCACAGGCAGTATAACATTACCCGTACTGCTGGCACTTCCCGGATCCTCTGCTGGTTCAAACTGGAGCATATTATTATATTCACTGAGTGTTCCCATCAATCCCGTGATGCCATCATAAGTAGCATAATCTGTGGTGATCACTCCAGCGGGATCGTCAATAAGGATCGCAGCAGTCTCATCCTGAATATACTTCTGATTACGGCTCTCAGTCTGGAATGTTAAAACAGCCTCACCGGTAAGCAAATATAGATCTCCGATATCTCCATCCCGCAGCTCGGCAATGGTGCTGACCTCTGTTGGATCAATTATTTCTTCGTATTCCTCAATACTCACATTGTCCAGGATCAGGTGATTTCCATCTTCTGCTGTGTTTCTCAATGAAAAGATATATTCAGCTATGTTTGTGGTATTTACAGCTTCAACCACCTGGGAGTGCTGTTCCCAGTTATTTGTATCCACATCAATATAATTATTGTACGGGGCATAACCCCAGCCTGTTTCCCTGTCATCGAACAGACCCGTTCTGATCTCTCCCTTGCCTTTCACCCAAAAGGTGATCTCATAGGAGACGCCTGCTTCAACAGGAACTCCGTGTGTTGTAAAACGCTGATGACCGCTACCCTCATTCACCAATTGCACTGCGTATGATCCTGTTTGCGGATCGTCGGCGTATTGGATAACGTTACCCTGACTTATATTAGATCTTTCTCCATACCAGCATACGGGCAGTTCATTGACCCAGTCTTCAAAATCCATGTTACAGAGCTCCGCGGGTGGGGGCTCGGGCAGATCGCTCCAAATCTGCCCGGCAAATTCAGGATGGTCAATAAATGGGTTTCTGTTGCCCTGAATGTCATAAACAGCGTCGTTTCGCATGATCTCTTTTTGGCTCACCGGGTCATTTTCGTGCCATTCCAGAAGCATTTCAATGAACCAGGCTTCAAATCCAGGGTATTCAGACCCGTCAAGAACATCGGCAGCAAAAGCATTCTGACTCCAGTCAGGCAGCTGGTCCATGTAACGCGTTGCCATATAAAAGTATGTTCTTGCAAAGTCACCCTTTAGTTCGTCGACGGGTTCAAACGCCATGTTTGAATAATCCGTCCCATAGCTGTTGTCACCAATCATGTTGCCGGCCTCAGACGTCCAATCAGGATCATTGATCTCACCAAAGGGATAATTTGATTTTTGGATGTTAACCCATCGATCTGCAGGATATACATGATGCAGATCGGATTCCATGGGAGACGCACTTCCTCCGTACCAGCTTTGCGGCCAAAGATGTTCACGGTTATATACAATTCCTTCCTCATCATCAACAGGATCAGCCCCTTGCTGATCATCACCAAACGTGTATGAATAGGGTGGTTCTTCACATTCTATATAGGAAAAAATATCCCAGACATCCCCGTTGAAACGGGCATCCGTCGACTCAAAATGATCCCATATGGACTCGTACGAAACCACCGTATGATTATCAATGATGTCATTCAGTTGCTGCATCAGGGTTTCGCCTTCACCTGTTGCTGTGGTATAATATCCGGAAGGTATTTGTGAAGCAATGCCCTCCACATGGGTTTCAAGCGTTTCACTCAGGTCACTGGCAGAATGCGTAATATCCACATTAAAACTTCCCTCAGCATCCGGGTAGGCACGTACATAAATGCGTGTTGAAGAAATTATGCCTTGTGCTGAAGGGCTTAAAGTCAGGCTTTCCTGAAAATTCTCCCTGCAGTTAAGGGATAATTTTACAGGACTTTCAGAAGCGATTTCGAGGTCTTGTGTCAGCCTCCGGCTTCCACGTAATAAAACTGTACATCTGACCCGTGGGGAATGTCGTCTGAATCATGATCGACATATACTTCCCGGAAGGAAGGCAGTTCAGTCGCTGACAGCTGGATATACTCGTCTCCAATTTCCACGTCCCCGATGCCAGTGATCATAATATCGTTAAGATGCCACCTCCCGTAATTGTCTTCATCAGAATTATACTGAAAAGCAATGTGAACCGGCTCGTTATAAGCACCCAGATCAATCTCTTCAGAAAACGTCCACGAACCAAAGCCACCTCCTGTATGGTCATCAAGTTCGGGGTCAAGCGTCGTCCAGTTAGCAGTGGTTGGGTCTCCGTCACCATCATAATCCGTCGAAACCTTTACAAAAAGGGCTTCTCCTTCCCGAAAAGCTGCCTGACTGTAAAATGACAGGGCTGTTTCCTCTATTTCTGTAAGATCTATCTCAGGAGAAATGTACCAGGAATGCGGGAAGGGGGGGTCGCTTTCATGCTCGGTGATCATCGCATAGGTAATACCGGCAAAGTCATCAATTTCCCATGAATTAGCCCCGTCTATCAGATCGTAAACCATCCATCCGCCTGAGGACAGGCTTTCATCCTCAAAATCCTTTTCCAGGATCAGGGTACGGATCATGTAGGTTTCTTCAGCCACATTGCTGGGGTCGAGGCCATCAGCAAAGGCCCTGGCCTTTATGGTCACGTCTTCGGTGACCAGTATAGGGTCAGTGTAAAGGATATCATTCTCAGTAGGATCGTTACCGTTCATGGTATAGTAAATATCGGCACCGGGTGTGCTGGTGGTGATCTCAACTTCCACATCATCAAAAAAAGTGCCCCCTGGGGGATTAAATGATGGTGTGGACACTGCAGTAAGCTCACCGAGTGCAATAACTCGCCGATGTTGATCCTGCCGTCGTTGGTATCTCCTCCTCCATCGATTTCCAGCTGAAATTCCTCTGCAGCAAAATTTTGTGGCCCATCCGGGAAAGTATAGACATACTGTTGGTATACCTGGTAGTCGTCAAACCAATCTTTATTGATGGTGATCAGGGTTTCCCAGTTGTCACCACCGTCGTAACTGATTTTCAGATCACGTTGTTCGCCGTCTCCTAACATCCAGTCGCGCAGTTGCAGGCTAAAGCCCGCCATTCCGCTTACAGATGCTGTGTTATGCACGGTAAAGACATCGCGGTCGCGGAAAGAGTAGGGAGACCCGCCATAGCTCTCACCGGAAGTGCCCCTGACCGCACTTGTGCTGTGAAAATACCAGTCGCCTTCGGTATAGGATTTTTCATTATATCCGGTCATGGAGCCGTCAGCCCACCAGTTGTCCTCCACTTCAAATTTCGTGGAAAAGATCTCGTCGGCTGCTGCCGGCATGCTGAAAAGCAATAAAATGGCTATTACGGTAAATGCTCTGATAAAAGTAATTATTTTCATAGTTAAATGTGTTTTGTGGTTTATATATACATGTCTGTTGCAGTTATAGTTACTGTAGCTATATATGTAAAGTTAAAAAAAAAAGCCGGACCTGAAAAAATGGACCGGCGTGGAAAACATGCAAAAAGACAGTGGTTTCTAAGGGTAAACCGCACCTTAACCTGAGGTGTATGCTTGTTGGTGTCGATTATCGTGAAGGAAAGCAAAAAAGAACCTGGCTATTTTGATGCGGGGTTTATGCTTTTGCTTTGCATGCGAAGGTATAAGTCTGATAATACATTCATGTAGTGAATATAGGCGTCATAAGGGGAGTTGTATGGATTAAAATACTTATGCACGTCCCCATCCGAAAACCACTTGGTGCACATATAATAGAAATGATCGCTGGTTTGCAGTAAGCGCCAGGTGTGCAGTAGTTTTTCATCTTTTATTCGATAGATATCCTCCTCCAGATCATAAAGTTTTTCAAAGGCTTCGTCTTGCAGTTCGTTGCCCAGCCATGCGGTGAGGTCCCGTTCTTCGTCGGCCCAGGATATGGGGTAGGGGACATCCAGTTCCGTTTCAGGTTTTAGCTCATCTGCCAGGATTCCCGGCGTTTTAAAGCGCATCCCGGCTTGCTCAATGGCCAGGCCCGGGAAGGCCTCCAGGAAATCAAAAATCCCTGTTTCCTTCCACTGGTGTTCGCCGAAGGTTCATAGTCCATGAAGAGGTTGATCACATCATCATCGGATGAAACCTGCTGCAGCCAGGAAACATATTTTTCAGCCGTAAGGGGCCACTCTTTCCAGTCCCTGTTGGAAAACCGGAATGCGATATCATCGGAAAGCCTGAAGTTCTTTAACAGCAGGCGCAAGGCAGGCACCTCAGCACTGGTGTAAAGTTTATTCGGGCTTCTCCAGCCGAGGATATGTTTCGCGCCTTCAGTGAGCATGGTTTTGTAACCCATGTCGTTTACCATCTTCGCAATATCATTTGAAAAGATGAGCTCCGTATTGCGGAACGACACGGTCTTTTGCCCGAAAAGGTCCCAGATGGCTTGTTCATGCATGGATACTTGTGCTTCAAACTCCTTTTTGCTCTTCAACGACGCCAGGGAGTGTGCCCAGGTTTCGGCCAGGAACTCAACGGACCCGGTATTGGCAAGTTTCTGAAAACTCTCAATGACCTTGGGTTCAAAGGCCTTGAACTGCTCCAGCGCCATGCCGGAAATGCTGAAGGCGACCTTGAAATCGTCGCCATACCTTTCGATGAGTTCCATCAACACCTCATTGGCAGGCAAATAGCATTTTTCTGCAACCTGCTGCAAAATAAAGCGGTTGGCATATTCATCAAAGTAGCGATCGTGATCGCCGATGTCGAAGAACCGGTAGGCCGCCAATCGATAGGGTTGGTGGACCTGGAAATAGAGGCAGATGTTCATATGTACAGATTTTGTCTAAACGTCAAAATGTCGAAAGGTCGAAATGTCCTAAGGTCTGCTTTTAGCTATCGTTGGACAGTCTAAGTGCCGCGCCTGCGGCGCATGCTGTGTAATTATTTTGGGCCGGTCTTCTGTTGGACAGCCCAGGTGTTGCTCCAGGGCTCATCCCGGGAAAAACATGGGGCCGGCCAGGTCAGGCCCTCAAGCAATGCTTGCTATTCGTGGAGCATGTGTTGGTATATTTTCTTCAGTTTAATTGCTGCCTGATCCCATTTGATACCTTCCACCTCCTTTTTTCCGAATTTTCTGAACATAGTTCTGAGCGCCGGGTAGTTGAGTGTCCCGTATATGGCATCCGCCATGCCGTCTACATCCCAGTAGTCCACTTTCAGTGCATGTTTGAGTACTTCTGCCACGCCAGACTGTTTGGAGATGATCACAGGTACGTTTGACCGCATGGCCTCAAGGGGTGAGATGCCGAAGGGTTCGGATACCGAGGGCATCACGTATGCGTCACTCATGCCGTACATCCTGTCCACATCGGCACCCCGGAGAAAGCCTGTGAAATGAAACCGGGTACCCATGTCCAGCTCAGCCACCCGCCGGATCATACGCGGCAGCATGTCACCGCTGCCCGCCATCACGAAACGTACGTTGCCGTCGCGCTGGAGGACTTTATGGGCTGCTTCTATGAAATATTCCGGACCTTTCTGGAACGTGATCCTTCCTAAAAACGTAACGATCTTTTCCGGAAAATGCCGGATGGTTTCTACGGGTGCTTTTTTTGCTGGGGGGTCTACGCCATTATGGACCGTGATGACCTTATCGGGATCGATCCCATATTTCTTTATCACGGTATCCCTTGTCAGGTGGCTCACGGCCACTACCTTATCGGCGGCCTGCATGCCCGTTTGCTCGATTTCAAAAACGGCAGGATTCACGTGCTGACCTGAGCGATCAAACTCCGTGGCGTGCATATGCACCACCAGGGGCTTGCCACTTATTTTTCGCGCCTCGATACCTGCCAGGTAGGTAAGCCAGTCGTGTGCATGAATGATCTCAAAATCGTGTGTTTTGGCTATGTTTGAAGCCACGATGGCGTATCTTTTCACCTCTTCCATAAGGTTCTTCCCATACCCACCTGAGAAAGAATAGGTTTTAGAGTCCCATTGCAGTTTCTTCACGTGCTGGACTTTCTCGAGTTCTTTAGCCAGTTTTAAATATTCTTCTTCGGTGGTATAGGGAAGGAGGGTGGAGTCTATTTCGAACAGGCTGATTTTGCCATCGGGCGACTGAAAGACCTCATCGCCGGGATGCATTTCCACACCGGAAGCGCTGATCATCTTCATGCCTTCTGCCGGCTCGTCGCCATAGAGTTTAGGTACCACAAAGAGAATCTCCATGTCTGACCTGAGCATGGCTTTTGTCAGCCCGTAGCAGGCAGTACCCAATCCGCCGGAAATGTGTGGCGGGAATTCCCATCCAAACATCAGTACTTTCATGGCTCTCCCTTTTTGGTGATGACCGACCGGATACGCAATAATTCTCCCAAACTTGGCGCAAAGGAAATAGCGCCCCTTGCATGATGCGGCGGATCTCCCTCATAGATCTCTGAAACGGTACCCACGCCGGCTTCAGTAAGACAAGCTTCAAATCCCTCAAATATCTTTTTAAGCCGTGCCAAACCATCCTCGCCATATACCTTACGCCATGCATGTGCATAAAAGCCCAGTGGCCAGACCCAGACAGTGCCCTGGTGGTAGGCGGTATCCCTTGCAAACGCATCGCCCTGGTACCGGCCCTGGTATTGCGGGTCTTGCGGGGACAGGGTGCGGAGACCGCGGGGAGTCAGCAATTCATGTGCGGCCACATCCAGTGTGGATTTGATTTGAAAATTGCTTAAAGGGGAATAGGCAAGGCCTGCAGCGATTACCTGGTTCGGTCGTATTTGCAGGTTTGGCACATCGTGCAGTACATAGTCTGCCAGGTACCCGGCTTGTTCGTTCCAGAAAGTGGAGATAAAGCTACCCGCCGCCTTATTGGCAACCGGCTCCCATTTTGCCGTAAAATCATGATCGCCGGCATCATTGGCCAATTCCAGAGCATATTGCAGGGCATTATACCATAAGGCGTTGATTTCCACAACATAGCCTGCACGTGGGGTGTGACAACGACCATCGCTGATGGCATTCATCCAGGTGAGTGCATCTGAAGCAGGATCTATGAACAACAGGCCGTTGTCATGCATGGCCAGACCCATCTCCAGGCCTGCTGCATAGGCATCCAGAATTTTTCTGATCACTTCACCATATGTATTCCATATCTCCGGTTTTGATTTTCCGGCACTGCAATAGGGGAGTGCGTGAAAAAACCACAGGGATGTGTCTGCTGCATTAAACATCACTTTATCTTTGCTATAGGATTCGGGGAAGAGCGGGCCATGCATCTGGCTGACCATATGGTCAAGGATGGACTGGCAGATGCCTTCGTGTGGTGCTGCCTGCAACAATCCGGGCAGTGCTATCCATGTATATCGGCCGCTGTAGGAGATCCAGGGAAAGCCGGCCACAAGTGTTGACTTATCATCCCTGACCACAAAAAACTGTGCGGCTGCATTGCGTAAACTGTTCAGAAATGTATCGCGGGGGATGCGCTTGCCGACCTCAAGGTCAAAAAGTCGTTGCAGGTCCGTCTCCGGGGCTTCTGACGCACTTACACATAAAATAATGCTTTCGCCTTTTCTGATCTCTGTTTCAAAAGTTCCGGGAACCAGCAGGTCTTCGCTTGCTTCGTAGCCTCTTTCTGCTTCCTGGAAGTAGTGAAGTCCTTGATGCCACTCCGGATTGTGCTGATAGTTGGCATTTTCTCCGGAGAGCTGCATGTAAAGCCAGGGATATCCGTCGTACATTCGGATACGGATACCGTGATCGGTATCTTCGTAGCTTGTGTCGTGATAGGCATTGGCTTTGCTGAGCTCGTGCATGTTGCGGAATGCAAGGAAGGGTTGTAAGCGCAGCCGGGTCGCAGACCGTGCCTCCACGAGCGTATAGCGTATCATGACCATGTCGCGGTCCGATACAAACATGGTTTCTTTGTTCAGTAATACACCACCTACACGATAGGTAACCACCGGGAGAAGGTCTGCGGAAAAATTCCTGATATACTTGTGTCCCTTCGGGTAAAAGTGATCTGAATACTTATTGACGCCCAGGTTAAACTCCGCGTCCCGCTGGATTACCGTTTCGTCAACCTGCGAAAGCAGCACGTGATGGTCGCCGTCGAGCTGAGGCTGCTTGGTGATAAGCAAACCATGGTATTTGCGCGTATTGCATCCTATGATGGTCGTACAAGAAAAAGCGCCGGAAAGGTTTGAGCGAACCATCTCCCTGTTAAGCGAATACTCCAGGTTAACCAGTTGATTTTTATCGAATTGTATGTAAGCCATCAGACAATTTATGAAAGCACTTGTGTCATTACTTATTTGCTTACTAAGATATGGATTTTTTGGTCAGCGTGTTCATTTTTGTTGAAAGAACAAAAGACAAAAAGACAAAAAGACGAAAGGACAAAAGGACAAAAAGAAGCCTCTATCCCAGGAAATTGACAAACAGGAGGATGATTATTGTCACGGGAGCGTTCAGACTAAGTTGGCTTTTGGCTATTGGCAAGAAAGCCAAAAGCTAAAAGCCAACAGCCAATAGCAGTCCTGCTGAAAACATAAACACCAGATAACCAATTAGTTGAAAAAATATAAGCAGATAAGCATAACAAGACGAAAAGAGACATTGCATGAGCTATTCGGGGTCATAACGGGCTGTGCCTGTTTCTGTCTCCTCCCAGTTTTGTTCTTCCTGCCGCAAAAAGTTTCGCAGCCGCTGACTGATGCTTTTTCCGTGAAGTGGTTTCAATTCAGGCTGGCCGGCATTAACCCATGCGGTAAACCAGAAGTCCCCTACGGTGCGGACAGCCATTTGCATTTGGCGCCCGACCATGTCATTCATACCCTTGTGAAATGCCCTGGAAAAATCCCTTGAATATACCCTATTAATAGCCTGGCCGCGGGTTTCATGCGCATACATCAGGTCATCAGGCATATGTTTTCGCAAACTGTCAAAAACCATGTACACCGTATCCACTTTAAGATGACTGATCTCAATCAGTTCCCATGCTCTCTCAAGAGGGTCATGAATGTAGGACGCCCTGCCGGCATAATAGTCGTACTGATGGGCATAGAGTTCGGGTAGCCGGCTCTCCCAGAAGGCATGGATACCTCTTTCGTCCGGTGTTCTTCCGTTATAGTGCTTTGTTGTGTGCAGTGGCGTGCAGGCATCGGCAATGTAGTGCCCGATATGCGCCGACTGCAAAAGGATGTCATCCATGTCGTTATTCCTGAATGCCCGGGTAAGCCTGCCCATCATTACGTGAATATGCCAGGGCAGCACGCCGTATAGCATAAGTGTATCTTCCGTAAACTTTTCCACGGCATCTTCCCAGTTCCTGGGCATCACCTCAAAGGGATTGTCTCCAAAATGATCAATGTCGATATAATGCCTTGGCGCTTCGCCTTCAACGGCGTGCGCCCTGCGGTCAGGATCAATGGATCGCTCCGAAATGAATTCGATATGGGCTTTATAAAGGCCTATCATCTCCGGAGGCAAGGTGAAAACGGCCATCCGGTTGATTTTCCGATGGGCGTGGAAGCCAAAGGGAAAGGCGCTGGGGGAGTGGATCAACAAGAGAAGGGCAAGGATAAGAAGGTTGTATATGGGAGTAATCATGGTATGAAGATAGATTAAGGTTAAGATTAAGGTTAAGATTAAGATAGGGTATAAACAGCAGGCTCTTAAACGCAAATTTAAAATAAAATATATTATATTATCGCTTAAATTTGCTTATATGTCGTCTTTATTGATTAAGCGGTCATTTTTAAAAACAGGGACGACAGAAGTGGAGTCGGGGGTGAGGCTGTATTCAATAATGTCATCCAGCCCGAGTTTTCTCAGGCGGTGCCGGTGTGCGGCTTTCTGGATGTAGGCAACGGGATCCGGAGCGGCAAGGCTCCAGAGATCAGCGGCAGCAATGGCTGAGTCACAGGTTGTATGATGCTTGCCCTGGCCCAGTTCGATGATTTTTTTCACGGCGGCTCCGGCAAACAAAGAGTCCTCCATGCTGAACCGGTCTTTCCATCCGGCACAGAGGATGACCACGTCCTTTTCAGCGGCAACTGCATAGGTACAGACTGCCGAAAGATTGGTAAAAGCGCCGATCAGGACAAGGTTGTCGCCTGCTGATGCCATCCTGATGGCACGTGTTCCGTTGGTGGTGTTCATGGTCAGGACTTTTCCCTGCAAAGCGGGATCCATGAAATTATAAGGAGAGTTGCCAAAATCTGCACAGTCGAGAGTTTTTCCGTCACGTTCGCCGGCGCATATGAACCCCCGGGCCTTGTAGTCCTCGCTTGCGGCAATTGTCTCCAGCGGAATGATCGCCCTGACCCGGTTGTCAAACGCCGCACACATCGCCGTGGTCGCCCGGAACACGTCAGTTACGATCACCACGGCTCTTTCCGGGGCAAACAAATGCCAGGAAAGGGATGAATAACATACGCTTACGCTGTAGTCGCCGGATTCACTATACATAATCAACAAAGCCTAAAGGTCGAAAGGTCAAAATGTCTAAAAGTCGGGGCAACCTCAAACCTATTTATATCCTTAATCCAATAACCCCTTAAACCAGTAACGTTTTTTCAGTCATATCCCGGTAAGCAAACAGATTCCTCACCTCGGAATGGTGCACCTCATTCTCATTCTCAATCTCATTCTTAATCTTAACCTTAACCTTAACCTTAATCTTAACCTTAATCTTAACCTTAATCTTAACCTTAATCTTAACCTTAATCTTAACCTTAATCTTAACCTTAATCTTAACCTTAACCTTAACCTTAACCTTAACCTTAACCTTAACCTTAACCTATTTATCTTTTTTGTAGAACGGCAGCTTTCACTACTTTGGCTTTGAGCAGCTTTTTGCGCACTTCAATGTAGACCTCCGTGTCTGCCTTGTTAAATGGCTTTTTGATGTAG
>LCWZ01000080.1_pt1 | contig 12082 bp, 14 predicted proteins | sample 349071 | NCBI WGS metagenome assembly LCWZ01 (sample SAMN03565344, study PRJNA281982) | anaerobic digester metagenome | biome: Anaerobic digester; feature: Alkaline_Metagenome_Assembly_B; material: Alkaline anaerobic digester sludge; isolation source: anaerobic digester run at haloalkaline...
TCATGAATCCTGCGATCACCCGGTGGAAGATGGTTCCGTCATAGAAACCCTTCTTCACTAGAATGATGAAATTTCCTGTCGTAACCGGCATATCATCAAAGAGTTCAATGGTGATATCTCCCATCGTCGTCTGGAGAAGAACGGAGCCCTGTTTCTTTTCTTCTGGCATAGTACTATAGCTGGCAGCCAATCCAATAATGATTTCCACCGGGCACCGATACTCTTTATATGCCGGGGGGTGATCACTGGCACATGATCCGGATACTTCTCTTCCTCTTCATGGGACTGCTCTGCCTTACATCCCTCTGTATCGAGGCCGAAGATGAACCATCTCTATCTGTGTATGGTGAGACCATCTCCCTTCCGCCGCCTGACATGGCAGGTTCTCTCTCTCTGGAGGAATCAATCGAAGCCCGCCGATCGATTCGATCCTATGCCAATGTCCCTCTTAGCAGCGCCGATCTTTCGGCTCTCCTCTGGGCGGCCCAGGGGATAACAGACGATACCCGGGGATTCCGGGCCGCTCCGTCGGCTGGCGCCATGTACCCGCTTGAGGTGACTGTTGCCATCGGGGATGCCAAAGGGATAGCGCCTGGCTCATACCGATATATCCCCGAAGGCCACGAGCTCCAGAAGATCAACGATGGCGACCACAGGGAAGCACTTGCTACCGCCGCCCTCGGCCAGCAGATGCCAGCAGATGCCCCGGTGACGATTGTTATATCGGGTGTCTATGAGCGGACTGCAATACGGTATGGCGACCGGGCTGAACGCTATACCTGGATGGAAGCAGGGCATGCCTCACAGAACTGTTACCTGATCGCAACAGCACGGGGACTTGGAACGGTTGCCATCGGCGCCTTTGATGAAAAGGCGGTACAGGAGATCATGGGACTGCCTGAAGACGAGATTCCCCTTTATCTGATGCCGGTTGGGAAAAGAGAATGATACGCTTCCTCTTTCTCGTCCTTGCCCTCACCGGGGGGATCACGGGTGGGGCTGCTGCACTGCATATCGATGACATTATCGAAGCAGATCTTGGGAAAGATAGTATTTTTGGAGTGGTCATTGCCGTCGTCCATGAGGGTGATATCGTATACCTCAAAGCCTATGGATCCGCTGATCAGAACCGTACATACCCCCTTGATCCAGAGGATACCCTCCTTCCGATCGGATCCATCACCAAGCTCTTTACCTGGGAAGCAGCAGAACGACTTGCTGAAGACGGACTGATAGATCCCGATGCTGACGTGAACCATTATCTCCCAGATTCCATCATCCCGGAGACATATACAGACCCATCACCATCACCCACCTGATGACCCATACCTCAGGGCTCGATGAGCGGATCACCGGTATATTCACAAAAAGACCCGGAAGTAATACAATCTCCCTTTTGCGGTATTCTCAAAGAATCAGCCAGCCCGCGTCCGCCCCCCAGGACATATTGCCGGGTACTCAAACAGCGGGGCACTCCTTGCAGGTGCAATAATTGAAGAGATATCGGGCATAGAATATACAGAATTCATCAGATCTGAGATTTTGATGCCAGCGAACATGTATTCAACAGGGTTTCACCCCCCCCCGGTATCTGATCCCGGGAGCAAAGAGAGAATATACAGGAACCTACATCTCTTCCCGGATTCCGGAAGTAGAATATGAGAAGATCACCCGCAACCAGACGAAATCTTCTCAAAAACAGAGTTGGATTGGGTATTCTGCTGCTGTTGGCACTCTATCTCGGATGGCTTCATTACTGGAACCTGCTCATACCGCCTCTGACCTGATCAGCTTCCATCCTTTATCTGTTAAGCAGTAGCAGATCACGTCATCTGCTCCTTGAAAACACCCGGGGCAACTATTGCATAAAGCGGAAGTATCCAGAGGAGTGCACGGTTTTAGTCGCCTGAGATAACCCATATGCTCCATCATGGCGAGCCGCTCCCGCAGCTGATCCATTGTTATCCCGAGATCCATCGCAAGGATCGAAAGGGCCACTCCACCTGAACGGATTCTCTCTGCGATATCGGAAAACATTATTAATCCCTCAGAAGACCTGCAGAGAACTCTTTTCCCCAGGCGATGAACCCGGCAAGGGCGATGAGCCCAAGATAGAGCTGTGGAACAATCGCTTCTCTGATCATCGTGAAGCTGATCGGTTCTCCTTCAAACAATGCCATTGTCACAAACTCTGCACCTGTAGAGAGAAGCCAGATCATTCCAAAGACAAGAGCAAGGGCAATGCCCACATGCAGGAATGCAACCCCCTCATGGATTCCTTTTGAGAGTTCAAAATACCCATAAAAGAGAGTAGATCCAATCACAAGGAGAACGAAGCCCCCAGCCGGATCTCCAACGATCCCGAGTACCTCAAAGATCCTGATCTCAGGAGCTGCCAGTGCAATAAAAGTTGCTGCTCCTGCGACCATATACAGCAGTCCGAGGAGAGCTGCAAAGATCTGTTTATGGTATTCTGACATCGTTTATGGACCCCCGATAAAAAATCCAGCTGCGTGAAAGGTGAGAAATGCTAAAAACCATGCAACAACGAGACCATAGACGACCGAGAACCCGGCCCAGCCCCAGCTCCCGGTCTCCTTCCTGATGATAGCCATTGTCGCCACACAGGGCATATACAAAAGAACAAAGACCATCACAGCAAGGGCACCGGCGGCTGAAAGAGCTGGATCTGCAAGCAGGGCATCAGAGAGTGCAGCTGATCCCTCGTCTGCCCCATAGAGGACACCAAGGGAACTAACGACGATCTCTTTTGCAACAAATCCAAAGATGAGTGCAACAGCCATCTTCCAGTCAAGGCCGAGAGGAGCGACAAGCGGTTCAATGAGTTTGCCGATCATCCCGGCGAAACTCTCTGCACTTCCGAACTCAACCCCGACCGGGAACGAAGCAAGAAACCAGACGATAAGCGATCCTATAAGGATGATGCCTCCTGCCTTCTTCAGATAGGTCGACCCTTTCTCCCACATATTCAGCATGGCATTTTTGAGGGTTGGTATCCTGTAGGGAGGCATCTCCATGATAAATGGCGAGGACTCTCCTTTAAGAACAGTGGAACTGAACAGTTTCGCTGAGAAGATTGCAACAAGAATACCAAGCACATAGATCCCAAAAATCACATTTCCTGCGTCTCTTCCAAAGAAGACTCCTGCAAAGAGGATATAGACCGGGAGCCGTGCACCACAGGAGATGAATGGATTCACCAGGATAGTGATAAGGCGGTCCCGTTCATCCTCAATTGTCCGGGTAGCCATGATGGCAGGAACATTGCAGCCAAAGCCCATCAGCATCGGGATGAACGATTTTCCCGGCAAACCTATCGCATACATCAGCCGGTCCATGATAAAGGCTCCACGGGCAAGGTATCCGCTTCCTTCGAGTATTGAGAGGATGAGGAAGAGGATGAAGATATTTGGAACAAAGACCAGAACGCCGCCGACCCCGCCAATGACCCCATCACCAAGGAGGGAGGCAAGCCATGCAGGGGCGATCGATTCTGCGACTCCCTCTCCAAGCCAGCTGAAAATGTGTTCGATACCTTCCATGAATGGCTCGGCCACAGCAAAGGTGAGCTGAAACGCCCCCCACATCAGGGCAAGAAAAATCGGTATGCCGAGGTACTTGTTTGTGACGACCCGGTCGATCATATCTGATCCGGTCATCTTTCTGACACAGATTGTGCATGCCTGGGGAAGGATGGCGCCGATCGCCTCATATCGTTTGTCGGCAAATGTTGCTTCGTACTCATCAAAGTCGATCGTTTCAAGCTTTGCAAAGACTGCGTCTGCAACACTGCTCTCTGAAACACCCCTTCTGACATCGGCATCCCCTTCAATGAGACGAACCGCAAGCCATCGAAGTGGATAGCGATTTGCAAGAGCAGGATCATCATCAAGAATCCCCACAAGATCAGAAATAAATGCCTCGGCATCGTCCCCATACCCGATGGTATGAGTATGCTTCTCTCCCCGCCGGGCGATATCGACGACTGCACCAAGGAGTTCGGCCATCCCTTCGCCACTTGTTCCAACGGTGCGGATAACCGGCATTGCGAGGAGATCAGCAAGACGTTTCTCATCTATGGCATCACCCCTTCCCTCAGCAACATCGACCATATTCAGGGCAATGATAACCGGACGGCCAAGTTCGGCAAGCTGCATCGTCAGGTAGAGGTTTCGTTCAAGGTTGGAAGCATCCACCACCTGAACAACTACATCAGGCCGGTCATCAATGATGAAGTTCCGGGCGATCACCTCGTCTGCCGAATACGCTGTCAGGCTGTATGTGCCGGGAAGATCAGTTACTTCGACGGTGGCACCGGCATACTCGAGTGTTCCCATTTTCTTCTCGACAGTGACGCCGGGCCAGTTTCCAACATGCTGGCGGGCGCCTGTCAGGGCATTGAAGAGGGTCGTCTTCCCGACATTTGGGTTGCCGGTCAATGCAACCGAGATCACCTCTTTCATAGGTCCGTCTCCTCTGAAGCAACAAGGATCTTCATCGCCATCCCGCGTGAGAGGGCATACCGGCATCCGCAGACAGAAACGATAATTGAACCGCGATCCCTGGTGACGACGGTCACCTCGGTATTGGGAACGATCCCGAGATCATAGAGACGGCGACGGAGGCCTTCGCCTGCATTCACTCCGGTGATGATGGTCGTTGTTCCCGGAGAGATAAGGGAGAGAGGGCATGAGGTGCTGCTCATATTCAGTCTGCCTCCATGACTACTTCAATACATGCCGCATCTCCTTTCCGGATAGAGAGATTGTAGCCTTTGACCCGGAACTCGACAGGATCCCCAAGGGGCGCAACCCGTATCGATTCGATGATCGCACCGGGAATGATCCCCATCTCAAGCAGGCGCTTCCGGAGATGCCCCTTCGCCCGGACACTCACAATCCGGGCCTTCTCTCCGGTGATGACCGTGTCAAGGGTGACTGGAGATACATCTCGTGCATTCATTACCATACAATTATATGTTTGGAGAAGATTATCCAGACCCCAAAAAAGTTCGGTTTTGTGATACGATCCGAAAAGTCCCGGTTCCATCTACATGCCGGGTGCAGGGGTTGCATTCCGGGTACTGAAGAGAAGGAAGGTCACACCCGCTGAGAGCAGAAGCGGGATCCAGAAGGTGATCACCCGTGACATTACCGCGATAGAGAACGCTTCAGGAAGGAGCAGGCCGCCAGAGACCAGAACCAGGACCATCGTCCCCTCAAACGTGACGAGACCGCCCGGCAGGAGCGGTACCATGCTGACGAGATAGGCAGTAAAGGTTGCGATAATGATCACCAGGATACTGATCTCATACCCGAGCATGAGAGAGACAAGATACACCTTTGCCGGATAGAATATCCAGACGACCAGTGCCAGCAGGAAGAGAGAGACATGCTTCCTTGTATCCGTGACAAGATGCCGCGATTCTTCGGCAGCATCTCCAATAAAACCGGCAGCCCTGTGCCAGGCAAGAGAGAGCTTCGTGAAGGCCGGATGGGAGGCTATGCGGAGTCTGGACACAGGGGTTGCCAGGCTGCGAAAGCCCCTGCCCTGGTATCCGAAAAAATACAAAGAAAAGGATTGTGAACAGGAAGACTCCGGCAAACGCCAGGTAGACAGAACCGGGAAGTTCCATCACGGAGAGTGCCAGTACCAGCGTTACCAGGCTGATAGCCAGAAACGGGAGGAAATAATAGAATTTACTGACGATAGCAACCGCTGCAAGCTCGCTATATGAAAGACCGGTCTCTCGTTTCATCAGGTAGATCTTCATCGTCTCCCCCCCAATCTTCACTGACGGTGTAACACTCTCAACAAAGACACCGGCCATACTGATAAGAAAGACCGGGAAGAGCCGGACGGTTTCACTCTTCTGCTTCAGCAGAAAGAACCAGATATATGCGGTCAGCAGGAGCGTGAAGAGCTGGAGTGCAGTCAGCAGCACCAGTCCGGACAGCGACATCCTGCCTGCAATGGAAGAAATCTCTTCAATTCCAATCGCAAAAAACGCAGAAGTGATGATAAGGACACCCAGAGCCAGAAGAACTGTCCGCTTCAGCTTCATTATCAGATCACCATGAAGAAGGCGCCAGTGTGTGCGATAAGGCCGCCAATGAAAAATGCAAGCCCTGTCGTGATAACAAATGTCAGCAGGGCAAAATACGCACCGAACTCCCGGTACAGAATTGCCATCATCGCAATGCAGGGAACATAGTAGAGTGCAACAACTGCCCCGACCACCAGCTGGAGAACCGAGAGGTTCATGTCAAGCAGTGGAAGGACAGTCAGTTCTCTCCGAAATATTCCAAGCAGAAGCGGAACAGCAGCCTCTTCCGGGAGACGGAGCCAGCCTGTCACAAGCGGACTCATGAAGATGCCAAGCCGGGCCATCCAGCCGGTTTCATAGAGGACTGCGGCAACTGCGACTCCTCCCACCACAGGCGGGACAGCTTCAATAAGATAGTGCCTGGTCTGCACCCACATCTTTTTTCCGATCATCCGAAGACGGGGCATCAGGAGATCGGGCATCTCCATCACCATCGGCATCGTTCTTCCCGGAATAAGACGGTTGAGTATCAGACCGGATGCAATCAGCGTAACAAACGAGAGGAGAGCAACAAAAACAAGGGCCAGCGGCGATCTCGCTGCAAGAAGCGAGATGAATGCTCCCGTCTGGGCGATGCACGGGATACTGAGCGAGGCCATCAGCGCAACCATCAGGCGGTTCTTCCGTGATGCAAGTGCACGGGTTGAGATGATCGCCGGGATACCGCACCCATAGCCAAGGAGGAGCGGGATGATGGAAGGGCCTGAGAGACCGATTTTTGTCAGAAGGCCATCCAGCATCACCCCGAGGCGTGGCAGGTATCCGCTGTCCTCAAGGATGCAGAGCGCGAGATAGAACGAGAGCACATACGGCATGATCAGGGTTATGGGCCATTCGATGCCCTTGGTCAGGAAACCATAGTCTCCAACCAGGATATTCCGGAGAACACCAGGATCAACCATGGCATCCACGCCAGTTACGATCAGCGGGATGATGATGTCACGGACAACCGGCAGGAGGATGAGCTGGCGAAGACCCATGCCGAGACCAAGCACGATTCCAAAGACTGCGGCAATCACCAGAAGAGCAATGAGAATACCTGGCCAGGGCCGCATCGAGGCATCACCTATCCAGTCCCGAAGCCGTTCTGTGGAACTGCCCCTCTGCTGTATCACCCGTTTTTTGATGGATTCAGCAAGATTCCAAGATGGATCCTGTTTTCTGCCCGGCTCAGGCAGATCCCCGGAGAGAGCAGCAAAAATCCGATCCTTAAGTTCATCGATACCTTCTCCATCAAGTGCGATCGTTGTCAGGACAGGTACACCAAGTTCCTGAGAGAGTGCGTCTGAGTCGAGATGAAGACCCCGCTCCCTGCAGAGATCCATCCTGTTGACGACAACGATAGTCGGCAGTCCGAACTCGAGCACCTGGAGAGCAAGGAAGATGCTGGACTCAAGATGTGACGCATCCAGAACACAGACAACGAGATCCGGCCTCTTTTCAAGAAAAGCAACAGCCACCTCTTCGGCTTCGTTTGAGGCGGTTAATGTATAGGTCCCGGGGGTATCGACGATGCGTGCCCGGATATCCCCAAACCATGCAATACCTTCGGTATAATCAACGGTTGTGCCGGGATAGTTTGCCATCCCAACATGGATACCGCTTAACCTGTTGAAGACAACGCTTTTTCCGATATTTGGCGGACCAATAAGCAGTACAAGACCTTCGCGGATACGGCCTGACTGCTCATCCGATCCCCGGTCTCCGGCGTTCATCATTCAACATAGATTTCGCGAGCAAACTCACGGGCAAGGGCGATCCGCCGGCCTTCGACCTCGACCACAAGCGGACCCCCGAAGATGGCGGCAGTGGATGATAACCTCTTTTCCAGGACGGAGGCCAAGAGGCGAGATGACCGGATGGTTGGGCGCCTTCACCACCCTGACCGGTGTAGGAAGGCGATGATCGTCAAGGAGTATACACTCCTCACAGGAACAGAGAGATCCAGGAAGGGTCATACAATAATCACAGGCGCAGCTTCTCTCGATACAGACAGCTCCTTCACCCGGTCTATCGGTATAGCCTGGAATGGACCGTCATAGCCGAACTGCTCCGGTATAATTCGGGAGTAGAGAGATGCGATTCTGCTATCGCTTCGCGGATTCCGATAGATGAGTTTTGCTCCATTCCGCATACGGCCAAGGAGGTGAAGAAGAACAGTCTCTTTTGGGGCGACATTGAGGGAGACCCAGACTGCATCATAATCAGAGGGATCGCAGTTCGCTCCATTCAGGTTCTCAAACGTGATATCCGCATCCGGAGAATGATGCCTGACATATCGTTCTGCGGCAAGAAGCGCAGAATGGTCACTATCCATTGCCGTAACGGAAAAACCCCTTCTGGCAAGGTGAAGTGCGGTATAGGGGAGCGCCCCGCACCCGACATGGAGGATCCGGGATCCGTCCTGTACATCCGCAAGGCCAATCTCGGAATCAACAACACTGCTGTAGAGCCGTGTTGCATAGAGATGCCCGATACCCGGCAACCTGCTGAAGAGGGACTCCATGCTCTTTGTCAGTCTGCCAATCCGGGGAAGTGGCCTTATCTGCTGCTTCAAAGAAAAATTCTGCTCTGCACCATTCATGCGCTCACGCCCTGGTTGCTCCCCTGGTAGAGGAGGGATTTGTTGAAGGTCTTCATATTCTGGCCAATCCAGGCATCAAACCGGACGCTCTCCGGAAGGGCGTCATACCTGTTTCTGAAAGAGGAACTCGGGCTCCTGAAGACATACCGGGATGTCTCCCCCCCGTTCTCCCGGAGTTTTTTGAATATCGCCTCTTTGGGATTGGCCTGGAGTGCGACAATTGCAGCATCAAATCCCGTTGGGACATCCAGTGCCGCATCGGCGAGGACCACATCGATTCTATCCTGGAGATGCAGCCGCCTGACACAGTTCTGTGCCAGTTTCACTGCATCCGGATCGCAGTCGACAGCAGTCACCTTCACGCCCGCCTGCCGTGCAAGATGGATCGCCGTGAATGGGACGGGACCGCACCCGACATTCAGCACATGCTCGCCGCATTTAATATCGGCAAGGGCGATCTCCCGTGCAACAACGTCGCGGTAGGGGTAACAGTACATCTCTGAGAGTGCCACACTTCTGCTGGCGATTTTTTTCAAGTGCAACTGTTATCCGTGCCACAAGCGATCGGTATCTCCGGCTGTCTCCTTCCCGTTGTGGTACACGAGGATCCGGCGAATATGCATGCTGCTGATCAACAGGATCTAAACGATTCATTGACTACCTTATTTCCTGTTTGGTTTGAATAAACCCGATTCGAACATTATTCGGATCAGGAGTATTGTACAGCAATTATTTCGGTTTTACCAGTATAAACCGAAGATATTCGGGAAAAATAGTGTATGAGCAAAATTATCCCTCCCGATTCATATCACCAGGGCAGGGTAAAGCCGCACCGATCACCGGATCAAGCCTCCTGACACCCTCGATTCCATTCACCTCCCAGATGACTGCTTCGACAACGAGGTACACCCGGCAGTCGGTCCTGAGGCATCCGGTAAGCGATTCACGGCCTCGCCCGACGGTGGCATGGAGATGAAGGGAAGGGCCGTCATCACCCGGATAGATCGTGGCAGTACCAAGACACTCCCAACCGCCTTCAATGGTTTCATAATGGGGAACCGGAGGGATGATTGCTTCTTTGGGCCCGGTGACAAGTCCTGCGGAATGGAGTGCGCCAAGAAAGGTTATAACTCCATGCCGGATTGTGTGATCACGAATAAAAGAGCGGGCCGAATCGATGAGATCCTCGCCTTCGTCGAAGCGGAGGAAGAAGACACGCCCGACTGTTCCTTCCGAATACTGCATAGCAGGAATATGTACTGTTCATGGACGTTATGGTTTTGGAGAGTCCGATCAATAGTGGTAAAAACCCCGGGGTCGTTACCGGATCATAATGGATTCAAAGGATTCGATCCATCCGCTTAGCGCACCCGAGATCGCACTCCGTATGAGAGAGATCGAGTTGAAGACCGGGGATTTATCACCATTCCAGAAGGTTCTCCTTGGAACTGACGGTTCTGTCACTCATCTCCTCTCTCTTGCCACAGAAGAGCAGGTAGGGGTTACAACCCGCCTTCAGGAGGTTGTGCCTGCTGACAGCGAGATTGCACGCCTTCTTGCCATGGGTGAGGGCGATCCCGTCAACCACCGGATCGTCGATCTTGGAGAGGGATCAGATGGGAGACCCCTCATCTATGCTATCTCCTATACTCCGATAGAACGGCTCACACCCGAGATCAAATCTGACATGATGAAGGCAGACATCCCGATCGGGGTGATTCTGAAGAGACACAGGATCGAATCACGCAGGGAGATTCTCACGATCGATTCGTATCCGGCAGATGAACATCTCGCAGAGGTTTTTGGCATCATGCCAGGCGAGCCGCTCTTTGCCCGCCTGTACCGAATCATTCACCGGGAAGAGCCCCTGATGGCAATCAAAGAGATCTTTGCTTCAGGTACTTTTGCCGATACCAGGAGAGTAATCGTGGATGCCCCGTCCCGCATCCACCTGGGGTTGATTGACCTGAACGGGAGCTGCGGGCGGATCGACGGGGGGATCGGGATCACGCTTGATCGGCCGCATCTTCTTATTGAGGCACGGGCAGCAGGCCATGTGACAGTGCATGGTGGGGATGAAGAGAACAGGAAGCGTGCGGCAGATGCGGCACGGGCAGTCATCAGCCATTTTGGGATCTCAGGCGGCGCATCTATCGTTCTGCATACCCTGCTCCCCAGGCACTCAGGACTTGGCAGCGGGACACAGCTTGCCCTTGCGGCAGGCAGGGCAGTTGCCGAACTCTACAGCCGGTCGGTGTCCGCAGTTGATCTCGCCCGGATCACCGGCCGTGGCGGGACATCCGGGATCGGGACAGCCGCCTTTGATGCGGGAGGCTTCATCATCGACGGAGGTCATAGTTTTGGTGAGGGTGAAGAGAAATCAATGTTTTCACCATCATCTGCCTCACGGGGAGTTGCACCGGCACCGGTCACTTTCCGGCACACGTTCCCAGACGACTGGCAGATTCTTCTCGTTACCCCGGAGGTGCCCCCGGGCGCCTCAGAGGAGGCAGAGGTGGATATCTTCTCGGAATATTGCCCGGTACCGCTTGAAGAGGTGCAGGAGATCTGCCATCTCGTGATGATGCAGATGCTTCCAGCTCTTGTCGAAGGCGATATGAAAGAGTTTGGATGCGTGGTGAACCGACTCCAGGAGATCGGGTTCAAACGGCACGAAGTGGAACTTCAGCCAGATACGTCCGGAACCTGCCCGCCCTGCTCTGTGAGGCAGGCGCATACGGTGCGGGCCTCTCCTCGTTTGGCCCGACGGTCTATGCAATCATCCGGAAGGGCGATACCCGGGTCACTGAAGCCGCACACAGGGCGCTTGAGGGGGATCGGGGGGTGTCGTGGAAGAGGTGTCTGCAAGGAACAGCGGAGCGGTTGTGCGGAGAGGGTGAGCGGCAATGATCATCATCGGCCATCGGGGTGCAAGGGCGACCTGCCCGGAGAATACCATTGCTGCACTCCGCGAGGGAAGTCGGTGTGCTGACTATGTCGAGATCGATGTCCGATTGAGCAGGGATCGTGTGCCGGTTGTTATCCATGATCCAACCCTTGAGCGGACGACGAATGGAACCGGTTTGGTCTCTGATTATACGCTTCCTGAGCTGAAAGCCCTGGATGCAGGTGAAGGGGAGCAGATCCCGACACTTGCAGAGGTGTTCGCCCTTGACCATGGAGGATGCGGCCTCGTTATCGAGCTGAAGGAAGGGGGGTATGAAGACCAGATCGCAGCGATGGTGAGTGAGAGCATGGGAAGGGGATCTGTTTCTGATATCCTGATCGTCTCGTTCGATGCGGACTGCCTCCGACATATCGCTCAATTACTGCCGGATGCCGAGGTGGGCTACATTTTCCGATCGGTTGAA
>LCWZ01000086.1_pt1 | contig 11322 bp, 10 predicted proteins | sample 349071 | NCBI WGS metagenome assembly LCWZ01 (sample SAMN03565344, study PRJNA281982) | anaerobic digester metagenome | biome: Anaerobic digester; feature: Alkaline_Metagenome_Assembly_B; material: Alkaline anaerobic digester sludge; isolation source: anaerobic digester run at haloalkaline...
TAGAGACAAGGTTCTCGGAGGAAAAAGTTACCCTGCGCGAGAGGGAGTACATCGAGAACCTGGTTCCCGACGTTGAAGGCATGGGGATAAGCGACGCCATGTATGTGCTTGAAAACGCAGGCCTGAGGGTCTTATTCCTGGGCCGGGGAAATGTGATCAGGCAAAATCCACGGGCCGGCACCAGGGTAAGGCCCGGAAGCGTCATTAGAATAGAGTTGTCATAAACATCAAACCATCAGCACATGAACACCATCCTCTCAAATATCATCTACAAAGCTGGAACAGTTGAAACTTCAGGCGATGTCCAGATCAGTGTTACCGGAATAACCGCCGACAGCCGGCAGGTAAAGCAGGGGGCCCTGTTTGTTGCTGTGAAAGGACATACTACCGACGGTCATCGCTATATTGACGATGCCATCAGGTCAGGTGCCAGCGCCGTTATTTGCGAGCAGATACCAGTACCCGCCAAACCGGATGTCACCTACATAAAGGTGAATGACAGCCAAATGGCCCTGGCAGTGGCCGCTGCGAACTTTTATGACAACCCTTCCGCAAAACTCAAAACGATCGGGGTAACCGGAACTAACGGCAAGACCACCGTAGCCTTTTTGCTCAGGGAAGTGTTCACAAAGCTGGGATATTCGTGCGGGCTGATATCCACTGTTGGCAACCGCATCAGGGATATATACCTGGACACCACACATACCACGCCCGACCCGGTAACCATAAACAGGCTGCTTTCTGAAATGGTGCAGCAGAATTGTGAGTTTGCCTTTATAGAAGTCAGCTCCCACGCCCTTGACCAGAAACGGGTCGACGGGCTGCATTTCGCCGGTGCCGTGTTCACCAACCTTACCCATGACCACCTGGATTACCACAAAGGGTTCAAGGAATACCTGCGGGCAAAGCAGCGGCTTTTTGAAATGCCGGACAAAAAGTCCTTTGCGCTTACCAACCTGGACGATAAAAATGGAATGATCATCACCCAGAACAGTAAGGCAAAAACAAGGACTTACAGCCTCAAAGCCATTGCCGATTACAAGGGAAAGGTGCTGGAAAACACTTTCTCCGGACTGCATATGATGATCGACAACCATGAAGTCTGGTGCAAGCTCACGGGCGCATTTAACGCTTACAACATGCTGGCCGTATACGGTGTGGGCCGCATCCTCGGTGAGGATCCCGGCGATCTGCTCACCGCCATAAGCAGCTGCGAGGGCCCGCCGGGCCGCTTTGACTTTTTCAGGGGCAAAGACAACATCGTGGGGATTGTAGATTATGCACACACACCTGATGCATTGAAAAATGTACTGGAAAACATCCAGAGCCTGCGGGGCAAGCACGAGAAACTGATCACGGTGGTCGGTTGCGGAGGCGACCGGGATAAGGAAAAACGGGCGCCGATGGGCACCATTGCAGCAAAATACAGCGACCAGGTTATATTCACAAGCGACAACCCAAGATACGAAGATCCGGATGCGATAATTGCAGATATGGTAAAAGGCCTTGAAGTGGACCCAACCATGAAAAATAAATATTTAACAATTACAGGCAGGGAGGAAGCACTGAAAATAGCCCGGGTTATGGCACGGAAGAACGATATCGTACTGGTGGCAGGCAAAGGCCATGAGAAATACCAGGAAATACAGGGTCAAAAGTTCCCTTTTGATGACAAAGCCATTTTGCAGGAACTGTTAAACAAATAAAGATGCTGTACTCACTGTTCGAATATCTCGACAAAGCCTATGACATACCCGGAACCGGTGTGTTTCAGTATATCTCGTTCAGAGCGGGTATGGCACTGATCGTTTCCCTTTTTGTAACCATGATCACGGGCAAAAGAGTCATCAGGTTCCTGCAGAAAAAGCAGGTGGGCGAGAATATACGCGACCTCGGACTCGAAGGCCAGATCAGCAAACAGGGAACACCCACCATGGGAGGCCTGATCATTGTCGCGGCCATTGTGATCCCTGCCCTGCTGTTCGCCAGGCTCGACAACATATATATCATCCTGATGCTGATATCAACAGTATGGCTCTGTGCAATCGGTTTCATAGATGATTATATCAAGGTGTTCCGGAAAGACAAAAAAGGCTTGCACGGACGGTTCAAGATCATAGGACAGATCACCCTGGGCATCATTGTGGGCACCACCCTTTATTTCCATGAAGAGGTCGTGATCAGGGAAAAAATTGACTTCCCCACAGAGCAAGTCACCGCCAATGAGCTGCTCGAACTGGACAGGCTCGTAAGGCCCGACTCGCCATTTCCCGTGGAAACCCAAAAATCAACAAAAACGACAATTCCGTTTTTCAAGGACAACGAGTTTGATTATGCCAGGCTGCTTGCTTTCATGGGAGAAGGCTACGAAAGATGGGCTTTCCTGGTATTCATACCGATAGTGATACTCATCATCACAGCAGTATCCAACGGTGCAAATATTACCGACGGCCTGGACGGGTTGGCTACCGGCACCTCTGCCATCATCGGGGTTACCCTGGGCATACTGGCTTATGTATCAGGCAATGTGCTGTTTGCCGACTATCTAAACATAATGTATATACCGCATACCGGCGAGCTGGTCATCTTTATTGCCGCCTTCGTAGGAGCCTGCGTGGGCTTTTTGTGGTATAACTCTTATCCTGCGCAGGTATTTATGGGCGACACCGGCAGCCTCACACTGGGTGGGATCATAGCTGTTTTTGCCATCGTAATCCGGAAAGAGTTACTGATCCCCATATTATGCGGAGTGTTCTTCATCGAAAGCCTGTCAGTAATTATCCAGGTAACCTGGTTTAAAATAACACGAAAACGATTTGGTGAGGGCAGGAGGATTTTCCGGATGGCCCCGCTGCACCACCACTTCCAGATGAAAGGGCTGCACGAGGCTAAAATAGTTCAGCGATTCTTCATTGTAGGAATCATCCTGGCAGTTTTTTCTGTCATAACGCTAAAACTAAGGTAAAAGAAAGAACCGGCCCGGGAGGAAGGCCGGGAAACAGAAGGTAAGAATAATAAAATCAGACCAATATACTATGGATCTTTTGGAGAAGACATTGAAAGAAAGCGGAAACATTTACAGCGGGATGGCAAAAACCATTTCTTCGCGGCTTTTTGATGTTCGCAAAGAGGGGATTAAAAACAGTCTTAACGGCTTTCAGAACCAGGTTCACCGCCTTGAAGAGGTACTGCACGTTCGTGGCATTTTGTTTATTAACGACAGCAGGGCCACCAACGTGAACGCCGCCTGGTTTGCCCTGGAGTCGCAGGAGAAGCCCGTTATCTGGATTGCCGGTGGCCGGGATGCAGGGAATGATTATTCGGCCGTCCTCCCGTTGATAGAGAAGAAGGTGAAGACGATCGTTTGCCTGGGATCCGACTGTTCCAATCTCAGGAGTCAGATACAAAACACAGAATGCCCTGTTTATGAAACACAAGACATGAACCACGCCGTGGAACTGGCTTATAAAAGCGGGCTTCCGGGCGATGTGGTTCTTCTGTCGCCCGCATGTCCGAGTTTTGATTTGTTTGAAAACTATGCCGACAGGGGCAACCAGTTTAAATCAGCAGTACGGGCGTTGTGACCGCTCTCTTCCCGCGGAAACAACAGTCCATCCACATAACCAAACACAACGGGCCGTATGCAAAACATGTTTAAAAACTTCAAAGGAGACCGAACCATCTGGGTGGTAGTGATCTTTCTGTACCTGGTGTCGGTACTTGCCGTATACAGCTCTACCGGCACCCTGGCATACCGTTTCAGGGCCGGCAATACGGAGTACTACCTGTTCAAGCACCTGATCATCACTGCTTTTGGACTGGCACTGATGTACCTCGCACACAAAGTAAGATATCAGTACTATTCCAGGATATCCCAGCTGGCCCTCTTTGTTGCCATCCCCCTGCTTATCTTCACATTGCTCCGCGGAACAACCATCCACGAGGCCAACAGGTGGATCACCCTGCCGATCATAAATATCACATTTCAAAGTTCAGATTTTGCCAAGCTTGCGCTGGTGATGTACCTGGCAAGGATACTGACCCGCAAACAGGAATACATAAAAGATCTGCATGCCGCTTTCTTACCAGCAGTGATCCCGGTGATAGTGGTTTGTGCCTTAATATTGCCGGCCAACTTTTCGACGGCTGCCATTTTGTTTACCACCTGCCTGGTACTTATGTTCATCGCGAGGGTGCGCGTGCGGTACCTCCTGTCGCTTTCGGCTTTGAGTATCGCCGGGGCTGCCCTCTTCATCACGGTGATGATGGCGATGCCTGAGAGTGGAAGGGCAGTTACATGGCAAAACAGGATCAACACCTATATCAGCAACGAGCAAGGCGACACCTGGCAGTCGGACCAGGCAAAAATTGCTATCGCCACAGGAGGGTTTATAGGGAAGATGCCCGGAAATTCCACCCAGCGCAACTACCTGCCGCAGGCCTACTCAGATTTTATATATGCTATTATTATTGAAGAATACGGCCTTGCAGGCGGCTTTATGGTGCTTCTTTTCTACCTTATCATACTCTACCGGGGTATACGTATCGCTCATAAGAGCCCCGGCACTTTCGGGGCACTGCTGGCCGCAGGGTTAAGCTTCGGCCTCGTTTTCCAGGCCATGGTCAATATGGCCGTGGCAGTCAACCTTCTGCCGATCACAGGACAACCGCTGCCGTTAATAAGCATGGGTGGAACATCTCTTTGGTTTACCAGTCTTTCACTTGGCATCATTCTGAGTGTAAGCAGGGCATCGGAGGAAGATAAAAACTCACTGAATATTCAACAAAACATTTCCGACGTTCCGGGGTCAGCAAATAATTAATATCCGGCGCATGCATGAAACAAAAGATCATGGTAAGTGACACAATACATACAAAAGAGCTCCGGGTAATCATCGCAGGAGGAGGCACGGGAGGACACGTTTTCCCCGCCATTGCCATTGGGACGGCCTTGAAAAAAAGAGACAGAAATGCAAAGATATTGTTCGTAGGCGCGAAAAACCGCCTTGAGATGCAAAAAGTGCCGGCTGCCGGTTTTCATATCATCGGACTGGATATATCAGGTTTGCAGCGAAAGCTAAGCTGGAAGAACCTGATGCTGCCCGTAAAACTAATTCGCAGCCTGGTGGCATCGAAGAGGATAGTAAAAAAGTTCAGGCCGGATGTGGCCATCGGCGTGGGAGGCTATGCAAGCGGCCCGCTCTTATGGGCTGCATCAGGACAAAAAGTACCTGTCCTGATCCAGGAGCAAAACTCCTTCCCCGGCATCACAAACCGTATCCTGGCAAGGAAGGCAAGCAAGATCTGTGTAGCATTCAGCAACATGGAAAAATATTTTCCAAAAGAGAAAATATACCTGACCGGAAACCCGGTTCGGCATGATGTGACAGACATCGAAGGGAAAGAGGAAGAAGCGCTGAAGTATTTTGGTTTTAAGGCGGGGAAACCCATTCTCTTTGTCACCGGCGGCAGCCTGGGCGCACAATCCATCAACAGGGGTGTTGGCAAACATCTGAAATCATTGGTTGACAAAGGAATACAGGTCATCTGGCAAACAGGGACCTCGGGTATCGAACAAGCCGGCAGGCTGGCCCGGGAAGTGAATCCTGGTAACCTGCATGTAACCGCCTTCCTCGACCGCATGGACCTGGCTTTTGCTGCAGCAGACGTTGTAGTCAGCCGGGCAGGAGCTATCGCAGTATCCGAAATCGCATTGGTCCGGAAACCGGCCATACTGATCCCTTCTCCGAATGTGGCAGAGGATCATCAGACAAAAAATGCATTGGCCCTCGTTAACCATAACGCAGCCATCCTTCTGAAAGATGAAGATGTGATGGAAGATTTCGGATCAGTGGTTACAGGTTTGCTTTTTGACGAAGAAAAGAAACAAAAACTCAAAGAAAAGATTGCCGGCATGGGCTATCGCGATGCAGCCGATATAATTGCAGGCATAGCTGCCGGACTGGCGAATTAAAGAGACAGGGAAAACCCTTACCTAAGCCTTCGCAAAACGGCTGCCGGTGAGGGTTCCACATTTTGACGTTCCTGTCATCATAGTATTAACAGACAAAAAGACGCAACGGTTGGTCTGATGATAAACGAAGTGACACATATCTGTTTTCTTGGCATCGGCGGTATTGGCATGAGTGCCCTGGCACGGTATTTCCATCAGCGGGGCGCAAGTGTTTTCGGCTACGACAGAAGTGCATCCGCAATCACCAGGCAGCTTAGGCAGGAGGGCATACAGGTAAGTCACGACGACGATCCGGCCACCCTCCCGGTAAAGCCCCAGCTTGTTGTTTACACGCCTGCTGTGCCGAAAACGACAGCTCTTTTTGAACATTTTTCCAGGCAGGGCATCCCTCTTCGGAAAAGAGCCGAGATCCTGGGTATGATCTCAGCGGGCATCCCAACCATTGCGGTAGCGGGCACGCACGGAAAAACCACGATCACAGCCATGCTTACCCATATACTGAAAACTGCAGAAGTGCCATGCCTGGCATTCCTGGGAGGCATTTCGGTCAATTACAATACAAATTTCATGGGAGACCCCGATCCGCGGTGGATGATAGCCGAGGCCGACGAGTTTGACAGATCTTTCCTGCATCTTTCGCCCCGGCTGGCATTGATCAGCTCGCTTGACCCCGATCACCTGGATGTTTATGGCAGCAAGGCGGAGATGCTTGAATCCTTCAGAGAGTTTGTATCCCGCCTTCCGGGCTCCGGCGTTCTGATAAGCAAAAAGAACATCGCGGACTTCGGCAAAGTATCCTGCAGCCATTATACCTATCATGGTGCGGAAAAGGCTGACTACTACCTGGAGGACATAAGGATTGAAGAGGGCCGCTATCATGCCGGCATCAGCGGAAAACTCGGCATCGGCCATGTGGCCCTGCAGCACCCGGGGCGTCATAACCTTGAAAATGCCCTGGCAGCGGCGACACTTGCACATCAGGCAGGCATCAGCTCCGCCGCCATCCTGCAAGGCCTGGTCAGTTTTTCTGGGGTTAAACGCCGTTTTGAGATATGCCTGCAAACGGAGCAGCTCGTATATGTTGACGACTATGCCCACCACCCGGAGGAGATCAGGGCATGCATACGTTCTGCCAGGGAGTTGTGGCCGGGGAAAAAGATCACGGGCGTTTTTCAGCCCCACCTGTTTTCACGAACAAAAGACCTGGCAGAGGAATTCGCGCAGAGCCTGGCAGAACTCGACGAGCTGGTTTTACTCGACATCTATCCTGCCCGGGAAGAGCCTGTCCCTGGCATAGATGCCCACTTTTTGCTAGATTTGACCGACATGGAGAGGGCAGAGTATTGCAGGCGGGAAAACCTGCTTTCATGCCTGGAAAAAAGAGATATAGAAGTTCTCATCACTATGGGGGCGGGAGACATAGACCGGTTCCCGGGACCGATCACCGAAACACTTAAAAACAAAGCTCTGGATAGACAGACCCTGAAAGGAAAAAAGTAAAAGAGAAGTACGGCACCGTTTACGCGGCCCGGAATTAAAAAAGTAAACACCCATGGCAGCACGCATAATGAAAAGATTGGCAGTAGTTGTTTCCGTTGCGTCCGTACTGGTCATGCTCGGCTTTACGTCATCCGGCAACAGGCAGCTGACCAGCCAGAAGCTCGACATTCGTGTGGAGAGTGCTACGGGCAACTATTTCATCTGCCAGGCCATGGTCCGGGAGACCATCATCAAAGAGATGGACACCCTGGAAGGCCGCATGGTTACCCAGGACATGATCATACAACTTCATGAAATGGTAAACGGCCTGCCATGGGTGAAGGAAGCCAGGGTATACCGCACCATCAAAGCGAATATACACGTCGATGTGAGGTTGCGGGATCCCATGTTCCGGGTCATCAACAGGCACAACGATAGTTACTATGTGGATCGCGACGGAAAAGTTTTTCCGCTGTCGGATGAACACACGGCAAGGGTTAAGCTTGTGACAGGACACATCAGCGCTTCACCTCAAAACACCGCATCATTTGCTGATCCGGACGAGCAACAGGACACACAGGAAGGGATCCAGCTGAAATCGCTTTTCGAGCTGGCATCTTATATTTCCAATGATGCATTCTGGAATGCCTTTATTGACCATGTCTACGTGCGCGCTGACGGACAGTTTGAGCTCACACCCAAAAACGGCGCACATATCATTGAGTTCGGACATGCCACCGGCATCCCTGAAAAGTTTGACAAGCTGATGGCATTTTACAGGGGAGGTATCACACAGGTGGGCTGGCGTTATTACAACAGGGTAAACATTGCATATACTAATCAGGTCATTTGTTCAAAATAAACTGCTTTATGGAATCATCTGAAATCATAGTCGGCTTAGATATTGGATCAACCAAGATAGCCTGTATTGTAGGCAGGAAAAACGAGTATGGCAAAGTAGAGATACTGGGCATGGGAAGAACCGAGTCGCTCGGAGTAAACCGGGGTGTGGTGGAAAACATACAGCATACGGTCAGTTCGATAGAGAAAGCTGTTGCTGAAGCCAGCCAGGCATCGGGGGTTGAAATAAAAATCACCAATGTGGGCATTGCAGGCCAGCATATCAGGAGCCTTCAGCACCGCGGCAACATCATGCGCAACGACATAGAAGAGGAGATCAGCAGGGAAGACATTGACAGTCTTATTGACAATATGTTTAAGCTGGCGTTGCCGCCCGGCGAGGATATCATTCATGTCATCCCCCAGGAATATATTATAGACGGGCAGCAAGGCATTCGCGAGCCTATAGGCATGGCCGGCAATTGCCTGGAGGCAAACTTTCATATTATCACCGGCAAGATTGCTGCGGCAAAAAACCTGAAAAAATGTGTAAAAAAGGCCGGGCTGGAAGTCTCGGATATGATCCTTGAGCCCCTGGCTTCCTCTGAAGCTGTTTTAAGCCAGCAGGAGAAAGAGGCGGGCGTGGTGCTTGTCGACATTGGAGGCGGCACCACCGACCTGGCCATTTTCCAGGAAGAGATCATCCGCCACACAGCGGTGATCCCGCTTGGCGGCAATGCCATCACGGAAGACATAAAAGAGGGGTGCGCCATCATACGAACCCAGGCGGAGGCCCTGAAAAAAAGCTTCGGCTCCGCGCTGGCAAGCGAAAACAAAGACGAAGAGATCGTTTCCATCCCCGGGTTAAAAGGAAGAGAGCCCAAGGAGATATCGCTGAAGAACCTGGCAAGCATCATCCAGGCCCGGATGGAAGAGATCATTGAGCACGTGTATTACGAAGTTAAGACCAGCGGCTTTGAAAAGAAGCTCATAGCTGGCATTGTGCTCACCGGGGGCGGCAGCCAGCTGAAGCATGTTGCCCAGCTCACCGAATTCATAACCGGCATGGACACACGCATCGGCTATCCCAATGAGCACCTGGCAAAGTCGTTAAGCGGAGAAATTGGAAGCCCGATGCATGCGACAGGAGTGGGGCTGGTGATCAAAGGATTTGAAACAAACGAAGTGCGCCGGAAGCAGAAAAAGACGCCCGGAAAAAAACAGCAATACGGCTTTTTCGACAAGATCTTTACCAAGGGCAGAGATTTCTTCGAAAAGGATAATGACCATTGAACAATCAACAGGTAAACAAATAAAATATTCATAAAAAACCAACAAACTATGACAACAGACATGATCAAATTCGACCTTCCCAAAAACCAGAGTTCCATAATCAAAGTGATGGGTGTAGGCGGCGGCGGCAGCAATGCCGTAAATCACATGTTTCGTCAGGGTATAGAGGGTGTGGACTTTTTTGTGTGCAACACAGATGCCCAGGCACTCGACAAAAGCCCGGTTCCGAGCAAGATACAGCTCGGGGTGAGCCTCACCGAAGGCCGTGGAGCAGGGAGCATCCCCGAAGTGGGGCGCAATGCTGCCATCGAAGACATTGAGCGCATCAAAGAGGCTCTCGGTGCAAACACCAAAATGCTGTTTATCACCGCCGGTATGGGTGGGGGAACCGGCACAGGAGCCGCACCCGTTATCGCAAAAGCATCGAAAGAAATGGGCATTCTCACCGTGGCTATTGTAACGATCCCCTTTCTTTCGAAGGCAGGAAGCGGCGGCAGCAGGCCGAAGAAGGGATAAGACAGCTTTCCGAAGGGGTTGACACCCTCCTGGTCATCTGTAACGACAGGTTGCGTGAGTTGTATGGGAACCTCTCTATTTCGGATGCATTTGCCAAGGCAGACAATGTGCTCACAACCGGGGCCAAAGGGATAGCAGAGATAATTACCCTGACAGGAAGTGTTAATGTTGACTTTGCAGACGTAAAAACCGTGATGTCGGATAGCGGGGTGGCGATTATGGGAAGCGGCCATGCCGAAGGCAACGACAGGGCGATCAAAGCTATTGAGTCGGCCCTGTCCTCCCCCCTGCTCAACGACAACCAGATCAAAGGGGCTACCAACATCCTTCTCAACATCACCAGCGGCAAGGAGGAGATCCTGATGGATGAGATCTCGGAGATCACGGACTATATCCAGGACGAAGCCGGATCATCGGCCGAAATCATCTGGGGGCTGAGCAAAGATGAAAGCCTTGAGTCAAAGGTTAACGTCACGCTGGTGGCCACCGGTTTTGACTCCAGCAACAAACTGTACGATGGCAACCGGGCACAGAAAAAACGGACGGTAGGTACGGTGAAGGAAGAGGCTGAAAAGCAAACCGTCGTGTGGGAAGGCCCCTTCAACCATGAAAATGAAACGCATCCGGAAGAAGGAATGAAGCTCCGCATCAGGGAGGAAGAAAAGCCTTCGGAAGAAAGCCAGCACAAGAAAACTGCGGGGCAAATGCAAACACTTACCGAAGAGTCAATGGACATCTTCAAACAGAAGCTTGTAAGCCAGGCCAGGAAAGCAAAGGCCAAAGAAGAAAACGAGAGCACGCACCTGTCCGAAGCAGACCTTCAGCAACAGATCCAGGAACGCGAAGAACGATTAAAGAGTCTTAGCATCCAGCTTAAAACACCGGAAGGGCTTGCTGACCTTGAAAGCCAGCCGGCATATGTCAGGCGCAAAGTGAATCTGAGTCCGGTTCCTGCCAGCAGCGAATCCCAGGTATCGCGCTTTACACTGAACGAAACAGATGAGAAAAACACCCAGATCAAGTCCAACAACTCCTTCCTGCACGACAACGTGGATTAAGAACAGGGTTTGTTAGTATTGCCGTTCAAAATAATGGCAATCACACCGTTACTTTTTCTTATCTTTGCAAAAAAGTGATTGAGCCGGTGCAGATGCGCCTGGTTTGCACAATATCAGATTATACCCAATAAATAACAACCCAATGAACACAAAGTTATCCCC
>LCWZ01000088.1_pt1 | contig 11143 bp, 10 predicted proteins | sample 349071 | NCBI WGS metagenome assembly LCWZ01 (sample SAMN03565344, study PRJNA281982) | anaerobic digester metagenome | biome: Anaerobic digester; feature: Alkaline_Metagenome_Assembly_B; material: Alkaline anaerobic digester sludge; isolation source: anaerobic digester run at haloalkaline...
TGACATTTCTTTAAATTCTTCCAGTTCTTCTCCGGTAATTTCATGATACTCAATTTCCGGACGTTCATCTAACATTGCTTGTAAATCAGTTTCATGTCTCTCGTTAATCCACTCTGCTGACGGGAGAATTGCTTCCGTCCAAAAGTCTCTCATTTCCTGTTGAATTTCTTCAGGTAAAGAATCGAAGTACTGCATATTGACCGTTGGAATTCCGGTAAAAGGTTCTGCAAAAATATCGGTGAAGTAATCCTGGACTTCATAGAAATTCATACTTCGAATTGCAAAAATCGGATTAATCTGACCGTCGATGAGGTTTGTTTGAAGTCCACCATAAATTTCCCCATAGGCCATAGGTGTAGGATCCGCTCCATACGCCAGATAATTCTGAGTTAGTAGTGCTGACCCCATGATTCTCACCTTAAAGTTACTCATATCATCAACAGATCTAATGGGCCGATTCGATGTAATTGTCTGCCACCCTTCATAAAGCAGTCCCAGTGGCACTAAATCGTTTCTTCTAAATGCTTCTTCCAACACTTCCATAAATTCTCCATTTCGAACTACCCAGTCAAGAGTTTCAGGCATATGATCCGGAGGCCATAGATAATGTAATGTAAGAACTTGTGCCTCAGGCACAAATGCGCTGATCCATGCGAAGTCGGAAAATACATACTCGACGACACCAAGCTGAGCAAGTTCATTAATATCTCTCGTGTCACCTAAGGTACCATAGGGATACACATCCAACTCATATTTCCCGTCAGTGACTTCTCTCATATGATCCGCATAATGTTCCGCCCAAACCGTCATAAAGTCTCCTTCAATCTCTTCAGAAGCAAGGCGTGACTGAATCGGCTGAGGTAGTAAATCGCCTAAAGTTTCTTCCCGCTCTTCATCATTATCGTTGTCATCCTCCAAGTCCACGTCAACATCATCGAGGCCGGCATCAGGATCGTCCCCATTATCCCCTCCACATCCTACAAACACAAGCATTCCCATCAACAACAAACTTAACAATACTACCAGTAACTTCATGTTTCTGTTACTCTTTTTCATCCTTCTTTCCTCCTTTGATTTTGGTTTTCCTCTTTTACATCATTTATGTGGTGGATATATTGAGACTCTTTGAAATCTTCTGTTAATTTTAAGCCTAGCTGTCCAGGTACTTCAGACTTCCCCGAACAAATAATTCCACTCCTAAAGGCAAGACCGACTCATCAATATTGAAACGTGGATTATGATGAGGATAATGGGTCTCCTTTTCTTCATTCCCGGTTCCAAGGAACAGAAAAACACCTGGAACTCTCGCTGTAAACTCTGAAAAGTCTTCACTGGCCATTGATGAATAAGGGATCACATTACTCACACCAACAACCTCCATGGCAACAGATTTCATATGTTCAGCCATTTGTTCATCATTAATCAAAGGAATGTTTTCCCTCACCCATGATACCTCACATTGGCATCCATGGGTCTTCGCTACATTCTTTGCTAAGCTTTCCAGCCGCTTTATCGGCGGATCATCGCTATCATCATACAGCGTTCGTATTGAGCCTTCAAGAACAACTTCATCGGGGATAATATTCGCTTTAGTTCCTCCGTGAATTTGTCCAAAAACCATCGTCATCGGTTTCATTGTACTGATCTCTCTTGTTTGAATCCTTTGAGAGGTGACGACAATATCGGAAGCGGCAATCACCGGATCAACCGCTGTCTCAGGATAACCGGAGTGTCCTCCGTATCCTTTCACTCGAATCTTAAATATATCGAGACCAGACATGACTCCACCTGCTGATATCCCAACAACTCCTGAGGAAAGCGGGGTCCATATATGGACTCCTACCGCTGCATCGACTTTCGGATTTTCAAGAACACCTTCCTTAATCATTGGCAATGCCCCTGCGTTTTCTTCATCAGGCTGAAAGACTAATTTGATGGTTCCGTTAATCCGCTCTTTATTTCGAGCGAGGATTTTTGCGGTTCCTAATAGCATCGCCATATGGGCATCATGACCACAGGCATGCATCACTCCCGGATTCTTCGACGCATAAGAGACAGTGTTCTCCTCTTGGATCGGCAAGGCATCAATATCCGCTCTCAACATTAGTACCGGCGAATCTTTTTTTTCCATGTATCTTTGAAACGACTCCCGTTTCCGCCACTCTTTTTGTCTCTAATCCAAGGTTCTGTAAATACTTTTCAATCTTTCCGCTTGTTCGATGTTCGTCAAATCCCAATTCAGGATACGCATGAAATTCTCTTCTAAGTTTAATTAGTTCTTCCTGCAAGTCTTTGCATTGTTCTTTAATCCAATCCATGATTAAGGTCAACTCCCTTAACTCAGATTTACTTCGTTTCTGAAGTCTCCCCGATTTCTCCCTGCCATCCCAGGAAATATGACAGCTTATCAGTTGCATCCTTCAAACCGGTTTTAATGTTTTCAATTTTACTATAGGTTTGTCGAATACTTGCTCCACTTACACTAATAGCTGCGACAATTTCATTGTTGAAGTCCCGTACAGGCATTGAGATGCATGTCAATCCGGGAGAAAATTCTTCATCGTCAATACTAAATCCCTGTTTTCGAATCTTTCGCAACTCCTCCATCAATGAGTCAATTTCAGTAATCGTCGTTGTTGTATATCTTTCCAAGGGACCTTCTCCTAAAATCTGTTTGATTTCCTCCTTGGTCATCTCTGAGATCAATGCCTTTCCCATTGCTGTAGCATGTAGAGACTCCCTTGCTCCAATCTGTAGATTAGCAATCAAACTGGCTTTCGGACTGACCTTTGAAATGGTCACAACACTGTTTTCCACTCGCACTCCAAGATTTACAGTTTCCTGGTATTGATTACAGAGTTCTTGTAAAATCGCAATATCGAAATTATATAAATTCCGTTGTTGGGGAATGATGTTCCCTATCTCAAAAAGACGCCAGCCTAATCGATATTTCTTTGTGTCCGGACACTGTTCAATATAATTTCTTGACGACAATGTATCCAGTACTCGATGCACAGTACTCTTTCCAATTGCCAATCTCGAGCTGAGCTCACTAATTCCCAATCCTTCTTGATACCCTTCTTCAGCTAAGATCTCCAGTACCTCCAATGCCTTATCGATGGTTTGCACAGGATATTTCGGAGTATGCTGGGTTTTTTTATTTTCCATTTGTTTTCACCCTTTCCATTATTCTTCGTACATGTTCCATTTATATAGGTTCATTGTATCAAAGAACGAGGGGCGGAAAAAGGTTCTCTTATTCAGAAAACCTTTCCCATTAAATTATCCTATACCCAGCCACGAGCCTTCATTGATTTTTCAAGCTTTTTCAGTGCGTTGATCCACGCTGCATTACGCATAGAAGTGTTTTCATTTTCAGCGGTTTCAACAGTTTCCCGATAGGCTTTTGTAATCTGCTCCTTCAACTTCCCGTTAATTTTATCAAGATCCCAGTAATCGTCAGTCAATCCCTGGGTCCGCTCAAAAGAACAGACGATCGCACTTCCTGAGTTTGTCAAAACATCTGGAACAACAAGGATACCCTTCTGTTCCAAGATTTTTTCCGCACCGGGTGTTACCGGACCGTTGGCACATTCCATAATCATTTTTGCCTTGATCTGCCCAGCATTTTCTTCGTGAATCACGCTTTGCACTGCAGATGGCATTAGTATATCTACATCAAGCTCTAGTACTTCATCTTTATCAATTTCCTTCTCACCCGGATATCCTCCTACACCATTGTTTTCATCAACATACTCTTCAAGTTTTGGTATATCAATTCCTTTTAAATCGTAGACTCCCCCTGAAAGGTCTGCTACACCTACGATCTTATATCCTTCACCATGAAGAAGTCTTGCAGCTATTCTACCGACGTTTCCAAATCCTTGAATGGCAACTGTTGCCCCATCAGGAACATTATTATCCCGGATTGCTTCCATTGTTACGAAAAATGCTCCTGTTCCAGTTGCTTCCATACTGCCGAGAGTTCCGCTGGTCTCAGCAGGCTTATCATTGATGGCTGCAGGACTGTGGAAGCCGTTAATTTCTTCATACTCATCCAACATCCAAGCCATGGTTTTTGCACTGGTTCCGATGTCTGCACCCGGGATGTCAACCCACGCTCCTTTCACGGGAAGCTTTCGAATAAATGCCCGGGAAAGTCGTTCCAGTTCCCCTTCGGAAAGCTTTCGAGTATCGACCCTTACTCCACCCTTGCCTCCTCCTGCGGGAATGCCTGCAACAGCATGCTTGATCGTCATCCAAAATCCAAGAGCCTTTACGGTATCAAGATCCAAGTCCGGAACAAATCGTGTTCCGTTCTTCACTTGGCCACGAGCATCATTATAATGCACTCTAAATGCATCAAAGATTTCAAATTCACCGTTATCCATCTTCATCGGGATTGTAAATTGAAAGATACGTTTTGGTTTGGATAAATATTTTACAACATTTGAATCGATTCCTGCCATCTCACTGGCTTCTTTTAATGTGGTTAACGCAGTATCAAATGGATTTTTGCTCATTTTAACACCTCATTCCTATGGTCTCGGTACAGCCAAATCATCCGTATAGTTATTGAATACTAATTCAGTTTCACCATCATCACACCATTCCTTGCATACTTTCGCCATTCGAACTTTCACTTTGACTAAATGATTAAGTGTTACATCATCATGCCACGAGTTGTAAAGATCACATTCATTTTTCCCCGGCTCGAACTTGAAATAAACCGGAGCACAGATTCTTGCAATTTCTTCGGACTCTACGTGTCTTTGATTTCCACCCATGGAGTCTACAATACTCATGTACACATCTAAAGGAATATTTGTTACTTGCCGGATTGCTGCAAACATTCCAAGGGAGAGATCTGCAAGAGGATTAAAGCTGTCTGCGCCCATTTCTTCAAGCATTTTTGCACCGACAGCATTGCCATGCCCTGCAAAAACTGAAACCTTAAACTTTACATCCTTTGGAATTACTCCTTTTTCTCTTAATTCATTGGCAAGATACAATAATCCTTCGTCAGGAATTAAAAAGCCTCGGATTCCTGCATCAATGCATCGGCTGACTTCTCTTAGCCAAAGCTTCAAGTTGTGCTGGCCCCTTACTCTCATACCGGAAACATATCCCTCCGGAGTACCGTACTGCTTTCCGGTGTCCCATGCTCTTGTGGGCATAGGATTAACCAGAGTCTCCATTTTAGCATCTGCACCGATTTGTGCGTAATATTTTAATTCCTGTTTGTCTAATAAAGCTGACCCGCCTACCGTTCCAATTACCCGATGAATCTGAATTTTTTGAGCTTCAGCTTCTTTTATGAGGGTCTCAAAGTTGGATGCATTTTCAATCCCCGGCACTTCCATTCGATAATGTGCGCCTCCATCAAAGGTTGCTTTGGACGATGGAAGATCATGGAGATCATCCAGTGGAAACGGAGTGTTTTCTAGGATATACTTTTCAATTTCTTTCATGGACATGGCAATTCCTCCCTTTTTTCATTTATCTTATCTTTTTTTATCTTCTTATCTCTGGTTAATCTTCTTACTCGAACTCTTTAAAAAGTTTCTCAAACTCCTCAATCGGATCAGTGATGTGATATACATAGTCATCCGATGGGAAAACTCCCTCTTTTACATCCTTAATGTATTCTTTGTATGCATCCGTTTCAATTTCCGCCACATTGGCATACTTTTTAACAAACTTTGGTGTAAACGCTTGGAATTTTCCGACCATATCGCTGCTAATTAGCAGCTGTCCATCACAATCTCCCGCTCCGATGGAATACACGGGAATATCAAGTTTCTTAGCAATAAACTCGGTAAGTTCCGGTGGCACTGCTTCCACAAGAAGCGCATAGGCCCCGGCTTCCTGAACAGCTAATGCATCTTCAATCACACCTCTTGCATTTTTTACATCCCGTCCCTGCGCCTTAAAACCTCCAAGCTGCCCGGAGCTTTGAGGAGTTAATCCGATATGACCGATGACAGCAATCCCCGCATCAGTAATCGCCCGAATTCTGCTTTGTATTCGAACGCCGCCTTCCAGTTTTATACAATCCACATCGGCTTCTTTCAAGAACCTTACGGCATTGTCCACTGCCTGCTCATCAGAGCTTTGATAAGATCCAAAGGGCATATCTCCAATGATCCAGGTGTTCGGTGCTCCACGTCGAACTGCCTTGCAATGAGAAATACAGTCTTCCATTGTTACAGGGATCGTTCCGCTGTAACCAAGGGTTACCATTCCCAATGAGTCTCCTACTAAGAGCATATCCATACCAGCCGCTTCTGCAAACATGGCAGTGGGATAATCATAGGCCGTGATCCATGCTACTTTTTCTCCTGCTTTCTTCATTTTCATGAGATCCAACACGCTTTTTTTCTTTGGCATTCATCTCTCCTCCTTATAAAATTATAATCCCATGGTTATGGACACTTCTTTGGGATAATTTTAAGTAATTAGAACATCGGTCTATTTTTGTCCTAAATTGATTCTCGTTTCTTCTCTAAACAAAACTTATATCAGACAAATATCCTGTGCTAATCTGATAATCTGGGTCTTATGTTTTTTCATTAAATAGAACGCTGTTCTACTTATGATACTAATATACTTTTTTTTCAGTGTCAACGGATATTTTCAGAAATTTTCAAATAGTTTATTCTGTTCATATAGTTATTTTTGTATAGTTGTTATTTCAATTTATGATGCAAATTCTAAAGTAATGGTTTCATTCCCTCTCTTTAATCCATCTTTATATTGAATCAAAGATTAATGAATGGTATTTTATCGTTGTGTGAATACTCAAATGAAAAGCGGGTATATTTTAGAAAACAGTACCGTATTATATGAACTAAGTTTAAAGGAGGGTGTTTATGCCAAAAGAAGAGAAAGACAAGAAAACGATTCCAACCATTGTGACAACAGCTTACTCAAATTATTTAGTTACGGATTTGGAAACATTGAAAAACTCAAAAGGGGAGTCCCTGGACACAAAACCTGTCACAGCACTTTGCCGCTGTGGTAACTCTAAAATGAAGCCCTATTGTGATGGCTCCCATGAAGAAAAAGGGCTCAATGAATTAAAAAAGAAGGATCGTATTAAGGATGAAGTAAAGAAGTACGAAGGAGAAACAATTACTATTTATGATAACCGTGGAGTCTGTTCTCATGATCGCAGTTGTGTTGATCTTTTACCCTCAGTTTTCAAAAAAGAAGGACGTCCATGGATCGATCCCGATGGAGCTGCTCCCGAAGAAATTATCAACACCATAGAAAAATGTCCTTCAGGTGCTTTAAGTTATGGATTTGGTGATCGCCGTTATCAGGAATTCGGACACGAGTTGGGGATTACAACTTCAAAAGACGGTCCTTTAAAGGTCACCGGAGGAATCAAGCTAAAAGATGATCGTGGTTCCAAGGCCGAATGCGAAGAGCATTATACTTTATGTCGATGTGGGCATTCCAAAAATAAACCTTTCTGTGATGGTCATCATATCGATGAGGATTTTAAAGCAGATTAGTCACCATAAAAAACACCATCTGATTATCCAGATGGTGTTTATCTTGTATTGACTCACAAAATACTTTTTTGACACGCTCACACTTATCTCTTATCCACAAAAAGAAGAGTCCCTTATGTGTGGATTCTTTTTCTTTTTTTGCTGAAAATCATCACCGGTCGGTCTGTGCATAATGTGTATAAGTCTGTGTATAAAGTGTGGATGAAATGATTTCGTTTTTTGTAAATACACTGATACTCACGATAAATTCCCTCTATTCCTTCGTTGCCAACGCTCTAATCCAGTTTTTTTCTTCTTCAAGTTCAATCACAACCTTTTTAAAACCTGCATTCCTTAACCATTCGTGTAGTTGATCACCGGATGGAATCACCATGTCGCCGATTTCTTCATAGGCCCTGTTCTTCTCCTTATGATCTTCATGAGGATATGCCTCATTGATAATCAGAAACTCTCCCCCTTGCTTTAATGACCGATATACTTCTTTAAAGGATCTTTCAATGTCAGGCCAGAAATAGATGGTTTCCACAGCAGTGGCCACATCAAAAATTTCATCCTCAAAGGGAAGATTTCCGACATCACCTCGAATAATCACCACTTTCCCTTCATTGACCGCTTCTTCATTCAGTTGATTTGCCCATTCCACGCAGTCTTCGGAATAATCAAGTCCGTACACTCTTCCATCCGGAGTGTGAATAGTAAGCCTTTGAACAGTTTTTCCACCACCGCAGCCTAAATCAATTACCGTAGAGTCATCCTGCAGGTTCAACATTTGAAGTCCCCATCCGGTCACCTCGTAATGATTTTTATTCATCCGTTCAACCATTTCTTTTCCTTCTGTGCCGAGGGGTTTTCGACATTGATCAAGGTCTTTTTTTATATTGTCCATCATCTTCAGTCCTTTCTTTTGTCATACATGTTTTATTTTACCATTCTTCGTTACAGATATCCAAGGTTTCTTTTCATTAACAAAGCCAAAAGAGTCAACGATCGAATAATCCTGAACATACTCCGTCCTGACTGAAAAACGCGCACCTCATTTTTGAGATGCACGTTTTTCTTTGGAGTCACAGGGAATGCTACTTGACAACGAGAACACTCACATTTGTCCCTTGAATAACTGCATTACTTACGCTGCCGAGAACAACTTTCCGGAGTCCTCCAAGCCCTCGATTTCCAATAATAATCATGTCATACCCGCCCTCTTCAGCAATTTTGGTGATTACTTTTGCAGGGTATCCCTGGGCAATCCGTATGTCTACCGAAGCATTGGTGTCTTCGAACATTTTCGCTTTTTCACTCATGTCTTCCTTCTTCTCGTCAATCTTTCGCTTTTCCAAATCCTTTAAACGCTCGAGACTTTCAGGAGTTGGGGCGTATCCGTCAGCGGAGGTGGAAATCCAATAGTTTTCTTCGTAGGAATGAACGAGGGTCACTTCATGAATCCCACAATCGGAGGTTAATTGATGAGCCTTCTCCAATGCTCTCACGCTAGGCTCCGATCCATCATAGCAAACTAAAATTTTCATACTTATCCACTCCCTTCTTATTTACCTATATACCCATGGATAAATAGAATCAAACTCCTAATAAGAGCCTTGTCATATTACTTTCCGACTATGGATGCTTCACTAAATAAAACCATAGGAGAATACCCCATATGATAAAAAATACTCCTCATTACTTCGTAGCGCATTCCAATGGCCTCAACATTTTTGAAAAGTTCGTATATATTTCCTGACACCATGGCTCCTTTCACTTGCCCTTTCAGTTCTCCCTCTTCAATTAGATACCCCGAAGAAATGTTAAGAGAAAAATCTCCCTGGTTGATATTTCCTGTATGAGCACCCATGACTCCGGTGATAAGGATCCCTCTTTTAACTCCTTTGATCATCAGTTCATCCTCCCGGTTCTCACCCTCTATAATAAGATTCGTATCAAATACTGAGGGTTTGTCCTCAATTTCCTTGGAGAATAAAGACCGTTTTATAGCATTTCCTGTTGGCTCCTGCCCAAGCTTCTTGGCTTGATCCCTATTTACCAGATAGGATTTCAATTTCCCTTTATCATAAATAATCGTGTTTTTTGCAGGGGTTCCCTCATCATCAAAAAGACAGGTGTTCACGCCAAAGTTCATTTTTCCATCATCCCTAATCGTCAGTTTTTCGGAAAACACCTGCTCACCTATGCGATTCTTTACAGGAGAAACTCCCTTTAAGACATTTCCACCATGAACACCACCAAGAACCCTAAGCATAAGAGCACCCATTACTTTTCCGCTGAAAATCACTGGCAATCTTTCGTTCTCCAGCGTAATTTGTGTTCTCCCAAGCTATGCATTTCCAGAAGATAATCAAGTTCTCTGTCGGTAATTTCCGTCACTTTGCCGGAAGAAAATTCTTTGCTTGCTCCCATGAACCCTTTTTCTGTAATGGTTCCTAAAGAAATCGAAAGATTGGAATAATCATAGGATTCATAAAAGCCGCTGCTGTTTTTCAAAGCCACTCTTTTGATGGTCTTATGAATGGAAATGGCTGTAGGCACGTCAGGTGCTTTTCTGTTTAGTCGATCATGCAGTTTATAAACCATAACTGTTAAATCCTTCGTCGTTAATTTCTCCACTTCCTGAGAATAGGAGAATACCATGCGGGGGCTTTCCGAGGGAAATTCTGCAGCTTTTGATTCTTGATTCTCGAGGGCAACCAAGGCTCTTTCCACAATGGTTTCATCCTCAAGACTGTTGGACACTGCAAACCCCATACGATCCCCTTTATTGATGCGAAGAGAAACCTCACGTTTCTTTTCGCCTTGGATATCCTTCAGTTTACCCATTTTCAATGATACTGATGCAGTTTTCACATCTCTTTTATAGACTTCGCCTGCATCAGCGACTTTTAGTGCCCTGTTCAGTAAGTTCTGCATTTTATTGTCCCCCTATACCCATATTTTTGATTTTGATCGGAGCAGACCCTTTCCCCGATTGAATCAGAATCTGGCCTGCTTTCCCGCATCCTCCGGCTTTGGAGAATTCCACATAATTCCCAACCATTTCTATGTTTTTCAAGGTTGTAAACAAGTGTCCGGTCAAAGATATGTCTCTGACCATATCCGTGATCCTTCCGTTTTCAATCCGGTATCCTCCCTGAACTGCAAAGGTAAAGGTCTCTCCGCTTGTTTGTCCCCCGGCTGATCCAAAAAGGTACAATCCGTCATCAATGGATTGAATCATTTGTTCTAATGTACTAGTGCCCTTATCAATATAGATATTTCCCATTCGAACAATCGGAGTAAATCCGAAGTTTTTCGCCCGAGCATGTCCTGTGGGATCCTCGTCCATATAACTTGCACTTTCCATGGAATGGAGACGACCCGTTAGATTTCCGTCAGTAATCAAAGAAACTTTTTTTGCCTTAGTCCCCTCATGATCAAAGACATAACTTCCGGGGTGCCCTTTTTTTGTGGGATCATCGATGACATTAAAATCCTTCATGGCGAATTTCGTCCCCAGTTCCATCGTTTCCGCCAAGGTTTGATTTCCAATCAAATTATCCGATTCCGATAGGTGCCCAAAGGCCTCATGGATAAACAATCCTCCCACATCACTGTCTAAAATCACATCATAATTG
>LCWZ01000089.1_pt1 | contig 11030 bp, 7 predicted proteins | sample 349071 | NCBI WGS metagenome assembly LCWZ01 (sample SAMN03565344, study PRJNA281982) | anaerobic digester metagenome | biome: Anaerobic digester; feature: Alkaline_Metagenome_Assembly_B; material: Alkaline anaerobic digester sludge; isolation source: anaerobic digester run at haloalkaline...
TTATGTTCTTGTCAAAAGTTCAGGGGTTGTGTTGTAACTGTCAAAATGTCGAAATGTCGAAATGTCGAAATGTCCCAATAATCATCCTCCTGTGTGTCAAAAATCCTGACATGGGGTTTGGCTTCGCCGGGCGTGCAAGTGTCCGGTTCATGTGTTTATAATTAATGTCGAAATGTCGAAACGCCTGGAGGTTTGCTGTTGACTATTGGCTTTTGGCTTTGCGGGGCTCGCAGGTGGCCGGTTCATGTCTCTGGCTGTTTAGGTATGGCCATGGACTTACATCAGCGTAAACCTCAGGCTGAAACCTCCGTGTGAGTTTCTGTTTGGAAACTGATTGGACACATAGGGGTTGTTTACGGTGCGGTCAAAGAAGATCCGGAAGTTTACACGCGGGCTCAGCTGGTATTCGGCGGAAGTGTTTATTGCGATAGATTGTTGACCCGATGAGATCACGTCTGTGTCTTCTACCAGCTTCCTCAGTATGGTTTTGTTGTCGCGTATTGCCAGATCCATGCGGAGCATCAGGTCGCTCTGAATGCGTTGCTGCCGCCCCCCGGATGTGATATTAAAACTGAGGTCCTGGAACCGGTAGCCTGCACCAATGATGTATTCCGTGCGCTGGTTGTCGGTAACCTGGTTGTTGGCGAAGCTTAACGCCATGTCTCTTGAACGCCGCACTTCCGCACGTGTCATCAGGTTGTTTTGCCACGTCACATCCACGTTGATAAGAGGATTGAACTGTTCGCTTATAGATACCTGGCCTATCTCGTATTCAGGGATATAGTTGCCGGTATTTGGATTTACGGCCGACTGGTATCCGTCCATTTCTTCGTAAGCCGATATCGACTGGAAGTTGCCAATGGTAAAAGTGCTCCGGTAGCCATGGCCTATGGTGAATGATCTGAAAAGCCTTCTAAAGGCAGGTATTCGCGACAGGCCGTCGTAGGTGACACGCCAGTTGGGCATGGGGATGCGCATGAAGGGGTTGAGGGTGACGCTGGAGGGGTCCCGTCCCGAATAAGCTGCAATAAATGCCGGAATCAGCACATCCTGGGATGTCGGGCCATAGCCAATGGGAAACAGTGTGGTGTCGCCGAACTCTGCCGGGGGCCAGTTCGGGTTTCTGTCGGCAAGGCGCTGAGCGATCTCCATGCGATATTGCTTGAAGTTCTCAAAGTTTTCCGATTTGTATGTTCGGTCATCGATACGTTCGAAAGTGGTCGCCAGCGCGAAGAAGGAAATGCTGAAGCTGCCTGTTTCCATGGGCGAGAAGGATCTGTACGAACCGTCTATGGCTGTATAGTACTCGCGATGGGTCAAAGCATGGTTCCGTTGTGCGGTGACCTCTATGCGCAGATCTCGGACAGGCTCTATTTGCGAGCGGGCGGTAAGGCTACGTGTGCGGCTTTGGCTAAAGGGGATGTTCAGCGGCACTATGTTACCTTCCGGGTCTGTATATTGTATGAGCCAGCCTTCTCTCGCCGCCTGGTGGCGTATGTCGTCCTGGCTGCCAAACAGGAATGCTGCCCCGGGTGCATTAAGGTCCCAGTTCTGGCCCAGGATGCCCACGTCAGGATCAAATCCGGGCAGCTGTGTGCCGCTGGTCTGGGTGTAATTTATCGACAGGTTACGCACAGACATCATCGTGCGCATCAGTCTTTCAAAAGCGATACGGACATAGTCGGGCCTGTCGACCTCCTCTTCTTCCCCCTCTTCTGCCGGTGGCCGGGGACTGCGTCCGGCCTGCTGACCGCCGCCTCTGCCACCGCCAGCCCTGTTGATTGCCTGCAGAAAACCTACTTTGTTGTACAGGTTCAGCAGGTTGGCATTTACGTTCAAGCGGATGGATTGCGAGTTTTCGATCGTGTTGCCAAGGTCCTCAGCCGCCCTGGGCGCTGCCACCCAGTCGAAATCAGCGCCATAGCTGGTATTGGCATTGATGAAATCTACCAGGGGAAGCCTGTTTAACGGCAGGTTGTAGGTCAGGTTTGCCCGGTGAGTGTAAAAAGTGGTCCGGCCAAGGCTTCGTATGTTTTGCATGATTATGTCCCGTGCCTCGTCGTCAATGGGCCCTTCCGGCTCATCAATCCTGGCATGCGTGGTGGCCTGGAACTCCAGGCGCAAAGCCCTGGTAAGGTCCCACCTGACATCATACATCCTGTCCCAGTCAAACGACTTTACGTAGTTAGGGTCAAGCCGGATCAGGCCGGCGCTTCTCTCTCGCATCAGCGACTCGGCATAGCCCCTGTCCATGCTGGTCTGAAAAGTCACCGACCGCGGCATGTAGTAAAAATTAAAGTCCCTGAACAAGCGCAGCAGGTCATGCTGGAACAGCGAAAATTTGAGAAAGGAGTCACATTGGTAGGGCTGGTGGTATAATTGTAATTTATCGCGCCGCGCCAAAACTGTTGCCTGTCGTATTCTATATCTACATTTCTTGCATATACTTCTGTGTAGGCATAGGTAAAATCAAAATTTCCGGGGCTGTAAAACCGGTTTGCCCCCGATCCGGTATACGAAACGTTGGTGAAGTTCAGGTTCCGGCGCCTTACCAAATCCTGCGACATGCGTCTTATCGAATCGCGCTCAGCTTGCGTGTCGAAAGATTCAAGGTCATCATCAAAGAAAAGGTCGGGGTTCATCGGACTGTATTGCGGGTTGCTGATCGACTCCGAAAAGCTGAAGTGCATGGGGATACGCATATTGACAGCTTCCGGGAACAGACGCCCCAGCTCCAGGTTTGTGGCGATGTCATAGTTGATAACCTCTTCCATCTGCCTTTCACTAACACGCTGGTCGATGCTGCCAAATCCCGGCGTGCTCATATATCCGGCCAGGTTGATATTGCCCAGGTCGGCCAGGGTTGCATTTATACGGGCATTGGCAGCCCAGCCTCCCTGGTCGTTAAAGTCATACAGCCGCAACTCATTAACCCATACTTCAGCCGACTTCGGCAGCCCGTCGTCCTGGGGTGTGTCGGCCGTTTTCTTGGGGTTCCGTATCCCTATCATGATAACCTGGATGTTGCTTAACGTGGGGTTACCCACTATGGTCATCCTGTTATCGCCGTCGTACTGGGTAAAGGGCCTTGTCAGGGATACGCCGCTGCCGGATTCCCTGGACAGGGCATTGCGGTCGAGTTTCAGCTCCTGAAGCTTTTTGAACTCAACATCAAAGTTGTTCTCCTCGGGCCAGATAACCTCCGGGTTAAACGTTCGCGGGTGCCATGGAGTTATGGTAAGAGGCACCTCATATTCGTAGTAGTTTCCGGTGAAATCGGATCCCAGGCGAATAAACACGGTGAGATCGCCATCCTGCAGGTCTTCGTCTTCCCGAAGCTTTTCGGCATGGGCAAACATCTTCAACCGGTGGTATTGTCTTACATCCAGGTTGGCGTTTTTATAGACGGCCCTGGCATCACCGTCTTCCAGGTTGCTTACGCGCATTGCCAGCGACTGCTCGTTGCGTTTGTGCATGGTGGTGGTTCCAAGATCCTGCTCTCTCTCAATCCCCGGAGGCAAGACGTAGGGGATAGGGTAGCGCTGTCCGTTCTCTTCAATGTTTACAGTAAAGACATCAAAGGTTGTCTCTTCTGTGTTTCCCGGAACGTATTCGCCGGGTGCCGAAAGCTCCCTGTCGTAGGTGCGCCAGTCGCCGCGGATAAGCTCAAGCGTCGCAAAACGGGTAATGATCGGTTGTTCAAAGCCCTTGAAGAACATGCGCATGTAACGGATGGAGGTGAAGTCCTGGATGTTGCCTATAACCTGGCGGTTGGGGTCACGCAAGGGCACCTTGAACTGATACCATTTTACGTTTTCCGTCTCCCCGTTGGGCAGGTTCACGGTGGCCTCCACCATGTCGGTAATGTAGTTGCTCCCTACCTCCATGTCTTCCGGGCGCAAACTGACGCGATACTGATAGTAGCGCTCCGTTTCGTTGAGGGTGCCGTCTTCGTTGATATCTTCCGTGTTCGGAACATTGGTTGCAGCCGTAGGATAAGGCTCGGGCGACATGTCGGAGGTGGGGCTGTTTCCTTCCAGGCCGTTAAACCGCTTGTACCTTTCCAGGATGCTGACCTCTTCCGCATCAAGGTCTGAACCCCGGAAATACTGGTAATTATCGGCTGAGGGGTCTTCCCATGCATCCTGGAAAGCCTGGGAACCCTCACCGTACTGAGCGGCAAGCGCATCAAGGAAGTGGCTGAAAAACGATCGTTCGTCCTCTGTACTGAGCCCGTCAAGCCCTACGTCCTGGTACTGCCGTGAGTCCGGGTTGTTGTCAAAAGCATTGGTGACAGCAGGTATTGTGGGCACCCTGCCCCAGGCTGTAGTGTCAACGTTTACAACCTCTTCATCTATCGGCAAGCCGTTTTCGAAACTTTTGCGGCCGTCGCGCAGCACATCCTCAGACACATCACCCAGGTTGAAATAAAGATCGCCGCCGCTATGGCCTTCATCGTATACGAAAGGATCCATCATCCAAAACTCGATGTACTCGATGTTTGCACTCTCAAAATCCGTTGTCGGAAGCGCACGCATCACACCGCCCCACCGTGTCTCAGGATCTATCAGGCTGCCGTCCTGGGCAATCCCGCTGCTAAAGTTCGACCCGGTGTCGTAGTTGTAGGGGCCCCGCTCCGAAGGGTAATAAGCCATGTTCAGGACAGAGATGGGAGAAGGCACACCTGTAGGACTCTCTTTGTTGGGCCATATCTCCGTTTCCAGCACTTCGCGGACAAAATGGTTGGACCGCTGATCGGGATCGTTGCGGATGTGGGAAGGAGTCAGGTTGTTGTTGCGGGTAAAGAGGGGGTCAATAGTATACCAGGCAAGGCGTGCCACGTTGTAACGGAACGCCAGGGTGGCCAGCGTGTCGGAAAAGCTTACAGGTGCAGCCTCCGGAAACAGGCCTGGCGTGGTCTGATGCTGGGGCGTGCTGGCAATGTGCCAGCGCTGTACGTTTTTCAGGTCAATTGCCGACTTGCTGGCCTCAAAATCATCGATATACGAAGTACCCGCACTGCCTATGTGACGCGAGTGACCAGGAATAAGATGGGCAAACTCCCCGTTGAAGGTGATTCGCGACACGGAATTGGATTCATAAAAAGGCAATCGGTTAAGAATGCGGGTGATGTACTCCGATTCGGTCGAATAGGTCGTGTTTAATCCCCAGATGGTGTTGGCAATGGGCTCGTCGCCAAAACTGACCTTTTGGGTCAGCGGACGCTCCGACAAACGCAAAATGGTACCCCCGATGTTGAAGTTGTCGCTGATGCGATGGTCCACATGCGTTCCCATAAGTGTCTTCGTTTGAAGACTGAACAGGTCGGAGCTCTCCAGGGAGATGTTGATGGGTGTGCCTGAGTTGAGAATACCCTCATTAAGGATTCTCACCCTTCCCAGGGAGTAATCTACCGAATAATCCACACCCTCGGTCAGGGGAACCCCTCCGGCAGTCACCACGACAGATCCCGGTGGGATGTTCATCGCATTAAGAGGTATTTCGGCTCCTGCATCCGACTGAAAACGGCCCTCAAGCAGCCAGCGGTTTTGCTCCGGGAACTGCTGTGCGTCGGTTTTGGTTTTCCTGTACAGGGCATCAAAAGCGTACTTGTCGCCGAGGTCTTCGTCCTCGAGCATTTTTCGCAAGTGCTCGCCGAAGGGTTCCACCACGGGAAATATATCCTTCCGACGTCCGACTGTATCGTACCGCCCCGGGTGGCTGCGTTGTCGATAAAGTCGAACACACCATCCGGATATGGGTCCATCTGTGTGTTAAGGCGGTCAAGGCCCATCACGCGGATAAGGGGTTTGCCTTCGATGACGCCTTCCTCAAGAAACCCGATCGGAACCCCGTAATCTTCGCTTTCGTAAAGGACGTTCAGCCTGAACTGGTCGCGGCTGACCTGGTAGGAGTCGAGGCTGTAAACGTTTTTCATCATCAGGTCCCACCGGGGATGATCGGTTTCGATGGTTGTACTTTTAAGCAGCTTAACTACAAGGCCGTCGGGAGCGCTGATATCACTTGAAAACTCACCCACCTGGTTGGTGATTTCCTGTCCGATGATCTCATACTCGAAGGCGACGGCAAGGACCTGGTCGGGCTTATGGTGCGGTTCAGGGAAATAAAGCCCAGGCTGGGGTTGAACGTATACTCGTTGCTCCTGAGGCGCCGGGCGTTCTCAACATTCTCATAGTCGCTGCCCGATGAGAAGTCCAGTCCGCCGAGCGTACTGTTTACATTGCTGATGACACGGATATCGTCCGGGTTAACAACAGTGCCTCCGTTCGGGCCGCTGAAAATAAGGTTGTTAATCCTGTTGTCGGGAGGCGCTGAAGTACCCGGCCCGCTGACGCTGTTGTGATGCGGATCGTATTCTCCCAGGTCTGCAAATGCCACGATGTTGCGGTTGTCTTCGGTGGCGGCACCTACGTTGGTAACCCAAACCTCCATACGGGTTATGTTTATGCTGGAAGAGATGGTAGGCAGGGTGGAGAGGGCGTCGTCGTAGCGGTCGCGAAAATACTGGGCCAGGAAAAAGTGCCTGTTCTCCTCGTACTGGTCAGCCCGTATCTTGAATTCTGTCATCTGGGCTCCGCCGGTGACCTGTATGGATTGCGACTCCGTTTTCTGCTGGCTGAAGACAGTCGTCACCCGTGTGTTGCCAAACAGCATTTCGGTTTTGAAGCCAAAAAGGCCCTGGGCTCCCCTGATAAGCTTCCGGGAAGCGGCAGGGTCACGTCACCGGCCTCCACAAGCTGCAGGATCTCGTCTTCGGTGCCCCGGTATTCGAGCTTCATCCTGTTGTCAAAGTCAAAAGCGGACTCGGTATTGTAGTTGGCTCCCAGCGTCACCTTGGTTCCAATGTCGGCTTCTATGGCCAGCTGTATCCTCTGCTGGAAGTCGAAGTTGGTGGTCCTTCTGCGCTGCTCATCCAGCGAAGGGTCTTCACGGTAGTTCGACATGACTCCGAAGATAAGCTCCGCCGACCCGCTGGGGCGGATGTCAATGGTGCTGCCCCCAAAGATCCTGTCAAAAAACTCGCTGCCGATATGGATCTCAGGGATCAGCCCGTCGCGCCGCTGGAAATCCTGCGGCTCGGCCCGCTCCCGCCAGTAGTGCTGCAGCCTCCTGTCCATATCGTACTCCAGAAACTCATCAAATGATATGTATACAGGACGGCCAATCACCATATCGCCGATACGCTGGGTCTTTATGAAGTTACCCGAATCGGGATCGTATTCATAATGCGTGGTGACAATCTGCGGATTCGTCATGGTGATCCCGGAAACCGGAAACCTGTCAAAGTCGTAGAGAACAAGACTTTCCATGATCAGCCCGGAAGGGGAGGCATCGCCGGCAGGCACTGTGTCATTATCGGCAACAGCCGTACCGGCTGAAGCGACAACAGGGAACAGGGAAATGCACCAAACAAACGAAAAATAAGTCAGTAATTGCCTTATTAGCACCAATTGTAATCTTTAATATCGAATCAAATACTTTTCAACGCTTCCTTTACAAGGTATTCTGCACTCGTAACATCGCCCTGATGCTTTTTCAAAATTGAATGAATGGCTTTCTGGGCAGAGGATTTGGCAAAACCCAACATTACTAAAGCAGATAACGCTTCCTCCCGTATAGTATTGTCTGTGCCTGCTAAAATTTCAGACTTTAGCACACCGTCTTTCCCTACCTTATCTTTCAGGTCGACAATGATACGGTTGGCAGACTTTTGCCCGATTCCTTTTATAGAGGCAAGCATGTTGATGTCGTTGCCCAGGATGGCGTTTTTGATCTCCGGGGGCGACATGGAAGACAGGATCATGCGTGCGGTATTGGGTCCAACCCCGCTGACAGATATGAGGTGCTTGAAAAGCTCCCGCTCCTCGTCGCCTGCAAATCCATACAATATATGCGCGTCTTCACGGATGACCTGATACGTGGCAATGCGCACCATTCCCTTGTCGGGCAGTGCATTGAACGTGTTCAGGCTTATGTGTACCATGTAGCCCACCCCATGGCAGTTGACCACCACGTAAGCAGGGTTTTTTTCTTCCAGGTTGCCTTCAAGAAATGAGATCATCGTCATGCATTGTTTTTAGCCTGCATTATCCTTGCTGTTTCTTCATCCCGGCTGCTTTGCTGTGAAACGCCTGAGGCAAAATGCTGTGCCGCCGGATTGCGGCTCCATGCACCTGCCCCGGGCGCAATGCATGCATAATGCAGGACAGCATCTGCCTTGTCAGCAGGCAGGATAAAAAAACGGTGTCAAAGGTAATAGAAAACCGTCAATTATACCTTTAACACCGTTAATAAAATTACCTGATGTCAGTATTGTAAATGCCTGCCTGTCACTAAGGTGCATTATGGCGGGTGTCTGGCCTCCATGGTTTCAGCAGGCTGCAGGCTGCTATTTAACTGCGTCAATAGCCGCCTGCATGGCATCGTTCAGCATGTCCTGCGGGGGAGGGGCGATCGAACCGCTTTCGATAAGTGCCTTTGTTGTTGCCCTGGCGTGTTCAATATCTTTTTTAGCCTGGTCGTATGCTTCCTGCCAGCTCATTTCCCTGCGTGCCACGCCGTCTTTTATGGCCTGCATAGCCACGTCGGCAGCTTCATAGGTGAACACCTCGTGTTCGTCCATCTTGGCAACGATGTTTTCGGGCGTAATGCCGCGTTTTTCAGAGAAGCGGGCAATTGCCTCGGCAGCCGCTATGGCCATGTTGTCAGTGATCTTGCGGGCTCTTACCAGCAAGGCTCCTTTAAGGATCCCGGGGAACCCGATAGAGTTGTTTACCTGGTTGGGAAAATCACCGCGTCCGGTTGCCACAATGAAGGCGCCTGCCTCTTTTGCAGCGTAGGGGTAGATCTCCGGCACCGGGTTGGCACATACAAAGACAATGGCTTTGTCTGCCATGGATTGTATCCATTCCTTCTTCACCACGTCGGGGCCTGGCTTTGACATGGAGATCATCACATCTGCTCCTTTGATGGCCTCTTCCATGGTGTCGATACGGTCAGGGTTGGTGGCCAGGCAAAGCTCCCATTTGCGATAAAAGCGTTTGTCTTCTTCGATATCTTTTCTGCCCCTGTGCAGGGCTCCTTTTGAGTCGAACAGTATCGACCTGGCGGGATCGGCTCCGGCAGCATTCACAATACGGGCAATGGTGGCATTGGATGCGCCCGCTCCGTTGTATACGATCTTAACGTCCTCTATCTTCTTGTCTGCCAGCTTAAGGGCGTTAATAAGGCCTGCCAGGGTGACACATGCGGTGCCTTGTGCATCGTCGTGCCAGACGGGGATGTCGCACTCTTCACGCAGGACGTCCAGCACGCGGTAGCAGTTGGGCTGTGAGATGTCCTCGAGGTTGATGGCTCCGAAACTGTGCTGTGACATTTTCACGAAGTCGATGATCTTTTCGGGGTCATTCCTGCCATCAGGCCCCCGGCTGTCAACACATATGGCGATACCATCAACGCCTCCCAGGTACTTCATCAGGAAGGCCTTGCCTTCCATCACGCCCATACCTCCCGGGGGAGTGCAGTCGCCGTCGCCAAGCACACGGGTCGAGTCGCTCACAACAGCTACCAGGTTTCCCCGGTTGCTAAGCTCATACGACGTGTCGTTGTCATCACGGATGGTGGTGGATATTTTTGACACCCCCGGCGTGTACCAGGCGTTAAACCAGTTGAAGCCCATCACCGGTGCCTTGGGAAGGGTCTGCATCTTCCCCCCGTAAAACCGGTGAGCACGAAGCGCCAGCTCCTTGTAAAAAAGGGTTTTGACCTTCGCTTTCTGCTCCTGCGAAAATGATTCGGGAATGAGTTCTTCGAGATTGTCAAGGGTGAGGTTTAGGTGTTTCATGGTGGTTTTGGTTTGGTTCGATGTAAAGATATGATATTTTGCGGGAGGGACAAAAAAATCAATGTTCAAGGATCTGGAAGAGTTCATCCAGTTCGGGGGTCAGGATAATTTCTGTGCGGCGGTTTCTGCGGCGTGCTTCGGGGCTGTCTTCGGGGTCAATTGGGTGGTGTTCGCCGCGGCCTGCGGCGATGAATCGTGCCGGGTCGATGTCGCCATGCTCCAAAAGGATGCGCAGCACGGCCGTGGCCCGCAGCACGCTGAGCTCCCAGTTGTCTTTAATGGCGGCTCCGGGCCGGAAAGGCACATCGTCGGTGTGGCCTTCTATCATGATGTTGATCTCAGGTTTTTCTGCAAGCACATTCGCAAGTTCCAGCAAAGCCTCCCTGCCCTGGCTGTCTACGCGGGTGCTTCCCGTCTCAAATAACAGTCGCTCTTCCATCGACACATATACTCTCCCTCCCTGGATATCAACCGACAACCCTTCGTCGAGGAAGCCGATCAAAGCATCCGATAAGGTGTTGCGCAGGTCACGGACTATCGAATCCTGCCTGTGCAGTATATCTTCCAGCTCGTCGACACGTGCCTCTTTCTCCTGTACCTCCGCCATCAGCCTGTTGAGCTCACGCTCTTTGGTTTCCATTTCGCGGGTGCCTCTGCAAGCTCATCCTCACGGCGTTGCAGGTCTTCCTGCACCGCCTGCATACGTGCCAGGATCTGGCGCGTTTCTTCGGTTTTGCCCTCCATGACGGCCTCTGCCTGCTTCACATACTCTTCATGGGTGGTTTGCAGGCGGCGAAACTGCCTGCCCAGGTGCAGGGTGTCCTCTTCGAGCCGCTCCACACGGGCCGCAAGGGTATGTACTTCTTCAGAAAGCTGTGCGTTTTGGCCGCGGTAGGTGGCCAGGCTATCTGAAAGTGCCTCCTTATCGGTAAGGGCCTGATCGTGCTTCTCCTGCAGCTCCTCAAGCTGACGCTTGGGCACACAGGCACTGAAAACAAACAAAACAGCCAAAAAGGCCAGGGAAAGGGTTTTCATGGGGTTGAATTAAATGACAAAAAGACAAAAGGTCAAAAAGTCTGCATTGCTCAGCATTACCGTGTCACCTGCATGCGTTCGGTCACGACCTTACCGTCGGCGGTTGTGACCCGTACAAAATACACACCCG
>LCWZ01000097.1_pt1 | contig 10572 bp, 9 predicted proteins | sample 349071 | NCBI WGS metagenome assembly LCWZ01 (sample SAMN03565344, study PRJNA281982) | anaerobic digester metagenome | biome: Anaerobic digester; feature: Alkaline_Metagenome_Assembly_B; material: Alkaline anaerobic digester sludge; isolation source: anaerobic digester run at haloalkaline...
ATATAATCTGAAGGAGATGGTCGATCAGGACATTCAGCGCAATACAGAGCTTTATCCCAGAGTGGGGGGCAGGCCGGAGCCCAACATCGATTTTCGCCGGGTCCCGAATCTGAAGGTGTTCTTTGAGCGGCACGCTATCTCCTTAACCCTGGATCATACCGACATCGAAGAGTGGCAGCCGGGAGATATCGTCACCTATGGAGAAAAGCACATCGGTATCATCTCCGACCGGCGAAACAGGGACGGGGTTCCCTATATCATCCATAACGGCGGTCAGCCCAGGCGGGAAGAGGATGCCTTAACACGACACCGATGGGAAATCAGCGGCCACTTCCGGTTTGATGCCAGTTTAGTTGACGAGGAACTTTTACTCCCCTTCGAATGATTAAATATCAACCGCTTTTGAAAGATCAAACAGGCAGGGAAGCTGCATACACCGCCCACCGCATTAAGCAGGGCGGTTTTTGCGAGAATATTTCCCGGGGAAGAGGGTATACTCAAAAGAAGAGTTTGTTATGACTTGATCAATAAAGTAAATAAAGAAATCAGTGAAGAAAATGAAAAAAATGGGGAAATGAGGAATGACAATGGCGTCTTTTACGTTAGCAAGAAAAGTGGATCCAAGATATAAAACCAATCTCACGATCCTGATCATGACCATCACCCTACTGATTGCAAGGGGATTGTTCACCGGTGAAATGGGAGGATCCCTGGTGTTTGCCGGAGGATTTTTTCTGACCTGGGCTCTTGCCCGGGAAATCGATCCCCTCCATGATCAATCCGCCTTTGTTGCGGCGGCTGTGTATCTAGCCATGACCATGTGGATTGTGGAGCTGAATCTGGGCCTCGTATTTTGGACGATTCTGCTTCTTCGGAGCATCACAAAAATTGCAGGGAGGAAACCCACGGTCATTGATTTACTGGGACTTATCGGTCTGGGAATCTATGTGATCATCAATATGTCCATCCGGTTGCCGGGAGAGCCGCTGGCAGGGGATGGATTTCGGATTCTCTTACTCATCCTTGGATCCGGTGCAGGAATCTTTTACGGGAGGATGCTGAAAGGGGACCGGGGAATCCGGGATGATCTGGGAAATCCCGTTGAGAGTCAAACCATTGTTTTGAGCTACACTGTTTTTCTGGGAATGTATGTTGTGTTGTTTATCGCCACAGATCTTGGTGAAGGGACCTTGAGTCTTTTTTTTGCAGTAATTATGGGTACGGCGCTGTACCGGGGATGGATGATGATTTCTGGGTCGATCACAAACAGGAGGAGTTCAGGAAGATGAAAATCGCAATCATGTCCGATGTCCACGCAAACTACCCTGCCCTGATCAGAGTGCTGGAGGACATTAAAAAAGAAGGCTGTCACAGGATCTATCATGTGGGAGACTCCATCGGCATCGGTGCTTATCCCAGGGAATGTCTGGATCTGATGCTGGGAGAAAAGATCAGGATGATTATGGGAAATCACGAATACTATTACCTGGCCGGGGATTATAAATTCCCCCCAGGGACGGCAAAAGGCGAGATTGATCATCAGAACTGGGTGAAAAACCTTCTGGGTGAAGGCTACAGAAAGGTTGTGTCCAGGTTTCCCGTCGTCCTGAAGGAGACGCTGGAGGGGATGAAGATCGGCTTTATGCACTATGTCCCGGATCCCGGGTTCAAGAATGAGCTGCACTATAAAGAGGTGAAGAAGGATCTCGACGAAGGGAGTATCGATGCATTTTTTCAAAAGGAGGACTGGGATCTGGTTATTTTCGGACATCAGCATCATCCCATACAGGATGTTGTGGGCAGTAAAACCGGGATCCGTTATATAAATCCCGGCGCCCTGGGCTGTCAGAGGGGGAACCATGCAGCTTACAGTATCCTTGAAATCAATGATCATCAAGTGACCATCCGGCATAAAAAGGTGGTCTATGATAAAAAAACAGCACTGAAAGCCCTGGACCTCAGAGACGTTCCTGCAAAAGAATACATCAAACAGATCTTTTACTGTGAGGAGCAATGATTACTCCTGTTCTTCAAACGCTTGATTTCTTACGCTTCGATACTGTTCGATGATCTCCTGGTACTCATCGCTTTCCCTGTCATAACGATTTCCCTCAGCATCGGTGTAGTGATCATTCTGAATGAGGGGGGCACGGTCATGTATGACCTCCACCAGCTGCATGTGCAGGGGTTTTTCCACTCCTGCATGTTCCAGTACCAGAAGAGGAAGCGCAGTGGCGTTTTGCAGAGGCATTTCCCCTGTTTCCAAGGGGTAGTTTGCCCAGAGAATATAGGGTACGGTGTGGAGACGCAGATCGTCCTGGAGCTCTTCCGGGGTTTCTTCTCCCAGATATCCCATGCTTCTGTAGAGATCAAAGTTGTTTCCGAACATGGGAAGGTGGTCTCCAAAAAACAGCAGCAGTGTCGGCTCATCGGAGTCTCTCAGATAATCCACCAGCCGTTTCAACTCCCGATCGGAAAAATACAGGCCGTCGGCATAGGTCTGAAGCATGGTCTCCTGCCGTTCATTCAGGTCATGCTCAAAGGAAACCACGGGCTCGTTTCTCTGCTCATGGAAGGGAGCATGGTTCTGCATGGTCAATGTATAGTTGAAGAGGGGCTCATCGGATTCCTCAATCTGATCGATCAGGAGATCGGTGAGGTACTCATCGGTGACAAAAGGACCTAACGTCGGAGGATCTTCCATATCCTTCAGGGCGGTAAATCTGTCAAATCCAAGAAGGGGAAACACTTCATCCCTCCGATAATACCAGTGATGATAGGGATGCAGGGCCTCGGTCCTGTAGTCCTCATCTTTAAAAATCGATGCCAGGGAGGGAACTGGCTCGTAGATTTCATTGCGATAGACGATATGCCAGTCCGCAGCATAGGTTTTCAGGCTGATCCCGGTCAATACCTCGAATTCCGTGTTGGCGGTTCCTCCACCGAATACAGGGACGTATACCTGACCGTGGATGCTTTCTTCTCGTAAACTCTCAAAGTGCTGAATGGGATTGGGCGAGAAATCAGTATCCAGCAGGTTGATATCCCAGAAGGCTTCGCTCATAAATACAATCACATTAGGTTTCTGTTCCTGGGGTTCGGGAGGATCAGGGGTTTCCGGGGATTCATCCCCATTCAACAGCTCATCCTCCACATCATCCGGTTCCAGGGAAGGATCCGGTTCCCTCTGCACCACGGCTCTCGGAAAGGAATAGATAAACCCCAGATCAAAGGGGCCATAGGCCTCGGCATAGAGAACCTGTCCCATCAGCAAAACCCCCATGAAAACTGCCAGTGCTGTCAGGGTAAGGAATTTCAGGTTTTCGTAGGGATTGTCCCCAAACCATTTCCGGATCAGCCGGTACAGACCGTAGAGAGCCGGTCCTGCCAGGAGTAACAGTGCAATGGATAAGGGTGTGACCAGACTGGGGGTCAGGGCAAAAAACTCCCGGACCAGGAGCATATCCTTCGGCTGAAAGGGAACACTTCTGAGATTCATCTTATTCCCGTTGACAATCCCAAGGATGCTGCTGCCGGCGAAGATAAACCAGATTCCCCGGCACAGGTCTCTGAAAATAACGCCGAAGACGAGGGCCAGTGCCATCAGCAGGGTGAGATTCACAAGAAAAAGAAGGGGATTCACGACGATCCATCTCAGTACATCGACGATGGTTGTTCGAAACAGATATTCGCTGAATAGAATCGGGATACTCATCAGCACACTTAATTTGACCAGATAACGATTTTTCTCATTCATACGGATCCCCCTTGGTTGTCTCGATTTTTTCCGTGTTCCTATTCATCCGGTTTAAAAAATTTTGAGCCTGTATTATACCAAAAAAATGTTTCATGAATGTAACATGGGACACATTTGGCACAGTAAAGAAAAACCTCCTGTTCCATTACTTTTAACCGGAGACGCTGCAGAGAGCACCATGAGAATGATAAAAGCGGGGAATCGAACAGGATCCGGACAAGGAGACAGCGGACAGGGACCTTGTCTGATCATCAAAGACAAGTTTTTCCATGTTAGATGTTTTAAATCCTGTCCCGGTGGTATCTATGTAATAGGCAATAATCTTTATCATTAACCTTGTTAACCCTTACATTTTAATAGAATAAGTAGATTACTTGTAAAAAGCAAACCTGTAGAAATACAGGGACGCAAAGTTATAGTCTACTGTGTATCGAATGCACTATGACCGTATGACTGCCAAGGTAAACCTTTGGTGGTCTTTTTTATTCTTATTTTGGAAGGAAGTATTTTACTTGGGGGGATAAACTGATAGGGAGGGATGTATTGGAAAAAATCTTAACAACAGCCTATTGTTCGGTTATTAGTCGAAATAGATCGTTTTACGAAAGAGGTGGGAATGGTGAAAACTGTTAGAAGTAAAAAGTTAGCATTTTTTATGGCCGTAGTATTACTTTTATTCATGGGCATTTCTAATGCTTTCGTGGGCGTATTTGCAGAAGACCATGGAGTTGACACACTTTATGTGGAATATGAAGATGGAACCGAGACGGAAACCGAAGTTCGGGATCACCCATCAGAAACTTTGCATTTCGATGTGTATAAAAGCCCGGCAAGCATTGTTACATCCGCTACTCTTGTTCTTGCTGACGGTACGGAAGTCGAATGGGAAGGACACGGAGATGATAAGAACATATTAGATGATTCGGAACAGGGCGGATATTGGCATTGGGTTTACACGCCAGCAGGTGTGTTAACCATTAGCGGAAGTGAGTACACAGAACTTGAAGAAGAGCCTGCCGGAAGCATCATCATAGAAAAAGAACTACTTGATGTGGATAATGATGGGATCACCGAAGACGATACTGTATTTACCGTCAATGTTAAAGGCCCTTATGAGTATGACGCAAACCATACCTTTAGCGTCGACGAGCCCGCTGTGATTGAAAATCTTAACTATGGAGATTACACCATCGCGGAAGTTGATATTCCTGATGGTTTTGAAATGATCTCCATTGAAGAGGAAGAAATCACCTTATCGGGAGACATGATGGAAGTTACCGTTGTTGTTACTAATCAGGTGGATGAAGACATTGATGAGATTGTTGGAGACCCCGGAGCTCTCATAATCGAAAAACTTCTTCTCGATCCGGATGAAGAAGAAATCGATGATGATGATACCGTTTTCACCGTAAACATCAAAGGTGACGACTATGACGAAGATCATGAATTCAGTGTAAATAAACCATTAGTACTGGATGAGCTCGAACCGGGAGATTACTCAATTACGGAAGTAGACGTTCCTGAAGGTTTTGAGTTCGTCTCCATCAGTGACGAAATGGTCACAATCTCTGAAGATGATCAGGAAGACATTCTCGTTACTGTCACCAATCAGGGGCAAGAAGACATTGATGACATTGTTGGAGACCCCGGAGCTCTCATAATCGAAAAACTTCTTCTCGATCCGGATGAAGAAGAAATCGATGATGATGATACCGTATTTACGGTAAACATCAAAGGTGACGACTATGACGAAGATCACGAATTCAGTGTAAATGAACCATTAGTATTGGATGAACTTGAACCGGGAGACTACTCCATTACGGAAGTAGACGTTCCTGAAGGTTTTGAGTTCGTCTCCATCAGTGACGAAATGGTCACAATCTCTGAAGATCATGAAGAAGATATTACCGTTACCGTAACCAATAAGGTGGAAGAAGAAGCCGACGAGGAAGAAATCATCATGGATGACGAAGTACCCCTTGGCGATGGCGAATTACCAAGAACCGGACAAAGACATCCAAGAGACTTCTATCTTCTTGGTCTAATGATTTCCGGTTTCGGTTTATTCCTGAAACGGTATTTAATCTAAAGCGGAAATTTCTCTTCAGTATATGGCAAAAATAATAATAGAGAGGGCACAGTCCTCTCTGTTATTTACATATTCGCAAGGAAGGTGAAAACCATGAAGAAAAAAATTCCATATATCTTTATCATACTGGGTTTATTAGTGATCATCTATCCTTTTGCCAGAAATGCATACAGCGCTTACTGGGAAAATCAAATGATGCAGGAGGCGGAGGGATTACTGAGCTCGGAAAATTCCTCTTATGAGGAGGAGGATCTCACTGAAACCGTTGCAAATAATTTTACGCAGATGAACCGTGCTCTTGAGGTGGTTGAACAGGAAGATCCTGAAGCTCCGTATGATCACAGCGCCTTCGATGACACTGAGATTTCTTTTGAGGGTCCCGAATCCGCTGATAATGATGTCGCTGACAATGATTCCGCTGACAATGAAGTCGCTGACAATGAAGTCGATGAGATTAAAAAGGGTGAGGTTATCGGAAAAATTGAAATCCCTTCCATTGATGTAAATCTTCCTTTATTATTCGGCAGCGATGAACATACTTTGGACCGGGGGGCAGGGCAGGTTATCGGTACCGCCGCACCCGGTGAAATCGGAAACACAGGGATTGCAGGGCATCGTGCCAATCGGGACGGCCGATTCTTCTATCGGTTAAATGAACTGGACGAGGGTGATGAGATTATCATTACAACCCGGGAAGGGACCTTTGTCTATAGGGTTTTTGACACAAAAATTGTGGATCCCACAGACATGTCCGTGCTGAATCGCAACCAAACTCACCGGATTGTCACGCTGATCACCTGTCATCCCCGATACACAGCGGATTATCGATTGATTGTTCATGGAGTATTGTCCGACTAACCGAATAAAGTGATCGTTTGTGCCGCCCGGAAACGGGTGGCTTTTTTGTTAAAAATCTATTTTTACCAGGTCAAATTCCCTATTTTCTCTTTAATTTTTTTTAATCCTATGATATCGTTAATATTAAGCACATGGAATCGTTAAGGATTTATAAACCTTCCATGTGCTTAAATTCAAAACTTCGAAAGGAGGGATGAAAAACGGAAATCGCCGATTTTGACTTAACGGATCGGTTTTAGAGGCAAATTCTTATTTGAAATCTAAATAATAAGGAGGTTGTAAAATTGGACGCACTTATTAATCTCAGCAACTTTATAGGTGATATCGTTTGGGGTCCTCCCTTCCTGATTTTACTTATTGCTACCGGTTTATACTTAACAATTCGTATTGGTTTTTTCCAATTTACCCATCTTGGCCATGCATGGAAGTATACCTTTGGTTCCATGTTCAAAAAGGATAAGGAGGACGATGATGAAGCAGGTGCCATTACCTCTTTTCAATCCGTAGCTCCGCAATGGCTGCCACCATCGGTGTCGGTAACATTGCCGGGGTTGCAACCGCCATTTATCTCGGAGGACCGGGAGCGGTATTCTGGATGTGGCTTTCCGCCCTCGTGGGTATGGCAACGAAGTTCGGAGAGGCTTCCCTTGGAGTGAAGTTCAGAAACACCAATCCTGATGGATCCTTTTCCGGAGGGGTTATGCAGTACATTGAAAACGGCCTGGGTGCCGGATGGAAATGGTTAGGTGTGCTTTACGCCATCTTTGCCGGTCTTGCAGCCCTGGGTATTGGAAACATGGTACAATCCAACACCGTTGCAACCGCAATGGTGGAGTTCGGGATCGCACCCTGGGTCACCGGTGCTGTAATCGTGGTACTGGTTGGTCTGGTAACCCTTGGAGGAATCGAGCGGATTGCAAAAACCGCTGAAAGAGTGGTTCCTACAATGGCAGTGATCTATATCGTAGGTTCAGTTATTATTCTTATTCTTAATATAGCAGAAATTCCCGCTGCACTGAGAGATATTTTCTATTATGCCTTTAATCCTTATGCTGCCGGAGCCGGTGGTGCAGGAGTAGCAGTTGCCTCCACCATCCGATTTGGTATTGCCCGGGGAGTGTTTTCCAACGAAGCCGGTCTTGGTGCCGCTTCCATCGTACATGCACAGGCAAAGAACAGCCCTTCCCGACAAGGTATGTGGGGAATCTGGGAAGTATTTATTGATACCATTATCGTATGCTCTATGACTTCTTTGGTTATTTTAACCACAGGGGCTTTAGGAACCGGAGAAACCGGTGCGGATTTAACGACTGCAGCCTTTAACCGTGGGCTTCCCGGTCCCGGAGGATATATTATCCTGATCTCCATCGTATTCTTCGCCTACACCACCATGCTTACGTGGAATTTCTATGGCGAGAAGAGCTGGGAATACATCTTTGGTTCAAAAATCGTCGTTCCTTACAGAATCCTATTTTTGGCCTTCCTCTTTGTCGGAGCCATTGGCGGTCTTGAAGTGATCTGGGGCGTTGCGGATACCTTGAACGGTCTGATGATCGCACCAAACCTGGTTGCATTGCTTCTTCTCGGCGGTGTGCTGGCCAGAGAGAAAAATAAATATATGGAAAAACACAATTTAAAAGACAAATAGGTTCGTTTACAGTAGCCCCAAGAAATTTCTTGGGGCTTTACTTTTTGAGAAAAAGCAAAATTCAAGCCATTATCGTATTATAAGGGGCAATGATTTCAGGCTGTGCACCAAACAATGCATGTTCAGCCATGGAGCTTGGAACTGTTGCCATAGGAGCATTCAATGATGAACAAGTGATTGAGCTGTTGCAGTTAAGTGGCGGTGAGTATCCGCTGTATATTATGCCTGTGAGTCACAGATAGGGGCTTCTCGCGGAATAATTCCTCACTAAAACAGATTCTTTTTTAAATAACATTCATATAATTGATAATATGCATGAAAACAGGGTACTATTAAAGTGTGAATATTTTGTATGTTATCCGTTTAAAAAAGGAGGGATTTCTTTGAAGCGAGTGGAAACCACCTGTGGTTACTGTGGTTGCGGCTGTGGCATCTACGTGAATGTTGCCGATGATGACACGATTTTAGGCATTGCACCAAGCTACAACCATGTGGTCAGCAAGGGAAAGCTTTGTTCCAAGGGATGGCACGGATTTGCATTTGTAAGGGATTCACGGCGTCTCACAAGCCCGATGATTCGGCAGAAGGACGGTACATTCAGGGAGGCCGGCTGGGATGAGGCCCTGGACAAGGTTGCCAAAGGTTTTATGGATGCCATGGGTGAGGGAGATAATACGGAACGGATCGGGATCATTTCATCCGCCCGGTGTACCAACGAGGAGAATTACCTGATGGCCAAGCTTGCACGGGCAGGGCTTAAAACCAGCAGTGTAGACCACTGTGCCCGACTCTGACACAGTCCGACGGTAGAAGGTCTTTCTACCTCATTCGGAACCGGAGGCGCTACAAACACCATGAATGACATCAGTGATGCGGAGCTGATTATGGTCATCGGCTCCAACACCACAGAGCAGCACCCTTTAGCCAGCACCAGAATTTTCGAGGCTCTGGAAAAAGGAGCGGAACTCTATGTTGTTGATCCCCGGAAGATTCGCCTGACGGATTTTGCCCACGCCCATGCACCGATTGAGCCGGGTACGAATCTGACGATGATCAATGCCATGATCCATGTGATTATTGAGGAAAATCTGATCGATGAAGACTTTATTAAGAACCGGACGGAAAACTACGAGGAAATGAAAAAATCCGTTAAGGAGTGCACGCCGGAATGGGCTGAACCCATTTGCCGGGTTCCTGCGGATCAGATCCGTCAGTTTGCCCGGAAATATGCCACCACGGACAAGGCCATGATTCTCTTTACTATGGGAGTGACCCAGCAGACAACGGGAGTAAAAAGCATACGGGCTTTGGCGAACCTGGCCATGATCACCGGCCATGTGGGCAGGCCCTCCACAGGCATTAATCCTCTGCGGGGACAGAACAATGTCCAGGGTGCGGGGGATATGGGAGCCTTGCCGGACTGGCTGCCGGGCTATCAGAGACCGGAATGGCCGGAAACCAAGGAGCATTTTACTAAACTCTGGGGAGATTTTTCCTGTCTTCGGGGCAGAAATATTATTGAAATGTTTAATCTGATGGCGGAAGGAACCATGAAGGCTGTGTATATTGTGGGGGAAAACCCGGCATTATCGGACCCGGATCAGACCCATAGCCTTCACAGTCTGGAGAAGGTCCCCTTCCTGGTGGTCCAGGACATCTTCATGACGGAAACCGCCCAGTATGCCGATGTGGTTCTGCCGGCGGTCAGCTTCCTGGAGCGTGAGGGAACCTATACCAATACGGACCGGAGGGTGCAGATGATCCACGAAGTCATCAGGCCCATCGGGGATGCACGGCCGGACTGGCAGATCATTATGGAGATTATGAAGCGGATCGGAATGGATGCCGACTATCAGAGCCCATCAGAGATTATGGACGAACTGAATAAAGCGGCGCCACTTTACGGAGGCATCACCCATGACCGCATACGGGACGTGGGCATTCAATGGCCCTGCCCCGATAAGGAGCATCCCGGAACACCGATTTTACACGTGGGTGAGTTTAAGAGAGGTAAAGGCCTCTTTACCGTAAACGATTGGGAACTGATCGGAGATCAGCGCAGCGAGGAATTCCCCTTTATCCTCACCACGGGACGGGTCACCCATCAGTACCATACGGGCACCATGACCCGGAAGGTCTGGACCCTGGCTCTGGAATATCCCGAGGGATTTGTGGAGATTCATACAAAGGATGCGGAGGAGATGGGCATAAAGAACCATC
>LCWZ01000101.1_pt1 | contig 10492 bp, 16 predicted proteins | sample 349071 | NCBI WGS metagenome assembly LCWZ01 (sample SAMN03565344, study PRJNA281982) | anaerobic digester metagenome | biome: Anaerobic digester; feature: Alkaline_Metagenome_Assembly_B; material: Alkaline anaerobic digester sludge; isolation source: anaerobic digester run at haloalkaline...
CCTCCCCAGATGACCAGCCTTTCCGGCAGCTTTTCGAGATGAAAGAGGGTTTCATTGGTCAAATAGGAGATAGTACTCAGCCCTTCAAGATCTGGGACCCTTGGCCTTGATCCGGTGGCAATCACAATGTTTTTACCGGTGAGCTCGATTGTTTCCATCTGCTTCCCCTTGTTCAATGCCACTTCAACCCTGTGAGGGTCCAGCAGTTTCCCATGGCCATCAAACACATTGACACCCATTTCCTCGAATCGTTCTACGGAATCATGGGGTGCAATTGCATTGATAGTAAAATGAATCGATGACATTACGTCAGAAAAAGACACTCCATTATGTTTTGACATCCCGGAGGTTTCCAGCGATTTTCAGCATGATAAAGAAGGGCTTTGCTTGGAACACATCCGGTGTTCAAACAGTCCCCTCCCATTTTGTTTTTTTCAATTAAAGCGACTTTTGCTCCGAGATTCGACAGGATCCCGGCCGTCATCAGACCAGCACTGCCGGCGCCAATAACGATTGTATGAAAGTCAAACTTCATAAAGTCTCTCCTCGTATTATAAGAGTATAGCTAATAATCACAGCTATATTCTTATTTATTTTCTTACCTAGAATATCCTAATGCTACAATAACCATATAGGTTGTTAGCGAAGGTTTGAGCTTACACTCCTTGCAAAGCATATGCTGTTGCTTAAGAAGCTTGCTCCCTAACTTAAGTATCAAACGCTGCTTACTCAGATGTTGCATCACCTTCAGTAGCCCCCAGCAAGGTATTTCTGTTGGTTGAATGCTTATTATGCGAGGTTTCAGTCAGTGCTTAAGATTAGGATATTCTTTCTCTAATTTCCTCATCCCTATCACGAAAGGTGGTGATACTATGAAAAAATCAGAGTATTTGTCTACTTTGTTTGTGGGCATTGATGTATCTGCCCGTGAAAACGTAATTTGTGCTTTGAATTTCGAACAGGAAAAGCTTTTAGAATTTGCTGCTCCTAATTCGCAACCTGGTGCCGATGAAATTGCAGATAAACTTTCTGTCTTGTTGTCTAGTTGCAATTTCACTCACGTCGTTATTGCTTTAGAGTCTACTTCTTTTTATGGGATCCATATTGCCAATTTTCTATCTTCTTGTGCACTTCTGGCGCCATATAATACCTATGTTTACTGTCTCAATCCGAAGATGATCGCTAATTACAAGAAGTCTTTTATTGGCATGGGCAAGAATGACCCTATTGATGCCTTTGTCATTGCTGATTTTGCCCGAGTTGGAAGAATCACTTCTGAGCCTTGGCGTGGTTCTCAGTTTCTTGCCCTGCAACGCTTAACAAGGCATCGCTTGCACTTAGTAGAATGCTTGACCAGAGAAAAAACATATATGCTCTCCAATGTCTTTCTTAAATTTAGTGAATTTGCCACTCTTACAAAGGGAAATCATCCTTTCACAAACAAATATGGGGCTACTGCTTCTGCTGTTTTGACAGATTTTCTCTCTAATGAACAGATTGCAGAAGCATCTATTGAAGATCTCATTGCTTTTGTTTGTGAAAAAGGAAAAAATCGTTTCAGTAATCCCCAAGAGGTAGCTTCCATCTTGCAGGCAGCTGCCAGAAATTCATATCGCTTGGATAAGTGCCTTTACGAGCCTTTGACCATTGCCATTGCCTCTTCACTCAATTGCTTGAAAGCTTTCGAAGCGGAGATCAAATCCATTGACAAGGCTATCGAAAAAACAGTTTCCGGGCTTAATCCAACCGAATACCTTTGTTTGAGATCCATACCTGGTATCGGTCCGGTTTTTGCCTCTGGCATTCTTGCTGAAATCTTCAGTATCCAAGCCTTTGACAGCCATTCGGCACTAGCTAAATATGCTGGTATCGTATGGACTGAAAAACAGTCCGGTGACTTCCAATCGGATGACACAAGGATGAGCAAAGCTGGCAACAAGTACCTTCGTTATTATTTAATAGAAGCTACGGGAAGCGTTGTTCGACACCTTCCGGAATATAACGCCTTCTACCAAAAGAAGTTTGATGAAGTCAAAACCCATCAACACAAACGAGCACTCGCACTTACATCACGGAAATTTATCCGTTTGGTTTTTGGATTGCTGGCTAAAAACCAACTTTTTGTTCCTCAAGGAGTAGATCATACTCCTAACTCATAGCTTCAACTTTGCCTTGATTTTTTTCTTTGAAATCTCGAGGTCTATTTGCTATGCGCTTTTTTACTCATTCCACTAAAATTTCTTTTGATTCAGCACTTGACATATTACCAGATTGCTTCTTCCAATAGTGGACTGTTAGACCTTTACTCCCTTCAAGAAGCTTCAGAGCTTGCATTAAAATCAGTTTATGCTCATTTTCCTGTCTGGGAAATCCGAGAGGTCTTCCCATCGGATAGGGTGTAAGCAGAAGTCGAGGTAATGTCATGGAAGTCAAACGCTTTTCAAACACTTCCGTTGCGATGACCACTGTAGCAATTCCCTCTCCTTCCAAAATTCTTGCCAAGTGCCCCACGGACACGTGACAAACCGGTCACACCGGTACAAGGATCATTCCTTCAATTCCCTGAGCTTTGATGATATTAATCCAATCGTCTTTCACGACTTTTTTCAGCGCTCCCTGAGCACATGCACCAACAAAGGAATACAGTTTGTCCGCTAATTTTCCGATGTGTCTTTCTTTCTCCAGGCAAACAAGCGGTTCAAGGGGAAAGGTGATGTTTCCATCGATTTCAGTTCCTGAAATATCGTATCCTCCATGACGCACTTGCAGGTTCTTCATCTCTACAGATTTGGGAATAGTCGACAGCTGCGGAGTTTCTCTAAGAAACTCCTGAATCCGGTAAACAGCTTCCGTCTGAGTCATTCCTTCAACTCCAAAGGGCTTGGGATCATTGCCTTTTACAAAGTGTCCACTGGATGTGCACAATCCTATCGTCGCTTCTGAAACTTTTTTCCCTAATGCGTGAAAGATACCGGTTTCATAGGTGAACTTCCCGGGAACTGAATAAACTTTTTTTTGCCCTTGGGTAATATGCTCGATTAATCGCCCGGGGAATCTTCCGTTTAATCCATCTTCCATCAATTGAAACGAAGTTTCAATAAAACCCGCTGCCTCCTTCTCTGAAAGGTGTGCCAGGAATTTAAAGTTCAGGTTGTTTCTTTCTCCATATGAAAAAGCGTTTTTAAAGTCTTTCATCGTATCCATCCTGTATTAGCCTCCCATAAGTTTCAAGTTATTATTCCACAACCTCAACATCTTTCCAAAATGCCACATGATTTTTAATTTCAGCCGCTGCCTCTTTAGGCTCAGGGTAGGTCCATGCTGCATCCTGTGATTGATTTCCTTCAACCTTCACATGAAAATAATGTGCCTCTCCCTTCCATGGGCAAGTCGTTCGATAATCACTGTCTTCAAGATATTCTTTTTTAATACTATCCATGGGAAAATAGTGATTTCCCTCAACCATTACTGTTTTGTCACTTTCTGCAATTACCGTGTTTCGATAAATCGCTTTCATCTGATCACTCCCTTTTGTATCGTAATACTATACCAACCATTAAATAAGTCGTTAATCAACTCTCCCATCTACACATCTTTTACCCAACGGGAAGCTCTTTTACGCTCCATAAAAATACTCCGACAAGAAGAACAATACTAATGGGGATCAAAAAAGGCTGCAAGCTGATAAAATATACCGCAAAAGAACCGAGAGCAGGGGCTAGTGCGATCAGAAAAGTCGGCGCGCAACAGGCAAATCCCGTCAGAAAACTGGGTAAGATCCCTAATAAACCGTATCTCGTATCGATTCGACACATTTTGCGGAACCGGTATCCAAACACTGCCACCATAATGTTTACTCCCACCAGTATAGCGAGCATTCCCCCTAATAATAAATTCATCGGGGCAATAAATACTCTTAACCCCCAAAGTGTAACTGCTGCAACGGGTTCCCAAACAAAAGGTGCCCTTGATACAAACATTCTCGTTATGGGATTCTCAACAACAAACACTTCAAAGGTCCCTTGCTGAAAAAAAATATGATCAATACTGATAAGGTACACGACATAATAAATCACCATAACAGCGATTCCCACGACCCTTGCCTTAGGGTCTCTGAGAATTTTCTGAATCTTGTTTCGCCACATTGTTTTATTCATAGACCATCGTCTCCGGAAAAAAAGCGTACCATGCGAACCACATGACATCATAAGAATTTACAAAAATCAACTCTCCGTCTTCCTCCATATACACCCTTGCGGTATCAAGATCCTCATCGTACATTGCCACAAGAGAACGCTCACCGAGAGTGAAGTTGATCGAATGTTCTTCGGCTAAAGTACTTTTTAAAATAGCAAAGGGCTTATCTCCCACTCTTCCCGCGATCATGACTTCTTTTTTTTTCAAATCGATCATTCTCATACATTACGGGAAATACCAGGGCATTATTGAAATAGTATCCACCGCCTTCAACATAGGACCCATAGGGATCTCGGTTATAATCTCTGAGAAATCCTGTTCTCTCCGTCAATACATTCGCAGTATCATAGTGTTCCTTTACCCTTCCCCATGTTGACCATAACACAGGAAATTCCTCCAGCCGTTGTCCTTTCAACTCTCCTTCCACTGCAATCCCCAGAATCTGAGGGATGTAGCTGTCGGTTTCCCGATCATACATCACCAAATTGCTATTAATCAACTTTCCCGAGGTGCCATAATTTGTTTCAATCCCTTGCAGATTCCCCTTGTAGCCAATAGCTGAACCGGTAAGTGGGCAATAGGTGATACTCATCTTTTCACCACCGAAGGTCTCATTGACAATCTCGTGCCATACAAGGATTCGCTGGGGATAGAGAAACACTCCCTCTTCCACTTCAACGATAAAGACAACGTCTTCATTCTCCATAGAAGGATCTGCTGCTTCCAACGACTGATATTCCGGGTTTTCAATTGGAGGGATTCCATCCACCGGTGGTCCTCCCCGTCGAATATTGTCATGGTAAGCAGATAACCTTTCATCCGTCATCCCGTCAAACACGATCTCTTGATCTTCCGGTGAATCATCTGTCATTTCCTCAGCGTTTTCCTCATCGCTTGCAGGCGAATCATCTGTGAATCCTTCTTGCTCCCGTTCATTACTCAAAAGATAAACAGCGCCTATGCTGATAAGAACGAAGATCCCAAGAATCATCATTATCTTTGCATTTTTCATAATCTCTCCCCCTTGCACATAACTTCAACAATTAATAACCCTTACTCCAATATCACACCCAATCCGTCAGCAATACGATTAACATAATTAAAATAGGCAACAACCTGATTTATATCAAATATATCCCGATCCATAAACCCCGCTTTGCGAAGTGCCTTTATATCTTTTTCAGAAATCGCAGCGGGTTTTTCAGTTAATTTCTTTGAGTAATAGAGCATGATTTTATCTTCTTTCGAAATTCCGGCCTTTGTGAAATCTACTGCGATCTCTTTCATCAATGTATCACTTTCCGATGCGTAACGGAGAGCCTCTCCGTGATGAGCTGTTCAGTACTCACATGAGTTTGTACTGGAAACAACAACTGCAATCATTTCTCTTTGACTTCTTGATAACCCGGAATCACCGAACATGATGATTTCATAGAGACTTAAATGTGCCTCCATCACCTCAGGATGGAGACTGTGCACCTTTAAAATGTTCGCTACTTCTTTCTTTGTACTTCCTCCAATCCGGTCATAAAGTTCCTTTAGTTTTCCTGTGGATTCCTCTGAATGAACTACTTTTATCCAAGCCATCTTAACACACTCCATCTCCTGTTTTATTTTTTCATCAGGTTTCTTATCTCTTTCATCGACCAATTCCTGTGATATAATGAATAAAAGTTATAAAGGAGGCAACCCCCTTGAACAAGCTCTGGCATCTTTCACAAATCAAACTCTTTGAAAGTCTGTCAACTGAAGAAGTCCAATATATGCACGATTTTACGACGATGACCACTTACTCAAAGGGAGCGATCATTCAATACCCTCAGGCGCCCCTTGAGGGGCTGTATTTCGTAAAAACCGGTAAACTCCGCCTATACACCCTGCATGAATCGGGAAAAGAATACACCATTGGAATTCTACGGAAAGGAAACTCTTTCGGCTCAACAGGTCTCTTTGATTTGGGAACGAAAAATGCATTTATTGCAACCATTGAAGAGTCCCTGGTCTGTCACTTTGAAAACCGCCAACTGGAAGAATTTCTATCGAAGCGTCCACAACTGATGCTTGCAATTATTGAAACCCTTGGTAAAAAGATCGTAGAACAGCAGGAAATGCTTCAAGAGTTAGCTTTTTATGATCTTCGCCATCGCACTCTATTTTGGTTGAAAAAGCTCAGTATCGAATTTGGTGTTGAAGAAGGGGAATACCTGGTCATCGATCTCCCCCTTAGCCATCAGGACCTTGCCAATATGGTGGGTGCCACCCGGGAAGGTGTTTCCTCTACTCTATCCACCCTTTCAAAGCAGGGATTGATTCTTTCCAGGCGAAAGCAAATTGGACTGCACCGAAGTCTTCTGGATTAAATGAAACCTTTTTGTTCCAAAAATTCCCTTGCTACATCTTCCGGATCCTCATTCAATTCTTCCACACGGTAATTCATATTTATCATTTCCTGATCACTGATCTGGCCAGCAAGACGATTAACAGCGAAGTACCCGTATACTCAGGGTAGATATCAATTTCTCCACTAAGCATTGTGGGATGTATGTTGGATGTTCCTCCGCCGATTCCTAAGTTTCTTTCGACTTCAATATCTGTATGCTCTTCAATAAGGATACTGATCATTTCTCCAAGGATGTATTGTTCAGCATGAGGCTTTGAAGCCACCACCACTTTCCCATCCTCTTCATTGCACCCCACTAAAAAGAGAGCACTGATTATAAGACCTAGGGCCCCAAGTAATACCACTATTTTCTTTATTTTCATTTGAAGTCTCCTCTCATCTTTTTGTTTGATTCATTACAGTAATTATATATGAATTATTTCTACTATTCTGTAAAATACATTACATACTTGTTCTGTTTATTTTGATAGGATAGGCACTGATACCTAAACCCATCGTCAACTCCCTTAAAGGCAACGCATACCGGGGAAATTATTCCGAGTCTCAAGGAGTTTCCGAACTACGAGAGGAAGTTTGCCGGTTTTACCATGAAATGTACAACCTTTCCATTAATCAGGACCGGGTTTTCATAGGACCGTGAAGCAAAACCCTGATACATATGATCCTTAACAGTGTAGAGGGAGATATCATTATCCCCTCACCTGCCTGGATCGGTTATTTCCCCCAAACCAAGCTGTTGCATAAGCGCTTCCTTCATTATCGATTAAAAAAAGAGAAAGGTTATAAGATGCAACCTGAGGATTTGAAAGCACTATTAAAATCCAATCCTCAAAAACAACACCTGTTACTGATAAACAATCCTCATAAGCCTACAGGAGCCATATATACAAAAAAAGAACTTCGCTTGATCAAAGAAGTCTGTGAAAAATAAAATGTTTTCGTAATAGCCGATGAGATTTACGGATTCACCATATGATTGGCGAGTATTTCAGCAAAGAAATCAACCGTATTTCAAATCTCAGTGCATCAATACCGGAAGGCGCCTTTTACACTTTTGTAGATTTTAATGGTGTGAAAAAAGCGCTAAGAAAAAAAGGTTATACCACATCCAATGATGTCAGCAAAGCCTTGATTGCACACCCTTACCATATTGCCGTGATTTCGGGCGATGCCTGCATTCTTTCCGAAGCTGATTTTGTTGCTCGTTTCTCTTTTGTGGATTATGACAGCGAAAAGGCCCTTGAAGCCTATCAAAATCATCCTTCTGCTTCAGGAGAGGAGGAAGTTTTTATCAGAAGCTATGCTCCTCGAATTGTTGAAGGGATTAATACGTTGAGAAGATTTATTGATGACTTGAGCAAAGAGAGTTGAACCATAAAAAAACAACCGGAAATTTGCTGTCCGGTTGTTTTTCAACTTACTCTTCCAGGTTTTTTCGTGCATTCCGATATTCTTCTTCCGTCATTTCTCCTCTTGCGTACCTTTGATCCAGTATTTCCCGTGGGTTGGTTGTTTTCTCAGAATCATTTTTTTTGCTTTTGAAGAGAATCGCAAGGATCAAGAGAATACCCATTCCTCCTAAAATGAAGGGAGTCCATGGAGGTTGAAAAAAACCTCTCCCTGTTCGTCTCATCGGCATCATTTGAAAACTGTCACGATTCTCACCAAACCATTCATTCAACCAAAAGCTCATCTGATGGATCTCTTCCATCTGCGTTGTTCGTATTGTAAGGGCTAAATCCTCAACTTCTTCGTGTTCAGCAAGATTATGTCTTAACAATTGCTGTGACATCCGGACAGCATCCATATGATGGGGAATCATGTCTTCCAGAAATGCTTGATCCATTTCATCTCCCGTTAACCCTTCATAGTCTCCCATCATGGGTCTGTACTCCACATCATGGGACTGATCAGGATACCACTCCATTAACCACTCTCTCATCAAGTCGATCTCTTCCTGTTGGTTTCTCATGATCTCTTCTGCAAAATCTCTCATCTCGCTTCGTTCCGTATTCTCCCGTAAAATCTCTGCGTTTCTCACAGCCTCTTCATGATGAGGGATCATATGCACGAGAAAGTCGTATTCGTTTTCTACAAACCCCATTCCATGATGCTGCATCCTTGGACTCATCCGCATCGGACTTACTCCCATACTCATAAGAATGATAGGGAAAATAAAGAGTATGGTCAATATTTTCGTCATACTTCGTCTCATCAGGGTACAACTCCTTTTTCTACAAATAGCGATCATCTCTTTTTATTCATTTATGATCGTATTATTATATATACCCCGAATTACCCTGTTACTAAACGTCTTCTCCTTGCTTCTTAATTACCATTCAGCATATGTGTTTCCTCCCCTGATCCGGTCCTAACCTGAATCTCATCACTCTCATTATTCCACATTGGTCCCATTAATATTTCACCTTCGACATCGGACTCTGCTGTAATTTCTATGGGAAGTGAAAGATTGGCGATATAAATCTTCCTGAACCGGATCATGTGCCCTTCTTTTGATGATTCCTCATAGTTTGCAAGAAATGCAATCTTTTTATAATCCGGGGAAATCACAACCTCTTCGATAGAAATAATGGTGTTATCACCTTTAGGAAGGTAATCCTCCAACCGATCCACGTAGGTTTTCTCATCGTTATGAAGATCCTCAATGATGTCTATATTTTCTCCATCTTCTGATGCTTCCCTGACAACACCCATATCGATTATTCCATGTACTGATCCCGGAGCAGCTGCAATTGAGAAGATTGCATATTGTTCGTCTTTCATGGACGAAATAACCATACCTGCATGATCCTCAATGATCTGAGCAAATTTCTCTTCTCTATTGATCTCTTTTGATGCTTCTTCCTCTGTATCACTGTTCTCTTTGGCTTTCCTGTTCTCTTCTTCAGTTTCCGTCATATGTTCGTTTTCAGCTTCTTCATTTTCATTAATCCCTGAAACTGAGCCACATGCAGTAAATACTGAGATCAAAACAAGTACAACTGCGATTGATAATCCATTTTTATAATTCATATTCATTTTAACATTCCTCCCTTACTCTATATACAAAAGAAGGGATGGCAGTGTTGCATGAAGAATAAATATTTCTAACCTTCAAGAGATGGAATCAATTCTTCCTTAATCAATGGATCATTGAAATCAGGGTATGGATCCTGTTTCCACCGGTTAATCTCTATCGCTCCGATTGGTCCTTCCATATACCACACTCGATGATCTTTTCTTATTAATGCCCAAGGATGCCCTTCGACGATCCAAAATTCTTCAACATTCCAGAGATCTGCTAAATCGTCCCTTGCTTTCCATTCCACCTCCATGTATTGAACAAAGCCTTTTTCCAGTTGCAGATACGATTCGACAATCCGCCGGGCAATCTCATCGGATCGGCTGATATAGGTTACAACTCCTATCGTTCTTTCAACACCTTCATCGCTCATCCATCTCTCCCACTGGCTATAATATTCAGGAACTGCAAAGCTTTGCCCTTGAATATAGAAACGTCTTTGTTGCAGTTCAGCACTTGCCTCGGGAAAGAGCAACAGTTCCAAATCATAAGGGGTAATCCCAGCTGGTGCTTCTTCCATAAAATCATTGGATCCCTCAGCGCTTCCATCACGAAAGAAGTCCTGCCTATGACAATTGCCGCAATTATTACCAACCATAGCAGTGCTGCTGAGAATTCTTTTAACCAAATATGTTTTTTTACCAGGTTTTCTTCCAGCTCATCATCAGTTTGTAAAGGGGTCAGATGGTCCTCTTCATGCCCATAAAATATTTGGAGCTGGCCCATGGATGTAACAAAATTCCATCCGCTCTTTTCACATAGCTCCCGATATTCTTGAAAGGAAATTCTCCGTTCATAAATTTCATTTGACG
>LCWZ01000102.1_pt1 | contig 10491 bp, 8 predicted proteins | sample 349071 | NCBI WGS metagenome assembly LCWZ01 (sample SAMN03565344, study PRJNA281982) | anaerobic digester metagenome | biome: Anaerobic digester; feature: Alkaline_Metagenome_Assembly_B; material: Alkaline anaerobic digester sludge; isolation source: anaerobic digester run at haloalkaline...
GGTCGAAAAAGTCCCGGTTTGCCCTTGCCCTATGGTAATCTTAACCTCAACCTTAATCTCAACCTTAACCTTAATCTTAACCTTAGCCTTCGTTTACGATGTGGATGAACTCCTCCGTGAGGTTGCCTGTTTGCATGTTTTGCCTGAAATTCTCCATCGTATCGTTAAACAGGATCTTCCCGTTGTGGATGATGGCCAGGTCGTCGCACAGGAGATCAACCTCGCTCATGATGTGCGAGGAGAAGATCACGGTTTTCTGCTGTTCGCGGCAGTCTTTGATAAGCTCGATGATGTTTTTTGCCGTGATCACGTCGAGCCCTGTTGTGGGTTCGTCAAACACCACTACTTCCGGGTCGTGGATCATGGTGCGGCAGATGCTTACCTTTTGTTTCATGCCGGTGGACAGCTTGCCGATGCGTTTGTTCACGAAATCATGCATTTCGAGGAGGTCATACAGCCGCTCCTTTCTTTCTTCCAGCTGACTTTTCTGTACTCCATCGAGTTTTCCGAAATAGTTCAGGATCTCGTTGGGTGTCAGGCGTTCATAAAGTCCGGTGGTGCCTGTCAGGAAGCCCATTTTGCCCCGTGCCTCTGAAGGCCTTTCGTCCAGGTCGATACCGCACACTTTTACCTTGCCGGATGTGGCTTTCAGGATGGTTGCGATGATGCGCAGGGTGGTGGTTTTTCCTGCCCCGTTCGGCCCCAGGAGGCTGAAAACCCGTCCGGGCTGGCAAGTGAAATTCACATCGTCGAGCACCCGAAGCGTCTTCCCGCGCACTCCCATCTCTTCCCGCTGTTTTTTGCCCAACGGGAAATCTTTGAATAAATGGCTTACTTCTATCATGATCCTTTGGAAAATAAATGGCCTCAAATATACGAAAGGGTATCAAAGAAATCCTGATTTTTTTACATATTTACATTCCCCGCATTTTCCCCTCATGTATTACCCTCCGCAGCAAAAAGTCCCAGGCAAACCCCGCCACGGCAAACATCTTACAACCAACATCTTACAACCAACATCCTGCAACCAATCGCCAACCGCCAATCGCCATCATCCTACAACCATCATTCTACATCCAACATTCTACATACAACCGCCAAAAGCTAATAGCCAACCGCTAACCGCCAATAGCTATCATCCCACAATAATCATCCTACAACCATCATCCCACAACCATCATCCCACAACCAACATCCTGTAACCATCATCCCACAACCAAAATTCAACATCCAACCGCCAAAAGCCAAAAGCTAACAGCCAATAGCCAACCGCCAACCTCCAAAACTACTTCTTCCAGAAGCTTGGGGAGAAGAGCAGCAATACGGTGAAAAGCTCGAGCCGGCCCATAAGCATGTAAAAGCTGAGGATCCACTTGCCTGCTGCCGGCACGTCTGCATAACTGCTCACCGGGCCGACCATTCCGATTGCTGGCCCGATATTGCCCAGTGTGCCGATGGAAGCGCCAATGGCAGTTTCAAACCCCAGGTCGAAAATACTCATCACGGCTGCCCCAATGAAGAACAGCAGCACATACAGAAGGAAAAAAGCAAGAAAGTTGGTGATGATGGTTTGCGGGATTGTCCTGCGGTTAATTCTTACCGGGATGACTGCCATGGGATGGAGCAGTCGTTTGAGCTCCATGCGGGTGTTTTTGACAAGCACCAGGACGCGGATCATCTTCAGGCCGCCGCTGGTGGAACCGATACAACCACCTGTAAACATCAGCAGGAAGATCAGGAACCAGAGGTAATTATTCCATGCCAGGTAATCGGCGGTGATAAATCCCGTGGTGGTAATGATGGATACCGTCTGGAAAAGGCTGTCCCTGAAGGCCTGTTCGATATCTGCCTGTGTGGTGATCACAACACCGGTGGTGAGCAACAGGGCAAAAATTCCGATCACCATCAGGTAAAACCGTAGCTCTTCGTTATTGGTTACTTTGTTGAACTGGCCTTTGAGCAGGTAATAGTGGAGAGCGAAGCTGATGCCAGATACCACCATGAAGAAGATAACGACGTATTGCAGGAAGGGGGAAAACCCGGCCAGGCTGTCATTCATGGTGGAGAACCCGCCGGTGGCGATGGTGCTGAAGGCGTGGTTGATGCTGTGGAAGAAGCTCATCCCGCCAGCCATCAGCAAAAGGGTCAGGCTTGCTGTGAGTCCGACATAGATGCCCCACAGGCGTGTTGCGGTTTGCTTGATGCGGGGGTGCAGCCTGTGTGGGGTGGTTCCCGGGGATTCGGCTACGAAAAGCTGCATGCCTCCCACACCCAGGATGGGTAAGATGGCGAGTGTGAGGACGATGATCCCCATGCCTCCCAGCCAGTGCGTGGTGCTTCGCCAGAACAGGAGGCCCTTATCTACGGCTTCGATGTCTTCCAGGATGGTGGCTCCGGTGGTAGTGAACCCCGACATGGTTTCGAAGAAGGCATCGGTATAGCTTGGGATGGCTCCGGCAATCCAGACCGGCAAGGCACCAAAAAAGGAAATAGAAACCCAGGCAAGGGTAACGATCAGGTAGCCTTCTTTTTTACGGATGTTGCGATGGTCGTGTTTCAGCCCGCCAACGTAAAAAAGCAAACCGCTGCCAGCAGTGATGGCACTGCTTATGAGCAGGGCCCTGACGGCTGCCTCTTCATTGTAGTATAGCGACAAGGTTAGCGACACCAGCATAAATGCTGCGATCATGATCAGCAGAATCCCCAGAAACTTGACGATGACCTTTATATTGATCCCTTTTCGAGCAACCATGCCGTCGGTTTATGCGTGATGTGCAAATATAGATTATTTTGGGGCTTCGCGCGACTATTTCAGGACCTCAAACTGCTTCATCTTGCCCTTAAGCGCATTACAGATCGTTTCGAGCTGGGAGCTTTCGCGGAGGTTAAAGGTAATAGTAACTAAAACATACCCCACGGGTACGGTCGTGATGGAGCGTTCGTGAGATATTTCGTTGATATTGGCGCGCAGTTTTTCCAGGATGGTGATGATGGATTTGAGTTCCCCGGCCACATCAGGTATCAGTACCGCAATGCGCGCCCTGAGTCCTTCTTCCATCATGCCCTTTTCCAGGATCTGTTCCAGCAGGCCCATGTTGATGTTTCCGCCGCTGATCACGGGCACGACCTTTCTGCCGCGAAGGTCATTCTTGCCGTTGAGCAGCGCTGCAATGGCGGCCACGCCCGCCGGCTCGGCCAGGATCTTGGCCCGCTGCAACAACAGGTATGCCGAGTGGGCGATCTCCGAATCGTTTACAACCCAGATGTCATCCACGTATTTGCGAATAGCTTCAAATGTCAGGTTGCCGGGTTGTTTAACGGCAATGCCGTCGGCAATGGTTCGCATGTGGGTGAGTTTTTGGGGCTTCCCCTTCTGCAGGGAGGTCAGCACAGATTGCGCTCCTTCGGCTTCCACACCAATGATACGGATGCGCGGATTCATCTCCTTGAGAGCAATGGCAATACCGGAGATCATGCCGCCACCTCCCACAGGTACCAGCACATCCTGGATGGCATCGTTTGCCTGGAAGATCTCCAGTCCGATCGTTCCCTGGCCCGCAATAATGTGGGGGTCGTCGAAGGCATGGACAACAGTAGCGCCGGTTTCATCCGCAAACCTGCTGGCCGCCGCCATGGCATCATCGAACGCATCGCCCTCCAGCACGACATCGGCACCATAATTTTTGGTGGCAATGACCTTGAGCGGTGGCGTGAATACCGGCATGAACACGGTGGCTTTGGCGCCCAGCATCCTGGCAGCAAAGGCTACTCCCTGCGCGTGGTTGCCGGCCGAAGCACACACCACGCCCTTCTGTAAGGCATCATCCTGCTGCAAAGCATGCAATTTGTTGTAGGCGCCGCGCACCTTGAACGACCCGGTCGACTGCAGGTTCTCCAGCTTCATATACACATCAGCACCGGAAAACGCACTGAACGATTTGCTGTGCTCGAGTGCCGTTTGCTTGACAACGCCTCGAAGTACGCGCTGCGCATGAATGATGTCAGAATATTCCGGAAGTTTTGCCATGCTGCAAAAGTAAATCTTTTTAAGAATTATTTCCATACAAGCCCTTCTCCCCAGGCCAGCCAGATCATGAACATACTATAACCAGGTTTTCTAAGTCATCGTGTTTCTGAAAAGACAGCAAATAGCTTTCTCGTTTTCAGGATGCCTGTAGATCAGAGTTGCTTTTTTATTCACATATTTTTTGAAGTTATGTAAAAAAAACATACATTTGTTTGCATATAGATATGCAAAACACAATCAAACATACAAGGAAAATATCGTCGCGCATATTCAACCCGTATGTTGAAGTGGATGACATAAAGCTAAATCCTTATACCTTGTCTTTTGGCAAAGACCTGGAGTCAGACTTTCTGAAAAAATATTACCAGGATTCCCTTTGGCAGGTTCGTTCGGCTCTTATTCTTGTAACCTTCCTGTATGGAATTTTTGGCCTTCTTGACACCCTTGCTGTCAAAGAGATCCAGCAAGCCTTCTTTGTGATAAGGTTTGGGTTTGTCATACCCTTCCTGGCAACTGTCTTTATACTGTCATTTTTCTCTTTCTTTCAAAAACTATGGCAGGGTTTACTGCTGGTTGCCTTTCTGGTAGCCGGTTTGGGGATAACGGCCATGCTTGTGCTGACACCTGAAAACTATGTGTATTACGGAGGAATGATGCTGGTGTTCTTTGCCGGTTACTTTTTTATCAAATTGCGTTTTTTTCTACGCCGCTATTGCGGGCTGGCTAACACTGATCTTTTATAATCTGGGTGCGTTTTTATTTTCTGATGTTCCATCAGAACTCATCATAAACAATAACTTTTTCTATATCGCTGCCAATATCATAGGTATGATCGCCTCGTATCGCATCGAGTACTTCACGAGGCGTGATTTTTTTCAGAAGAACCAGCTCGATATCACTACAGCACAGATAGAAGAGGCTAATAAGACCCTGGAACAAAAGGTAAGGGCACGTACAGAGGAGTTGTTGGAAGCCAAGGAGCGCGCCGAACAGTCGGACAAGCTGAAATCCGCTTTTCTTGCTAACATGAGCCATGAGATACGCACACCCATGAACGGGATCCTTGGGTTTGCCCAATTGCTTCGTCAGTCAGATGACCCGGAAGAACAAAGAGATTTTCTTGATATCATCGACGAAAACGGTCAGCATCTGCTTTCTTTGATAAACGACATCATTGACTTGTCAAAAATTGAAATCGGAATGCTACGTTTAAATCCGTCTGAGTTTGGAATAAATGAACTGTTTGATGAGGTGTACGATGTTTTTTGCAACGAAGACAAGATCAGGGACAAGCGGCTGAAGTTGACATTAAGGAAGGAACTTAAGAATGGCGAAGATATTATATTTGCAGACCGTACGCGGCTTAAGCAGATTATCATGAACCTGGTTGGAAATGCCATCAAATTCACTCATGAGGGCTTTGTTGAACTTGGTTATTCTGTATTGGACGATGAGCTGTTGTTTTTTGTGCAAGATACCGGTATTGGCGTTGAAAGGGAAAAACAGGCAGTGATCTTTGATCGCTTTATGCAGGTCACTGTAAATCATCACCCGACACATCATGGGTCCGGACTTGGTTTGGCTATTTCAAAAGCTTTTGTAAATTTGATGGGCGGAGAGATCTGGGTGGACAGCACACCGGGCGAAGGGTCTGTGTTTTATTTTACTCTGCCTTTTCAAAAAGGCAGTAAATCTGAATACAAATCTAATATGGAGGGCGATAACGAAATGGAATATAACTGGCAGGACAAGGTTATTCTGATTGCAGAAGATGTAACCACAAACTATCTGCTGATCAAAACGGCACTTAAAAAGACAGGTGTCACTACAGTTTGGGTAAAGAACGGCCAGGAGGCCGTAGACATCTTTAAGGAACGGGATGATATTGATCTGGTCCTTATGGATCTGAGAATGCCCGTTAAAGATGGCTATGCTGCCACCCGCGAAATACGGAAACAATATCCTGATCTGCCTGTTATTGCCCAAACGTCCTATGCACTTGTGGAAGACCGTCAATTGAGCATTGACGCCGGATGTTCGGATTACATTGCCAAACCTTTTAACCTGGAGGAGCTGTTACGGAAAATTGCCAGTTTTTTATAATTTAATGGTGCCCGCATCAACTCCGACCTTCTGTACTTTCGACCTATGGAAACCCCGGCTATAACTCAGATATCCCTGCTTTTTGTTGAAGATAACAAAGCCACCAGGGGGTATTATGAAAAATTGCTGAAAAAACAGGCAAGGGCACTTTTCCTTGCTGAAAACGGACTGGAAGGGGTGGAGATCTTTAAGAAACACCAGCCCGATCTGATTATTACTGATATCTCTATGCCCATCATGCACGGGCTGGATATGATACGGAAGATAAAAGAAGTGTCGACTGATGTACAGGTTATTGTTATGTCTGCCTACAGCCTGAAAGAATATTTTCTCGAAGCCATTGACCTTGGCGTTAACGGATACCTTGTAAAGCCCGTAGACCCCGGCAAGCTTTTTGTCCTGATAGATGAGCTTGCGAGCAACATTGTCCTTAAGAAATCCCTTGCCGAGAAAGAGATCAAGCGCCGGGTGGCCGAAAAAAACCTGAAACGATCCCTCGAAGAGAAAGACGTCCTTTTGCGGGAAGTCCACCACCGCGTGAAAAACAACATGCAAATCATTTCGAGCATTTTAAAGATGCAGGAAAGGCTGGTTGAAGACTCGAAGCTGCAAACAGTGCTTGCTGAGAGCAGAAACCGTATCCGTTCGATGGCCCTTGTGCATGAAAACCTGTATCAAAACGAGAATCTTGCCAACATCCAATTTCCCAATTATGTTAAAAGCCTTGCAGGCAACATTGCAAGGACTTACCGCGATCAGCTGCATCATATCTCGTTCCGGTACGATATTGCAGACGTTTTTTTGCCGCTCGATGTTGGGATCCCTTGTGGGCTTATCATTAACGAACTGATATCAAACTCATTTAAACATGCCTTTCCTGAGTCTGAAGAAGGAGTGATCCTCATATCTCTGAAAAAATCCAACCAGAAGGAGTTTACACTGACAGTAGCAGACAACGGAATTGGGATGGATGCAGAGTTTAAACCGGAAAACTCCCGGTCCCTGGGAATGCGCATCGTACACAAGCTCGCAGAGCAAATTGATGCCGATCTCTCTTACGATTTTTCAAACGGAACCAAATACGAACTTCGATTCAATAAATAGGTCTTATGGAAAAACTAACTATTCTGGTGGTGGAAGACGAATTCCTGGTAGCGGCTGATATTGAAGAAAGCCTGCTCAGCCTGGGATATAATGTTCAAAATACCATTGCAACCGGCAAGGATGCCATTGCCGAAGTGGAAAAAAAAACTGCCCGATCTGATCCTGATGGATATTGCATTGAAAGGCGATATGACAGGGATAGAGGCGGCAAATATTATCCGCCAGAAACACGATGTTCCGGTTATTTTCCTTACGGCCAACGCGGATGTCGCCACCATAGAGAAGGCAAAGATCTCCCTGCCTTATGGCTATATCATCAAACCTTTCTCAGAAAAAGAACTGCAAACCAACATTGAGATTGCACGATATAAATTCGAAAACGACATTCAGTCAAAAATTGAAAGCGACCAGTTTACTACTTTTTTTAAGTCGAACCAGAATGTAAAAAACCAGGTAATTGTGGAGGGACAAAAGGGGCTGGAAAAGATCTCCCTGCCCAATGTCTATTTTGTAGAATGTAGTGGAGATGACACCATGGTGCACCTTCGCGACGAAGTCATCAGTGTGAAAGAAAACCTGGACGAGATGGAAAGAAAGCTGCCGGAGAATGCATTTGTCCGTGTAAGCACCGATCACATTATCAACCTGGACAAAGTGTTTATTGCTAAATATCCCGAACTTATCATGGCAGACAAGATGACCGTGATCACTGTAGAGGACGAATACAGGGATCTCCTGGAGGCACTGTTAAGTAAATAGATCATATACATACACATACTCTTTTTTATATATGGACTTGGAAGGTACCAGCGGTTCATTCATTAGCATTGCAGATGATATATTAGACAACTATGGCCCCGAAGAAGAAGACTTTGACAGGATCATGGAGCTTATAGATCAGCTGCCTGCAGAGGAAGTAGAGACGTTCCGTGAGGCGATGCAACCTATTCTCCACCCTGGGACCATTATTGGCTTTTCGTTTACAAAGCCCTTTGGCTACAACGGTGATTTTTTCATCATAGAAAAGATATATCAGCGATATGTCACCGACGATCCCCGCTTTAAAAAATGGGACGAGTTTTTTCACCGGTTGCCCGCAGCTATAGCTGTTGTCAACCGAAAAGACCTTGCCATAAAAATCCTTAAAGAACTCCAGGAAGAAGCCAGGGGAAAGAAAAAACATGTGCTGATCCTTGGCAGCGGTCCGGTTACCGAAGTGAATGAATATTTAAACGATACTCCCGGCAACACCCTGCAGTTCGACCTGATTGACCTGGATCAGCGTGCCATTGATTATGCACGGCAGAAAAACAAAGCCTTCCAGGATTGTCTGAATTTTGCCAATAAAAATGTGATTCGTTTTACACCCGATAAAAAATATGATCTTATCTGGAGTGCCGGCTTGTTCGATTATTTCAAAGACAAGCATTTTGTTTTCCTGCTAAAAAAATATTACGAACACATAGCACCTGGCGGAGAAATGGTCATTGGAAACTTTAATATAAAGAACCCATCCAAAAAGATCATGGAGGTTCTTGGCGACTGGTTTTTATACCATCGCTCGGAAGAGGAATTGCAACAGTTTGCCACTCGTGCGGGCATTGACGCTGTTCTTGCGGATGTGATCAGCGAACCCCTGGGCATCAATCTCTTTTTGAAAGTGCGCAAACCCGTTTAGCGGGGTGAAGTGCATAAGCCAGAAGCTAAAAGCCCATTATCAATAGCTGTCTTAGCAGAAAAAACACAAGCATCAGATAACCAACAAGTTGAAAAATTATAAACCGATGAAACATTTTGTCTCCCTTAATTGGAAGATGTCGGACATGCTGTTTCTGCTACCGGCATCATTTTTTTTGATTTTCTTTTCGGGAGTACCAAAGTCGGTGGTGGCTGAAGAGGAGCCGTTGAAAGATCAGCTGGTTTCTTTGGTTCAGCAAGAGGCGTTTACACTGAATGCCATTTTTCAGGCGGGACTGAATTATTCGTTTGATGATGATGATTTCCACGGGGGAAGGAACTTCGAGGCTGCCAATGCGCGGCTTAGCATTCGCGGAATGCTGGACAGGGGATTTTTCTACCGGGTGCACGTAAACATGGTTTCCGAACCCAACCTGCTTGACCTGTTTATCGGTTACCGGCACAGCGATGCTTTCCGGATCACGGCAGGGGCACAAAAACCCCGGCAATCGGCCGATTTTATACCCAACCCGGGAGAGACCGATTTTGTCCGCAGGGCGCGCATAACGGGCCAACTTGTTCAGTCCCGGGAGATTGGCGTTTCTGCAGACGGGAGTATCGGCGGGCTCTATTATTACGCCGGGCTGTTTAACGGCAGCAGGCTGGAGAGCAACACGAACAACAAGTTTTACGGCATCGGGCGGCTACAGTATACATTTGAGGAGCAGGTGCCGGGGTCACTGCAACTGGGGGTGCAGGGCTCGCATGGCGAGTCGGAAGGCATCCGGAGCGGCAATGCCGGGCCCATCCTCGACGGGGAACGCACGATCTTTGGTGCGGACCTGCGCTGGGAGGCGGACCCCTTCCTCCTGGCGGCTGAATACATGACCGGCGACCTGGAAACACAGATGATGCCTGAAGTTACAGAAACCATCAGCGGTTTTTATCTCACCGGCGGATACTGGATACGGGATAACACTATCGTATCGGGCCGCTATCAATCCTGGGACCGCGACAAAGCCGACTGGGTTGACAACCAGCTCACCCTGGGCGTCAACCACCTGTTCACCAGCGTCACCAGCCTCATGTTCAACTTCGACGCCTACCTGCCTGATGAAGGGGATACCATGTACGGTGCCACAGTGTACCTGCAGGTGATGTTTTAGCAGGACCGGGCCACCTGGTTTCATACCAGGTTTTTTCGTCATTCTCCTCCTCCTGACTCCCGCACACCATTTTTTTGAATTCTTAACAGGTGCTTCGCAAACATTGTTATGTTATTGATAATAAAAACATTACAATGTGTGCGAAACATCTGTTCTTTATATGCAGATAATCAGAAGGACATGCTGTTGGACAGTCCAGGTGCTGCGTTGACAAAGCAGGTAAACGCGTAATCCAGGCCTACCTGATGATCGAAACACGCCGGGTGATGCGTTCGGTGGCGGTTGTTACTTCTACCAGGTAGATGCCTCCTTGCAACCCGGAAACGTCCACGCGGGAAGCGTGCTCCTGTAAAATGGTTTCCAGAACGAGGTTGCCGGTTAGATCATACATCCTGACCTCCGCCTTGCCTTCCA
>LCWZ01000110.1_pt1 | contig 9982 bp, 14 predicted proteins | sample 349071 | NCBI WGS metagenome assembly LCWZ01 (sample SAMN03565344, study PRJNA281982) | anaerobic digester metagenome | biome: Anaerobic digester; feature: Alkaline_Metagenome_Assembly_B; material: Alkaline anaerobic digester sludge; isolation source: anaerobic digester run at haloalkaline...
GCCTTTGGAAGTAAGAAGTAAGAAGTAAGAAGGCTTTTGGCTATTGGCAAGAAAGCCAAAAGCTAAAAGCCAATAGCCAATAGCAGTCCTGTTGAAAGAATAAACACCAGATAACCAACTAGTTGAAAAATTATATACACATGAACCGAGCACTTGTGAGCTCGGCGAAGCCAAACCCCATGTTATAAATCCCGACCATTCGGGAACAGGATTTTTGACACACAGGGGGATGATTATTGGGACGTTTCGACCTTTCGACATTTTGACATTTTGACATTCTTTAAAAACATGAAAATTCCAGAAAAACTCACAGTATTACTCCTGGCTGCCCTGCTTTTTGGATGCAGCCCCGCGCGCGACACGAGCGAAATGACCACCATCAGGGGAATCGTATTCGGCACCTATTACACAGTTATCTATTACGATGAGGAGGGAACAAATTATTCCGACACCATTGAAGGGTTTTTTCGTGAATTCAACAGGTCGCTCTCCTTTTACGATGAAAACTCTCTGCTCTCACGTATAAACAGGAACGAAGAAACGGCTGTTGATGAGTATTTTAAGGTAGTTTTTGAGCGCGCTATGGAGATTTCGGAGGAGACCGGGGGTGCCTTTGATGTGACGGTGTTCCCGCTTGTTGATGCCTGGGGCTTTGGCCCGTCAGAACGGGCTGAGATGTACCCTGAAAAAATTGACAGCCTGCTGGAGTTTGTTGGATACCAAAAGGTCTGGATGGAGGACGGCCACATTCACAAGGCCGATGAGCGGGTCAGGGTCGACTTTAATGCCATTGCCAAAGGGTATGCTGTCGATCTGGTCGGGGAGCTGCTGGAGTCAAAGGGTGTGCAGGTATACATGGTCGAGATCGGCGGCGACCTGGTGACCAGGGGGCCAAAGCCTGACGGCGACCCCTGGCGCATTGGACTTGAGGTCCCGGCCACGACTGCTGAAGCACCACAAGAATGGCAGTATTACGTGGAAGTGACCAACACCGGACTCGCCACTTCAGGCGACTATCGCCGCTATTACGAAGAAGATGGGAAAAGGTATTCGCACACCATAGACCCGAAAACCGGTTATCCGGTTCAGCACCAGCTAATGAGTGTTTCGGTTTTTGCCCCCGACGGCATGTCGGCAGATGCCTATGCCACCGCCTTTATGGTCATGGGACTTGATGAGTCTGTCTCTTTCGTTGAAAGCCGCAACGACCTGGAAGCCTATTTCATCTATACTCCCGACACACGTGATGAGTTTGCCTACCATGCTACGTCCGGCCTTGAACTTCTTACCAGGGAGGACCTTTAGTGAAACTTAAAAAACCCGCGTCCTTTTTCCCCGTGGTGATATTCTGGCGGGGCTTGGCCTAAAAGCATGGTCGCCAGAAAAAATTCCCGGTGCGAGGCGAAATTCGGGGTGAAAACCACCTCCTTCGGTGGAGGATAATCCGGTTTTAATGAATTTCTTACTTTTTTCAGATGGCAAATAATACGCAGTATCAGCCGCATTACGCCGTAATCTGACATGCGCTTCCAGCCCCCGAAACTTTACATGAAACCTGCAACATTTTCCGGAAAAAACCTGGCAGGAAATTCACTGCTCTTTTCAAATATTATTTCGTATCTTTACGTTTAGCATTCGCACGACAAAAAGAATGTAATCATCATGAAAAGAGCACAAAAGATACGTCTTGGAATATTTGTTATAGTAAGTACAGGCCTGCTGCTGATCCTGATCGGGTATTTTACCGCCAGGGGCCTGTTCGAACGCAAGGAACAATACTTTGTGGCTTATACAAATGTATCGGTCACAGGCCTTGAGGTGGGCAGCCCCGTAAAGTATATGGGAATAAATGTGGGATCCATTGCCGACATCCGCATTTCACCGATCGATGTGAACACGATCATTGTGGAACTTGCCATTCAGGAGGGTACGCCCATAAAAGAAGACGCAGTGGCAGATATAGTTGCTATGGGAATTACCGGTTTGCGAACCATTGAGATAAGAGGAGGCACCCAGGAGGCTGATTTTGTTGAGCCGGGAGGATATATCCGGGCAGGGACCTCTTTTGCCGAAGATATTACGGGTAAAGCAGAAGATGTTTATTTCAGGCTGGAGGATGTACTCAATAATTTACAGGTATTTACTCATCCTGACAACATGCGGGCCTTTACAAAAACAGCAGAAGACATATCGCTTTTTACTGAACAGGCAACCGGCACAATGACGGGTGTTGATCAGCTCATCACGGAAAACCGGGAAGACATCAGGCAAAGCCTGGCTGCCATTAACAAGTTCACACAGGACCTGGATAAAACCTCAGAAGAGATGTTTCTGGCCGTGGCTCGTTTTAATGAGATCATGCAGGGCGACACACTTTCCCAGGTCTTGGGCAACTTCCGTGATTTGTCCATCACCCTTAAGGAAACTGACCTTAACGAGCTTATCGAACAATTGGCACAAACCACTGCAGAAACACAGTTGCTGCTGCGCAAGGTAGGGGAGGACATTGACCGGGGCAGCGAGGTTTTGACTGACAACCTGATTTTGCTGCAGTATACACTGGACAATATTCATGATATTTCGAGAAAAGTCCGCACGAATCCCTCGGTGCTCATACGCAGGCCCAGGCTGGAAGACACGCCTGATACCATGTTTGATGAAGACTAACTGAACACGGTCTTGCTGAAGCAGGCCCCCTGGCTTTTCATCCTTTCGCCCATTTGACAATTATATAAACTATGAAAAAGAATCTTCTGCTTTTAATTTTATTTGTTTTGGTTTTTGCTGGTTGCAGAAGCAGTAAACCAGTAATTCACCAGTTTTATCTGCTGGAACCGCCTGAACAATACGAGGGCACCTGGCCGGAAAGGGTCTCCATGCTGCCGGGCAGCTGTTATCTGTCTGCCGTGCAGCTTGCTCCTGCATATGCCTCACACCAGATCGCCGTGCGCGAAGATTCTCACCAGATCAGGTATTTTAGTTTTAATGAGTGGGCGGTAAGGCCGGAAATTGCTTTTAAGCAATTAATGTCTGATTTCTACGACAAGAATCAGCTTTTCCGCGCAGTAAAAACAGGCCGTATTGTGGGTACTACAGACTATGTGCTTGAAACAGAGGTAACCCATGTCGAGCTGGATACCCGTGAGGATGAGTTTTTCGCGCGGCTGCAACTGCAATTCCTGCTTTTGGATGGCAAAAACCAGGGCGGGGTTCTTTACAAACACCATGCTGATCGATCCCTACCCCTGGAGACCAAGAACCTGAACCATTTTGCTGCCGCAATCAGCAAAATGTTTACCGAGGAGTTGCATGCCTTCAGCGTTGGTGTTCTCCAGACAAAGCAATGAGATATTTCATAAGTATTTTTTAGCGCAATGGGTAAAAGACGAAAAAAAACTCCCTTTGAATTTTGTTGCGAGGGACGGCTCAACGTTCGGCTCGAGGGCTCTGTTTTGTTGTTGAGCGGCAACCTCACGTTTGGGGAGGCAGCTGGTTTTACCCGGCACGTTCTTAAACATTTTCGCAGAGACCCCGGAAGAAAACTATATATTGATCTTGGAGACGTTGACAGCATCGATAGTGCAGGCGTTATGGCGCTGTATTATATACAGAAGAAGTTGTCCGAAAAATCGGTGGTCGTTGAATTACAGCACGCAACACCCTCGGTGGCTGATAAAATCCGTTTGTTTTATCCCGAAGAAGAGGCAACTGTTTCCCCTCCCAGGAAGCCCTCATTTTTCGAGCACATTGGCGGAAGGGTCTATCACTTCTTTTCGTCTTATGTGTTTGAGTTTATTTTGCTTGCGGCGAATATTTTTTATTGGGGCATTACCGATATATTTAAACGAAAGGTAAGGCGCAAGGGGGAGTTTGTAAACCAGGCCGTGCTTATTGGTGTAAATGCCTTGCTGATTGTGGTGTTCATGACATTTGTGATAGGTTATGTTATCGCCTTGCATTCTGCTGCTCAGCTGAGGCTTTTGGCGCCAATATTTTCGTGGTCGACCTGGTGGTTTTTTCCATTTTAAGCCAGATGGGGCCGCTTATCACGGCCATCCTGGTTGCAGGGCGCAGCGGATCGGCTATTGCCGCTGAAATTGCTACCATGAAAGTAACTGCCGAGCTGGATGCCTTAAAAACCATGGGTTTGAACCCCAACCGTTTTGTGGTGGTCCCAAAGCTTTATGCCTGTATGCTAACCATGCCTTTTCTGATCGTTTTTGCCAATGTGGCGGGAATTTTTGGCGGGGGGTGGCTGCAAACATTTACCTTGACATTACCCCTGAAATCTTTATCAACCGGATGATGGACATCGCACGCAACAAGGAGCTCTGGATCGCCCTTGTGAAAAGCCAGGTATACGCGGCGCTTATTGTCCTTACCGGGAGTTTTTATGGTTTCCGCGTGGAAAGAGGTGCCGAAGGTGTTGGGAAAGTTACAACTATGGCGGTTGTGGCTTCCATAACACTGGTTATCCTGGCAGACAGCATCATTGGTGTAATATTTTATTAACCGGATGGATAGGGAAACAATCATAGAAGTCAAAGGCCTGTATGCGGCTTACGATGAAACCATTGTTTTGTCGGATGTCTCTTTTTCTGCCTATAAAGGGGAAGTAACTGTTATTCTCGGAGGAAGCGGCTCGGGTAAGACGACGGTGCTGAACCATTTGCTTGGCCTTCTTCCCATAGAAAGAGGCCTGGTTTCTGTGTTGGGAAAAGACGTTGCACGCCTGCGTGAAGTCGAACAGGTCGCCCTTTACCTTGAAATGGGTGTTTTTTACCAGACCGGTGGCTTGCTGAACTCACTGACCGTAGCTGAGAATGTTGCCTTGCCACTCACACAGCATACCAATCTGCCTAAGGACCTTATCGAGGAGATCGTCTTTATGAAACTGGGCCTGGTAAATTTGCAACATGCCTTCCACCTTTATCCTTCACAGCTTAGTGGCGGGATGGTGAAACGCGCTGCACTGGCCAGGGCCATCGTCATGGATCCGCCCATACTTTTTTTCGACGAGCCTGGTGCCGGACTTGATCCCGTTTCGCTGGAAGTATTGGACCGGCTCATCCTTAACCTGAAAAACAAACTCGGAATCTCCATCATCATGGTCACCCATGAGGTTTCCAGTATATTGCGGGTAGCGAACAGGATCGTGTTTCTCGACCAGGGCGTTGTAGCCTTTGAAGGGCCTCTTACAGATGCCTTGCACTCAGAACAACCCGCTGTCCAGGAGTTTTTCTCGGTTATGAAAAATGAAAATATAAGGGAATTACTGCGCTGAAAAGCAGCCCGTAAAAAAGGTAAAGAATACTAAACTTCTTACGCCACCTCTTCCTTTTTGCTCTCACAATCTTCGGGCATACCTGATGCACAGGCACACGACGATCGCGTCTTCTTCGAATCGGGGTCGTAAGTGCTGGTGCAGGACTTTGTAAAGGTGGCACCGGGCCTCACAAACATTTTTATCGCTATACCTCCGATGGCAATTGCCAAGAGTACTATGGCCAAAATTATAACTTCCATAATCAATAATTTCTTTATCAGAAAAACAACAACACTATTGAAATGTTCAGCCAGGTTTTTTCATCAACCTGTTGAACTACCGCGGTGCTGCCTGCTATGCATTGCGGAAACAGGCCATCACGATGCCCGCTGCAATTGCGGCGTTCAATGATTCAGCACCTTCCTTGTCATTAGACCTGGCAGCAGGAACAGACAGTTTTTGATCAACAAGCTCAGCCACGGCGGGCGAAATTCCGTGCGCCTCACTGCCAATCACAATAGCTGCAGGGAGCTTCCTGGCGGCATCAAATACATTCCTTCCCTCCATGCAGGTGCTGTAAAAAGTCATTTTGCCTTCACAGGATTTTATCACAACATCCAGTTCGGAGTAATAACATCTTACGCGCAGGAAAGAACCCATTGTGGCCTGGATGACTTTCGGATTGTAAATGTCGGCTGAGCCTGGTGAACAAATGATCTCCCTCACTCCAAACCAGTCGGCTGTGCGTATAATGCTTCCCATATTTCCCGGGTCGCTGATCCTGTCGAGCATCAAAACCATGTCACCTGCGGGAAATGAGCCAGGCAATGAAAGGTCTTGTTGTTTTAAAACGGCCAGGACCTGATTCGGACTCCTGGTGGTGCTTATCCGCTCAAGGGTTTTCTGGTTTACCTCGTAGCAGGAGATGCCCTGCGGGATATGGCGGCGGTTTTTCTCTATCCAGGAAGACAACGCACAGATCATTTCAATACCAAACCTTCCTGAAAGCAACTCCGCTGCGATCTTGTCGCCTTCGGCCACAAACAACCCGTGCTGATCACGGAATTTTTTCATCCGCAACGACTGTATGAATTTTATTTGTGCAGTGGAAATCATCTGTTAAAAATAATGTCAAAAGGTCAAATGTTGAAATGTCGAAAGGTCTGTTTTGGCTTTCATGCCAATAGCTGATAGCCAACAGCCAGTAGCCTTATTACTCTCAGCGCCGAATGCCAATAATTTTACCTCCTGTGTATCAAAACCCTGTTCCAGAATGGTCGGGATTTGCAACACGGGCGCTTCATGTTACAAAAAAACCCGTCTGGCGTGGACAGGTTTTTCTGAATGCTGCATACGAAATGCAAAATGTATTGTGGCCTATTCGCCCACGACCTCAAATTTGATTTCCGGGCGTACTTCCTTATGCAGGTTGATGGTGGCCTTATAAGTGCCTACTTCTTTAATGGCATCGCCGTCGATCATAATTTTTTTCCGGTCGATATCCAGGTCGAACTGTTCTTTAATGGCATCTGCGATCTGCAAAGCATTCACAGAACCAAATATTTTGCCTGATGTGCCTACTTTTGCACCTATCTTCACTTCAATGTCTTCCAGTTTTTCAGCGAGTTTTTCAGCTTCTTTCCTGATCTTCTCTTCTTTAAACTGCCTTTGCCGGATTGTTTCTGCCAGCTTCTTCTTTTCAGAGGGAACTGCCATGATAGCAAGGCCTTTGGGAATCAGGTAATTTGTTGCATATCCGTCTTTAACGGTTACCAGGTCGTCTTTGAACCCCAGGTTGGGGATGTCTTGTTTCAAAATGATTTCCATACTTTTACCTCCCTATTTTAAAAGATCCGCTACATAAGGCATAATGGCAAGGTGGCGCGCTCTTTTAACAGCCTTTGCCACTTTACGCTGATACTTGACTGAGGTTCCTGTGATCCTTCTGGGAAGGATTTTGCCCTGCTCGTTTACAAACTTCAGAAGAAAGTTTGCGTCTTTGTAATCAATATATTTGATGCCTGCCTTTTTGAACCTGCAGTATTTCTTTTTCTTGATATCAACGGCAATGGGTGCCAGATATCTTATTTCGGAACTTTGTTGATTTGCCATGTTTCAGTCTCTTTAGGTATTTCCTGCCTGATTACTTTTCTTTTTCTGTTTCTTTTTCTGTTTCTTTTTCTTTTTCAGCTTCTTTTTCCCTTCTCCTCTTCTCGTTGTAGGCAATGGCATGTTTATCCAGCGCCATGGTAAGAAAGCGGATAACGCGCTCATCGCGCTTTAGTTGAAGCTCAAGATCTTTTACCAGCTGGGGATCTGCCTTAAATTCAATAAGGTGATAAAAGCCTGTTGATTTTTTCTGGATTGGATAAGCCATCTTGCGTAAACCCCATTGGTCTTCATACACAATCTCAGCGCCCTGCTTCTTCAGGTAGTCCTGAAACTTACTTACCGCTTCCTTCATCTGTTCTTCAGACAAAACGGGAGTCATAATGAAAACGGTTTCGTACTGTCTTTGCATTTTGATTTAATTGTTAGGTTTGTAAAATGTGAACTACAATAAGTTTAAAATGAGGTGCAAAGGTAATCAATTTTTGTTTACCAGTAAAAGTCAGGGCAAATATTTTCTGATGAGACAGGCAAGGGGTTACATGGGAATAAGCTTCACGGGGCAGCTTGCAAACTGTCTGTCAGACAGGATCATCAGAAAGTATCAAAAGAAAACAGACATTCAGCAGAAGATCTTCCGGAAACCCGGTCTTTCATCAATAGAAATAGCCGTAAGAAATAACTTTTTCGTACATTTATAGGTGTTTTTAGATTTCAAATCCATTAACCTGCCCTGCCAATATGCCCGTTTTAGGATCCATTGTTAAGAGAGCCATTGAGTTGCGCGGAAAGATGCCGGCTGTTTTTCAGACTAAAAATCCCGTAAAGGCGCAGAGGAAAGAGCTGAAAAAACTGCTTAAAAAGGCTTCAGGCACAGCTTTTGGTGAGCATTATGGCTTCCATGAGTTGCTTAAGCACAAAGATCCTGTTCCTGTTTTTAAGGATCGTGTACCGATGCACGATTACAACAGGATGTTCCAAGACTGGTGGTACCGCACGTTGAACGGTGAGCCTTATGTGTGCTGGCCGGGTAAGGTAAAGTATTTTGCCCTGAGTTCGGGTACCAGCGAAGCGGCAAGTAAGCACATTCCCGTGACGGCCGCCATGCTCAGGGCCATAAAGAAAACCAGTGTAAAGCAGATCTTTTCCCTGGCACGCTATGACCTTCCCAGGGGTTTTTTTGAGAAAGGCATCCTCATGCTGGGTGGAAGCACGCATTTGCACTACAACGGGACTTATTTCGAAGGCGACTTGTCGGGCATCACAACAAAGAACATCCCTTTCTGGTTTCAGCATTTTTACAAGCCCGGCAAGCGTATATCCAAAGAGCGCGACTGGCCCACCAAGCTGGATGAGATCGTGGCAAAAGCCAAAGACTGGGACATTGGGGTGATCGTGGGTGTGCCTGCCTGGTGGCAGATCCTGCTGGAAAAGATCATCGACCATTACGAACTGGATACCATTCATGATATATGGCCCAATCTCTCCATTTTCGTGCATGGAGGGGTCTCTTTCGGGCCTTACAGAAAAGGGTTTGAAAAACTGCTGGGGAAAAAGCTTACCTACATTGAAACCTACCTTGCCTCCGAAGGGTTTATTGCCTGCCAGACCCGTCCCGACACCAACGGAATGCAGCTTTCGGCTGATAATGGGCTCTTTTTTGAGTTTATTCCCTTTACCGGTGAAAACTTTGATCCCGAAGGCAACCTTAGAGAAAACGCAAGAACGCTTACGCTTGATGGCGTGGCAGAAGGGCAGGATTATGCTCTGCTGCTAAGCTCCTGTGCCGGTGCATGGCGATACCTGATCGGCGATGTGATCCGCTTTACCGACCTGAAACGGTGCGAGATTGTCATCACCGGTCGTACCAAGCACTTTCTCAACCTGTGTGGCGAACACCTGTCGGTGGAGAACATGAATACGGCCGTTAAAATGGCTGAAGACCAGCTTAACATCGAGATCCGTGAGTTTACCGTAGCCGGTGTAAAGCACGGCAGCATGTTCGCACACAAATGGTTTATTGGTACAGACAGCAATGTGGACCAGGCCGCACTTCGCCAAAAGATCGATGAAAACCTGAAGGTCCTCAACGACGATTACCGTGTGGAGCGCATCGCGGCGATCCGCGACGTGATTGTAGAAGTGGTTCCCAGCAGTGTGTTTTATGACTACATGCGGATGAAAGGCAAGGAAGGTGCTCAGAATAAGTTTCCGCGGGTGATAAAGGGGAAACAATTCGAGGAGTGGGAGGAGTATGTGGGCCTTAAGGTCTCGTAAGGTTATGGCTGAGCGCTGGTGAAGCCCCGGGCTTTAAATACCGGGCTGTAAGTGCCAGGCTGTAAGTGCCAGGCTGTGAGTCCCGGCAGCAAAACGTTTCGGGATTAAGCTTCAGGCTGGGTATTAACGTGGTCCCGGGCTGCAAGTCCCGTGTTTACGACCCGGGAAGCGCGCAAATCGGGATCAGGAAAGAGGTTAAGGTTGAGATAGAGGGATATGCTCCACTGCACGCTGGATTCTTCGCAGCACCTCGTCTTTTCCCAGGACCACCATGATCTCTTTTACATCGGGGCCTCGGCCGGCGCCCACCAGGGCCAGGCGCAGGCCGGG
>LCWZ01000111.1_pt1 | contig 9968 bp, 15 predicted proteins | sample 349071 | NCBI WGS metagenome assembly LCWZ01 (sample SAMN03565344, study PRJNA281982) | anaerobic digester metagenome | biome: Anaerobic digester; feature: Alkaline_Metagenome_Assembly_B; material: Alkaline anaerobic digester sludge; isolation source: anaerobic digester run at haloalkaline...
ACAAACAAACCACTAACCACACTAAACACACACAAATGCCACACACAAAAAGAGAAAAACAAAGTAGCGGAGTACCTGATCGACTTAGGAAGATAGGGAAACATTGGGTCTTAGCCAGAAAGAAATGGCAGAAGCCTTAGCAATGACACCAGCAGCCTACAATTATGTAGAAAAAGGCACCAACTCTTTATCCGGGAGAGTGCTGAGTTTGTTGCAATATGTTTATAAGGTACGACCGGAATACATATTGGATGGGGAGGGAGATATGTTTGAAATGCGTAAGCCTCTCAAACCCCCTCCTTTATATACAATGAGAACCCTTTATCTAATTGACAAATTTTTAAAAGAGGAAGGTATGACTATACACGAATTTGCTAAACAAAGCAACATTAAACATACGGAACTCGATGAGTGTTTCCGGCAGCAAAGTATGCCTGATCATATCCTTGATAAGATATGTGAAGCGCATCCGAAACTTGCTGCCATAATAGCCAGAGACCGTGAAAACACACAAGACAACGCTGCACTCCAACGCAAGATTTCTGAATTGGAGGAGGAGCTTGAACGTTCCAGGAAAATTATTGACAGACTTGTAGCCGGAGGAGGGGAAGAAAAAAGCAAAAGTTAATTTGGTTATGTGCATACCTGTACTTACCTTTGTATGAGTGTGCATTTAGCTGTGTAACACGACCTGTCGACATCTTGTATGGCGTTACGTTTTCGCAGACGGCAGCCATTCTGAAAGTCGGCAGGTTTTTTTATATCCCCTCCTGAGCCACCAACCTTCCCTTAAACACCTGATCACCAGACATAAGAGAGTTTCCAGAATTACACCAAAATTACACTTTTTGAGCATAACTATCTCGCAACCAGACACAAAGGTGTTTGAAAATTGCAAGTAAAATAATTAGATTAACGCTTGGTTAATTTAATTATTTTTTGTTACTTTGCAAAGTATAGCGGGATAGAGTAACGGTAACTCGTAGGTCTCATAAGCCTAAGCTGGTGGTTCGATTCCACTTCCCGCTACAACATAGGGTTTCAGTTCAGGGGTTAATCCTGCTGGCCACTCTCCCAGGCCACAAAAAATCCAGATAAGTTCTGTAACATAATGCCGTCTGCGAAATTCCAGGCGATGTCTGACGACTTGACAACCTGGCCTAAGATGATTTGCCCCGCAAGGGGATTTCCACCAGCAGATAGCGGCTACCTCAGTTAAGGGTCTGAGGTTCAATGTTAAGAGGGCTGTGTTTTCCGGGGGAGACGTTTGAAAATCCGGAATTCGACCTTGATTTAATTTAGTTTCTCTTTTTTAACTAAATTATCTTAGGGTAAAAGTCGGACTGTATACACCAACAAAAACAAAAAATGTTCAGGAAAATTTGGTATCACATTTTAAGGTTCTTTGGTCGGCTCAGGGATTACTCGCCAGTGGAGAAGAATGGCTGGGAGTTGGTCATGGAGGATAACTTTGAGTTCTTTGATGAAAGTAAATGGACTGTTGGGTCGTCCAATATTTATCATCCCCGGAGGCCGCAACAATGGTATGGCAAGCCAGAGGTAAAGGACGGCAAGGGTGTTTTCTTTGTGAAGCATAACCCACGAAAGATATGGGTTTATCAGCACAACAAGTATCACACCTTCCCCTTTGAGACCTCCCGGATACGATCTAAGCTGTATCAAAAGTACGGAAGGTTTGAGTGCAGGATGTCGTTAACCAGCGAACCCCACTCCTGGCCTGCTTTTTGGTTATGGGGTGCGCCCTGGCCTCCTGAGATAGATGTGATAGAAGCATACGGATGCAACCGTCAGGAGATCAACCTGCATTGGGGAGAAGGTGACAATCCTGAGATGATGGGAGCATGGAAGCTCCGCCTGGGCAAAAGAGATTTCCATGAGTTCGCTGTGGAATGGTCGCCAGATAAGATTGAGTTCTTTACCAACGGTGTGAAGGTGTTTGTGTTTAAGGATAGGGAGTTGCTGGACAGATGGTTTGGTCAGGGGATGTGGGTTGTTGTAAACAATGCCATTAAACAGGAGCCGGAAAGCACAGACTATTATTCTGAGTTTCTGGTGGACTATGTAAGGGTTTACAGAAGGCCAGGTCAATCATAATAAAACATACATTGCTTACTCTCCATGTCGATTAGTTGTTTTGTAAAAAAAAGGGGGCGATTTCGCCCCCTTTTTGATACACAGCTTATTAAACACTAATCAGCAAACATTTTACTCAAATTAATATACACCTGGGCTGTTGGTATGCCAGTTATACCTGCCAACTCCATCACCTTAAAAACACTCCCGGTTTCGCTGGCCACTCTGGTGCAGAATGTGTGCCGGGAGATATGGAAGTGAAGCGGAAAGGGTGCCTTAGCATCTTGCCCTATCACTTTCAGGTGTTTATTGGTTAGGCTGGAACTCATATTCCTAAACACATAGCCTTCTTTGTTCTGGTATAATGCCTTTACTTTCTCTAAGATCATCTCTGCCCGCCCTTCAAACAGGCTCAGGGGAACAACCACTGGATAGCTGGTCTTTTGCTGGGTAAGTATCACTCTGCCCTCCCGGATGTCGTTCCATTTGAGGTTGGCTGTGTCAGAAAAGCGAAGTCCGGTGTAACAGGAAAACAGAAAACGAAGTCTGGCCATCTCCCTTCCCTCTGATTGTGGAGGGTAATTTAACCTCCATATCCTATCTACATCTTTAGGCATGAGCGTTTGTTGTAGGCTCTTGGGCGGCTTTTTAATGTCGTAATCATCATAGGGGTTGCGCTTGATCATTCGCTTCTTAACGGCCATATTAAACAACTTATTCAGGATGTAGTGCCTTGTGGTTATTGTCTTTGGTTTGAACTCCTGCTGGTGCATATACCTATTCATCTGCTCGATCATCTCCACATTCACATCAATGAATGGTATCTTGTTACCACCAAAAGCATCTCTGAGTATTTTGAGGGTTGATTTGCGTGTCTTTACGGTGTTTTCCCGGACGGTCAGGTCGTTGTTGATCTGTTGCTCTGCCCAATCAATGAAATCATCCTTGTTGCCCTCACCTTTCAGCAGCATATCTATCTGGTTCTCGGTTAGCCTCCGGCCTTCTTCATGCAACTCCAATTCCAGTCTCTCAATCTGTGTTACCATCTTGTTTATCTGGTGGTTCAGACGGATGTGGTTCGGGTTGTTGCTTCTGATCTTTAGGTTCTTCTCATTCCATTCCTTCGGCTCAATGGTAATGTTGGTTGGTAGGTACTTTCGCTTGCCGTTGAGGTTAACATAGATGTGAATAGGGGCTTTGTTGTGCTTGTTTAGTTTGTTGCGCCAGTTATATACTGGTCTAATGATGGCATTTTTCATAGCTGTGTAAGTTAATTGTTGTATGTCTACAAAGATACACAAAAATAAACAGTGTAACAAAAAACGTAACAAAAAACTGTGAAGTTTTGTGAATATTAATACAGTTAATGGCTAAAATTAATGCGGTTAATAACGCTCGAAGCCAATACACTCAATATATTCAACTGATTTTCAGCAGTCTTTCGTTACGTTTCTGGTTAAACAACCTAATTATGATATGTTCTTTGATTAAATATAATATATGTTGTTTATCAGCTGTTTATAGGGGTTGTGTAACAAAAGTGTAACATTAATCTGGTATGTACATTTCGTGTAACTGCTCCCGGCTAAACATCTCAATGTCCTTCTCCAATATATAACGTGCAGATGCACTGAGTTGTTTCAGCTTGTCGCTTAGCTCCCCTGCTTTGTGTTTGTGTTTTAGTGCTACATAATACAGTGTGTTTGAGTAGTCTGAGGGATGTGCGGCCTTTAGCTCTACATCTGTTAGTACATTCATATCTTTCTCATTAAATCCGGCTGTCACTATCTCCCTCTTGGCTATACTCCTAATTGCTTTGCAGTCACTCACTGCCCGGTCGAATCCTTTACTGTATGTTCCAAAGGTCTCGGCCAGGAAGTCTTTCATCTCCGGTGTCACTCTCAGCACCAATTTATCTGTCTTACTCATAGGTCTTTTGTTTCTGGTTGTAGGTAAACTAACATTTCGTTGGCCATCTCAAAAGACATTCTCTCTATCTCTGCCAGTGCGTGATCTTTGTCTGGTGCGTGATATGCGGCCAGTATTATCTGTCCTATCTTCTGGTTGTTCTGAGACAGGTACATTTGTGCGTCAACTGACTGGTATTTCCGGTTGGTTCGGTTGCAAAGATATTGATAATGTTTGAGTATGCGCTCTGTAATTAATCCTTCGTGCTGCTGCATATGCTACCTCCTTTTTAATATCCGTGCTCGCAGGCGACACAGCAAAACTCATCACATCTGGCTTCTGTACTGTATGGGTTAAACGGTCTCCCGCAATGATAGCAGGTTCTCGACAATGGGTTTCCTGCCTGCTGTGGCTGCGGCTCTGGCTTCTTACTTAACACCAATACAATGATCAATACTGGTATTGGGAAGAAAAATGCCAGCCATCCCCAAAGCATACCACTGCGGTTAATAATGTTCGCTTCGTGACTTGCAACAACTCCTGCCCATATCCTTATGGTTAAGGCAAGCAGGAAGTGTATTGCTGGGTCAAAGTTAGTTACAAAGTTAAAAGCATATACAAATATAGCGGCAAGCAAAGCAATTAATCCTTGCGCACCTCTGGCTTTTTGGTTGCTCTTTTTTGTTGTCATTGTTATGTTCTTTTTAAGGTTATACTTGGTTGATTTTCTTAATGAAGAATCCCGGCCAGTCCTTCTTTACTTTCCCGATTGCTGCCAATCTACCGGGTGCGGTTACAATGAATTGTTTGGTGAAGAATCCGCTCTTGGCTTCAATGCAATAAATCTGATGAACTTCTGTGTGTGTCATGGTGGCTGCGGTTAATAATGTTCGTTATGTAGTTATAAGGTCTCATATCCCTTCGCCAGCGTCTTGCTTCGCTCGAAGAACTTCTGCTGCTTTTGCTCAATAAACTCCTCGATCATATCCACCTGGCCTTCGCTCTGCTGGTGCTGCTGGTTGATATACTCGAACTCATCTGCCCACCTCTTAGCCAGATGCCGGGAGACTGCGTTGCGCTTCTCCTCGGAACGAATGGCCAGCAGTGATCTCCCTATTCCCATCTTCTCATCTTTCAATGCTTCAATAGCTGTGGAAATGTCGTGGTGTGTGTTTACCCATGCTGCAATTCCCCTCGGAAAATCTATCTCCTCATCTGCTTCGCTTTTAATCTCCCCGGTGAAAACTGTTGGTATGATGTAGTCCTTCCCGGAGTAAAAACCAATAGTCTCAGCGTGCTCCAATGTGTCCGTGTAAATAATTTTCTCGGCCTTCTTAATCGTAGCTATCGGTGGCGTTTCCTTGTGGTTGTAGTGTATTTCGCCAATAATAACTTCATACTTCTTTCCTGTTTTCTGTGTCATATCTTGTCCTTGTTTTAAGCAGACTGCCCTCCATCATAGAGAACAGTCTGCTGTGGTTCGTAATTACTGCTGTTTGTTTAGCTGGTATGCGTATGCCCTTGCGTCCTTCATTGCAGTTTCTCCGTAAAAATCTGCAATAGCTTGTACCATCGGGCTATCGTCCTCCCTCCTGTATACAGTCCACTGACTAATCTCGGCTGGGTCAATATCTGCCGGGAGCGGCCACGGCAATTCCTCATAGCCTCCGCCTGACAGTGCTCTTACCGGGGCAGCGTAGTGTTTCTCATACTTTCCGTTAATCTTGGCCTGAACGAACATCTCTATCATCTCAAAAAATTCTCCATCCCACAATTTACCCTCGTTTCTCTGCTCGAACTCATCTGTCCAGTCCCTTGCCAATTCCCAGAAGCCCGGGGTGCCCTGTGTATCATTGATCTCCCTGATTAAATCCGGCTGATCATATTCCTGTGCCCTCAGATGCTCAATGGCTGCTACCATTTCGTAGTGCGTTTCAATCCAGCTATCCATTCCGTTAGGATAGGATGGCGATAAATTCATCATGTCGGCAAACCTTTCAGCGTTTTTCTCCATGTTGTCACCGTGAAATTCTGCGATCAATTCTGACTTGGTTGGCTGTCCTTTGGTTCGTGTCAGCTTGTATACGCAATGTGCTGTTGTGTCCATGTTCCGGTAAAGTGTTGCTGTGTTTTTCTGTGTCTTTTTCATAGCTTTTTTGTTAAGTGCGGTTAATATTATTCGTTAATTAAGTAAAGGGGCTGGCAGATTAATTCTCTGCCAGCAGTCCTTTGTCCTTCAATTCCTTGGTAATTTGGTTCATAGATAACCTGTGGCACCCTGCTTTGATAATCACATCGTCCTCAGCTACAATGGCACGTTCCACAAAGTAGGCTCCTACATTTCGCTGAAATGGTATTGCTGTGCCTACCTCCGGGTTATCCTCCTGGGCTATTGCCCTGTTCATTAGCTGGTATGCGGTAATAAACTCCCTCTTGTCAACGGTTACTCCCAGCGTTGTGCGAATATGGGTGCTGTTGGCCTCAATATCTGCGTTGGGTTCAAAGATGCTGTCTATCATATCATAAAAGTCCAGAATCTCCTCGTCCAACCTGTCCAGCATGACCTCCTTCATTCCTTTTGCGATCTTCTCAAACTTCTTAACGAAGTATTCAATGGCCTCTACCTTGTCCTCATAGTTTCTTATCCATTGCTTCATATCCCTGATTAGCTCCTGCTTATTCCATCGGTCGTAATAATACTCATAGTGCGTGTCGATTAACCATCGATTAAACTCATCGTTGTCGTGAATCTGCAATAGGTTGGACAGACCGGGCATATCTTCATACTCTACCCTCTCTACCTCCTCTGCGGAGCATATGCTCATCCATCCACCGCTGCGTCCGTACGCCCAGACCTCCGGGTGGTCGATCTGCTCTAAGCATAACCATTCCCGGTACCCTATCGGGTCTTGCTTTGTGATATACTTATAGTAGTCGTCCGGGCTGTTATACTTTCTCTTGGAAAACTTCTCGAACTCCTTGCGCCTCCATGTATCAACATCTTCTCCATTCAAAAACTTCCTGTAATTCATCTTGGCCTTACTAAAGTCCTCCAGATGCACCCTGCCCTCTAACATCTCCTTCATGTATTGCCCCTCCCATTCACAGGTATGGTGCCGTATGCTGTCCAGTCTCTCATCATTAAATTCTTCGTGAATCTCCTCCCGGAGTGCACTCAGATTATGCTTCTCAATAACATTATCTACATCTTCCTTGTCTAACCAGTCATATACTCTGACGTTGGCTACGATCATCCCCTCCCTTATATCAAAAAGGTCTGAGGCTTCTGTTTCTTCGATCTCGATAATGCGCTCTGCTAAATCTCTGATCTGCTGGTTTACTTTTGACAATTCTGTTTTCATCTTTCCGTGTGTTTAGTGTGTTAATAGCTGTGTGTTTGCGGTTAATAATTTTCGTTTCCTGCCTACCATGCAATAGCCAGTGCGGGTTCGTCCTGCTGATCATTATAATCCTCTGCTGCTGCCCTCAGTGCGTTCAGAAAGTATTCTTTGTACTCCCTTGCATCAAAGTATGTTTGGAGTTCGTTCTCTGCCGGGTTCTGTCCGTGTTTTTTCTCAATATCATAGATAACATCTTCGGTAACTTCGGCAATCCTGTCCTGTATAGCCTCCCGGAGTGTTTTGTCTGGGTGGAGGTTGTTCTCGATCACTTTCTCCTCCCTTTGCATATTGTATACATCTGCTGCCGGTCTAATGGTCATCTCTAATCTGCGGTTGAATCTGGTCGGGTTCAGGTATGTGTCTTTATCTGGGTTCTCGCCTATCTCCTCGCTTACCTTACTGATAACTTCGTTGGTGAATACCATCATGTAGTCTTTTAATACATCTGTGAAATTTCTCATGGCTCTGATTTTTGTTTGTTGTTAATAAATGCGGTTAATATTGTTCGTTACCTCCCTCCCTCCCTTGCTTCCGGTCGTTATCGGTCTAAAAACATTATTCCGTTGCTCCATGTCGGCCTGATGATGGCGAAGTATGCGTACATCACTTCCTGCCATTCATCTTCCTCCTCCTCCGGTGTTGCTGGTTCGTTGAATACTACAAAAAAGATGGTCAGGTGTTTGCTCGATCATCTCCTCTGCCAACGATTGAAACATTTGAATCTCATCCTCGGTGTATCCGTCCGGGTTCCCGGCTTCCTTTGCGATCATCTCATACTGGTATTCGATCTCATTGAGTAGCTCCTGTCCGGCTTCCTTATTGTAGGTCGTTCCGGTGATAGGCACAGCGATCACTGGCCTGTGGTATCCGGTGAAAAAATCCGGGTAACATATATCTAATAATGCGGCTTCTTTGTTAGGCATAGCTTGTCTTGTTTAAGGTTTGTAATTTGTGGTGGTGGTTAGGTACCTTTTTCCTGATCTCGGAAAAATGGTTATGCTGCTTCCCTCTTTAGCTCATCAATCCGTTCCCTGATCAATCTTTTTTGCAGGTAGTTATTTACTGCCCTGCGAAATGTGTCAGCGACTTGCAAGCTATAATGCACCCCTATACCCTGATCTGAGTATCCGGCTTCCCTCATAGCGTTAACCAGCAGGCTACCGTGCATATATCCCTCCTCAATATGGCTTTTCAGGTGCTCGGTGTCTCCTTCTCCCATCGTTTTGCCGTCCTTATCCCGGAGGGCACAGAACCAGCAGTCTCCGGGCGTGGTTGCGGCAAATTATCCTTCGTGATCAAAGCAGTAAACTTCCTGATCTCCCTCTTAATCCTTCGTACTTCCTTCTGTACGGTCTCATCATTAAGCAATAGCTTAGATATGACCTTTCCTTCCCGGTCAATGGTTATTCCATCGTAATATGCTGACTGTACTCCGCTAAAGTCCGGCTGCATAACATACCATGCTCCATTCTTTTGGCTCAATCTGACAGGTGAAAAGCTGCTCATCCGGTCTTTTGTGGTGACGGTCTGCCATCCTCCGGAATCCAATGTTATCTCATCTCCATCAAAGGTGACAATATCCGTGTCGTGCAGTCTGATGGCCTCCGTGCCGTCCTTATACTTAATCCTGATCGTGTTGTTGGCTACAATTTTGGAGTGCTCAATCTCTTTTGTGACGTGGCTGAGAATCTCTTTTTTAGTGCGTGTCATAGTGTTTTCTGTTATTAGGTTAATAGCTGTGTTAATCTGATTAATGGCCAGGACAAAAAAATTACTTTCTCCTCCTGGTGGGTGCGCTGCTCATCCTTTCAATGCTTCTAATGGCACGTTCCGGGCAACCTTCGGCTTCCATTACCATTCTTTTTGCTGCTTCTTCGCTGCTGGCTGTTATCCAGATAGGCATTAATCCTTTGTCGTGGTTTACCAGCACTCTGTACATCTTTAGCTCGATCATAACGTACTTGTATTTAGGTGTGAATAAATAACTTACTGCTGCTGCCCAAAGCAGGAGTATAGCAAAGTATACTCCCACTGCGACTGCCGGGTGAACGATTAGCCTCAGTCCTAACATCTTCCTTCCCTTTCCATCCTTTCTGCGTACTTCCTGTCGGCCTCATCCTCCAATGGCTTGATAAGACTGTCCGGGAGCGTTCCGGTCAGCAGGTCAACGTGAATACCTTCCCCGGACAAGTCCATATAGGCATAATCTCCATCAACAACGTATCCGGCTTCATCGAATACTCTGCGGAGGTATGGCATGGTGTATTCCTTCCCGGTGCGGTGGTTGTATAGTCCGGTCAGTTGTTCTTCCTGCTCTCCAAAGGATGCACTGGCCAGACTGGTGCCTCCAACACAGTATCCTGAGAAGTCAGTGATAAAGTCCTCAATGTTCTCATCAATGTAGTCAAGGATGGCTTCAACGTGCTCCCGGTCAGGAAAAATATTGAATCCGTACTTGTTATTCCAGTGGCGGCTGTACTGAATAATATCCCTTACTCGGTCGATAATATCCCCTCGGTTGTAGTGAAAGTCCCCTGCCAGTATATCATAGTAGTTACTGGCAAA
>LCWZ01000114.1_pt1 | contig 9897 bp, 9 predicted proteins | sample 349071 | NCBI WGS metagenome assembly LCWZ01 (sample SAMN03565344, study PRJNA281982) | anaerobic digester metagenome | biome: Anaerobic digester; feature: Alkaline_Metagenome_Assembly_B; material: Alkaline anaerobic digester sludge; isolation source: anaerobic digester run at haloalkaline conditions...
CCAACGATCAAAACCATTGTCACCATCGAGAAAAGAAAATAATTTCGCCTGGCCTTTAACAAATAGCAGAAGAGGAAAAAAAGACACACAAACACCAGCAAGGTTTCTGAAAAGCTTATGTATACACCTGTCGTGGTAGAATAGGGCAAACCTTCGATAAAGCGCACGCTGTGATGCAAAGCGCTGACAATTAGCGAAAGGATCTTGCCCGCGAAACATCCGGCAAAAGGTACAGGGCTCAGCACCAGGCTAAGGATAGCAGTATAGATCACAACGGTTGCCAGGGGAATGACCACAAGGTTTGTCAGCAAAAAATAGTTGGGGAACTGGTGAAAGTAATGCAATGCCAAAGGGCCTGTGGCCAGCTGGGCGGCAAGTGAAACGGTAAGTATGGCCCAGGCCTTTGAAAGCAGCCTGTTTCTTACATTCATGAGTTTTTCGAACCAGGGCTGCAGGGTTACAATGCTGATTACCGCCAGATAAGACAATTGAAACCCTATATGCATGATGATGGCCGGATTAGCGGCTACCAGGACTATTGCCGAGGCTGCCAGGGTATTATAAATGTTGGTTTGCCTCTGGAAGCTCTGACCCATCGAGACAAAAGTGAACATCACAGAAGCCCTTTGCACGGAAGGACTGAATCCGGTCACAGCGGCATATATCCAAATGCAAAGAATGATGGCCAGTGCTTTAAGAATACGTCCTCCCGGCAACCTCGTCATAAAAGAAAAGATTTTCCCCAGGACCATATATATGATCCCTACGTGCAATCCTGAAACACACAGGATGTGCATGGCCCCTGCACCGGCAAACTCTCGCCGCAGATCCTCATCAAGGTACTCCCGGTAACCCAGGAGCAAAGCAGATATCACCGCAAACTCCCGTCCGCTGACATGATTGTTTTCGAGTGTCTGAAGCGCCCTCTCCCGCAGCATTAGTGCCATCCTCATATAAAACCTGCCCGCATTTTCGCCCGTGGCATACCACTCACCCGAACGCAGGTAGCTTGTATGAAAGATGTTTTGACGCGCCAGGTAACGCTTGTAGTTAAACACTGCCGGGTTTTGTGGCGGCGAAACCCCGGAGTAATTGTCCGGTACGACCAGGCGGTCACCGTACCGGAGCCTGCCTGCCAGGCTGTCTTTTTCAAAATACAGCAACAGGCGGCCTTCTGCAGCTTTTATCACACTGTCGTTTCCGGCAAACAACACGTCAGTGACCGCCTGAAAGGTGTTTGGCCGCTCTGAAACCGGCTCCCTGATCTGAACGAGCAAGTACCCGCCAGGAAGATCATGGTGCCGGAAGTGGTCCGCCCGCCCGTATTGATCATGCTGCCTTACTAAATGATATCCGAGGCACATCAGTAAAATGGCCAGGCAACATCCCGACAACCATGTAAGCCTCAGCCCGCAACGCCTTCGCAGACCCAGGACAAACAGTATACTGGCAATGCCCGCAATGACCGGAACATACGGATACAACTGATCCACTTCCCCGGCACGCAGTCCGGCAATCACTCCCACAGAAAAGGGAAAGAATATCCGGGGCAGCGGCACCATGATTTACTTTTTTTATCCAAATTTATATTTTTTAAAATTATATTGATTATTTTTTATGCTATTTTTAATCGTAATGTACGTTTTTAACGTTAAACGGAAATTATGCCTCAACAGTTACCGGAAGATGCGCCGGATTTTTCAAAAAGTCTGCTCATTTGTGTTGCTTTGATTAGGCACGAAGCAAACGGCACACTGATAATTAGCCTATTATAATTAAAACAGGAAGAAATAATCCGAAATCAACAACAAGAAACAACATCCAACAGGCCTTAACAGCATAAGTCTTCAGAGCTAAGAGTGAATGACTGCACAACAGTGATAAGGCTTGTTGAAGGATCCGAAAAGAGAGTGTTGAGGGCGACCCTGAGCCCGATAAAGCTCGCAGGGCATGGATTTTGTAAAGGGGAGTCTATCCTGATATTTCGCTGGTGATGTATGCTGCAGCCTCCCTGGATGCGCCCTGGCCACCGAGTTTGTTTTTTAGCGCGGTATACTCCTTTTTGAACTCTTCCCGGGCAAGCTCATCAAACAAGAGTCGCGACAATTCGTCTTTAAGCCTGCCGTGAGTAAAGTCTCTTTGTATGATCTCCTGCAGCACCGGCTTGTTTATGATAAGGTTTACCAGCGAGATATAAGGGACACGAATCAGTTGACGTGCAATAAGGTACGACAGGTGGTTTGCCTTATAGCACACCGCCTGCGGCACGCCAAACAGTGCGGTTTCAAGGGTGGCTGTTCCGGAGGCTACCAGGGCTGCACGGGCGTTTGCCAGTAAGGCATACGTCTGGTCAAATACCAGGGAGACATTGCTATGCCGGATATGTTGCTCATATACAGAGGGGTCGTGGGTGGAAACCGCTGCCACAACGAAGTGGAAAGAAGGAAATTCCGGGGCCAGTGCTGTCATTTCGCTGAGCATGCGTTGGATCTCCTGTTTGCGGCTTCCGGGCAATAGAGCCACAATAGGGTTATCGGGCAGCTTGTTGGCCTCCCGGAAAGATGCATAATCACTGGACTCTATTTTGGGGATGACCTCATCAAGAAGCGGATGACCCGGAAAGTACACCTCCAGCCCGTGTTTGCGATAAAATTCCTTTTCAAAAGGCAGGATCACAAGCATTTTATCCACTACCTTTTTTATCTTTTTCACCCGCGACTGTTTCCACGCCCAAACTTGCGGGCTGATATAATAAATAACCGGGATGTTATTCCCATTGGCAAATTCTGCCATTCTGAGGTTAAACCCGGGATAATCGACCAGGATCAAGGCATGGGGTTTCCACTCCAGGAGGTCGCGTTTGCAAAACCGAAGAAGGCCCAGTATGGTTTTCAGGTTGGTCAGCACTTCCCAGAACCCCATAAAGGCCAGCTCCCTGATATGTTTTACCACTTCTCCCCCCGCCTGCTGCATTCTGTCACCTCCCCAAACGCGGAAAACAGCCTCTGCATCCTGTTTTTTGATTTCCTTCATCAGGTTGGCTGCATGCATATCGCCTGACGACTCTCCTACTATGATGTAATACCTTGCCATTCCTGTAGAATCAAAAGATCATAAAATAGATCAGTATCATGACAAAAGTTACCAGCAGAATGCCTCGTCCGGTGCGGTCCTTTTTCTTGCTGACCATATAAAAACGAAAGGGAAACAGGTTTGATACGACAGCAACCAGGAAGGGGATCTTGGGCCTGGGGGTATATATCACTCCTTCGACCTGCCCGTAAGGCATTAATACCAATATCAGCAGAAAATACACAATTACGGGCAGCAAAAATCCAATGAGCATGCCCAGAATCCAATTGTCCTTGTTAAACATGAAACTTCCATTTATTTAGTTCCGGGATCAGGTCATGAGCTGTGAAATCAAACTGCACCGGCACTACAGAGATATAATTGTTTGCCAGTGCCCATTCGTCAGTTTCGTTGCTGTTCTCATGAAGTTTAAACTTGCCGGTCAGCCAGTAATAATCCTTGCCCCTTGGGTCCTGCCGGTAATCGAATTCTTCTTCCCAGTTGCCCCTGGCCTGGCGGCATATCTTTATCCCATTAATTTCATCGGCCGATACGGCAGGTATATTTACATTGAGGCAAATCCCTTCGGGCAGGCCATGTTCAAGTACGTTGGATGCTACGTCGAGAATATGCTTTCTGGCATGGGAAAAATCAGCATCAAATCTGTAGTCAAGCAGCGAAAAGCCTATGGACGGAATGCCCTCCATGGCGCCTTCTATAGCCGCCGACATGGTCCCGCTGTAGATAACGCTGATGGAGGAATTTGATCCGTGGTTTATACCTGAAACCAGGAGATCGGGTTTCCTCTTAAGCACCCTGTTTACAGCGAGTTTCACACAGTCGACAGGCGTGCCGCTGCAACTGTATTCGTCGTGATCGTCGTTAACCGTGATCTTTTCAAGGCGTATAGGATTGGTAATGGTTACAGCATGTCCCATACCGCTTTGGGGCTTGTCAGGCGCCACCACGACAACTTCGCCCAGCTCCATCATATATTTTACCAGGTGTCTGATCCCCGGTGCCATCACCCCATCGTCATTGGTAACCAATATCAAAGGTTTTTTCATAAATTTCAATTTTGTCAAATGTCAAAATGTCCTGGCCGGCTTCATCCTGGTGTTTAAGCATCCAGGGCTTCCGGATAAATGTTCCGGCCAATGCAGAATTAAACTACAAATCTAATCAGAATCTTCCTGAATACAAATGGCAGGATCAAAAAAGCCATTTGAGGAGGCTTCCGGCTTAACGTTTTTTTAACGAGCGCCATTTTGTCATGAAAAACAAATGGCCTGTTTTTTGATTACTTTTGCCTTGGCATGTAAAGATAATATCGTTTATTCCAAAAATAATAATCATCGTCATGATAATTAACACAGAAATACTAATCATCTTCGGGGTGTTCATGCTGCTGAGCTGGCTGGTATCCAACCAGCTGAAGTCGCGTTTTGCCAAATACTCGCGGATGCGATTGCGCAGTGGGTTATCCGGGCGTGAAATAGCTGAGAAGATGCTTCATGAGAGCGGTGTTGAGAATGTCCGGGTGATTTCAACTCCCGGCAAGCTGACCGACCACTACAATCCGCTTAACCGCACGGTAAACCTCAGTCCGGAAGTTTACAACGGCCGGTCGGTAGCCGCAGCAGCCGTTGCCGCTCACGAATGTGGCCACGCGGTGCAGCATGCGCGTGCATACGCTTTCCTGCAAATGAGATCGGCCCTGGTACCTGTTATCAGCGTAAGCTCCCGTTACATGCAATGGGTGCTCCTGATCGGTATTTTAACCGTGGAAACCATGCCCGGTATATTGCTTGCCGGCATTATCATGTTTGCGGCAACTACCCTGTTTAGTTTTATTACCCTGCCCGTGGAATTCGATGCCACCAACAGGGCGCTGGCCTGGCTTACGGATACAGGCATGACGGTAGGGGAAGAATACAGCAACGCCAAAGACGCACTGAAGTGGGCAGCACTCACTTATGTAGTCGCAGCGCTGGCCTCGCTTGCCACATTGCTCTATTATATCATGATATTCCTCGGAAGAAGGAATTGACAAATAGAGTCAACTAAAACTGAGGGTGAAAAGCTATTTAAAATGCTTTTCACCTTTTTTTAAATCAAATAAAGACGTTGATCTACCCAATTAGGTAAAAAATTCCGATATTTGCCGGTGATTTCCGGCATCAACCAAATGTATTGTGAAAAACTTCTGTACAGGATGCAAGGTATCGCATGCCTGCGCAGTCTATAAGTGCTGCTACAAGTGTTAAGCATCATTGAATGAAAAAATATTTTTCTCTTTTTACCCTGGGAGTCCTTCTCCTTTTGCTGATAGCACTTTTCCTGGTGGAAATGCCCTATGCCATCAGGGCCAAAGGCGTCGTGAGGCCCATGACGGAATGGTACCTTCTGAAGGCCGACGACGGAACCCTCATCAACATGATGGAAGACCATGTCACCGGTGGGGTGCAGGAATATATAGTTCAGGAGTTCCAACGGGGTGATGTGGTGCATTTTTTGTTCAACGACCCCCTGCTCCGGCATGACATGGTAACCAGGGGCGACACCATCGCCTGGGTGGTTTCCCAGGACCTCGACATGAAGATGGTCCAGAAAGTGGGCGAGCTGGCCTACCAGGAGGCTTTGAAAAAAGTATATCTCACTGGTGAGAAACCTGAGGCTTTGCAGATGGCCCTCGACGAGGTAGAACTGGCCAGGCAGGAAGTAGAAACACAGCAGAAAATTACCGCCAGAATTGAACATCTCTACCAGCAAGATCTCGTGTCGCAACAGGAATACGAACTTGCGGTTAACGACCTGATGGTCAAAAAACATGCCCTGGAAATCGCACAGTCTTATTACCGGGCGCTTCTGGCAGGTGAAAAAGAAGAAGAGATCAGCGTCATCCGGTCCGGCATCTCAAACCTGGAGCAACAGATCAGACAACTCGAACAGCACCGGCAGGCCATGCATATCATTTCACCCATCACAGGGCGCATTGTACGGCAGAGAAGCATCGAACAACAACAGGAAAAAGAAGTGATCAGGCTGGCTGACGTGAGTTCCATGCTCGCTTTTGTGCCCGTTGACAGCTACGAAAGAACATTTATCGAACCCGGCCAGGATGTTTTTATCCGTCAGCAAGGGGGAAGAAAAGAATGGAAGGGAAGGGTGCTGAATATTGACAATAGCGTGCAGATGATCAATAATCAGCCTAAAATATTCGTTACTGTAATGATAGATGGTCATGAAAACCAGGAACTGCTGCCCAACATGATCATCGATGCCAGAATCCATGCCGACAGGCTGACCCTTATGGATTATCTGTTGCGTATCACCCGTGTGGTATACCACAATTAAGCTACTATGCTCAGATACGAAAGAAAATATTTGGTGCCCAACCATTTGCTTGGTGAACTGCGAAGCCGCGTGCTGGGATTCGTAAGAGAAGACCTCTACGCCACCGCAAACGGGAATGGCCTGCCCCAGTATACCGTACGCTCCATATATTTTGACACGCCCGATCTGGTCAACTACCATGAAAAACACGCCGGGCTGCTTCACAGGAGAAAACTAAGGGTCAGGGGCTATACCCATTCCAACGACAATGAATTTGTAATTCTTGAGATCAAAAGAAAAATCGGCAACAGGATCAAAAAGCACAGGGCACCAGTAGCCTACAGCAATCTTGAAACACTCCTTCAAACAGGCTACCTGGAAAAATACCTGGAACACGAACACGCCCCCAACCCGGATCAGCTCATCGACGATGCCAAGCGTTTTTTCTTTCATTACAAACTAAAGCCTTATCTGTCTACCACGCTGGTGGCCTACGAAAGGGAGGCGTATCATGGGAAGATCAATGCCGGCACGCGGATCACATTCGACAAAAACATACGCAGCAGAAATTATCCCGCCATCAACGAGCTTTTTAGCGAAGAAAACCTCAGATACCTGTTTAAAAGCCATTTTATTCTGGAAATCAAGTATTTTGAAAACAGAATGCCGGGTTGGCTTAAAACCATCGTAAATGACTTTAAACTGAGGCACGAAGCCCTGTCAAAATACACCATAGGCTTTGATGTAAACAAAACATTTGCACATTACTAAACCACCAACCTGGATCATATGGCCACAGATTTTGCAGATATATTTACCTTATCCATAACGTTGCGCGACGTGCTGATGAACCTGCTGGTAGCCCTGTTCTGCGGCACGATCATCTCATTACTCTACCGGTTCACCTACAAAGGCCTGAACTATTCGGCATCCTTTGCAGTATCCATGATCATGCTCACCATGATAACCTCCGTGGTTATAATGGTGATCGGCAACAACCTTGCCCGGGCTTTTGGTATGGTAGGAGCCATGTCTATCATACGTTTCCGCACGGCCGTTAAAGATGCCACCGATATCATGTTCATCTTTTTCGCCCTGAGCATCGGGCTGGCAGCCGGAGTTCAAATGTACACCGTTGCCATTTTCGGAACCCTTTTTATCAGTTTTATTTTTCTTGTCATCAACCAGTTTGACTTCGGACTCGCAAGAAAAAGGGAATACCTGCTGCAAATTCTGACGGATGCCAAAGATCTGTCGGGTGAAGCTATCGACAGCATCATTAAAAAACACAGCAGCAGGCGCAAAATGGTGAATATGAAGGCACTTGGTGAAGAGGGAAACGAAATGATGGAGCTCTCGTTTCACGTATTCCTGAAAAGTGAAGAGCAGGGCAACCAGATGCTCCGTGAACTGAAAACCAATGCTGACGTCAAGAGCGTCAACCTCTTCTTTGATGAAAACTGATGATGCGGCAGCAGGTCTGATGCCGCCAGCTGAACTACCTTACACGCCTGCCTGCCATAACGTTGCGGCGCCTGTTGACCTGAAAAGGGAACACGATCAGGTGAGATCAGAAACAATCCGCAACACCACACTGCGTTTTCATGAGGAGGCACCGCAGACATAATCCGGAAATTTCCGATTATCACTAAATTGATTCTTTCACAAACTTTGTGAAACTTTGAGAAATTTTATGCGATCTTTTGTAAATCTTTGCCAGACTCCGCAAGAACAGCAGAGGGTTGCAATCCTTTCGGGCATCAATCGATACCGGATTGATGCCCGTCCTAAACGGCCGGAACAGGCGGATAAAAAAAGAAGTTCGCATCCGGGCCTCGCAGAAAGGGAATGCAATGAAGCGAATCATCAATAAGTAAAGGTTAAACATGCCCTATAAAAACACACATACATTCACAACTGCAATAAAAAACATGTTGCTTTTGTGCATCCTTTTCTTTTCGATGGGATGCACTCTCGTGTTAGCAGATGACGAGCCACCCGAAATCCTGCCGCCTGTCTTTTCACACCAGGGTGGCTTCTACCAGGATGGGTTTGACCTGCACATCGAAAACCCGCATTCCGGCACTTACCACTATGTGGTATCCAGGGCTGGCTACCAGGAGCAGGCGGGTCAGATTACCGTAGACACCCAGGAGAAGGAGGTCGTGGTGACGCTTGTGCCCGCAGGTAGAGGCGAGGCAAGTCCATCGGAGACGGATCACCGCCATATCGCAGGTACAACACATAGTGTGGGTTTTTGTGTCGACATGACCGACTCTCCTTTTGAAGACGGGGACGTGGTCTACATCAGCGGCGACATGACCGACCCTGCATGGCCTGAACCCGGATCCGATCCGGATATGATCATGGAGAGCCAGGATAACGACTCGATCTATTGCATCTATTTAGACCTGGAGGCTGGCAACCATCAGTACAAATATTTCCTGAATCCAGGATGGGGCGACGGTGAGTGGAGCGGTTCGCCCAACCGGCAGGTCACTGTATACGGGGATACGATCTTTCATGACATCTGGGGCGTGATCGACCCCGATGACCCGGACGATCCGGATGACCCGGAGCCGCCCTATGTGCCCGGCACCGCCACCTTAACCTTCGTGGTGGAAGATCCTGAGGGGAATCCCATCCCGGATGCCACCATCTTCTTTGATGGCGAGGAACTGGCGCCGGGTGAGTATGTCATCACGGGTGTGATGCCTGCAGCATTGATCAGATATACAACGGATGGCAGCATCCCGGACAGTACAAGTGCCGTGTATGATGCCCCCATCCCCATCACAAGCCGGGAAGGTGATCCCAACACCATCTCACTCATCCCCACCAACAATCTGGGAGAAGGGCATCATTACAACGAAAACTGGCAGCCGCCGGCGGGAGAGATCTTTAAGATCAACACCATACGTGCACGGGCGTTTTACCCAACGGGCGCCCGGGCCAGACGGAGACCCATAGCTATCTGGTGGATGAACAGGCTTTTCACCGCTACTCCCTGCCGCTGATATCCATCACGGCGCACGAAAGCGCATTTTTCGATGCAGATACCGGCATCTATGTGCACGGCAACCACACCAACTACAACCAGCGGGGCCGCGAATGGGAACGCCTGGTGCATTTCGAATTCTTTGAGAAAAACGGCAACCTGGCATTCTCGCAGGACATGGGTGCCCGGATACACGGCGGGACCAGCCGCAACAGGCCCAGAAAATCTTTACGTATGTATGCCCGGAGAGACTACGGCACTACCTGGGTCGACTACCAGCTTTTCCCCGACAAGGAGATTCACGAGTACAAGAGGTTTATCCTGCGCAACAGCGGCAACGACTGGAGCGAGTCCATCTTCAGGGACGCCTTTATGCAATCGCTGATGAAGGACCTGGAGCTCGACCTGCAGTATTCCCGTCCCGCCATCGTGTTCCTGAACGGCGAATACTGGGGCGTGCACACCATACGCGACAGGCTCGACAACCGGTA
>LCWZ01000115.1_pt1 | contig 9856 bp, 7 predicted proteins | sample 349071 | NCBI WGS metagenome assembly LCWZ01 (sample SAMN03565344, study PRJNA281982) | anaerobic digester metagenome | biome: Anaerobic digester; feature: Alkaline_Metagenome_Assembly_B; material: Alkaline anaerobic digester sludge; isolation source: anaerobic digester run at haloalkaline conditions...
CCCAACGTTGTGCCGGGCAACCATGGCACCCACGTAGCCGGTACCGTAGCTGCCGTTTCCAACAACGATGTGGGTGTTGCCGGCGTTGCCGGGGGGGTCTGGTGCCGGCGACGGTGTCAGGCTGATGTCGGCCCAGGTATTCCAGGGCAACAGCTCGGGAGGTTTCGAAAACGCGATGATATGGGCTGCCGACAACGATGCAGCCATCTCACAGAACAGCTGGGGATACACTACACCAGGGGTTTTCGAACAGGCACTGCTCGATGCCATCGACTATTTTAACGTCAACGGCGGCGGCGACGTACTCGACGGCGGGATCACCATCTTTGCCGCCGGCAACTCCAACAGCTCCGGCAATTGGTATCCGGGGTTCTACGAAGGAGCCATGTCAGTGGCCGCCACAAACCACAACGACCAGCGCGCAGCATACTCCACCTACGGCGAATGGGTTGACCTGTCGGCTCCGGGCGGAGAAACCACGGCAGCCAACAACCAGGGCGTACTCAGCACCGTAACCGGCTCAAACTACGCCTTCTACCAGGGCACTTCTATGGCATGTCCCCACGTTTCCGGGGTAGCAGCCCTGGTCTTGTCAAAGGCACCGGGAGAATTTACCAACATGGAACTCTGGGATCTGCTCGTCACCACCACAGACAATCACTACGAAGCGAACCCCGGGTTCATCGGCCAGCTGGGTAGTGGAAGGCTCAATGCACTCAAGGCACTCCTTAAAATAGACAACTACCTCATAGGCCTTATCAACCCCACCGGGTTTGTGGCCGAAGCTACCAGCATGGACGAGGTGGAACTGTCCTGGACACTCAATGCCGACCAGGACCCGGTATTGCTGGCTGTAAGTGACGAAATGTTTTTCGGCGCCCCGGAAGGGGATTACGAGCCGGGCGACATGATAGAAGGCGGCGGCACCATCATATACGCAGGCACGGACACCACTTTCACGCACAGCGGCCTGGAGTCGGCAACCCGGTATTACTACCGTATCTGGACCCGCAAGGACGGCCAGTACTCTACCGGAAGAACCGAAATAGCCACCACCTGGTGCGATCTGTTTGTGCTGCCTTTTGAAGAAGATTTCGAACACCAGGAAGTACCTGTGTGCTGGGAAACAATGGCCTCCACTGGTGGGACCTGGCAGGTGGGGAGCTTCCCCGATGGCCTCAATATCGACGGCAATTACGCCTATTCAGGCAGCGACCTGAGCTTCGGGGGACAGAACGCCTCGCTCATTTCCCCTATCCTCGACATGTCGCAATTCGAAGATGTCACCATCTCCTTTAAACATTATTTCCGCGACACCTTCCTGGGAGGATCCGATGCTGTTTTTTCCTATAGCCTGGACAATGGCAACACCTGGGTCGACGTGCAATCGTGGTCATCAACCACCTCCAACCCGGAATCCTTTGACGTCGCCATCCCCGAACTGGACGGCGAACCGATGGTAAAGCTGCGCTGGAACTTCTCCAGCGGGCTGTTAGGATACTACTGGACCATGGGAGAACTTTCCGTTACGGGAAATGCCGTGGAATCTCCCAAAATCATTGTCGATGACGAAGAATTGCTCATCGAAGTGGAATCCGGCGAGTCGGAAGAAATTACCCTCCTTGTCGCCAACCACGGCGATGTTACCCTGGAGATACACGACATCTATGCCGAATACGGCGAGGAAGCCGACGGATTCATAGGCGTGGGCACAACGTCTTTCTCCCTCGAGCCGGGCGAAGAAGAGCACATGCACCTCCTCTTCGACGCCACAGGACTGGATGAAGGCAGCTATCCCGCCACCATCCATATCCTCTCAAACGACCCGTTCGATCCGGAAATAATCATCCCCGCGGTGATGGAGGTGTTTAAAGTACTCCCGGAAACTGTTGCTGAGATCATCAGCGAAAGCGAAGACCACACAATCCTGGCGGACGCACTCGCGGCAGCCGGCCTGGCTGATGCCCTGGGCGGCGAGGGCCCCTTTACCGTATTTGCACCTTCCGACCATGCATTCAACCTGTTGCCGGATGGCGTGCTTGATGGCCTGATGGACGACCCGGAAGGCGATCTTACAGACATCCTTCTTTACCACGTGGTGGAAGCTTTTGCCCTCGCGGGCGACCTGTCGGACGGCCAGGTACTGACTACCATGCTCGGCGAGGATCTGATCATAACCATCGGCGACGAAGGCGTTTTCGTTAACGATGCCGAAGTCACCGTGTTTGACCTGGAAGCAGAAAACGGGGTGGTGCACGTGATCGACCTGGTGCTGATGCCTCCTGTTACAACTATCGTCGACATCATTGCCGGCAGCGAAGACCACAGCATCCTGGCGATGGCGCTGGAAGCAGCAAACCTGGAAGAGACCCTCGAAGACGACGGGCCCTTCACGGTTTTTGCACCCGACAACTTCGCTTTCGACCAGCTGCCTGATGGGCTGCTCGAAGAACTTATCGACGACCCTTTTGGCGACCTCACCGACATCCTCTTATACCATGTTGTGGAAGGCGCCCTCCTGGCGGATGATCTGCACGACGGACAGGAGCTGACCACCCTTGGCGGCGACAACCTGATCGTTACCATTAACGGCGGCGGTGTATTCATCAACGATGCCGAAGTTACCCTTGCCGACCTGGAAGCCGACAACGGGGTCGTTCACGTGATCAACCAGGTGCTTATCCCCGGCGGCGACGAAACCAGCGTGGACCCGTTCGCAGAAGCATCGCTGCCGGTCAGCCTGTATCCCAACCCGGCACGGGATGCCGTCACCCTGGAACTCACGCTCACAGGTGCGGAGAACGTGCGCGTCACCATTTATTCCCTTACCGGGGAAACCGTTAACACACGGGACCTTGGCGTGCTCCCCGCCGGATCACACAATTTCACGCAAAACATTGGCGACCTGAACGCCGGCCTATACATCGTAAGCATACAAACCGACACTAGCAGGGAAACCCTCAGGTTACAGGTGATCCCTTAACCCTTTCAAACTATGGCTAAACCCGGCATCCTCCAAATGATCCGAGCTCCCTTCCTGAGCTCCATCATCGCACCCCTGCTTGCGGGGACCTTACTGGCAATCAGCATCAACGAAGGCTTCCACCTAATTAACTTCCTGCTGGTTCTGGTCATTGGCATTGGGCTGCATGCTGCCGTCAATGTCTACAACGACATTTACGACACCATACAGGGCACCGACAAGGTGAACGTTCACCGCAACGAAGCCAGCGGCGGCTCGGGCATCCTGCAGGACCACCCTGAGATGATGGGCAGGATGTTCACACTGGCCAGGACATCGCTGGTCGTGGCGCTGGCAGGAACCGTTGCACTGACCTTTTTTATCGACAGGGCCTTGTGGCCGCACCTTTGGTTTTTGTACCTGTTGTCTGCCTTTTTCAGCAAGTATTATACGGCACCTCCGGCAAAGCTGGCATACAGGGGGCTTGGAGAAGTGTCGGTGTGGTTTGCCTTTGGCCCTATGGCCATCATGATCGCGTCGGTAAGCCAGCAGATAGGCTTTCATCCACAGGTCGTGCTGCTGATGCCCGCCACCGGGCTCAGCACCCTCTCTATTTTGCTCGTGGGCCAGCTTATCGACCTGGATGCCGACAGAGCCGGGGGCAAGCACGGGGTGGCAAGCCGCCTGGGCACCTGCAAGGCCGCCTGGATATACCTGTTTGTGCAGCTGGCCATCGTGGCCAACATCATACTGCTGGCAATCTTTTTACCGGCACCCGGCTGGCCCCTGTTGTTCAGCCTCATCCCCTACCTGCTCCTTTTCCCAAAAGCCGCCTCCATCATCATGAAAAACCACGACACGGCCGATATAGTCAAAAAAGGGGCAAAACTAACCGTACTTATCCACGTTACCTTCTCTCTCTTGCTAATTCTTGGGATGGGCTTACGGATTCTGCTCTAGCAGCGCTATGCAGGAGGAAGGCCAGGGGCTTTTTGCACTCCGCAGATCACAGTGACTCCCCCGGCGTTTTCTAGCGCATGGAACATCTGATAATAATTCTACAACTTGTTGATTTTTCTTGTGTTTGTGTTTTTGCCACCAGGACTGCTTTTGGCAATTGGCCTTTAGCTTTTGGCTTTCTTGCCAATTGCCAATAGCCAATAGCCTTCTTACTCTCAGTACCAAGTGCCAATAATCATCCCCCCTGTGTGGCGAATATTTCGGAATGGGTGTTTGGCTGCACCAGGCTCAGGTAATAAGCATGCGCAGAAGGATGAAGAACACCGGGGCAGTGAGTGAGCCCATCAGGTTAACCACATCGTTGGGTGAGAGGGCCTCTTTTTTGATGGCCTGTTTACGGAACCACCGGGAGGCGGTCATTGGTTTTTCGGCGAAAGCGCCCAGGAAGGAATCCACGAAGCCTGCAAGAAAACCTGAAAGGGCGATGGCGACGATCATCCCGGCACTCAGGGTATCGAAGAGCAGCATCCCGCCGAGATAAGCGACCAGGAAACTTCCGGTGAGGCTGGCCAGTGTGCCAGCAAAGGTTATTCCGCCCGAAACCCCCGATGCACGCATTGCCATATCCGCCAGGGAAAAGGACCTGCGGTGAAACAGGGGGCCGGTCACACTGGCCCAGGTGTCGGCAGTGACGGCTGCAACCAGCGCAACATAGAGATACAGGAAAACTTCTTCCTGTGTGACCAGGTAAGCAACGGAAGCCAGCAATGCCCACAGGATATTTGCCAGCACCTGCCAGGTGTTACGCCTGTTTTCGTGCGTTGCCAGCCTGCCGGAAAAGGTGCTGGCCCTGGTTAGTGCAACCGATGTAAAGAAAAAGAACAACACAGGGGTCGCCCATTGCCATCCCAACACCCCAATGAAATACACTCCCAGGAAATATACTGCCACAGCAGCCATCTTGCTCAGAAAGCCCATACGGAACAACAGGTAGGCCCCGGCAGCAGAGATCACAACGATAGCCAGCAAAGGGGAAACGGCGCCGTCGTGTTGCTGCATCACCAAAAAGAACAGGGCAGACCCGGCAGGAATGGAGAAGTTATCCGAGCCCTTATGGGAGATCACCTCAAACGTAACAGCCAGCAGGAGGGCAAGCGTCACAAAAGCAAAGGAGTCCATAACCTGTGTAGGCAAGAGCAAGAGGTATACCAGGTATGCCGTGATGGCAAAAGCAACAACCCCGTAAAAGCTTTTTTCTTCCTTAAAGGTATTGAAATAAACATTTCCGCGCTTTATCCGGCCGGCCAGGTTGGCAGAGGTGTCAGAAACCGTCAGGATGAGCAATGAAACCTGGAAATAATAAATGGGTTGGTTATAGAGAAGCAGAAAGGCGGTTAGCACGCCCAGGGGATAAAACAAAGTACCCAGGCTGCCGTTGCGGGTGTGGTGAAGGATCCTGAAAGCTTTCAGGGGATAAGTTATGAAGGCGAACACGGATCCTGCAACTATTACTGTGAGGAGCTCATTCCTTTGCAGGAAAAGGGTGAGAACAAAGAGGGCCAGCCCGGTGAACAGGTGAATGATCTTTCGTGTAAGGCGGTTATTGGAATCCATGGTTCATCTGCGTGTTCATAAGCATTGCCGGCAGCAGATAAACAGGCAGGATGCGAAAAGGTTTGGCAGCGGCAAGGCGATTACCAGAAAAACAGGGAAAAGCCTTGCAGAAGCGAAACGGCAAACAGGATGGCGACCACGGGAAGGGCCACGTTAATGATGCCCAATACCAGTCCGGCAATTGCCATGCCTCTCCCTGCAAGCAACTCCGGGTTTTTTTGATCTTCTGCAAGCCAAGGGAGCTGAATATGATGGCCAGGATCCCGGTTATGAAGCCCACGAGCACGATACTGACCAGTCCGAGAACAAAGCCTGCAATGGCCATGGGTTCCTGCCGGCGATAGATTATTGCCCCGGAGTGGGTCCCGGTGCGTGCCTGATGAGCGGTTACGTCTGAATGCCCGCCTGTATTCCGGCGTTCACAATACTGGACAAACTCCTGGAAAGTCTTGCCCGGGTTCTGCAGCAGCCACGACTGGTAGTTGGGTTCCAGCTTGGCATTGCATTCCTGGCAAAAGGTTTGGTATTCGCTTGTAACAGGGTTGGATTCGTTACACGAGGTGCATCTGATATACGCCATGTCGGATTCATTTTTGCCATCCAGAAGGGTTCATACCATCCATCCGGCCATTTTTTCTTCAATAAAAGTAAGAAAAATTCAGATAACAGCCCAGCGGCCTCTGCTTTCCCCGTCATCCATTATAGAATTCCTCATCCTTAGCAGAACACTTAGTCCTCAATAGAACTCGTAATCCTGAACAGAACTCTCCATCCTTGACAGAATTGATCATCCTTAACAGAACAATTTGTACTTAGCAGAACTCGCCATCCTTAAAAGAGCTCTTCATCCTGAGCGAATTGAGGCCTTGGCAATGGAGCGCACCACCCCGGACAGGCCGGAGTGCCTCTTTGGGCAGCCGGCAAAACATATATCGCACATGGTATGCACTTTTTCACTATCTTTAAACTCACGAAGCATCCATTATAAGATATTTCACACGAGCTAAAGATCACTGGCAGCATGAAACCCCCGCCATCTCGACCTTTCGTCTTTTCGTCTTTTCGTCTTTTTGTCTTTTCGTCTTTTTGTCTTTTTGACATTTCGACCTTTCGACCTTTCGACATTTTGACTTTTTGACATTTCTCCATTTTTACTTTCTCAAAAAATGTAACCCATGAAATACATCAACCTTTTGTTTTTCGCCATGATGGTAGTGATGAACTACCTTGCAAACGCCCTGCCCCTGGGCGGTAAAACCACCGGCGAACTTTCCGCCCAGTACGACAACCTGTTCGTACCTGCCGGGATCACTTTTTCGATCTGGGGCATAATATACCTGCTGCTGGGCATTTTCATCGTGCTGCAATTCATGGCGCAAAACAGGGAGATTGTATCGTCTATCGGCTGGGCGTTTGCCATAAGCTGTGCGCTAAACGCGCTATGGATAGTGGCGTGGCATTACGAAAGGCTGCCCCTGTCAATGCTCATCATGGTGGCTCTCCTGGCAGTGCTGGTTTACATCAATGCACAGCTAAAGCAACATCCTGCGGGGCTGATCAGGGCCGCTTTCGGGATCTACCTGGGGTGGATCAGCATAGCCACCATTGCCAATGCAACAGCATGGCTGGTGGCCCAGCAGTGGGGCGGCTGGGGGCTTCCCGATGCGCTGTGGGCCATCATCATGATCAATGCCGGGTTGATCATCACCGCCGCAGCCATGTATGTCCTGCAAAACCCTTTTATCGGGATCGCGGTTATCTGGGCCTTTGCTGGGATAGTACTCAACCGGTACACGGATGCAACCCAGGTGGCAGCATCGGCCATGATGGCTGCCGTATTGATGATGGTTTTTACCGTATATATGTTTTTTAAGAAATTTCAGTAAATTTGTATGAAATTATATATTCTTTAAAGTTATTTCTGTCGATAATAAAATTTATCTTACATTGCTGATGCAGGATAAGCATATATCATAGTTTTCATCATGACAAAGAATAATTTGGATAAGAGGGTCCGTCAGCTGGACTCCGTTTTAAACACGCAGAAAGAGTTTATCTGCCGTTTCAAGCCGGATACCACGCTGACCTATGTAAATGACGCGTATTGTGCGGCTTTTGGGAAAACCCGTGATGAGTTGCTGGGCAAGTCTTTCCTGGAGCTCGTCCCGGAGCATGAACATAAGGCGATACGGGATCACATCAGGAAGCTGAGTCGCACCAGGGAGACCAACACCTATGATCACCAGGTGTTTACCAAAAACAACGGTTTGCGCTGGCAGGAGTGGACCGACTACATCGTGGAAGAGAAAGACGGCAAGGTGGTTGAGATTCAGTCTGTCGGTTACGACATTACCGAAAGGAAAAAAGCCGAGGATGCGTTGCAAGCTGCCAAGGAAGAGGCGGCAGCCGCAAGCCGGGCCAAGTCGCAGTTCCTGGCCAACATGAGCCATGAGATCCGCACACCCCTGAGCTCTGTTATTGGCTTTATCAGCCTGCTGCGGACCACCCCGCTCAGCGAAACCCAGGAAAACTACCTTGATCACGCCAAGGTCTCGGCACAAACCCTGCTGGGTATTATCAACAACGTCCTGGACCTCTCCAAGATAGAGGCCGGAAAGCTGGAGCTCGACCCGGTGATGACCGACATACAGTCTCTATGCAAAGAAGCCCTGGATATCATGCACTACCAGGCCGAATCCAAAGAGCTCGACCTGGTGTTCAGCTACCAGCCGCAGGCACCCACGCATGCCGTGGTCGACCCCTTGCGGCTGAAACAGATCCTTGTAAACCTGCTGGCCAACGCTGTGAAGTTCACGGACGAAGGCGAGGTAGAACTGAAAGTCAGCTTCCAGGAGCTATCCCCTGACAAGGGACGTTTTACCTTTGCGGTGATCGATACGGGTATTGGCATCAGCAAAGAGGACCAGCAAGAGCTGTTTGAAGCTTTTACCCAGGCGAACAGTTCCATCAGCAGCAAATACGGCGGTACCGGGCTTGGACTCACCATCTCCAGCCTGCTGGCCGGGATGATGGGCAGCCATATCGAGGTGGCCAGCGAACCCGGCAAGGGGTCTGCCTTCTGTTTTTCCATCGAGACCGCTTTTGACCGCAAGGAAAAACAGCAGAAGGACTCTTCCCGTGCGCCCGCCAGGATAGTACTGCAGGGCGAAGATGCCCCTGTGATCGTGCTGGTGGAAGACGACCCCATGAACCGGGCAGTGCATTCAGAGATGATCACCCAGGTCCTGCCCGAAGCCAGGGTCAGAGTGGCCACCAATGGCCGGGAAGCCATCGGCCTGATCAAAGAGGAAAAGGCAGACCTGGTCTTCATGGACCTCGCCATGCCATGCATGGATGGCTTCGAAGCCACCCGCGCCATCCGCGAACACGAAAAGACACAGGGAGTTCAACAGCCCGTGCCCATAGTAGCCCTCACTGCAGGCGCCCTCCGCGACAACAAGGACAAATGCCTCGAAGCCGGCATGGACGACTTCCTGGCAAAGCCCATCGACAATTACGACGTATACGAAATGCTGGTGAAGTATTTTTTAAAACACTAAGCGGGATAAAAAAACATCACCCTCCACTTTGTGTTCTCAAATCCGGCACAAGGGCAGATAATTTATGCTCTGCATCTGCCAAAAGAGACTTTCTCCGGAAAGAAAAGTACAATGCACTGTGATCCATAAAATTTTTTAAGGTTTTTTGGCCACAAAATAAACTATATTTAATTTTACGCGTTAATTAAATTGGCAAACATTGACCCGGCATTTGCAGCAAATCTGACATTTTCTCAAATCATGCCCCGGTAAAACGCCAAAGCTTATTGTTAAACAGAATATTCGCCATTCCCGATTTCAAAAAGGTATGTTTGTGTGTCACGGGGAGCTGCCCAACCTGAGCGGCGTCCCTTTCTTTTAAAACAGTCAGAGGTAAACGCAGCGTCTGGGCTGCGTCCTTAAACATAAAAACCTGAAAAACTATCACTTACTAAAATTAATACACATGAAATTCTTGCTTTACAACACTGTATTTCTCTTGTCAGTCAGCCTGGCATTCCAGGCAATAGCACAGGTGTCAACCGACCCTGCCCTGCCCACAGCCGATGAACCTGTAACCGTGATTTTTGATGCCACTGAGGGCGGAGGTGGGTTGGAAGGCTACACAGGCGATGTATATACCCACACAGGACTATACATTGATGGTGATGAGTCGTCCTGGGAATATGTAATTGGCGATTGGGGCGAAAATGATGTTCAGCCACAACTTACACGCATTGGCACAGATCTATATGAGCTGGAGATCACTCCTCCATCCGGA
>LCWZ01000118.1_pt1 | contig 9642 bp, 7 predicted proteins | sample 349071 | NCBI WGS metagenome assembly LCWZ01 (sample SAMN03565344, study PRJNA281982) | anaerobic digester metagenome | biome: Anaerobic digester; feature: Alkaline_Metagenome_Assembly_B; material: Alkaline anaerobic digester sludge; isolation source: anaerobic digester run at haloalkaline conditions...
GAATGAAAGTCTTTTTTAAAAAAGATAAGGAACAGGAGGATCTTTCCCTTCCCATTTTAAAAGATCTTATTCGGGAGGTTCAAACCTTCCCTGAACTGGAAGCCCGTATTGACCGCTCCGTTTTAAGTGAGAGCGAACTATCTGATGATGCAAGTCCTGAATTAAAACAAATACGACGACAATTACATCTCGCAAGCGAAAAAATCAGAAGTACATTACAAAACTTTATCACTTCGTCTAAAAATCAGACGTATCTTCAGGACCAAATTATCACAATTCGGCAAAATCGTTACGTTGTCCCAGTGAAACAAGAGTATCGTAATCAGGTGAAAGGGATGATTCATGATCAATCCACCAGTGGGGCAACCCTTTTTATCGAACCGATGGCAATTGTTGAATTAAACAACAAGCTGAAAGAATTAAAGCTGTCTGAGGAGCGTGAAGTTGAACGAATTCTACGGGAAATATCCTGGGAAATATCCTTGATTGCAGAGGATCTATTGATAAATCAAGATCGATTGGGTACTTTGGATTATATTTTTGCTAAGGGAAAGTATGCACTTGCAATAGAAGGAAAGCGACCTGAAGTCAATCAAGCGGGGTATGTGAATTTAAAAAATGCACGTCACCCTCTACTGGAACCTTCAGAAGTTGTACCAACCACAATTTGGATTGGAAAAGACTTTTCGACACTGGTTATCACTGGGCCTAATACCGGCGGAAAAACGGTATCGTTGAAAACTTTAGGACTTCTGTGCTTAATGGGACAAAGCGGATTACAGATCCCGGCAGACCATGGAACAGAAATCAGCGTATTCGACCATATTTTTGCCGATATAGGTGATGAGCAAAGTATTGAACAAAGTCTAAGCACATTTTCCTCCCATATGACGAATATTGTAGAGATTTTTAAGAATCTCACAGAGAACTCATTAGTGCTTTTTGATGAGCTTGGAGCAGGGACTGACCCCACAGAGGGGGCAGCATTGGCAATGGCAATTTTGGAGAATCTACGTGAAAAAGGCACAAAGGTGGTTGCAACAACCCACTATAGTGAGTTGAAACAATATGCCTTAATTCATAAAGATGTTGAAAATGCTTCAGTGGAGTTTAACATACAAACCCTAAGACCTACATATAAACTTTCCATCGGAGTTCCGGGAAAATCCAATGCATTTGAAATTTCCCGCAAGCTCGGTTTATCCGACGAGATTATTGAACAGGCAAAGACATTCATCTCTCATGAAAATATACAGTTCGAAGATGTTCTGCAAAACATCGAATCCAATAAAAGTCATATCGAAACAGAAAAGCATGAAATAGACAGATTAAAAAGAGAAATCGAACAAACCAAGAACCGTTATGAAGAACGGGTTCGTCGTCTGGAAAATCAGAAAGACCGTCTCGTTCAGGATGCAAAAAAAGAAAGTCGCCGAATAATAAAAGAAGCCAAAGAAGAAGCTGAAGGGATTATTAAAAAGCTGAGAGAACTGGAGCAATCAGGAGATCGCCGTCATATGAATCAGGAAATCGAACAAGCAAGGATAAGACTAGGCGAAAAAGCTTTAGAATATAAAGATGACGATGTAGTGGTTGAAGAATCTACAAAAAGACAAGCTCCTAAGGATTTGAAAGCCGGAGAAAAAGTGCGGATCATTTCTCTCAATCAGGAAGGGTATGTGTTGGAGCCTGAAGATGATAGAGGAGAGGTGCTTGTTCAGGCAGGGATTATGAAGGTGAATATAAAAGCAGCAAATCTGGAAAGGATTGCTAAAAACTCAAAGGTCGGAGAGAAAACTTCAACAAGTCGAATGGTACGATCGAAAAGTCGGGGAATTAAAACAGAGATTGATGTACGAGGAAAGAATCTTGAAGAAGCAATGCTGGAAGTCGATAAATACCTGGATGACTGTGCAATTGCAGGATTAGCTCAAGTAACAGTAATTCATGGTGTAGGGACAGGGGTACTAAAAGCAGGCCTTCACCAAATGTTTAAGACTCATCGCCACGTCAAGTCTTATCGCAGCGGAAAGTATGGAGAAGGCGGAGATGGGGTATCCATTGTTGAGTTGTCTTAACGAAAGAATTCAAGAAGGAGGAAAACCATGAACTATAAAAAGAAATTAGTGATAGCACTAAGTGAAAAGCTCGAAAGTTTTTCCTTGGAGGAAGTTGAAAATATGATTGAAGTCCCTCCGGATCGGGATATGGGAGATTTCGCTTTTCCCTGCTTTAAATTAGCTAAAACCTTCCGGAAAGCTCCGAATCAAATTGCTGCTGATTTAAAAGATCTTCTCCGGTTGGATGAATCTTTTGAAAAAGTTGAGGCAAAAGGTCCCTACGTAAACTTCTTTATAAACAAAAAAAATCTTAACAAAGGAGATAATTAACAGAGTTTTTCATGAAGGTGATGACTACGGTAAGACTAACCGAGGGGAGGGAAAGACGATCTGTATTGACTTTTCTGCACCCAATATTGCAAAACCCTTCCATGTAGGCCATCTGCGCTCAACGGTTATTGGTAATGCACTATACAGAATTTATGAGTCCTTAGGATATAATTGTGTTGGGATCAATCACTTAGGTGATTGGGGAACACAATTCGGGAAAGTGATTGTAGCTTACAGAAATTGGGGTAAAGAAGAGGAAGTGCGTGAAAACCCGATTGAAACCCTATTGGATCTTTATGTCAAGTTTCATGAAGAAGCAGAAAAAAGATCCGACATTGGAAGATGATGCAAGAGAATGGTTTACCAAAATGGAAAAAGACGATGAAGAGGCATATGGACTTTGGAAGTGGTTCAGCACAGAGACCATCAATGAACTGAAGAAAATTTATGAGTTGCTAAATGTGAAATTTGATCACTATACCGGTGAAAGCTTTTATAATGATAAAATGGATGTTGTCATAGAAGAACTTAAGAATAAAAATCTGCTAAAGGAAAGCAAAGGAGCACATTTAGTTGATCTTGAAGAATATGATATGCCTCCCTGTCTTGTCATGAAAAAAGACGGAAGCACACTTTATGCGACTCGAGATATAGCTGCTGCCCTTTATCGTAAACGAACCTTTAATTTTGAAAAATCTTTATACGTCACGGACTATTCGCAGAATCTCCACTTTGCCCAGTGGATGAAAGTTGTTGAATTAATGGGATATGAATGGGCAAAGGATATGATCCACATTCCCTTTGGACGGGTAACTCATGAAGGCAGAAAAATTCAAACCAGAAAGGGAAATGTTGTTCTTCTTCAAGATGTTCTGGATGGAGCAATCGAAAAAGTAATGGAAATCATTGAAGCCAAAAATCCTGAACTTGAAAATAAGGAGAAAGTTGCAAAAGATATTGGAGTCGGGGCAGTAATTTTCAATGACTTAAGTCATAGCAGAATCAAAGATGTATCCTTTTCCTGGGGAACAGTTTTTAACTTTGAAGGAGAAACAGGCCCTTATGTTCAATATACCTACGCAAGAGCGGCAAGCATACTACGCAAAGCAGAAATTGATGTTGATACTTCCATCGATTGGGAGGTACTTGTAGAAAAAAACTCTCTCGATGTTATTATGGATCTTGGGGGATTCACTGAGGCTATAGAGAGCGCGATGATTAAAAATGAGCCCTTTATCGTCACCCGCTATGTTGTAAATCTTGCTCAAAACTTTAATAAGTTCTACAACGAATGCCCGATTCTTAATCAAGAAGAGAACGTTAAAAATGCACGCCTGGCTTTGGTTTTCGCAACAAAGACAACAATCCGAAATGCACTGCGACTGATTGGAATTGAAGCACCGGAAAAAATGTAAGGAGAGAGTTGATGAAACAACCATTAACTGTTTTTTCAAACATAGGAGCTTTAGACAATGCCCACCATCACTCTATGGAGCAAACTGACTTTACTCAGTTGTCACTCATGGTGGGGAAGTCACTGATCACAGATGGGAAAGATGGGTTAAGAGTGGATATTAGCCGCTTCAGGGAGGAAATAAAGCTCTGGAGGTACTACCGAAGGGGCAACACTGCTTGCCTCTTTTTAGTGAAAGAAAAACCTGAAAATAAAGAAGGTAACGGCTTAATTTCAATACTACCTCTTATTTTAGGCAATGAAAAGGAGTACTATCAAAGGCAGGCGACATTTTCATTTCTTTATCATACTCATCAGACATTTGGAACAATTTTTGCTGGTCTCTTACTGGGAAAGTTCCTGAAAGAAAAAGAGCGCAAGAATATCACTACAGAGAAGAAAACCCTGGATCTGTTTAAAGATGAATTAATCCATCTCTCTTTTAATGAATTCTTCAAGGAAGAGGTTAAAGATGTACAGCTTTCCTTTGAAAAAGAAAAGATAAAATGGATCCAGATTGTTGATCGAATTCCGGGTTCATCGATAAAACCACTAAACGATGGAGTGTTGTCTTCAGAGGAGATTTTCATCAGAGGGATTGATCGTCTGTTTCAACGATGGGAAAATTCAGTGCCCAATCCTTTTGAAGGCACCAAAGGACCTTTGGAATCAAAAATTCTGGGAGACTTTCTCTATTATCATGGTAACAATAAAAATCCATTGAAAGATCTTCACAATGATGAGTTCTTAAAGGAAATGGATATTTACCTGGAAAAGCTTAAAAAAGTTTCTGATCATGAAAAGTCCTTTAAACTTCGATCAATGTCAGGGAGAAGGGTGGACAGACACCAATGATCTGTTTAATTTTCATAAAGGAGATCGCAGCAAACATTGTTTGCTTAGAGAGTTTATTGTTATAGAGAATGAAAACAATAATATGGAAGCCCGACTTGTGCTTAAAAGTAAATCAGGAGTCTTGAAATTAAAAAAAACCATTGAAATAAAGATCAATGGTTTTTGTGGTTCTATATTTCGTAATGATCGGTAAATCAAGCAATATCAATTAAATCGTTGTTCTCCACGCTCTTAATCACCTGTTCCGTGATAAAAATTGAAACAAGAGAAGATGCCATGATTGCATAATGGCGATCGTTTTCCATAGACTCTTCCTGTGCGAGATACTCGTTATGGAAATCACCAATGACTTCTTTGATCCCGCGATCACAATTGCTGTGAAGATGACTGAAAAAGTAAAGCTGGTTCATTTTTACCTCTTTTTCTTTGAAAACTTTGTGGAGGTTATTTTCATAGGCCATGTGATTCATAAAATTATTCTTGTATGTTTTGCGATCATTATGGGGAACACAAAAGAAATCGGATATAAAATGTGTAATAACTCCAATTTCCCTGGATAAAAACTTATGTGATTCTGTTGAGTTATCAAATTCAGTATTTGCAAGATCAGTAATTCGCTTGCAAACCAAGTTGAAGGATTGAGGCTTAAAGTGGTCAAGTTTCAGAAGATGGGGAGCAATATCAGGTTTTATACTTCCATAGCTAAGGCTGGCTTTATGAAGTGAAAAACCTAAGGCTTTTTCCGTGTTTCTAAAAACATGTTCTGAAATTATCATGTGGGTTTGAGGTAACATTGTTTCCGCCTTTCTATAAATGATCTGATTTTCATGTTTTTTATTTGAATTCTATTATATAAGAAAATATATTACCTTACAAGGGAATTAATAGAGATTTAATAAAGCGCCTTTATGCATAGAGAATTAGAATATGCTATAATTAGACCTGGAAACCTTGTAAAGGGATCCTCGTAAAGAAGATAAAGGAGAATAACCATGAATATAGCATTAGTCGGTATTAATGCAAGATACATTCATACAAATCTGGCCATTCGATATTTATACCATTCCCTTCGATTGGATGATTTAAACGCACAAATAAAAGAGTATACGATCAACCAGTATGAAGAGGAGATTTTAAAGGATCTCTATTTAGAGCAACCCGATGTGATTGCTTTTTCCTGCTATATCTGGAACATTGAGATAATTCATCGGTTAGGAAGGCAGTTAAAAAAAAATCTTGCCTGAAACGGTAATAATTTCAGGAGGACCTGAGGTAAGCTTTGATACGGAAGAGATCATGAAAAACCAAGATTATATTGATATTGTTATAAGAGGCGAAGCTGAAGAATCTTTTGCTCAACTTATTGAAATACTTGCCCGGGATGAAGATTATCATGCTTGTCAGGGGATATCTTTCCGAGCAAAGGGACAAATCTTCAGCAATCCTGGGAATTCCTATTCTCTGCCCCTTGATGAATTGTCTTTTCCTTATCTTGGAGAAATTTTTAATAGAAATAAAATCTACTACTATGAAAGCACAAGAGGATGTCCATATCAGTGTAGTTATTGTTTATCCTCAACGATTAAAGGTGTTCGATATGCATCGCTGGAAAAAGTAAAGAGGGAGCTTCAAATTTTCCTGGATAAAAAAGTTAAAATGGTGAAGTTTGTGGATCGGACATTTAACTGTTGTAAAAGTCATGCATTGGAGATTATGCAATATCTTTTGGAACATCACAATGGAATCACCATTTTTCACTTTGAAATCACTGCAGAACTTCTCGATGAGGAGATGCTTTCATTTTTCAGGAAAGTCCCCAAAGGGGTGTTTCAATTTGAGGCAGGAATCCAATCAACCAATCCTGAAACTCTTAAAACAATCCGGAGGAATATTCCTTTTGTTAGACTATATGAACCTTTGCATAAAGTGATGAAAATGGACAACATACATCTCCACTTAGATCTTATTGCAGGTTTACCCTATGAAGATTACTACACCTTTCGCCACTCATTTAATCAAGTGTACTCTTTGGGAGGGGATCAACTGCAACTGGGCTTCTTAAAGTTACTTAAAGGTTCCGAACTCAGAGAGCGTCGGGAAGAATTTGGGTATGTATTTGATGATAAAGCACCCTATGAAGTGTTGGAAAACAAATGGATAAACTATGGAGACCTCTTGCGCTTGAAAGAAATTGCTCATTTATTGGAAAGATACATGAATGAACACCGGTTCCGTCGATCACTATCCTATTTAATCGCAGAACATTACACTGAAAATCCATTCGGATTTTATGAGGATTTCTCTGAATTTTGGAGGAACAGGGAATATGATAGATTCGCGCAAAGTCGAGATCAGCTTTATCGTATTTTATTGGAATATTTTGAGGAAAAAAAATACAAGGATCGAAATTTTTTTCGTCAATCGGCTACGATTAGACTATGTGATTGAAAATAAACAGCGGAAAATTCTACCGGAGTTAGAAACGTTCACAACAGATGAAAAGCGAATGTTCTTTTCTAAAGAGGAAGCCCACGAATTTTTAAAAGAGATCCAAAATCGAATCCTTTATGTGCCCCATTATAAAGATGAATCGACAAAGAAGATCATGAAAAATGTCGAATTCCTGATTCTGGAGTTTCCGTTGGCCGATCTGGAATCCACCGCAAAACCGTTTAAGGTTAATTCGTCGATATGCGTTGCGTTAATTGATGTTGGTTATAAAAATGCATTTGAGATCAAACAATTGAAGGAGGCAGATTAATGAGTTTGATAACAGATTTATGGTTTATCACAAAGGACACAGGTAAAAGAAGTATAAAAAGCCTTATAAAACATTTTCCAATCATGTTTACAGGGTTTATTTATTCGTCGATTTTGATTTTGATTTCATTTATTTTACCATTTTTTTGGATACTAAGCGGAATCATCATGCTTATATTAAGCAGTGCTTTAATTTCAAATTACCTTTATTTACTAAACTGCATTATTGAGTACGATCGTTTAACGCTAAAAGATTTTAAGGAAGGTTTTTTGATATATCTTAGGAAAATATGGACTGTTCTGTTTATAGGTTTTGTTGTTTCATTGGGGCTGGATCTCTTTGTGCGGCCCATACTTGCAGGAGCCTTCGGGCCTGTGGCTTATAATCTTATTTTAAATTTTATGCTTGTTATATTATTTAATGCCTTGCCTGAAACGATCTATCAGAAATCCTACCATCCATGGGAAAGCATTAAGTATTCCGTGGAGTTCATCAGAGAGCATTGGGTTGAATGGTATCTACCAAATACTATTTTAATCGGAGGATTGATTCTGATCACCGGAGATGTGATCACCGGGATCTTCACCACAGACATTTCTATCGGAATTATCTTTAACCGACCTTTCGGACTGGTTGTCTATTTAATAGGACAGCTTTGGTTTTCGTTCATGATGATCTATAGAGGATACCTTTATAAGCTTCTAAACACAAGTAGTCGAAGAAAGCGGCTATTTATGCGGGAAGTTTAAATCGAGAGGAGCTGACAACTTTGGAAATTCGCTATGAAGTGGCAAAAGAGAAAGACGTGACGGATGTTTTTAATTTATTCCGGGATTTAAAAACAGAAGAGGCTCAAGTGGGTTTTACCCATGTGAAAGATGAGAATGAAATTAATGAATGGATCTTTGATCCGAATGTTATTATCACCATTGCAAAAGATCAAAAGACAGGAAAAATTATTGGGGTTTTCCGCGGGAAAAGAGGGAATACTTATAAACATCATAGTGCCTTTATTACAGCAGCGATTGATCGGGATTACCGCGGGCACCGCATTGCGAAAAATCTAACGCTTTATTCCTTAGAGGTTTTGAAAAATGAAGGGGTCATCATAGCAAGAACTTATGTCTACAGCGATAACAAAGCTTCATTAAATACTTTACTGTCCTGCGGTTTTACAATCGGTGGCTCCGTGGTGATGCATCATTATTCTGAGAAACAACAAAGGTTTGTTGACGATGTGATTCTACATAAAATTCTATAAAGGTAGGGATCAATATGCAACAAAGAATGGATACGTTTTTTCAAGAGCATGAAAAAGAATTAACTTTTTTGGAGGTCGATTTTAATCAAATTAACAGTGGTCATAAAAGAGGTGAGCTTATCGAGCTTCCATTTCTGATGGAGGACTTCAAAGCAGGCTATAGCGAAGAAAACAGTGAAATTCAATTAACAACAGAAGGGATGATAAAGGGGATTGGTTTTCTTTTCGGTGTTGATCCTGAATTTCACAGGAATGATGAATATAAGATTCTTTTAGATTCCTCAGGAATTGATGTTTCAGAGTATTTGCTTCGGTTAAGCAACCAATATTTTGATCAAGGTCAGAAGGTGAAAGCATTAGTCCTTCTTCGCGGAATTACAATTTATCGACCGGATGAAGTTAAAAGTCTGTTTAATTACGGTATCTCACTTTTGGATATTGCAGAAAGTCAGAATGAAGAAATTTTGAGGGAAGAAATGAAGCAAGAGGCAAAAATTAAACTTGAAATGATACTTAAAAAGGATCCTGAATTTGCTTTGCCCTGTTATCACCTGGGGTTTCTTTATAAAGATGAAAATTTATTTGTCAAAGCGCAAAAGATATGGGAGAAAGGAATTGAGCTGGGTCTAGAGGGGCATCTTGAAGAGCACACGAACACCCTTTTACGGGAAATTGAAGATTTAGTGCAATATGAGCAGGGGTACCACTACGTTTTGTATGGAAAAAGCAATGAAGGTCTAAAGAAATTGCGTCCTTTGGAGGAGCGTTATCCTGATTGGTGGAATCTTTTATTTTTCATTGGTCTCGCTCTTCGTCAAATCCAGGATTATCCCGCTGCAATTACTTACTTTCACAAGGTGATTGAATTAGAGAAGAAATTAGCGGATCCCTATGTTGAAATTGGTCTTTCTTTTGCCGGTAT
>LCWZ01000119.1_pt1 | contig 9633 bp, 10 predicted proteins | sample 349071 | NCBI WGS metagenome assembly LCWZ01 (sample SAMN03565344, study PRJNA281982) | anaerobic digester metagenome | biome: Anaerobic digester; feature: Alkaline_Metagenome_Assembly_B; material: Alkaline anaerobic digester sludge; isolation source: anaerobic digester run at haloalkaline...
GAAAACTGCTGCTCAACCAGATTTCCGATCAACATCAGCTGTCCTCCCCCTAAAAGACGGGGAATGACAAAGGTACTGACTGCGGGCATAAACACCATGGTTACTCCGGAGATCACACCGGGGAGGCTCAATGGGAAAATCACTTTCCAAAAGACTTTCCGATTATTTGCTCCCAAATCCTTGGCAGCTTCAATATATGATTGGTCCATTTTACTAAGGACTGTATAGATGGGAAGCACCATAAAAGGAAGGAAGTTATATACCATTCCCAGCACCACCGCACTGGCATTGTAGAGAAGATTTAACTCCGGCAGTCCTGCCCATCCAAGTATGTTGTTAATGACTCCATTTCTTCCAAGGAGCGTCATCCACGCATAGGTTCTGAGAAGGAAGTTCATCCACATGGGGAGAATGAACAGCAGCACCATCAGATTTCGTCTTTTGATCTCGGTCTTCGCAATGATCATTGCCATGGGATACCCGAGTACCAAACAGATTGCTGTGGAAAGCAGCGCCAGCTCGACGGATCGCCATAGAACCCGCAGATAAATCGGATCGATGAAACGTTGAAAATTATCCAGAGTAAAGCTGCCATCCACTGCTGTGAGTCCATAGTATAAAATAAGCAGCAAGGGAAGTACAATAAACATCGACAGCCATACAATATAGGGGTAGGCCATTCTGCTTTTCATCTTTGTTACCCCCTTTTCATGATATGAATCAGATCAGGCCGGACCGTTATTCCTACGACTTCTCCGGGAGTTCTTCGTTCTGTGCTGTGAACCTTCCATTCCTTCTCATCCTCAAGGCTTTTTATCATCATTTCATAATGGATGCCCTTAAAGGTCGTCCGTAACACTTCACCTTCAATTATCCCATTGGTTTTTCCCGTTAACTCCACATCCTCCGGTCGCACAACAACGAAGACCTTTTCCGTATCGGCAAAAGCCTTATCCACACATTGAAATCTCTTCCCTTGAAAATACACCAGGTTGTCCTGCTTCATCTCACCTTCAAACAGATTGCTCTCCCCGATGAAGTTAGCCACAAAGGGAGTTTTCGGTTCATTATAAATATCCTCCGGACGTCCAATCTGTTCAATTCGACCTTCATTCATAACCACCACCCGGTCGGACATGGTTAATGCCTCCTCCTGGTCATGGGTGACGTAGAGAAAGGTAATTCCCACCTGCTCCTGAATTTTCTTCAGCTCCACCTGCATTTCTTTTCTAAGCTGCAAATCCAAAGCTCCCAGGGGCTCGTCCAATAGAAGGACCTTCGGTTCATTCACCAATGCCCTTGCAATTGCAACCCTTTGCTGCTGCCCTCCGCTTAGGGAATGTACCCGCCGTTTTTCAAAACCCTTCAAATCGATTAACGACAGCATGTCCTTTACTTTCTTTTGAATGCCTTCCTTTGGAACTCTTTTGATGTTCAACCGAAGGCGATATTTTCAAAGACATTCATATGGGGAAAGAGGGCATATTTTTGAAAGACAGTATTGATTTGCCGTTCATAAGGGGGGAGATCCCTGATGCTTTTTCCTTCGAACAATACATCTCCCCGGGTTGCTGCTTCAAAACCGCCGATAATTCTTAAGGTCGTGGTTTTCCCGCAGCCACTGGGGCCCAGCAGGGTCACAAACTCTTTTTCCAGGATGGAGAGATGAATATCGTCCAAGACCCACTGATCTTTTCGAAAAGCTTTTGAGACTCCCTTAAGGTCAATCATATACTCTCCCATCGTTTCCCCCCTCCAATCTGTCTTAATCACTTTAGTTTAGGCGTTTATTACCGTAAAGTATACTGAATACCGTCTCCCGGTGTCAATGGTTTTCCGAATCTTCATGCATTTTTTTCATGCCGAACCATAAAATCTTTCCCCACCTGATCATCCCAAGTTCTTCAGCAAGTTTACAGGAGGCAGTGTTGGTCTCCACGATATGGACATAGGGAATGCTTCCCGTTCTAATCACTTTGCTGATGAGATCTCTGGAGACCTCCATTGCAAGCCCTCTTTTTCGGTGCTCTTCAACAGTATACATCACACCCATACTATGATCCTCCCGAACCAGAGCCCAGGAAATGGGTTCCCCCTTCTCATTCCGGATGACAGAAGAAGGTCGTTTTCGAATACACTCAAGGAGGTATTCCCTGGAGCCTTCCTCTTTATAGGTATAAAAGTGGTTCACACGATCGATATCCTTTTCACTGATGGATTCCAGAGGCTCACCGGCACCCTGAAGATAATCGGAGTGCTTCTCCATCGGAAGATAGTATAGAAAACAGGGTTCCTTCCAGTCTTCTTCATACCCGGGAAAGCTTTTTAAAATCACCTCTGCAATGTCCAGGGGGACACCGCTGAAATGTACCCGTTCCGGAAAGGGAAACTCCCGGAGATATCGATGAACCTCTTCTTTCTCCTTAGAGAACAGGGCATACCATCCATCATCCTCCTGAAGAAAGCTTTTGGGTTTTTCTTCATCAAAAAGATAGAGAAACGCCCCTCCGTTGTTTTTCATCCGTCCCGCAACATTGATGGTTTCCAGGGGATATTCCTTGAGCAGTTGCTCAATGGTCACGATATTGGCAGTTTTAATCATGAACGAACCTCCTTTATGTCATTAAGTGTCTGTTGATGTTGAATAAAGGGGCGAATCCCCTTCTTTTTAAACCAAAGTGAGATGACCGCCGCTTCAAACACTACTGAAAGAGCAATGGCAATCCAGACCCCGGTAGCCTGAAGACCGGAAAGACTCCCCAAATAATAGGCCAAAGGAATTTTGATGAATACGTTTCCCACAATTCCGCTGACCATCGGGGGAAATGTATCGCCCGCACCCGTGAAGGCACCACCGAATACAATGGGAAAGACCACGAATAAGACACCGAGATAACAAATACGCAGATAGAGCACACCGATCGTAATCAATTCTTCATTGGAAGTGAACAGAGACATGAGAAAACCGCCAAAGACCACATACAAAAGAAAGAAAACGATCATATTCAACCCTGAAAGGAAAAGGCCCTTTCGAACAACCTTATAGGCCTGCTGAAGATGTCCCTTCCCCAAGGATTGTCCCACTAAAACAGAGACTGCAATTTGCAAGCCCTTTAAAAAGATGAAAACAAACTCGAAGAGACGGCCTCCAATGGAAAAAGCCGCTGCAGGGATTTCTCCGATGCCAAGAACGATCCGCATCATAATCAGCCCTGTAATTGGTCGAATCATCATCTGCACCATGGAGAATCCTCCGATTTTCAAAATGTCTCCACAGGTTTTTCCGTGAAATCTCCATATTCCTTTGATTATTTCCCTAAAGGGGAGTACCTTCCTAAACATTAAAATTCCCATAAAGATCAATCCGATGATCTCAGAGAGCAGAGTCGCAAGAGATGCACCCTCCACTCCCATATTCATCTGGGCTATAAACAGATAGTCTAAAAAAATATTAATCCCATTCATTAAAAGAAACACCTTGACGGGATTCTTCGTATCTCCCGTTGCCTCAACAATCGCTTTTGTGGTCACATTAAAAAAGATAAAGGGAATGGAGATAAAGGCGATGGAAAGATATTTCGTGGCCTCCTCCAGGACGCCGGGAGAGCTTTCTCCGAAGATCCTTAAGGCCCCTTCCACGTTAAAAAAGAGAATAGCTCCGAGAACTGATCCGATCCCAAGTGCCATCATCATAGCATTCTGAGCAACCTTTCTGATCCCCTGGGGATTGTTCGACCCCGTATATTGAGAGACCAGGGCTATGGCTCCTGCAGACAATAAAAAAGGAACGACCCGAATCACTCCCATTAAAGCCGTACTGACTCCAACGGCAGCTGTTGCTCGCTCTCCGATCAGCTCTGAGACAAACCAGATATCCACGAGCATCATTAATGTATGTAAAATCTGTCCAATCATAATGGGGTAGGAAAGACCCCAGAGGTTTTTCGTTGTTTTATCCTTTAACTGCGCTGTCAATCCCCTGCCGCTCATGATGTCACCCCTTTTTTCTTCGAAGCCCAAAATAATTCAATCCCATTATAACAGGAAATTAATAAAAGCAAAAGAAAAATACCATCCCTTGTTACGGGGATGGTACAGAAATTTTCTGTTCGATTTCAGCTGCCAGTTCTTTTAAGGAAACATGGTAAAGATCTTCGATTTCTTCGATGGTTTTAAATAGACACTTACAGACCATGCATACTCCCACCGTATCATCATACTGACGGATGGTCGTTTCAGTGTCCGGGTACTCCTCCAATATCTCCAATAGGGTGAACCTTTTGATTTCCAAAGATTTTCCTCCTGTTGCGATCCGAATAGAAACGCTTTTTCCATGATCAATTCTTCTTTATGATTATACTCTTAAGAGAAAGAATTGTACAATAGAGGATACTTATAAATCATAAGGATTCCTTTGTGCATATTCCTATGGAGTAATATAAAGAGTGAGACCGAAAGTGGTCTCAAACAACTCACCTTTTTTCGCAACCCTCTCAATAACAAAAATTGGAACATTCCTGTTAAATTCTATGCTCAATCTGCTTCCTTTATGATTCAGATGACAATGAACGATTTTCAAAGCTGGATCTCTTCCGATATCGATGGCATCGGCGACCCGAAGGATTCCCATCAGCTTAAGTATGTCTTCCTGATATTCTTCAGGCAGTTCTCTCAGTTCCTCGGGAATTTTTTTCCGATGTCCTCCGGCAATGACCATAAGGGACTTAAAAAGATGCTTTGGCAGGACCTTTAAACTCTGCTCCTGTTTTAAAAGGGTACGGGTATGAAGATCATGCTTCCGTTCATCAATGGAATGACCGATATCATGGAGCGTGCCGCCGCCGAGAGAAGGTTTCTTAAAACTTTCTGTGACGGGGAGAGTGCATCAAAAATCGAGAGAGCATACTCCTCCACCCGTTTTTCATGTCCGTCTCCTGCAAAGATTCCTTCCAGATAGGAACGTCCAAGCTCCGCAACATCCTCTCTGCTAAGGTAGTCGTAAAGATTATCATACTTATCCATCACACCACTCCTTATCCTAAACGATCCCCTTTTTCCGCTTTTTTATCAGGGGAAATCAGGATCACACCCTCTTTGTTATAGACGCCGAGAACCAACGCTTCCGACCGGATTTTTCCAATCTGCTTCGGCGGGAAATTCACAACACCCATCACCTGCTTGCCAACAAGCTCTTCAACCCTGTATTGTTCGGTAATCTGAGCACTGCATTTTCTGATTCCGACCTCCTTGCCAAAATCCACTTGGAGAAGATAGGCAGGCTTTCTTGCCTCTTTATAAATTTCCGCTTCAATAATTTCACCAACCCGTATATCCAGTTTCATAAAGGTTTCAAAGTCTGTATATTCCATGAAGATCTCCTTTCACTGTGATGGCGGGCCACAATCGGCCCTTATACGATGGGTACTCATTTTATTTCGTGAAGTTGTCAAAATACCCCTGAATATAGACGACGGGTGTCCCCTTATCTCCACTTCCCGAGGTAAGGTCTGCCAGAGATCCGATTAAGTCGGTCAGCCGTCTGGGTGTGGTTCCCTGTGCTTCCATGGCCCCCTTCAGGTCGTCGGATTTATTTTTGATATGATCAGAGATGGCCTTTTTCAACTCTTCCCCTTTCAAATCTGCAAAATTGTTATCGGCAAGGTACTTGATTTTCACTTCATTGGGAGTTCCCTCAAGGCCTCTTGTATAGGCCGGGGAGACCACAGGGTCCGCAAGCTCCCAGATTTTGCCCACTGGGTCCTTGAAGGCTCCGTCTCCATAAATGAGGACCTCCACCTGTTTTCCCGTCTTCTCTTTAATCATCTCCTGAATATGATTGACAATACCCATCCCGTCCCGGGGGAAAAGCTTGATTTTATCCTCGGTGGCTTTATTGGAGCCCAAAAGCCCGAATTCTTCATTGTATCCATTGCCATCGATTGACCGGGTCAACAGGTCATCCAGACCATAGATCACCTTCCCGCCTTTTTTCTTTAAAATTCGCTTGGTTCTCGCTCTTGTATGAATATCACAGGTCAGAACATTTTTCGTATAATTCAGGATGTTGGTCGGATCATTGGAAAAGATTACTTCACATTCCATTCCATAGGATTCAACAATGGTTTTATAATACTCCACATAATCCACACCGGTAAAGGTATGCTTGTTGTATCCGAACAGTTCCCTGAACTCTTTTTCCGTGAGATTGTCACTCCAGGGATTAACCCCCTTCGCATCTAAAATATCCAAATCCATCAAATGATTTCCCACTTCATCAGCAGGATAACTGAGCATCAGGACAATCTTCTTTCTCGCCTTTGCAATCCCCCGAAGACATACGGCAAACCGGTTCCTGCTGAGAATGGGGAAAATCACCCCCAGGGTGTCTCCCTGAAACTTTTCCTCCACATCCAGGGCAATTGCATCAATGGACGCATAATTTCCCTGGGCACGGGCGACAACGGATTCCGTAACGGCTACGATGTCTTTGTCCTGAATTTCGTATCCCTCCTGTTTCGATGCTTGTACTACCGTATCCACCACAATTTTTTTTCAAATCATCTCCCTGATTGATAATTGGGGTTCGAAGACCTCTTGTTACTGTGCCGATAATTCTTTCCATACAATGTCCTCCTAAAATTCACCATTTACGGTTATTATATTTTAACTCTGACAGTATAACAGTATATCGGTTATTTAGAAAAAAACAAAGAATTCAACGGTTTTTTAGAATTTTTTCCACCTGAGGAGCCCGCAGATGATGGGCGAAAGACCGTTCCGCACCGATCAGAGGACGCAGATACTTACGAAATGCTTCGGTGATATGATTTCCCTCTTCATTAATAAAATGATCCGGCATGGATTTCGTATACTTTGCCACTTTATCCAAAGCTGTTAATTGGTAATCAACGGAGTAATCTCCTGTACGATGGATTGTCACCGAACCGTCCTGGTTATGCCAAAGGGCAAATTGAGCCGCCTTTTCCCCAACTTCTCTGGCTTCGTGCTGATCCACCTCTGATACGCAGCCCATAAAGGATCGCTGTAGATAGCCAAATGTATCTGAGCGCACCCGTTTAATGTTTAAGTTCTCCTTGACGTACTCGACTAAGTTTTCTCCCAGGGCTCCCGAACCTGAAAGTACAATATTTCCATGAGCATCATATTCCGCCTTTTGAATTAACTCTTTGACCACGGGTTCTCCCTTATCATTTTTAATTCCTTCGGAGACCGCAACCACACATCTACCCCATTTATCATAAACCTCTTTAACTTCCCGCAAAAACTTCTCCTTGGTAAAAGGCCGTTCCGGAAGATAAATCAGATGCGGGCCGTCATCAAAGTATTTTTGAGCAATAGAGGAGGCCGCTGTTAAAAAGCCCGCATCTCTTCCCATAACCACACCGATATACACTCCGGGCAATGCCCGATTGTCAAGATCCACCCCGGTAAAAGCCTGGGAGACAAATTTCGCTGCAGATCCGTACCCAGGAGTATGATCATTGATTAGCAAGTCATTATCAATTGTTTTTGGAATATGAATGGCCCGAAACTCATAGTCAGATTTTCTGGCATACTCGTTTACGATATGCACCGTGGATGCGGAATCATTTCCACCGATATAGAAAAAATAACGGACATCATGGGCCTTCAGTACATGAAAAATTTCCCTGCAATACTCATCATCGGGCTTGTCCCTGGTGGATAAGAGTGCTGAGGCCGGTGTTCTGGCTACGCTTTCTAAATTGTGGGTGGTTTCCTGGCTGAGATCGAGAAAATCCTCCTCAATAATTCCCCGTACACCATGGACCGCACCGTATACTTTTTCTACCTGAGAAAATTTTCGGGATTCCAATGCAACTCCCACCAATGATTGATTAATAACGGCTGTCGGGCCACCACCCTGTGCAATTACAACTTTTCCTTTTAGTGCCATATTCATTCCCTCCTTTAGTTATTCACGTTCTTCGTGATCGAATTTCAGTTTTCTTCTTCTGCGGTTCTCACACAATACCACTTCCATTCCTGCAATTCTGCTTTTACGTTCATAGGTCTTCTGTTCTTTTTTATCAAAAAGGGTCAGGTGTACCTTCCCTGTCAAGCCTTCCTTAATGGTTTTTTCCATCTTTCCCAGATTTGGAGCAATTAATTCCCCTTCCCCGTCCTGTTCGGCAGTCACTGACATTTTCGCAACTTTATTTTCAAGGGTAAAGAAAATTTGATTTCCCTTTTTATGAAAATCTGACAATCGACTGCGATTGTAAGTCGCAAAGCGATACTCCTTTCCTTTAATCACCACATTTGCGATCAGTCCTTGAAAGGTTTGGAAGAGAAAGGGAATATCCGCAACGGAGAAAAACAATGCAGTATCCTCTTTGTCGAAAGAATTGGACTGAATCCAAATGTATTCTTCCGGAAAAGAGGTTCCCCAATCCTTTTCAATGTATCCCCTGCCGTAATTAAACTTTAAGGTAATATCATTCATCTGAATGCTCCCCATGACGTCATGCTTCATACTGATGACTCCGTGGTTGCACTGCATCCCCGGGAAATAAGTAAAGGGTCCCATAATACCGGGGGCATAAAGACTTCTCCGGATGGGAGTAAATGGATGAATCTCAATAGTCCCGAGAAAATTAAGCTCCCCATCCTGAAGATCGAGAAAAATTTTCTTCTCAGTAAAAATACTCTTTCCCACTTGAATTTTAAATGCATCCTCCAAGTAATGAAAGGTCTCCATGGGATAACGGACATAACCTGTTTTATAATGATTTTTTCCTTGTTCATCCAAGGTGGATAATATGTATTGAATAAAGCAGTGCTGATCTCCTTCTACCAGACTGACTCCCGGTATCAGTGCTAAAGACATGGTTCCCGCCTGATTAACCTGCTGATAGTACCAGCCTTCAAAATAATTGCGCTTGTTTAAGTTTCCTTGAAAAAGCATTGGCTTTCTGCGATTCTTCGGCATGTTGTCAGTTCCCTCCTCGACTCCCCTGAAATTTTCAATTTTTCTATTCATACCCCTTATTACTTCGATGTTCACGGCTTTTTTTCCTGCAAAGGTGAAGAGATTCATCCCGGAACAGAGAAAAATCCCAAAGTCCGGAAAACCCGGAGCCTTGAGATTTCTCTTTTGCTGTCCTATGATCATTAAACCCCTTCTAAACTTCCTTATTCCATTTCAAAGGAAGGGATTCGCACAACTCCATGAGCTGCAACATAGAATCCTGCATCTAGATCGACTTCAACAATTGCTCCATTGGTATATGGGAATTGTCCCGGTGCTGCTGTTGGTACGTTGTTTCTACCCCGTCGTACCATTGGCAGTGGAGTTTCTCCGACCCATAGATGGTATTCAGAGATTGTGAAAGGCGCATCTACCATATACTCAACTTTTGCCAAAGTGCTTCCGTCTTCTTCATACACCTCTACAATTAACCTTCCGACTAATGTTCCTCGCTCTGTATCATTTTGTCCAGCTGCTGCGAAAAGCAGAAATTCATGGATGCCTTCAGAGTTAATGAAGTTTGTCCAACCCCACGCATTGGAGTTGTTTCCTGGGATTCCATTGTTTCGGTAAACAGTACCTGGAACGGTTTCTCCTCTAAAACCAGCTCCATAGGCTTCTGC